>Ga0105244_10002863_pt1 | contig 12786 bp, 8 predicted proteins | sample KBSM44metaG_FD_80423 | JGI IMG/M metagenome (GOLD analysis project Ga0105244, IMG submission 80423) | Miscanthus rhizosphere microbial communities from Kellogg Biological Station, Michigan, USA - KBS M4-4 metaG | ecosystem: Host-associated > Plants > Roots > Rhizosphere > Soil | place: Michigan...
CCAGCGCATCAGCGGCTTTCAGAAGTAAAGCGCGGCGCTGATTCGGGCCAGTTTGTGACCAACTGACAAACGCCAGGCTTGCGGCTTCGACGGCGGCACGTGCATCGTGGGTTGTGGCGGCGGGTGCGATAGTGGCGACGTGTTCATCAAGCGGGTTACGGCGTTCAAACGTGGCCTGGTTTGGTGCTTCAACCGCTAATCCATTGATGAACATAGAAATAGACACAGGGGATGTTGGTTGCATAGGACACCTCTTTTGTTATTGAAATGTTAAGGTGTCATCGAGTGTAGACAGGTTCAGGCGGTTTTCCCAGTGGTTTACCCGGCTTATGAGTGGGAGAGCAATTCAGCAATTAACTCACGAACCCAGCGATGCCCGGCATGCCCGTGGCTGCGTTCGTGCCACACCAAATTGACATCAAATTGTTCCGCAAGCCACGGAAGTTCAATCACTGAGAGTAGTTCTGATTTCACCTGCAATAAGCGTCGCGGAACCAGCGCGACAAGGTCGCTGACGGAAACAATCTGAGGCACGAACAAAAATGTGGCCGCCGACATCACGACATTACGTTTGTGGCCGAATGTCGCCAGTGCGTCATCGATGGGCGTGGTAAAGCTGCCACCGCTGGGCGAAACAATCACATGCTCCAGTTGCACAAACTCTTCGATAGAGAGATTTTCTTTAAGAGCAGGGTGATCGCGTCGGCCAATTAGCACATACGTTTCGTCAAACAAATGGCTGCTTCTTAAATGCGATTTCGCTGCATCATGCGAGGCAATAGCGATATCAAGTTCACCGCTCGCCAGCTGTTGTTCAAACTGGGCAGGATTGTAGTGACGGGCCGCGATGCGCACGCCAGGGGCTTGTTGCCGCAAAGCCAGCACCAGCGGCATCACAATCGCCGCCTGCGTGTAGTCGGTGCAGGCGATATTAACGGTCAGTTCTGCTCGTTGCGGGTAAAAATCTTTGTGGGATTGCAGCGTTTGCCGCAATTTTTCAAGAGACTCGCGTACCGGAATAATTAATTCCAGCGCCTTGGCTGTTGGCGTCATTCCGCGTCTTGCTGGGATCAGTAGTGGATCATCAAACATATCCCGCAGGCGGTTGAGTTGGGCGCTCACGGCGGGCTGGCTGAGATGAAGCCTTGCTGCTGCTTTCGTTACATTCTGTTCCGCAAGCAAGGCTTCGAGCGTCAGCAGCAGGTTTAAATCAAGACGTGTGGTATCCATTGGGTGGATTCCTTAATAAAAAACAATCGATTTCTCTTATCTCTGAAATCTCCTGATAATTCAAGCCACACACATATGAATCATCAGGAGAAAGACCATGTCATCGAATCAAAAACCCGTTATCACTGTAGTTGGCGCACTGAGCAAACAAGGGCGCAGCGTAGTACGCACACTACTGGAAAGTCAGCGTTACCAGGTGCGAGCATTAACCCGCCGCATGGATTCCCCGCAAGCACAGGAGTTGGCAAAACTGGGTGTGGAGTTTATCAATGTGCCGCTGGAGCCAGGTCATAAACAGGATTTTATTCAGGCTTTTAAGGGCGCACACGGCGTATTTATGATGACACCGGGTATTACACCAGAAGCGGTTAACGCATCGACACATGAAACGGAATTAGGCAAAGAAATTGCCGATGCTGCCGTGGAAGCGGGCGTGCAGCATCTTGTCTTCACCAGCCTGGAAAATGTCGACCGTATTACCGACGGGGCGAAATGGGTGCCACACTTTACCGACAAGGGGCGCATTGAGGACTATATCCGCACGCTGCCCATTTCCAGCTCTTTTATTATGATGGCGTTTTTCTATACCAATTTGCTTGAGTATTACCAGCCGCGCTTTGAGGGCGATACTTTAGTTTTCCCCATCTATTTACCCGAAGATTTTCACGCCCCGTTTGTGGACCCTTTAACTGCAACTGGCCCAGCGGTGCTGGAGATTTTTGATAATCAGAATAAATACACAGGCTGCGCTTTACCGGTTGTTGGCGAATTTCTTTCACCAAAAGAGATTGTTGAAACCTTTAGCCGTGTGACCGGGATAAAAGCCGCTTATCGCCCGGCGATGACGCGTGACGAAATGCTGCAATATTTCCCATCATTTGCTGATATGGGCGGGTTAGTTGCTGAGCTGGTCGGGATGTCTGACTACGCCGTTGAATATGGTTACTACAGTAAAGAGCGTGATGTGCAATGGAGTCGCCAGGTTAATCCAAACGCATTAACCTGGGAGCAATTTTTGCAAACCACGGGTTGGCAGGGGCAAGGGCATTCTTTCGGGCTTTGAGTCGCCTGTCACTGCGCCATTCAGAATAATCCCGCAAACTAAGAGGAAATGGATTTCCTCTCAGGCAAGAGCAAACATGGCATTAACGATCAGGGTATTACTGGAAAACCGGCGTGCTGACGGCGCAGATGAATTGTTGCGGGCTAAGGCAGGATTGAGTTTGTTGGTGGCGGATGAAACCACCAGCGTTTTATTCGATACCGGCCCTGATAGTAGCTTCGTGCATAACGCAGAAATGTTGGGTGTCGATCTGACAAGCTTAACCGCGACGGTACTTTCCCATGGTCATTATGATCATTGTGGCGGTGTGCCCTGGCTACCCGATAACAGCCGCATAATTTGCCATCCACAGATAGCCAATGAGCGCTACGCGATAGTGAAACTGGCGGGTTTTAGCCGAAAAATTAAAAAGTTATCGCTGGATATTGATTACTCCCGCCACCGCATGGAGTACAGCCGCACGCCTGTACAGATTAGCGATCGTTTCTTATGGTCGGGAGAGATCCCTGTTGATGAACCCCGAGCATACGGGATGATTAGTGGTAACCCTACGGCTGCGGATTACGTTATTGACGAGGGCGTTCTGATATATAAATCCGAGCATGGATTGGTGATTATCACCGGTTGCGGGCACCGGGGGATTATCAATATCGTGCGCCATTGCCAGCATATTACGGGCATCAGGAAGGTCTATGCGCTGATTGGCGGGTTCCATTTGCGCAGTGCGCCACCGTGGGAATTGTTGCGGGTCAGACGTTTTCTCCATCAACAACAAATAAACAAAGTCCTGGGGTGCCATTGTACCGGTGCATGGGGGCGATGGTGGTTGCCGGAGGTTATTGCTCCGGCGACGGGAGATATTTTTACTTTGTAATTTCCGGGGGATTGTCGGATGTCGCTAACGCTAATCCGACCTGGGGTTTTGACTCACTAAATCAATAACTCCCGCAATTGCTGGCGTTGTTGCTCGCTCACATCCAGCGGATGGCGATAACCGATGTTTTCCAGCGCGCGGGTGTACAGCGCCACTAGCCAGTCGTAAACATACAGCGTATTGCCGCGAGCAGGTTGGTCGCCCAAACGCACCAGGCGGGTGCTGGCGGTTGCCTGGGCTTGCGGGGTAAACACGGGTGAACCTTTGTTGACGCGGCTTGCCGGGCGTAATGCTGGTTCAATCTGCGCGTAGCCTAACCAACTGACAAAATCCCCCAACACCGCGCTTACACAGGTGATTTCCTGCGCCATGCTGCCATCGCCATGATGCAACGCTGTGTCGAGTTGTTCCGATAGTTTCAGGCGATAACTGGCGATGATCAGCAACTGGCACAAGGCCTGAAGCTGAGTGTTGTCTAGTCCGCAAAGCTCGGCAATTTCCCGGCGCGCCGCCAACTGGCGCAGATGGTTAATCCACAACAGATGCACCACGCTTGCGAAGCTGTCGATGCCCGCTGTTTGTGGGCTATGGCTCTCTTCGTCGGCGAACAGGTCGATATCCAGGCTAAAACCAGCGGGTTGTTGTTTGCGCAATTGCTGATGACTCAACCAGCTTTGTTGCAGCACATGGCGTTCTGGCAGCAGGCTGGCGAGCAGTTCACCATGGCTGGCAGCGCGAGTCTGTAGTGTCCGCACCAGATCTTCTGCCTGCGAACGTGCGCGCTCCGGCGTGAGGTTTTCGCCGTCGAGAAGATGAGCGAACAGGGCGCTGATTTCTGTGTTCAGCGCGGCCTGTAACATTTCAATGCGCAGCGTGCGTTGCGCGGGAACCAGTGCGTCCGTCAACCATCCCAGCAAACGGTGCATATTCCGGCTGTCCAGCGCTTGCAGCGTACCCCAGCGTTTGCCCGGCAGGCCGATAATACGCTGCACACCTTCATCCAGATTTGCGCCGCTAAAACGGGCATCTCGCGGGGTAATCGCCCAAATTAAACCTGGCGTGGTGGCGTTGCTGGCCTGGGTTTTATCTACCCAACGAGCCAGCATTTTACCTGCGGCGTTCACTTCGCTGCGCTCTGATGCCGCATTGCACACCACTAATTTATCGGGTTGCAGATATTGTGCGTAATCGTCGAGTTGCAGCAGGGGAATATCCACCACATCGACGTGTGGCAACTGGGGTAAATGGTTAAGCGTCAGCGTGATTTCGGCACACAGTTGCTGCAAATCAAGCAGTGAAAGACTCACTTGCGTAGCGATTTCCTGATTGAACAGCGGGCAGACCAGCACGTCGGCATTGATTTCCACCACGTCTGGTGTGGTCGGGAACAGAAAACCTTCCACGGGAAGTAAAAAGGTATCCACCAGCAAATTGGCAGGCGCCAGCACCTGGCGGGCATAACCCAAATGATTCAGCATCTCGGCAAGATGTTGCCACTGCGCGGTGCTGGTGGCGTTGTCCCCCCATAGCGGAGCCAGCAGCGCGGCCTGATCGGCACTGCTCAGCCACGGCATCAGCTCAGCCATTTGCTGCCACAGCGCGCTGCCCAGATGATACTGGCGACGCACCACTTGATGATAAACCTGCGCAACATCAGACAGTTGCAACTGGGTTATCGCTGGGTTAGGTTGCGCCAGGCGCTTAGTCTGCAATTCCCGAAGTCTTGCGGCGATCGCCTCAGGTTGCGCAAAACGGGCAGCTGACGTGGCGTGATACTGGCGAATCAGGCGTTGAGCCAGTTCGCTTGCATTACACAGCGTCAGCAGCAGCGGGTAATGTTCCGCAACCGGTAATTCGCGACGGGTAAAGCGCACCGCCACACTCGCGGCATGGCCAGGGTTAATGTGCGTCAGGTAATCCAGCACTTTGCCGCCAAGCAAAATCTCAATGCGCTGGAAGTTATCGCCCAATAACGTGGTCAGCAGATGGTGTTTGCCGTCTACCGAGTGGCCATATAAACCCAAAGTTAGTGGCTGCTCCGCCTGCAAGTCAATCTGAATCTGGCATTGCTGAAGGGCGGCTATGTTATGCAGCAGCCCATCGGCTTCGTTGTCAATGAACGGAACCGACAGACGAGCCTGCTGTAGCCAATCCACTAATTGTTGCAGCGTTGAGGTTTTTGAAGTCATTTTTGGTACACGCTCCCGCTGTCAATCCAGTAATGGCTGGCACCGCTGTAGCTTCCTGCCAGAGTATTCAATTTAAAACTTAATTGGTTGAGCGGCACTTTGCTGCCGTCCTGCAACCAGGCTTCCGCCAGCACAAAAGCGTCGGCTTCGCGCGTTTGTTGCAAGCGCACGTTTAATACGCCTTCTCCGGCAATGGATTTGGCTAGTTGCGGCGAGTTGATTGCCAAAGTGTAGAGCGGCGTGGCAGGCCAGCGCGCATCGTCAAGCTGGCGGAACCCCAGGCAGGCGTTACCGCGCAATGGGAAATGCAGGCGGGTATCCAGCGTGGATTTGGGATCGTCGAGATCGATATCGCGATACCAGACATTTTTCTCGACCAGTGTGTTGTTGCCATCCAGCATCCCCAGGTAACGCACTGTGGAATAAGCCTGAATGTCGGACGCTTTAAAGTTAAAGCCAGGCAAACGTAAATCCATCGCCAGGCTGCACAACATGGCCCCTACGGCCGCGGTGGATTTCGGGTTGCCGATGCGGCCTTGCTGGCTAAACGGATACCATTCATGAGTCTGATAGTTATCCAGCCAGACGATACGGTTGACTGGCACCGGCTGCTGGTAGCGTAACAGCGCCTGCACGCCCGGCAAGCAGCCTGGTCGGCCAGTGACCAACAACACATCGCAACAGTAATGGCTGATGACTTCACACAACGCTTGCAGCGGGGTGGTCAGCGTAAACTGGCCTGCCAGCATCGCTTCTTGTAACTGGGCCAACTCAACATGTAGCGGTACGCTAAACAAATCAAATGCCGGGGCATCGGCAGGCAGGGCGTGTTGGACCGCCTGTTGAACATAGTTAATCACGTTATCGGTTGGGCGCTGGGTTAGCAGTTCGCCAAACGTCGCTTCCAGCATGGCGTGGCTGTCATCCGGGTCGCTATTTTCCCAGCACGACAACACGGCATGGCCAAGCGGGATAAACAGTTGCAGCGCCGTTTGTTGGCGCAGCGTGCCACGCGTATCCATCCGTCCGGATTCGCCAAACAGCGTAGTCATTAATCCTGCGGTATCTGCCACACCCGCCTGATGAATTTGTGTCTGAAGTGCGGGCAATACGCAACGCTGGATAACATCCAGCAGAATGTCGTCTCCCGCCACTTTGAACCCTTCACGGAACAGTAAACGTGGCGTGATTTTGACGTTGCTGCCGACTCCTTCATCCAGATGATATTGGGTGATCGCCATGTCCGTGGTGCCGCCACCAATATCAATTGAGGCGACACGCAGCGTTTTACCCGGTAGCTCATCGGCGGCTAATTTGCGGTCTGGGCGCGCCAGGCTTTGGAAGAAGTTCCCGCTTTGCCCCGCATAGTTGACCAGCGCTTCGTTATACAACCACACCAGTTGCCCGCAGGTGGCTTCGTCCCATTCCATCTGCACATCAGGAACCGGAACCACGCTTTTCTGGAAATCACGATCGTTGCTGAAACCGTCATCCGTCGGGTGCCATTCCATTGCTTTCCACACCAGCCCAACCGCTTCCTGCATCCGCTGGCGGAAGATTTCACGCTCTTGTTTCGGCATCGCCGACGGCAGAGTGAGGATCAGATGGCGCAACTGGCGTGGCGCATTCAGGTGGCCCATGCTTTGCCGCGAGCCGACGCTGTTGATTTGCATCAGCGCCTGCGCCAGTAATTCACACAGCATTAAGGTCATCAACGAACTGCGGCTGTATTGCGGCGAGAACACTGGCAGGCGGTCTTCTAACGGTAATGAATAGAGCGGTTGCCCGTCGTCGTTCATCAGGTTCATTAACGGGAAAGCGGTGGCCAGCGGTTCGCGCTGCGTTTTCACGCCCATCTGGCTAAAGCGCCAGTCCTGGTTGGCCGGTGTTTCATCCCACAAATAGCGGCGTGGGCTGGAAATACCACTGGCACCTTCGGTTCCTAAACGGGCAGATGCCATGCTGCGTGCTTCATCACCGACGCGGGCAATCGATGGCCAGACAAATGCGTCATCGCGGCCACTTTCTACCGAGCAATGTTGTTTGCCGAATTTGGCCTCTGAGAACTCGAGGCGGCTGGTGAACATCGCTTCATTGATGGTTTGCGGTTCGCTGAGCGAACGAATTTGCAGCTCGGCGGTCTGGCGCAGGCCATCGTTCGCTTCGCCGTGGTCTTCAATCAACACGCCGCAAGTGTGAGTGTTACCAACGTCCAGCACCAGATCGACCGGAATGGCAGGCGCTTGCAGCGTGGCGGTGACAATTTTCACTTCCGGCACCGCCAGTTGTGCGCCAAGCATCTCAATAATATTGAGGTAGTGCGCCTGATACTCGAAGGTTTTCAGCGCATGGCTGAGTTCACGCTCGCTGCGTGATTCGTGGCGCGTAACAAATTGCGTGAACACTTCGCGTAACCAGCCATCAACCCAGGTCTGGTCAATAAAATCGTTAATTTCTTCGTTTTGCCAGGCCAGCGCAAAGCGTGCGCCGTTACGCACATCATTTTGCGTGGGAGCCAGATGCGCGGCTGGGTTGTCGTCAGCCAGAATTTTGGTGTCCAGCGCGAGGGTAATACGTACTGTGTTGCCTGCGGAGTCCGGTGTTTCAAGGCTGCGAATTTGCACCCGCGCCCAGTTATCCGGGCCGCCCACAAAGGTGCGCGGCGGGTTAAAACGCAGGAACGGCAGCGGCAGCCAGGTTTTATCCAGCAGTTTTAGCGAGTGACCCAGCGTGATGATGCTTTCAGGTTTGACGACTTCGGGAGCGGCTCCCTGAGTGCCGGGCAGGGTGAACTTGCCAGGCACGACATCGTAATCAAGGCGCAGCAGTGGGCCATTTGCCGTTTTACGCACAAAGCGCCCGGTGTGCGGGGCGTTTGGCTGCGGCGCCAGGCCGAAATCCAGAAACTGAATGCCGCTGTCTTTAATGAGCGTCACGCTCGGTTTGTAGGGATACAGGGTGGCAAGCATGGCTTAATCACTCACTTTTTTAAATGTCACAGGCACCACGGTGTCACCTTGATAACGCCCGGTGCACTCCGCGACATCATTCGCGCCAGCATTACAGGCAATTTCCGGCAGCGGGTAGCGCGAACCATCGCTACAACGCGCATTGCCACGGGTTTTAATCATCAATGTTCCGGACTGCATCAACCCTGAAAAGACTTCCGCTTTACAGACAATGTTGTCGCCATGAACCAGGCGCACAGTGCCTTTGTTTTTGGCGATTTGATAACGCAGCGTCGGCGGTTTGCCGGTAATCGAATCTTTCACATTGATGGCGACGCGCCAGCTGCCGTTAAGGAATTTGGTGGAACCGGCTTTTAATGCGTCGGCGGGTAAAATCAGCGTGCCTTTGGGGATGTCAGCAGGCGCAACCACCGGCTCTGGCTCAGGCGCGGGCGGTTCGATAACGGCGGCCTGGGCAACAGGCAATGTGGAAACGTGGGCAACGGGTTGCGCCTGAATCACCGCCGGAGCGATAACCTTTGGTTTAACTTCTGGGGCATTTTGCGCTAAAGGTTCTGCGTGCGGGGTCGATATCAGAAACCAGGCGAGCGGGGCAGCGATGCTGGCAATAATTGCTGCCGCAACGGGCAGCAACCAGCGCCGTGTTTTTTTAACCGGTGAAACATCAGGCACAGTTTGGGCAACGGGCTGTTGCACCGGCGGCGTTTCGATGACGGGTTCGGCATTAATAATAGAAGGCGCAATAGAATAGAGCGGCTCATCCGGCTCGCTAAGCACCACTACAGGCGGAGCGGCAGGCGGCGGTTCGGGAAGAAACTCGATAACCGGTTCATGTTCTTCAACGATGCGTAAACAGTCCATGGCATCGGTACGGGCGTCAGTATTGAGGCTGACAAAGCCCCAAAACGTGAGGACCGGTTTGCCGTCAACCAGATAGACATGCTGGCTGCCTGGAAACTGTAACGCATTCGCCAGCAACGAACCAAACAGCTGAATAGCCGTTTTTTCCGCCTGCTGGCAGCGTTGAATTAACGAGGCGACATTGGCCTGGCAGTTATCGAGGTATCGCAGGGCTTTTTTGCGTTGTTCATCACTCGCTGCCGCCCAACTGACGACTGTGCCTTCAAATGGCGCGTACCAGTCAACCCGGTCACCTTCATCGTTTGGCTGCGGGATTGCCAGACTATCGACCACTGCCTGCTGTTTGCGTAAGCGCAATGTTTCGCGAATTTGTAGCGCTGAGTCGAATACGGTCTGCCCGTTTTCGCCTAGCGAAAGGAAGTCATCTAAGCATCCGCTGCGCAATAATGTTTTTGCCACGTCATCAATCCTGCTGTTTTCAGCTCAGTTTGAGCCATCTTCACGCTTGCCACTTTACTGAAAGCTTGCGCAAGTGAACGGTGGAAGAGACGGGTTTTTTCTCTAATTATCGGGCGATTGCACTTAAGTCATTGGGACGTTCCCTGGTTTTGTGCTACTCATTATTCTTCGCAACTCGTTCGGGAGCGCGCCATAAATGCCGCAAACATTGCCGTTATTACTGGTTCAAATGGGTCATCCGCCGTTAGATATTCGCAAAGCTGTAGGTGAACAGCCGCAGTGGTTTAACGCGGCATTGGGGGATGTTGGCCCGATTAGCGTGGTGTGCCCGTTTGAAGGGGAAGCACTTCCCGCTGTCGGCACGTTTAGCGGCGCGGTGATTACCGGTTCATGGGCAATGGTGACGGACCATGAAGAGTGGAGTGAGCGCACCGCCGAGTGGCTGCGGGAAATTATCGAGGCGGGTGTGCCGGTTTTGGGGGTGTGCTACGGGCACCAGTTGATGGCTTACGCGCTGGGTGGTGTAGTGGATTACCATCCAAAAGGCAGCGAAGTGGGGCAAATAGCCGTCACGCTTAATGACGCCGCCCAGCACGACCCGCTTCTTAGCGGCCTGCCAAATTCGTTCGATACCTTTTTAAGCCACGAGCAAAGCGTGCTCGCGCTGCCTAAAGGTGCAGTGGTGTTGGGCGCATCCAGCCACGACCCGCATCAGATAGTTCGTTACTCGCCAAGCGCATTCTCAGTGCAATTCCACCCGGAATTTAGTGCGCCAGTGATGAATAAAATCATTACCAGCCGCAGTGAAAGGGTGGCGATGAAAGGCAAAGATCGCGATGCTTTACTGGCGGCTGTCAGTGACACGCCAGTTTCACGTTCGATCCTTCAGCGATTCGTTGCATTGTTGTAAAAATGACTGGCGGGAGATCGTGCTGTATTTGACGGAAAACTGCACAAATATCCCTGTTTCTGAATAACGTGAGAGCCTTTTGTTATTTGTCAGTGGCCCTGGGTTATGGTGTGATTCATCCTTAAAAATAATAAGTTCACTCATCATTTTGGCAAGCAAACAAAAGGTAAAATCATGTCGACAGGGAAAACCTTCCTCGCGCTGCTGTTAACCAGCTTATTACCCGCCAGCTCCGCATTCGCTGCCGCGAATAACACCCTGGTTTACTGCTCAGAAGCCTCTCCAGAATCCTTCAACCCACAAATCGCCAGTTCCGGGCCAACGTTTGTTGCCAGCTCGCAAACGTTATACAACCGGCTGGTTGAATTCCGCCCCAGCGATAACCTGCCGGTGCCATCTTTGGCGACCGAGTGGAAAATCAGCCCGGACGGTAAAACCTACACATTCACGCTGCGCAAAGGCGTGAAGTTCAATAGCAATAAAGAGTTTAAACCGACGCGCGATTTCAACGCCGACGACGTGGTGTTCTCGGTGATGCGACAAAAAGACCCGAAACACCCGTACCACAATGTCTCGCAGGCAAGTTACGAATATTTCAACGATGTTGGCCTCGATAAGCTCATCACTGAAGTGAAGAAGATCGATGACAATCACGTTCAGTTCACTTTGAGTGAGCCAAATGCGGCCTTCCTCGCAGACTGGGGAATGGACTTTGCGTCGATTCTTTCGGCTGAATACGCCGATGCGATGCTAAAAGCGGGCACGCCAGAAAAGGTCGATACCGCACCCATCGGCACCGGCCCGTTTGCGTTGCAGGAATACAAAGTGGATTCGTTGATTCGCTACGTGGCGAACCCGAATTACTGGAATGGCGAAGTGCCAACTAAACACCTGATCTTCTCGATTACGCCAAACGTGCAAACGCGCATGGCGAAATTGCAGAAGAACGAATGCCAGATTATCCCCGCACCGGCACCGGTACAGTTCGAAGCCATTAAAGCCGATAAAAACCTCGAGCTGCATACCGTCGATGGTTTGAATGTCGGTTATCTGGCGTTTAATACCACCAAAAAACCGTTCGACAACGTGCTGGTTCGCCAGGCGCTGAATTACGCCGTCGATAAACAAGCCATTATTAATGCCGTGTTTATGGGCTCGGGCACCATTGCAAAATCACCGATTCCACCAGCCATGTTAGGTTTTGATAAAGATCTGAAAGATCGCAGCTACAACCCAGCCAAAGCCAAAGAGTTGCTCAAGCAAGCGGGCCTTGAGAAGGGCTTCGATACCGATTTATGGTCGATGCCAGTGCAACGCCCATACAACCCGAATTCACGTCGCATCGCCGAGATGATTCAGCATGACTGGGCGAAAGTGGGCGTGAACGCGAAAATCGTCACCTTTGAGTGGGGCGAATATCTTACAGGTATGCGTAAAGGCGAACATTCCTCCGCATTATTTGGCTGGATGAGCGACAACGGTGACCCGGACAACTTCGCCGATACCTTGCTCGGTTGTGGCAGCATCCAAAGTGGCTCCAACGCCGCGCGCTGGTGCGACAAGCAGTACGATGCGCTGACACAGAAAGCAAAACTGACCAGCGACCCGGCCGCACGCGCCAAACTTTACGAGCAGGCACAAGAAGTGTTCTACCAGCAAGCACCGTGGATCCCACTCGCTAACGGCAAAACCTTCTACGCCACGCGCAGTAATGTGACGGGTTACAGTGTGAGCCTGAACGGTAGCGACTTCTCGAAAGCAAAATTGAACTGATAAGCTTTTGTGTAGGTCGGATTAGCGTTAGCGACCTCCGACATTATTGGCATTAATGGTGGATGACGCCTTCGGCTTATCCCCCCTACAAGACAGCAGTTGTAGGGATGAATGTTAGCGACATCCACCGTTAAAAAGACAGGAATAACGACATGGAGTCATTTTTTTCAACCACTGCAAACTGCCGCGTCCGCTGGCTGGACTTGCCCGGCGGCGGCACACCGCTTGTATTTGTTCATGGCCTCGGTTGCGCCTCATCTTATGAATATCCCCGCGTCGTTGCTGATAAAAATTTTGCTGGACGAAGGGCGATTCTTATCGACCTCCCCGGTTACGGATATAGCGAAAAACCCCGCGATTTCAGTTATTCAATTAAAGAACAGGCGCAAGTGGTGGCTGAACTTATTGGTCATCTGAAACTGAATAAATATTTTCTCTATGGTCATAGCATGGGCGGC
>Ga0105244_10002864_pt1 | contig 12785 bp, 8 predicted proteins | sample KBSM44metaG_FD_80423 | JGI IMG/M metagenome (GOLD analysis project Ga0105244, IMG submission 80423) | Miscanthus rhizosphere microbial communities from Kellogg Biological Station, Michigan, USA - KBS M4-4 metaG | ecosystem: Host-associated > Plants > Roots > Rhizosphere > Soil | place: Michigan...
ATTCGGTAAGTCGTAGTTCACCACGTGCGGCAGCTGGTCGATATCGATGCCGCGTGCGGCGATGTCGGTGGCGACCAGGCACTGCAGCGTGCCATCCTTGAATTCGGCGAGGGCGCGGGTGCGTGCGCTCTGGCTCTTGTTGCCGTGGATGGCCATGGCATTGATGCCGTCGCGGCCCAGCTGCTCGACCAGCTTGTTGGCGCCGTGCTTGGTGCGCGTAAACACCAGCACCTGCGACCAGTCGTTCGATTTGATCAGGTGCGCCAGCATCGGGTGCTTCTTGTCGCGGTCGACCGGGTGGATCTTTTGCGCGATCACTTCCACGGTCGAGTTGCGGCGCGCCACTTCGATCGTCGCCGGCTTGTTCAGCAGGCCGTCGGCCAGCGCCTTGATCTCGTCCGAGAAGGTGGCCGAGAACAGCAGATTCTGGCGCTTGGCCGGCAACGCGGCCAGCACTTTCTTGATGTCGCGGATGAAGCCCATGTCGAGCATGCGGTCGGCCTCGTCCAGGATCAGGATCTCGACCTTCGACAGGTTGACGGTGCGCTGTTCCATGTGGTCGAGCAGGCGGCCCGGCGTGGCGACCAGGATGTCGACGCCGTGCTTGAGCTGCTTGATCTGCGGGTTGATGCCGACGCCGCCGAAGATCACGGTCGAGTTCAGCTTGGTGTACTTGCCATAGGTGCGCACGCTTTCCTCGACCTGGGCCGCCAGTTCGCGGGTCGGGGTGAGGATCAGCGCGCGGATCGGACGCTGGGTGGTGTTGTTCGTCTGCGCCGCGCCGTTGGCGTCGGTCGACAGGCGCTGCAGCAGCGGCAAGGTGAAACCGGCGGTCTTGCCGGTGCCGGTTTGCGCGCCCGCTAGCAAATCGCCGCCGTTCAGGACTGCGGGGATCGCCTGCAGTTGGATCGGGGTCGGCGTGGTGTAACCGGTTTCGGTGACAGCACGGACAATAGCGTCGGACAAACCGAGGGAAGAGAATGACATGGTAACTTTATATGAGGATCGGCCTGTCGCCTCGGAGGGCGCCAGTCGCAGGCAATCGGATTTTTGGATTGCGGCGCAAAGGACTGGTCAGATGCCGCAGCTATCAGTATAGCAGCTAAGTCCGCTTGATGTTTCAATTAGGAAATGAAAAAGGGAGCATGCGCTCCCTTTTTTTGTAACAGATTGTCTATTTATGCCCCATTCCGGGGCAAATCGCGGCCGATCAGGCGAAAGGCGTCAGCAGGCCGACCATCTGGCCGAAGATTTTCGGGCTGGCGGCGATGATGTCGCCCTTGTACAGGTAGTCCGACTCGCCGTTGAATTCGCCGACGATGCCGCCCGACTCGGTCACCATCAGCGAACCGGCGGCGATGTCCCAAGGCTTCAGGCCCTTCTCGTAGAAGCCGTCGAGGCGGCCGGCGGCCACGTAGGCCAGGTCCAGCGCGGCGCTGCCCGGACGGCGCACGCCGTGCGAGCGTTCGGCCATGATGCCGTACATCTTCAGGTATTCGTCCAGCGCCTTGGCGTTGCCGGCCTGGTAGCCGGTCGAGAGCAGGGCGTTGGCGATGCGGTCGAGCTTGGTGACGCGGATGCGCTTGTCGTTCAGGTAGGCGCCGGCGCCCTTGGTGGCGGTGAACAGGTCGTTGCGCACCGGGTCGTAGATGACGCCCTGCGTGATCACGCCGCGCTGCGACAGCGCGATCGAGATGCAGTACTGCGGGAAGCCGTGCATGAAGTTGGTGGTGCCATCGAGCGGGTCGATGATCCAGGTGTATTCGGTCTCGTCGTTGGCGTTCTTGGACGGGCCCGATTCCTCGGCCAGGAAGGCGTGGTCGGGATAGGCTTTGGACAGCACCTCGATGATTGCCTGTTCGGCGGCCTGGTCGACGTCGGTGACGAAATCCTTGTGGTTTTTCTCGGTCACGATGACGCGATCGAGGTCGAACGAGGCGCGGTTGATGACGGCGGCGGCGCGGCGGGCGGCTTTGATCGCCGTGTTGAGCATTGGGTGCATGTGAGCTTTTCCGTTAAAAGAACGCTAACGCCCACCGGCGGACAGGGCCGCGGCGGCGCGCTAGAGGACAAGAGTGAATTAAAGAGCGGAGCGGCGCCGACAGGGTAAAATCCGGGTTCGCGGGCTGGCTGTTGGCCGGGCCGCAAGGTTGAAGTTATTGTATCGATACCGCGCAATAGCGCTATTTTAAATGAACCTGCCCGAAATCAACACGAATCTTTTCACGCGACTGCGATTTATTCTGGTCGAAACCAGCCGGGCCGGCAATATCGGGGCGGTCGCGCGGGCCATGAAAACCATGGGCTACAGCGATTTGGTGCTGGTCACGCCCCGGTTCGAGAACGCGGCGCAGGACCCAGAGGCGGTCGCCTTCGCCAGCGGCGCGCAGGACATCCTGGCCGGCGCGCGGGTGGTCGGCAGCATGGCCGAGGCGCTCGACGGCATCAACTTCGCCGCCGCCGTCTCGGCGCGGCTGCGCGAATTCTCGCCGCCGGTGCTGGCGCCGCGCCAGTTGGCCACGCAGCTGGTGGCGCAGCCCGAGCTGCGCGCGGCGCTAATCTTCGGCAACGAGCGCTTCGGCTTGCCGAACGAGCTGGTCGAAAAATGCAATGTGCTGATCAACATCCCGGCCAATCCCGAGTATTCGTCGCTGAACCTGTCGCAGGCGGCGCAGGTGCTGGCCTACGAATGCCGGATGGCGGTGCTCGACGGCGCCGGCGTGACCCACACGCCGCGCCAGCCGGCCGGCGACGCCAGCGACATCGGCTTCCACGGCGAGGCGGCCAGCCTGGCACAGATCGAAGGCATGTACGAACATCTGGAGCGGGCGTTGGTGGAGATCGGTTTTCTCGACGCGGACAATCCGCGCAAGCTGATGCCGCGATTGAAGCGGTTGTTCTCCCGCGCGCAGCTGGAGAAGGAAGAGGTCAACATCCTGCGCGGCATCGCCAGGCACATGACGGGCAAGCAGAAGGCGGGCAAGGGTTAGATTCATGATCATGGATGCAATGTCGGCGACACGCAAACACAGCACATAAAAAATATAACGACGGGGTGGGGACGATGGATTCAAACCGCAGATCTTTTCTCAAGATCGGCGTGGCCGGGGCGATCGCACTTGCCGCCGGCGGCGCCGTTTATCGCCTGGCCTACGCGCCGACGCCGGGCCACCGCCTCGCGCTCGACGGCCCCGCCACGACACTGCTCACGGCCGTGATCCCATCCATGCTCGGCCCGGTGCTGCCGACCGAAGCGGCCGCCCGCGCCGCCGCCATCCGCCAAACCGTCGACCACGTCGCCGGCGCCATCGCTGGCCTGCCGTTGTCCTCTCAAAAAGAAGTACAAGACCTGTTCGGCCTGCTCTCGATGGCACCGGTGCGGCGCCTGCTGGCCGGCGTCTCCGGCGGCTGGGCCCACGCTTCGCCGGACGCGGTGGACGCCTTCCTGCAAAGCTGGCGCCACCACCGCCTGCAAACGCTGCAAACCGCCTACCACGCGCTGCACGACCTGATCATCGGCGCCTGGTACGCGCAGCCGGCCAACTGGCCCGCGATCGGCTACCCCGGTCCGATCAAGGAGCTGGCATGAACAACACCAACATCCCCATCGCCAGCCAGAAAGGCGCCATCCCCGATCCGATCCTCGCCGGCCTGGCCGCCGGCTGGCGCGTGACCGACTGCGCGCGGCTGAACGAGGACCTGGTCATGGAAGCGGACGTGGTGATCGTCGGCAGCGGCGCCGGCGGCGGCGTGACGGCCGAGATCCTGGCGCGCGCCGGCCTGCGCGTGCTGATCGTCGAGGAGGGCGCGCTGAAGTCGTCGACCGATTTCAAGATGCGCGAAGCCGACGCCTATCCGGCGCTGTACCAGGAGTCGGCGGCGCGCAAGACACGCGACAAGGGCATCAACATCCTGCAGGGGCGCACCGTCGGCGGCAGCACCACGGTCAACTGGACCAGCAGCTTCCGCACGCCGCCCGGCACGCTGGCATACTGGAACAAGCACTACGGCCTGGACGGCTACACGCCGGAGTCGATGGCGCCGTGGTTCGCCATGATGGAGCGCCGTCTCAACATCGCCGAGTGGGCGCCGCCGCCGAACGAGAACAACGATGTGCTGCGGCGCGGCGCGGGCAAGCTGGGCATCCCGACCGGCATCATCCACCGCAACGTCAACGGCTGCTGGAATCTCGGCTACTGCGGCATGGGCTGTCCGACCAACGCCAAGCAGTCGATGCTGGTCACCACGATCCCGGCCGCGCTGGAACTGGGCGCGGCCCTGCTCACGCGTGCCCGCGCCGAGCGGCTGGTGATCAAGGGCGAGCGGGTGGCGCAGCTCGATTGCGTGGCGCTCGACGCCGCCGGCCTGGCGCCGACCGGCCGCCGCATCACCTTGCGCGCCAAACACTTCGTGCTGTCCGGCGGCGCCATCAACACACCGGCGCTGCTGCTGCGTTCCGTCGCGCCCGATCCGCACGGCCTGCTGGGCAAGCGCACCTTCCTGCATCCGACCCTGGTCTCGGCCGCCGTCTTCGAACAGCGCGTGGAGGCGTACGCCGGCGCGCCGCAGTCGGTGTATTCCGACCACTTCCTGCACACGGACGCCATCGACGGCGCCGTCGGCTACAAGCTCGAGGCGCCGCCGCTGCATCCGGTGCTGATGTCGACCACGATGGCCGGTTTCGGCGCCCGGCACGCGCGCATGATGGCGCAATTTCCGCACGCGCAGGCGCTGCTGGCGCTGCTGCGCGACGGCTTCCACGCCGACGCGCCGGGCGGCAGCGTGGCGCTGTCCGGCGATGGCGCGGCGGTGCTCGACTATCCGATCGGCGACTACCTGTGGGACGGCGCCCGGCGCGCCTTGCTGAGCATGGCCGAGATCCAGTTCGCGGCCGGCGCCAAGACCGTCATGCCGGTGCACGAGGCGGCCGGCGAGTACACCAGCTGGCGGCAGGCCAAGTCCGCGATCGCGGCACTGCCTTTCAAGCTGCTGGCCACGCGCGTGGTGTCGGCGCATGTGATGGGCGGCTGCGCGATGTCGGCCGACGAGCGGCTGGGCGTGACCGCCGCCGACGGCCGCTATCGCGGCCTGCGCAATGTGTCGGTGCATGACGGCTCGCTGTTCCCCACATCGATCGGCGCCAATCCGCAGTTGTCGGTGTATGGCGTGGTCGCCAGGCTGGCCAGCGGTTTGGCACAACAGCTTGCAAGTTAGCAGACATTTGAAATGACGTGGTCAACGTCGTCAACGTTGTTCGGTTCGCTTGACCCGCTCCCTCCGTCCATATCGCGGAGTATGATGAGACCATGATCAAACGTTTCCTCATCATTCTATTGGCGGTGCAGATCGGCGCGATGCTGGCGCTGTCCTTGTCGCTGTACCGGTGGTGGCATCCAGCCTGGCGCGCGGCGGTCGGCGCGCCCGTCGCGGCGCTCGTATGCCTAGCCATCGCCGCCGCCTTCGTGCTGCTGGTGCGCCTGCTCATCAACGCCAACAACTTCCGCCTGAGCCGGCGCGCGCGCAGCGCCACGCCGGCCGGCCACGCGCTCAATCCCCTGACCGCGATCAAACTGTTCGCGCATGAATTTTTGTCATCGATGTTGACGTCGTCCTACTACATGCTGCGGCCGGTGGGCCTGCGCCTGCAGCCGGACGCGCGCGGCCTGCCGGTGCTGCTGATCCACGGCTACGCCTGCAACAGCGGCTACTGGCTTCCGATGAGCAAGCTGCTGACGCAAGCGCACATCAGCCATTACGGCATCGACCTGGAGCCGCCCGGCGCTGCCATCGACGACTTCGTGCCGCAGGTGCGCGCGGCCGTCGAGCGCTTGTGCGCCGAGACTGGCAGCAAGCAAGTCGTCGTGCTCGCGCACAGCATGGGCGGGCTGGTGGCGCGCGCGTATCTGCGCCGCCATGGCCACGCCCGCATCGCCCGCGTGATCACGCTCGGCACGCCCCATCACGGCACCGCGCTGGCCGGCCTCAGTCCTGGAAGTAACGCCGTGCAGATGCGGCGCGACAGCGCGTGGCTGGCTTCGCTCGCGGCCACTGAGGCGGATTTGCAACGCAAATTATTTTCGTCCATTTACTCTGTCCACGACAACATCGTCGCGCCCCAGGATTCGAGCGTTTTGCCCGGGGCGCGCAATCTCGTGTTTGGTGCAATTGGCCATGTTGCACTGGGCAGTCACCCGGAAATCATGCGATGCGCACTGTCAGAAATCAAAACCGCAACACCTGTGTGATTTTGTGTGATTTTTCGCGTGATTTGTTGCTGTATGGTTACTCGTATGAAGTACAGTAAACAGGCGGAGCGATGGCTATAGACTTCGGCACTCTTATCCTCGACGAAACTCCCGACGCGGTGGTCATCACGCGGCTCGACGGCGAAGTGGTGCACTGGACCAGCGGTGCGCGGCGGGTGTTCGGTTACGGCAGCGAAGAGGCGATGGGCCGCAAGCTGGCCGAGCTGATCGAGGTGCCGGGACTGGCCGACGGCGGCGCCGTGGTGCGGCAGACGCTTGGCGACGGCGCGGCCAGCTATGAGTCGGTGCGCCGCGCCAAGGACGGCGCGCTGGTGTACATCGACAGCACCAGCAAGCTGCTGCGCGACGCCGCCGGCGCACCGGAATATATTTTGTGGAGCAAGAAGGACGTCACCACGCTCAAGGTGCTGCGCGACGCCAAGCTGGTCGAGGCGCGCTTCGACGGCATCCTGGAGTTGATGCCGGACGCGATCATCGTCGCCAACGCCAGCGGCCGCATCGTGCTGGCCACGCGCCAGGCCGAGGCGATGTTCAAGTACGAACACGGCGCCCTGCGCGGCGTGGTGCTCGAGATGCTGATGCCGGCGCGTTTCCGCCACGGCCACCGGGCCCACCGCAACGACTACGGCGTTCGGCCGACGCTGCGGCCGATGGGCAGCGGCCGCGACCTGTATGGCTTGCGCAGCGACGGCACCGAGTTCCCGGTGGAGATCAGCCTGAGCCCGATCGAGACGGAGGAGGGCACCTTGATCATGAGCGCGATCCGCGACGTCGGCGAGCGCAAGCGGATCGAGCTGGCGCTGCAGGAGAAGAATGTCGAATTGGCGAAGGCGGTCGCGACCAAGGATCGCTTCCTCGGCGGCATGTCGCACGAGCTGCGTACGCCGTTGAACGCGATCATCGGTTTTACAGGTACTATGTTGATGAAGTTGCCTGGCCCCATTAATTCGGAACAGACCAAGCAATTGCGCATGGTGCAAAGCAGTGCGCGCGACCTGCTGTCGCTGATCAACGACCTGCTCGACTTGACCAGGATCGAGTCGGGCAAGGTGGAGCTCGAGCTGGTGCCGCTGCCGTGCCGGCCGGTGATCGACGAGGTGCTGGCGTTGTTGCGGCAGCAGGCGCGCAACAAGGGACTGGGGCTGGCGCTGGTGGGTTCCGAACAGGAAGTGACGGTCAAGGCCGACCGCCGCGCGCTGCAGCAGATTTTGATGAACCTGGTCGACAACGCGATCAAGTTCACCGACAGCGGCACGGTGCTGGTGCGGCTGGGGACGGCAGAGGTGGACGGGCGCGCGCGCGCCACCATCAGCGTCGGCGACAGCGACAACGACAGCGATGGCGGTGCCGACGCCGGTCGGGGCGGGCGGCAGCGCCAGGCGGTATCGCACTTGCAAGCCAGTTCGATGCGCCAGTTCGAGGGCACGGGGCTGGGACTGCATTTGAGCCAGAAGTTGGCGACCCTGCTACATGGGGAAATTTTGTTTGACAGCGAGTATGGCGTCGGCAGTATTTTTACGTTGACGCTGCCGCTGGGGTCATGACAAGGGGAGTCACAAGGTGTCAGCACGCATACTGATTATAGAAGACAACGCCACCAACATGGAGTTGATGGTCTACCTGCTGCGCGCGTTCGGCTACACGCCGCTGTCGGCCATCGACGGCGAGGCGGGCGTGGCGGCCGCGCTGCGCGAGCTGCCCGACCTGATCATCTGCGACGTCCACTTGCCCAAGCTCGACGGCTACGGCGTGGTCGCCGCGTTGAAAGGCGACGCGACGGTGCGCCACATCCCGACCCTGGCCGTGACGGCGCTGGCGATGGTCGGCGACCGCGAACGCCTGCTCGAGGCTGGCTTCGACGGCTACATCGGCAAGCCGATCGAACCCGACACCTTCGTGACGCAAATCGAGTCTTTTTTGGACGGGGAGATGTCGACCCCGTCTAAAAACGACATCGCCACGATCCTGATCGTGGACGACCACGTGCTCAACCGCGAGTTCCTGATGACCCTGCTGGGCTACGGCGGCCATCGCCTGCTGGAGGCCTCCAACGGCGCCGAGGGCCTGAAGATGGTGCTGGCCGAGCGGCCCGACCTGGTCATCTCCGACATCCTCATGCCCAACATGGACGGCTACGAGTTCGTCACCCGCATGCACGGCAATCCGGAGACGGCCGACGTGCCGGTGATCTTCTACACCGCCACCTACCGCGAGCGCGAGGCGATGGCCGTGGCGCAGTCGTGCGGCGTGCGCTGGGTGCTGCCCAAGCCGTCGGACCCGGACGTGATCCTGCGCACCGTGCACGAGGCGCTGGGGCTGGCCGCGGTCGTCGACGGCGGGGACGGCGACGACCTGCCGGCCTTCGCGCCCGAGCCGCCGCAGGAGGGGCGCTTCCACAACATCGACGACAAGGTGGCCGAGTACCTGGGCGAGCTCGAATCGAGCAGCCAGCTGATCACCCAGTTCGCCAACGGCTCGACCGAGTCGGCCGACGGCGCCTCCGAGCACCTGTCGCTGATGACGCAGCGGCTGTCGAGCTCCCTGTCGAGCCTGCAGGCGGTGAGCCTGCGGCTGACCGCGCTCATCGAGCTGGGCATCGAATTGGGCACCGAGCGCGACCCGCGCGCGCTCGTGGAAATCGGCTGCCGCGTGGCGCAGAACATCTGCGTGTCCAAATACGCCTGCATCGGCGTGCTGGAGGCCGGCGCGACCGAGCTCAGTTACTACGCCAGCTGCGGCGCCGGCGTGCCGATCCGCCAGATCGCCCAGTCGCCGCGCGCCGGCGTGCTGCGCGGCCTGCTCGACCAGCGCCTGCCGTGCCGCATCAACGATCTCGACGGCGACCCGACCACCATCGGCCTGCCGGCCGGCCATCCGCCGGTGCACTCCTTCCTGGGCGTGCCGATCGCCTCGCGCGAGCGCACCCACGGCTGGCTCTACCTGGTCGACAAGCTCGGCGCCGACGGCTTCTCCGAGGTCGACGAGCGCGTCGCCGCCACGGTGGCCGCGCAGATCTCGGTGGCCTACGAGAACCTGCTGCTGTACGAGGAGATCAAGCGCCACCACGCCCAGCTCACGCTCGACATGAACGCCCGCATCCGCCTCGACGAGGACCTGCGCCGCTTCCGGCTGGCGATGGACGCCACCGCCGACGCCATCTTCCTGGTCGACCGCGCCGGCATGTGCTTCGTCGACGTCAACGCCACCGCCTGCCGCATGCTCGGCTACGAGCGCGAGGACTTCCTCAAGATCGGCCCGGGCGTGGCAGCCGAGGGCGAGCTGCGCAAGCTCGAGGAACTGTACGAAAAACTGCTGTCGGGCGACCAGAGCGGCGCCATGACCGAGCTGCTGCTGCAATGCCGCGACGGCAAGCCGCTGGCGGTCGAGGTGCAGCGCCGCACCTTGCGCTCGGGTCCGAGCTGGATCCTGGTGGCGGTCGCCCGCGACATCACCGAGCGCAAGGAGGCCGAGCAGCGCCTGCTCAAGCTGGCCCACTTCGACACCCTGACCGGCCTGCCCAACCGCAGCCAGTTCTACGATTCGCTGACGCACTCGCTGCGCCAGGCGGCCGAGCACAAATGGTCGCTGGCGGTGCTGTTCCTCGACGTCGACCGCTTCAAGAACGTCAACGACACGCTGGGCCACACCATCGGCGACGAGCTGTTGCGCCAGTTCTCCAGCCGGCTGGTCGACTGCCTGCGCGTGCGCGACACCATCGGCCGCTTCGGCGGCGACGAGTTCGCCGCCATCCTGATGCTGCCCGAGGGCGCGCAGAACGCCATCGCCGTGGTCGACAAGATCCGCGAGTCGATGCGCCGGCCGTTCGACCTCAAGGGCCACGAGGTCACGGTCACGGCCAGCATCGGCATCGCCGTGTTCCCCGACGACGGCAACGACCCCGACACCCTGATCCAGTACGCCGACACCGCCATGTACCGCGCCAAGGAGGCCGGGCGCGACGCCTTCCGCTTCTTCACGGCCGAGATGAACGCGCAATCCTTGGCGCGGCTGGACCTGGAGAACGCGCTGCGGCGCGCCATCGACAATGAGGAGTTCGTGCTGTACTTCCAGCCCAAGGTGAACATCGGCAGCGGCCGCATCAGCGGCGCCGAGGTGTTGATCCGCTGGAAGCGGCCCGGCCACGGCATGGTGTCGCCGGCGCTGTTCATCCCGATCCTGGAAGAGACCGGCCTGATCGTGCGGGTCGGCTCGTGGGTGATCCACGAGGCGTGCCGCAAGATCGCCGAATGGCGCCGCGCCAACGGCTGGGCGGTGCACCTGTCGGTCAACGTCTCGGGCATCCAGTTCTTCGTCGGCGGGCTGGAGGAGGAGGTGCTCAGGGCGATCAAGGAGCACGACATCGCCCCCGAGCTGCTGGAGCTGGAACTGACCGAGAGCTCGCTGATGTCGAACGCGGAAGAGACCATCACCGTGCTGCAGAACCTGAAGGCGCTGGGCATCAAGATCTCGATCGACGACTTCGGCACCGGCTACTCGTCGCTGGCCTACCTGAAACGCTTCCCGATCGACAAATTGAAGATCGACATCGCCTTCGTGCGCGAGGTCACCAGCAACCCGGACGACGCCGCCATCGTGCTGGCCATCATCAACATGGCGCACAGCCTCAAGCTCGAGGTCATCGCCGAGGGCGTGGAGAAGGACGCGCAGCTGGCCTACCTGCGCCGGCACGGCTGCGACGAGCTGCAGGGCTACTTCTTCAGCCGTCCGCTGCCGGAGCAGGAGTTCGAGGCGATGATGCGCGAAGGGCGCCACCTGCAGACGCCGGTCGACGAGACGGTGCTCGACCAGCAGACCCTGCTCATCGTCGACGACGACGCCTTCATGCTCGATGTGCTGACCGACTTCCTGTCGCAGGACGGCTACCGCATCCTGACGGCGCAGACGGCGGCCGAGGGCTTCGACATCCTGGCCAAGCACCGGGTGCAGGTGATCCTGTGCGACCAGTGCATGCCCTTGATGAGCGGCACCGAATTCATGGAGCGGGTCAAGAACCTGTGCCCGGACACCTTCCGCATCATGCTGTCGGCCTACGCCGACCTGACGCCGATCATGGCCGCCATCAACCACGGCGCCATCGACCGCTTCTACACCAAGCCGTGGAAGGGCGCGGTGCTGCGCGAGAACATCCGCGAAGGCTTCCGCCTGCACGCCCGCGCGCACGGCCCGCTGCGCATCGCTGACGCCGTCAAGGCCTGAGGCGGTGCGTCGCGGAAAACCCCGGCGAGGCCGACAACGCCGGTGGCCAACCCATCGGGAAACCGGCCGCGACCGGCCCTGAGAATCCGGACGCTTCCTCGGCCGGCCTCGACGCGCTCAGCTACGAGGCCGAACAGCAAGCCGTGTTCGTGGCGGCCGGGGTGTCGGACGACCTGCTTGCGCTGCGCGACGCGGTGGAGGCCTCGCTGCTTGCCGTGTCGGGCGATTTCGCCGCGCTGGCCGGCGCCGCGCCGGGCAATGGCATTGTCGGCGTCGGCATCGGCCTGTCCGATCCCGCCGGCATGGCCTTCGGCGCCGGCGGCCCCGGGGAGGCGGCGTTGACCCTGTACACCGAAAGCGTCCTGCCGCGCGACGAACTGCTGAGTCAACTTGCGCAAAGCGCCGGCACGCAGGCTTTGTCTAGCGTGCCATTGCAACAGATAGCGGTCGGCGTGGTCGACGTCTATTCGCACCGCGCCCGTCACCGCCCCGCGCCGGCCGGCGTGTCGGTCGGGCACGTCAACGTCACGGCGGGCACGTACGGCAGCCGCGCGATCGGCCTGACGGCGCCCTGGAACAATCGCCATCTGGTCCTGAGCAACAACCACGTGCTGGCCAATTCGAATGCCGGACTGGTCGGCGACAGCATCATCCAACCCGGCGCGGCCGACGGCGGGCGGCATCCGGCCGACCAGATCGCGGTGTTGGCGCGCTGGGTGCCGATTATTTTCGGCGGCGCGCCGAACTATGTCGACGCGGCGATCGGCTGGGCATGGCACGAACGCATCCGTGGCGAGCAGTACTATCTGTCGGGCGGCCTGCCGGCCTACTACAGCACGGGCACGGCGCCGCTGGCCGCCCCGCTGGGCTTGATCGTCGGGAAAAGCGGGCGCACCACCGGCCTGACGCAGGGGCGGGTGACGCAGATCGGCGTGTCGGTCAATGTCAACTATCCGGGCCGGGGCGTCGCGCTGTTCCGCAACCAGATCGCCATCCAATCGGTCAATTTCAGCCCGTTCTCGGCCGGCGGCGATTCCGGTTCGCTGATCTGGCATTGGGCCACCGGCGTGCGGCCCGTCGGCCTGCTGTTCGCGGGCGGCGGCGTGACGTTCGCCAACCCGATCGGTTCGGTGCTGGCGGCGTTGGACATCCGCTTGCTTCCATAGGGGCGATGGGCGCCGCGCCGGCGGCCGGGCGGCCAAGCGTCTATACTTAAGCAGCGACACACCTTGAGGAGACGCCATGACCGACAAACCGCATCGGGCGCCGGACTTTTCCGGTTACGGCCCGGTTGAATACAAT
>Ga0105244_10002867_pt1 | contig 12768 bp, 10 predicted proteins | sample KBSM44metaG_FD_80423 | JGI IMG/M metagenome (GOLD analysis project Ga0105244, IMG submission 80423) | Miscanthus rhizosphere microbial communities from Kellogg Biological Station, Michigan, USA - KBS M4-4 metaG | ecosystem: Host-associated > Plants > Roots > Rhizosphere > Soil | place...
TGGTACAGCACGAAAGTGGGGGTGATCGACCTGAAGAAAAAGTCGATCACCATGGGTAAAGGATGTTAAAAAGTGTTCACCATGTCCCCGAACACCTGTCTACCATGTCCCCGGACCGTACAGTGGGAGAGGGTCGGGGTGAGGGCATCAGGCAGCACAAAAACTACTTCTCTTCTACCGCCGGCACATCCGGCCATGCATGCACGACCGCTTTAATCAGCGTCGCCAGCGGAATCGCAAAGAACACGCCCCAGAATCCCCACAGACCGCCGAAAATCACCACCGACAGGATAATCACCAGCGGGTGCAGGTTTACCGCTTCCGAGAACAGCACCGGCACCAGCAGGTTACCGTCCAGCCCCTGAATGATCAGGTAGACCGCGAAACAGCTCCAGAACTCGGTGCCGAGACCAAACTGGAACAGCGCGACGCCCACTACCGGAATAGTCACCACGAAGGCGCCGATATACGGAATGAGCACGGAAAGCCCCACCAGCACCGCCAGCAGCAGTGAATAGTTCAGGCCGAAGATCAGGAAGCCAATCCAGGTCGCCACGCCCACCACAATCATCTCCAGCACTTTGCCGCGAATGTAGTTGGTGATTTGCTGGTTCATCTCTTCCCATACCTGCCCAGCCAGCCCGCGATTGCGCGGCAAAATGCGCCTGACGGCGTTCAGCATCTGGTCTTTATCCTTAACCAGGAAAAATACCATGAGCGGGACGAGTACGAGGTAAACCGCCAGCGTCAGCAGCCCGACCAGCGAGGCCAGAGAGTATTTCACCACCGAGTCGCCCATCGTCATGATGCGGGCGCGCATGTTTTCAGCCATCGCATCAATAATCCCGGCATCCATCAGGGCAGGATAACGACGCGGCAGCGTGGCGGCGAAATCAGACAGCTTGTTCAACATGCCGGGCATATCGCGGATCAGGTAGATCCCCTGCTGCCACGCGATGGGCATCACCACAAATGACATCAGCAATAATATGCCGACAAACAGCACCAGCACGATGCTGGTCGCCCAGCGGCGGGAACAGCCGATATTCTCCAGACGTGCCGTGGGCCATTCCAGCAGATACGCCAGCACAATCGCCACCAGCAGGGGGGCCAGCAGGCCGCTAAAGAAAAAAAGAATACCGAACCCGGCAAGCAGAATAACCAGCAAAGCAATGGCCTCCGGGTCGCTAAAACGACGCCGATACCACTGCATTAACATTTCGAGCATACAACCCTTCCCTGAATCGGATGGCGGGAGTGAGAATGTGAATTGTATCGAACTGTCACAAAAAAGACTTTCCTTTTTGTATCACTGTAACGATTCGCAAAACCCTGATGAATGGGATTTTCTTCATGCGACAACACGGCTACACTCGCAGAGCAGTGGAGATGAACGATAAGCCGGTTCATCGGTCAAATTAGCACATCCAAAATACAGGACAGTGGTTATGTTCAGGCAGTTGAGAAAAACACTGGTTGCAACGCTGATTGCCGCAATGGCGGTCGGTCAGGTCATGCCTGCTTTTGCTGACTCGTCCGATTCATTGCCGGATATGGGGACCACGGCAGGAAGCACGCTCTCTATTGGGCAAGAGATGCAGATGGGTGATTACTATGTCCGTCAGCTGCGCGGCAGCGCCCCGCTGATCAATGACCCCTTGCTGGTGCAGTATATTAACGGCCTGGGGATGCGCCTGGTTGCCCACGCCGACTCGGTGAAAACGCCCTTCCACTTCTATTTAATCAATAACGACGAAATCAACGCCTTCGCCTTCTTTGGCGGCAACGTGGTGCTGCATTCGGCGTTATTCCGCTACTCCGACAACGAAAGCCAGCTGGCGTCGGTGATGGCGCACGAAATTTCTCACGTCACCCAGCGCCACCTGGCGCGCGCAATGGAAGACCAAAAGCGTAACGCCCCGCTCACCTGGGTGGGCGCACTCGGCTCCATTCTGCTGGCGATGGCCAGCCCGCAGGCCGGGATGGCGGCACTGACCGGTACGCTGGCGGGAACGCGCCAGGGCATGATCAGCTTCACGCAGCAAAACGAGCAGGAAGCGGACCGCATCGGTATCCAGGTGCTCCAGCGCTCGGGCTTTGATCCGCAGGCGATGCCGAGCTTCCTCGAAAAACTGCTGGATCAGGCACGTTATTCGACGCGTCCACCTGAAATTCTGCTGACGCACCCGCTGCCGGAAAGCCGCCTGTCGGATGCCCGTAACCGCGCCAACCAGATGCGTCCGGTGGTAGTCCAGTCGTCGCAGGATTTCTATATGGCGAAAGTCAGAACGCTGGGAATGTATAACTCCGGGCGTAACCAGCTCACCAGCGACCTGCTGGACGCGCTGGCAAAGGGCAACGTGCGTGAGAAAAATGCCGCGCAGTACGGGCAGGCGCTGCAGGCGATGGAAGCCAGCAAATACGACGAGGCGCGTAAAACGCTGCAGCCGCTGCTGGCCGCCGATCCTAACAATCCGTGGTATCTCGACCTTTCAACCGATATCGATCTGGGGCAGAAAAAAGCCACCGACGCCATCAACCGTCTGAAAGGGGCGAAAGACGTGCGTACCAACCCGGTGCTGCAGCTCAACCTGGCGAATGCTTACCTGCAGGGCGGTCAGCCGGGCGAAGCGGCGACCATCCTGAACCGCTACACCTTTAACAATAAAGACGATCAAAACGGCTGGGATCTGCTTGCTCAGGCCGAGGCCCAGCTGGGCAATCGCGACCAGGAGCTTGCGGCGCGCGCCGAAGGCTTTGCGCTGGTCGGGCGTCTTGACCAGGCTATATCGATGCTGAGCAGCGCCAGTTCGCAGGTCAAGCTCGGCAGCCTGCAGCAGGCGCGTTACGATGCGCGTATCGATCAGCTGCGCGGGCTGCAGCAGCGCTTCAAGCCGTACGAGAAGATGTAATCAAGGAGATGTCATGACAGACGCGGTAAAAATCTACCATAACCCCCGCTGCTCCAAGAGCCGCGACACCCTCAGCCTGCTGAAGTCTAACGGCGTCGATCCGGAGGTGGTGCTGTATCTGGAAACGCCACCGGACGCGAAGACGATCCGCCACCTGCTGAACATGCTGGAGATGGGCAGCGCGCGCGAGCTAATGCGCCAGAAAGAGGATCTGTATAAGTCGCTGAATCTGGACGATGCGCATCTTACCGAGGAGCAGCTCATTCAGGCGATGGTTGAAAATCCAAAGCTGATTGAGCGCCCGATTGTGGTCGCCAACGGCAAGGCACGCATTGGTCGCCCGCCGGAAGACGTGCTGGACATTATCTAATCTTTACGCCGCAGCCCTTCCAGAAAGGCCTGCGGCGTGCTGTCTCCCAGTTTTTTCTGCGCTTTTCCCCGGTTGTAAAATTCACACAGCTGAACCAGCAGTTCCCCGACAGGGGTCTTTTTTACCTGCGGAATAACGTCGTGTAAGGGCACCGTGACCTGCACCGCGCTGTGCTTTTGCGACCGTATTTTTACTTCGACGTCCTGCGCCGGAAGCTCCAGCTGAAAGCCGAAAGTCTCAACGGATTGTATATCAGCCGGGCAAGCCTCAAGCAGCGCCAGCGTCCAGTGGGTGAGCAGCTGGGGCGAGAGTCCCGCGTAAAGCCGGGCGTAGCACCAGCCGCTTACCGGCTCACGCGCCCACAGCAGGTGCTGCTCTCCGCCATCGTCCATGTGCAGCGACAGGGGCTGATGATGCAGAACCAGCTGATGCGGCACGATGCCCGCCTTCAGCGCCTGTTTCCCCTGCGGGCCCGCGTCCTTAGGTTTTGCGGAGGCAGGTTTAAGATAGCGATTCAGCGTTGCCCGGGAAACCGGGATGCCCAGCACCTCGTTCACCAGCAGCAGCTCGTCCAGCGGCGCGCCCAGCATGTCGCGCAGGGCGTTCACCAGAGCGATCTGCTCCTGTCTCATCGCTTTGTGTATCACCTTCGGCGTCGTCTGGTTATCGGAAACCTGCTCGCGGTTGCGCCAGCGCCTGACGGTAGTGACCGAGATCCCTAACTCAACAGCCAGCTCCCGGTCGCTTTTATCAGACTGCTGAAGGTAGCGACGAATACGTGGCGTCGTAGTGGCATTAGCGTGCAGCTTAATTTCCATCGCATGAATCCCCGAAACCAATCTTGTGAGATTTATATTACATCAGCGAATGCTTTGTGACCGGTTTCACCTTTCGTTCGCCACGCTTCACTGATAATCCCCAGACATAACACAAACAACACCCCTCAATCTTGTACGGAGTTCACAATGAACAATGTTCTGGGATTTCTAGAAGCAAAACTGATGCCGCTGGCGGCCAAAACGGCCCAGCAGCGTCATCTGGGCGCCATTCGCGGTGCCTACGTGTCATTCATGCCGTTTATCATCGTCGGCTCTATTCTGCTGGTGATCTCATCGTTCCCGAATCAAACCTATCAGCAGTTTATGTCTCAGGCCTTTGGTGAGAGCTGGAGCGCCATTATCGAAATTCCGTTTAACGCGGTGTTCTCCACCATGTCGCTGTTTATCAGCTTCCTGGTGGCGTTTCGCCTGGCGGAGCACTACGGTGAAGACCGTATCTCCTGCGGCATTCTTTCGCTGGTCGCCTTTCTGATCCTCACGCCGTTTATTAAGGTGGCGGAAAACGGCGGCATCACCGTGATGCCGGTGGAGTGGATTGGCAGCAAAGGGCTGTTCGTGGCGATGATTGGCTCGCTGATCTGGACGGAGCTGTTCTGCTGGCTGAAGCGCAAAAAGCTGGTGATCAAGATGCCGGACGGCGTGCCCCCGGCGGTGCAGGAATCTTTCGCCGCGCTGATCCCGGCCCTGCTGGTGATGATTCTGGTGCTGGGTATCCGCATCGTCTTTGAAAACACCCACTACAACACCATCCACCAGTTTATCTATGAGGTCGTCGCCACGCCGGTGCGCCACTACGGCACCTCCTACTTTGGCGCGCTGATGACGGTCTTTAGCATCACCATTCTGTGGTCAGTGGGCATTAACTCCGGCTCGATGATCAACGGCATCATTCGCCCGCTGTGGATGGAGAACCAGACGGACAACATCGCCGCTATTCAGGCAGGCACGACGCCGCCGCACATCATCACCGAACAGTTTTTTGACATGATCTGGATGGGCGGCGCGGGCGCAACGCTGTCGCTGGTGATTGCGATGCTGATTTTCGCCCGCAGCAAAAACATGCGTGAAGTGGCGCGCCTCGGCGCGGGGGCATCGGTATTCAACATCAACGAGCCGATTCTGTTTGGCCTGCCGGTGATCATGAACCCGATCATGCTTATCCCGTTCAACCTGGTGCCGCTGGTGCTGGTTACCGTGCAGTATGCCGCAATGAAGATTGGCGCGGTTGCCGTGACCACCGGGGTATTTATTCCGTGGACGCTGCCGCCGGTGATCAGCGGCTTTATCGTCACCGGACACCTGAGCGGCAGCGTCATGCAGCTTCTCAACCTGCTGATCGGCGCCATGCTGTATCTGCCTTTCATGCGTATCCTGGATAAACAGTACCGCGCGGCGGAAGTTGCCAGCGTTACGCAAACCGACACCACCCTTGCAAAACAGGAGTAAAGCATGTGGGGAATTATCGCCACCTGGCGAATGGCGCTTGAAGGCGTAACGGAGTCTGCGTCCGCGCTGGCTGCGGGTAAACCGGTCTCAGCAGCGGTGGTGGATGCCGTCGCCGCCGTCGAGGACTTTCCTTTCTATAAATCCGTCGGCTACGGCGGCCTGCCGACCGAGAACGGCGAGGTCGAGCTTGACGCGGCCTATATGGATGGCGACACGCTGGCGTTTGGCGCGGTAGGCAATCTGGTGGATATCGCCAATCCGGTGCGCGTGGCGCACGCGCTCAGCCGTCAGCGCTACAACAGCCTGCTGGTCGGCCAGGGCGCGCGGGAATGGGCGCTGAGCCAGGGCTTTGCCGATAAAACCATGCTCACCGACCGCGCCATGCAGCACTACCGCAAACGCTGCCGCGAAACGCTGGATAAGGGCTTAAGCCCCTACGACGGGCACGACACCGTCGGCATTATCGGCCTCGATAAACAGGGTTCGATGAGCGTCGCCACCTCCACCAGCGGCCTGTTTATGAAAAAGCGCGGCCGCATCGGTGACTCGCCGATTATCGGCTCCGGCTTTTACTGCGACAGCGAAACCGGTGCCGCCACCGCCACGGGCGTCGGTGAAGACCTGATGAAGGGCTGCACCAGCTATGAAATCGTCCGCCGAATGGCGCAGGGCATGACGCCGCAGCAGGCGGCAGACTCCGTGGTGTTCGAACTGGAGGACAGGCTGATGTCGCGCTTTGGTCGCGTGGGCGATCTCTCCGTGGTGTGCATGAACAACAGGGGCGAATTTGGTGCTGCCACCAACATCAAAACATTTTCGTTCGTGGTGGCGACGGCTCGCCAGCCCCTCACCGTTTATCGTACCGAGCGCCTGCGGGAGAAAACGCATTACCAGGCCGTGGATGACGAATGGATGCAGGCCTATGCCGCGCGGATCCGCGCGCCGATTGAGGAGCAATAATGATTACCTATCAGTTTATCACCGCGCTTTCTGACGCGAAGCCGCAGAGCCACTTAATTGCCCGCGCGAGCAGTCATCTTCTGCCGCAAAATGCGCTTGTCGCAGAAATGCGCGAGTCTGACGGCATCGCAGATACCCGCTTTGGCTGTGCCCCGTTTGCCCGAATCACCCTGCTGCCCGATGCGCTCTGGCAGGATAGCCTGACCGAAGGGTTACTGACGGCGCTGCGCCCGCTGCAGGCCTCGCCCGTCAGCCCCGAGCTGATACTGGACGTGACTGATATCGACGACGTGGTGCTGGCGCAGGTGCTGCGTTTTCTCTTTAATCAGACGCACCGGCTGAGCGATTTGCAGTTGAAGAAAACCAGTGACACGGCCCGTCTTGAGCGCATCACCGCGCTCTGCTTACCCGAACAGCAGGACCGGCTGGCGGTTATTTTCCGCCAGCAGCAGGCCATCGCCCACGGCATGGTCACGGCGCGACGTCTGGCGGATATCCCGTCCGACCGCTGCACGCCGCAGTTTGTGGTGGAAGAGGCGCAAAGGCTCTGCGCCGCCTTCCCCGCCCTGCGGTGTGAAGCGTTGGATGAAAAGCAGATCGTTGAGCAAGGTCTGGGGCTGCTGCACGCCGTCGGCAAAGGGGCGACCTGTCCGCCGCGCCTGCTGGCGATTCATTATGACGGTGCCAGCGACGGCCCGGTGCGCTGCTATGTCGGCAAAGGCATTACCTTTGATACCGGCGGCCTGTGGCTGAAGGAAGGCGCGGGCATGTACACCATGAAATACGACATGTGCGGCGCGGCTAACGTGCTGGGATTGATGCTGACCGTCGCAGAGCTGGGGCTTCACGTGCGCATCATGGGCGTGCTGGCGCTGGCGGAAAACGCTATCGGGCCGGACGCCATGCAGCCCGGCACGGTGGCTACGGCCTGCAACGGCACTACGGTTGAAATCAACAACACCGATGCCGAAGGGCGGCTGGTGCTGGCGGACGCCATCGCCTGGGCCAGCCAGCGGCACCCACAGGCTCAATATATTATTGATATAGCGACCTTAACCGGTGCGGTGGTGAAGGCGCTGGGGTATGAGCTGAGCGGGTTAATGACGCAGGATGAGCCGCTGCGCGCGGCTTTGACACTGGCGGGTAAGCAGAGCGGCGATGAAGTGTGGTCCCTGCCGCTGGACGCGCGGCTGAAAAAGCAGACCGACAGCGCGATTGCCGACCTGTGCAACACGCCGACCAACAATGCGGCGATTAGCGCCTCGGCGGCGCGGCTGCTGCACCACTTCTGCCCGCCAACTATTCCGTGGGCGCATCTGGATATTAGCGGTACGGCGCTGTGGCGAGAAAACGGACGGAGCGTGGCGTCGGGAAGGCCGATTCCACTGCTGGTTGAGCATCTAATGGGAGATCTTTAGCCGGGTGGCGGCTGCGCCTACAAGGTATGACGGGTTTTCGTAGGCCCGGTAAGGCAAAGCCGCCACCGGGCAAAAAAACTCAAAGCTTAAGAATATCTTTCACAAACGGGATGGTCAGCTTGCGCTGGGCGGTAATGGAGGCGCGATCGAGCTGATCGAGCGTATCGAACAGGGTGCGCATTTCGCGATCCAGTCGTTTAAGCAGGAAACGGCCCACGTCCTCCGGCAGCTCAAACCCACGCTGCTTTGCGCGCAGCTGTAAGGCCTGAAGCTTATCTTCATCCGACAGGGGCTGGAGCTTGTAGATTTGCCCCCAGTCCAGACGAGACGCCAGATCCGGCAGCCCCAGGTTGAGCTGGCGCGGGGGACGATCGCCGGTGATCAGCAGCCGGGTTTTGCCCGATTCCAGAATTCGGTTGTAGAGGTTAAAGATCGCCATTTCCCACGGCTCATCCCCCGCCACGCATTCGATATTATCGATGCAGACCAGCGAGAGGTGTTCCATTCCCTCCAGCACCTCGGGCACAAACCAGGTACGCTTATCCAGCGGCACGTAGCCTACCGCGTCACCGCGCGCTGAAAGCTCCGCGCAGGCGGCATGCAGCAGGTGGCTGCGCCCCGCGCCTTCGCGTGACCAGATATAGATGTATCCGCTGTGATCCTGGCGCAGCACGTTTTGCAGTGCAGCCAGTAAAGAGGGGTTATCGCCCGGCCAGAAACTCGCGAAAGTTTCGTCGTCAGGAAGATAAAGTGGCAGAGAGAGCTGTGCCGGTCCGTTCAGAAATACCTCAACCAGAGATCCTACGTAAAATCGGAATGGAGTTTAACACGGAACCAGCAAGGAGAGAACCGGGCGATCCCTCGCCCGAATTTTCGATCAATGTGGTGCTTTTTCGCTGTCGTCCGCGTCCAGAATTTCTTCTTCAGGGCGCAGAACGGAAATCAGCTTGAAGATCAGGCTCAGGCCCACGCCAACGATGGTCGCCAGCGCCATGCCCTTCAGCTCAGCGGCACCGATGTGCACCTTCGCGCCGCTCACGCCGATGATCAGGATAACGGAGGTCAAGATCAGGTTCTGCGCCTTGCTGTAATCCACTTTGGATTCAATCAGCACGCGGATGCCGGAGGCACCGATCACCCCGTACAGCAGCAGAGAAACGCCGCCCATCACCGGCACCGGGATGATCTGAATCGCCGCAGCCAGCTTGCCGACGCAAGAGAGCAGAATGGCGATGATTGCCGCCCCGCCGATAACCCAGGTGCTGTAGACGCGGGTGATCGCCATTACGCCGATATTCTCACCGTAGGTGGTGTTTGGCGTGGATCCGAAGAAGCCGGAGATAATGGTCGAGAAACCGTTCGCAAACATGGAGCGGTGCAGGCCCGGGTCGCGGATTAAATCGCGCTTAACGATGTTCGCCGTCACCACCAGGTGGCCGACGTGCTCCGCAATCACCACCAGCGCCGCAGGCAGAATGGTGAAGATGGCAAACCACTCGAAGCGCGGGGTGTAGAAAGTGGGCAGCGCGAACCAGTGCGCCTGAGCAATCGGGGTAGTATCCACCACGCCCATCACGAAGGAGAGCGCGTAGCCCGCCAGCACGCCGATCAGGATCGGGATAATTGCCATAAAGCCGCGGAACAGCACGGAGCCAAACACCGTCACGCCCAGCGTCACCAGCGAGATAATGATGGTTTTGGAATCCGGCGATTGTCCGTCCGCAGGCAGCAGACCGGCCATGTTCGCCGCGACGCCCGCCAGCTCAAGACCGATGACGGCAACGATTGCGCCCATCGCCGCAGGCGGGAACATCACGTCCAGCCAGCCCGTACCGGCTTTCTTCACGATGAAGGAGACCAGGCAGAACAGCACGCCGCACATGATAAAGCCGCCCAGCGCGACTTCGTAACCCAGCGGCAGCAGAAGCAGAACCGGTGAGATAAAGGCGAAGCTCGATCCCAGATACGCCGGGATCTTACCTTTACAGATGAAGAGATACAGCAGCGTACCGACGCCGTTGAACAGCAGCACGGTGGCCGGGTTAATGTGAAACAGGATTGGCACCAGCACGGTTGCGCCAAACATGGCGAACAGGTGCTGCAAACTAAGCGGGATAGTCTGTAAAAGCGGCGGTCTTTCACTCACCCCGATAGCACGGCGCGTCATAGTGTTTTCCTCTGAGTTGTATTGTTATTGGCGTTTTATTCAAAAAAAAGCCGACTATCAAAGTCGGCTTCTTTATCGTTATTCGATTACTTAGTACCAAAAATCTTGTCGCCGGCATCGCCAAGCCCCGGGATGATGTACCCGTGCTCGTTCAGCCCCTGATCGACAGACGCGGTATAGAGTTCAACGTCCGGGTGCGCTTTTTCCAGCGCCGCGATACCTTCCGGTGCCGCCACCAGAACCAGCACCTTAATGCTGCTGCAGCCCGCCTGCTTCAGCAGGTCGATGGTAGCGATCATAGATCCGCCGGTTGCCAGCATTGGGTCAACCACCAGCGCCATGCGCTCGTCGATGTTAGACACCAGCTTCTGGAAGTAAGGCACTGGCTCAAGGGTTTCTTCGTTGCGGTAGATACCCACTACGCTGATACGCGCGCTTGGCACGTGCTCCAGCACGCCTTCCATCATGCCGAGACCGGCACGCAGAATTGGCACTACGGTAATTTTCTTCCCTTTGATCTGCTCAACCTGTACCGGGCCGTTCCAGCCTTCGATGGTCACTTTTTCGGTTTCGAGGTCAGAGGTCGCTTCGTAGGTCAGCAGGCTGCCCACTTCAGAAGCCAGTTCGCGAAAACGCTTCGTGCTGATGTCATGCTCACGCATCAGGCCCAACTTGTGTTTAACGAGTGGGTGTTTCACTTCCACAATCTTCATTCTCTTTCTCCTCTGAGGTGGCATCCGCAAAAAAATCGCGGGATTATACCGCTTTTTTCGGATTAGGCCATACCCATGTTGCTTGACGTGCATCAATCAAAAATGAAAAAGCCGGAGGCTGGGCTCCGGCTTGGGTGCGAGATTCTGCCGGGTGGCGCTAACGCTTACCCGACCTACACGTCCCGTAGGCCCGGTAAGCGTTAGCGCCACCGGGCAATTATAGCTGCTCGCCGTTGCTCGCAATCACCTGCTTATACCAGTCGAATGACTTTTTCTTACTGCGGTTCAGCGTGCCGTTCCCTTCGTTATCTTTATCGACAAAGATAAAGCCGTAGCGTTTTTTCATTTCGCCGGTTCCGGCAGAGACCAGGTCGATACAGCCCCACGGCGTATAGCCCATCAGGTCAACGCCGTCTTCCACCACCGCTTTTTTCATCTCGCTGATGTGCGCGGCGAGGTAGTCAATGCGGTACTGGTCGTTCACCGTGCCGTCGCTCTCCTGCACGTCGATGGCGCCGAAGCCGTTCTCAACGATAAACAGCGGCAGCTGGTAGTGATCCCAGAACCAGTTGAGGGAGTAGCGCAGCCCCACCGGATCAATCTGCCAGCCCCAGTCGGATTTCTGCACGTATGGGTTAGAGACCAGACTCTTGCTCTCGTCGTAATCCAGCTGCGGGTTGTCCGGCGTCGCCTTGGTAGCGAAGGACATATAGTAGCTGAACCCGATGTAGTCCACGCAGCCCTGCATCAGCGCCGCTTTATCTTCTTCGGTGATATCCAGCGCGAAGCCGCGACGCTCGAAGTAGTTGAGCAGATGCTGCGGATACTTGCCGCGCACGTGCACGTCGGTGAACCAGTAGCGGCGGTGCATGGCGTTCATCGCCATCATCATGTCGTCCGGCGCGCAGGTCAGCGGATAGATTGGGCACATGGCGATCATGCAGCCGAACTGCAGCGATGGGTTAATCTCGCGCCCCGCTTTTACCGCCAGGGCGCTGGCCACCAGCTCGTAGTGCGCCGCCTGGAACATCACCGGCTCGCGGTCTTCGCCCGGCGCGTACTTCAGCCCGGAGTTGGTGAACGGGGCAAAGTCTTCGTGGAAGTTAGCCTGGTTATTGATCTCGTTAAAGGTCATCCAGTACTTCACCTTGTGCTGGTAGCGCTGGAACACCACTTTTGCGAAACGCACGAAGAAGTCGATCAGCTTACGGTTGCGCCAGCCGCCGTATTCGGTGACCAGGTGGAACGGCATCTCAAAGTGGGAAAGGGTAATAACCGGTTCGATACCGTGCTTCAGGCATTCGTCGAACAGATCGTCATAGAATTTCAGGCCAGCCTCGTTCGGCACCAGCTCGTCGCCCTTCGGGAAAATACGCGTCCAGGCAATAGAAGTACGGAAACATTTGAAGCCCATCTCGGCAAAGAGTTTGATGTCTTCCTTATAGCGATGGTAGAAATCGATGGCTTCGTGGTTAGGGTAATTTTTCCCTTCCAGCACGCCGTTGGTGATTTCACGCGGCACGCCGTGCGCGCCGGCGGTCATGACGTCGGCAACGCTAACGCCTTTTTCGCCCTCTTTCCAGCCGCCTTCGAGCTGATGCGCCGCAACGGCACCACCCCACAGAAAACCTGCTTTAAATCCTGACATTCGCTTTCCCTCATTCTGCGTTATTTTCTGCAAAAACAGTTACAGAAACCGGTTTCAGTCCAATGATGTGTAAAGGGGCTCCGCGTTGCAAGCAGTTCACCGAAACCGGTTTCATTTTCGTGAACGGAGTCAAGTTTGGCGGCCTGCGTCCGTGCGAAAGAAAAAAAACACTCGCGCCGAGAATAGGCTCGCAAACGTTTGCCTGGACTGTTAGAATTGCGCCGATTTTTCTTACTAGCTATGCAATCGCGTGGGGATTTAAGCCGTGACCAACAAAACTTCTCTCAGCTACAAA
>Ga0105244_10002868_pt1 | contig 12768 bp, 13 predicted proteins | sample KBSM44metaG_FD_80423 | JGI IMG/M metagenome (GOLD analysis project Ga0105244, IMG submission 80423) | Miscanthus rhizosphere microbial communities from Kellogg Biological Station, Michigan, USA - KBS M4-4 metaG | ecosystem: Host-associated > Plants > Roots > Rhizosphere > Soil | place...
CATGCTCGGGCGGCTGCCCAGGCCAAAATCGCGGCCGAATAACCGAAGACCGCCCGGTGTGCCGGAAGGCGCGCCGATCCGGTGCTATTCTGGCGGCTCATGCCGCCAGCCTTGTTTCTGATGACAAATAAGAAAGATACCGTGCCCCTACCCGAAGACCTGCGGGTGTTCCTGACCGTGATCCGCAAGGCCGGCTTCGCTGCCGCCGCCGATGAGCTGGGGCTGTCGCCGGCGTATGTCAGCAAGCGCATCCAGATCCTCGAAACCACCCTGGCCACCCGCCTGCTGCACCGTACCAGCCGGCGCATCGCCCTGACCGAAGACGGCGAACGGGTGCAGCGCTGGGCGGTGCGTATCCTGGAAGACTTCCAGCAACTGTCCGATGAGCTCTCCGACGCCCATGACAGCCCGCGTGGGCACCTGCATTTGTGCAGCAGTTTCGGCTTTGGCCGCAACCATGTGGCCCCTGCCCTGTCATTGCTCGCCGAGCAGTACCCGGACCTGGAAATTCGCCTGGACCTGTTCGACCGCGTGGTGGACATCGTCAGCGAAGGGTTTGACCTGGAGATCCGCGTGGGCGACGACATCCCCGGGCAGCACATCGGCCGGAGGCTGGTGAGCAACCGCCGCGTGCTGTGCGCCGCGCCGGCCTATCTGCAACGCAAGGGCACACCGCAACAGTTGAGCGACCTGGAGCAGCATGACTGCCTGGTGCTCAAAGAGCGCGACAATGCGTTTGGCATCTGGAACCTGGAACACAACGGCGCCCCCGAAAGCGTACGCGTGCGCGGGCCGCTGTCATCGAACAATGGCGAGATCGTGTTGCAGTGGGCATTGGATGGGCGCGGCGTGTTGCTGCGCTCAATGTGGGATGTGAAACCGCTGCTGGAGCAAGGCAAGCTGGTGCAGGTGCTGCACAACTACACCCAAAGCGCCAACGTGTGGGCGGTGTACCCGACGCGGCTGGCGTATTCAGGAAAGTTGCGGGCGTGTGTGGAGTTTTTGCAGGAGCACTTCAAGGGGCTGTCTATCTAGCCCGATTCCGAATTGGAATGGATTCCAATGTGGGAGCGGGCTTGCTCGCGAATGCGGTAAGTCAGCCATAGATAAGCCGACTGACCCACCGTATTCGCGAGCAAGCCCGCTCCCACATTTGGATTCAGGGGGTGTCAATTGAGCCAGGGGTTGGCCGCGAGGTGGCGGCGCTCGAAGGCCTTGATCTCGTCACTGCGCTGCAAGGTGCTGCCAATTGCATCCAGCCCCAGCAACAGCGCGGTTTTGCGCAACGTGTCGATCTGGAAGGGAATCACCTGGCCGTCAGCCAAATGAATGGCCTGGGCCTCCAGGTCCACACTGATCTGCGCCTGCTCGGGTTGGCTGACAACCTGCCCCAGCTTCTGCAACACCGCCTCATCCAACGTGATCAACAACACCCCATTACGCTGGCAGTTGTCATAGAAAATCCCGGCAAAACTGCTGCCGATCAGCGCGCGAATCCCAGTCTGCTTCAACCCCCACACCGCGTGTTCACGGCTGGAGCCGCACCCGAAGTTCGGCCCCACCACCAGAAAGCTCGCCCCTTGCCAGGCCGGTTGGTTCAGCACGAATGCGGGGTTGGGCTCGCCGGAAGGCAGGAAGCGCAAGTCGAAAAACAAACCCCGGTCCAGCCCACTGCGATCGATGCCCTTGAGAAACTGCTTGGGCATGATCACGTCGGTGTCGATGTTGGCCGCCAGCATGGGTGCGGCCTTGCCGGTGATTGTAGTGAACGGTTGCAGACTCATGGGCGGTCTCCAAAGTGGCGGATATCGGTGAGGCGGCCGGTGATCGCAGCGGCAGCGACCATCGCCGGGCTCATCAGGTGAGTACGCGCACCGGCGCCCTGGCGACCCTCAAAGTTGCGATTGGTGCTGGAGGCGCAGCGGTCGCCCGGGGCCAGCACGTCGTCGTTCATCGCCAGGCACATCGAGCAGCCCGACTGGCGCCATTCGAACCCGGCGTCGATAAAGATCGCCGCCAGCCCTTCGGCCTCGGCCTGGTCACGCACTTCGGTGGAACCCGGCACGATCATCGCCCGCACATGGTCGGCCACGTGTTTGCCACGCACCACGCTCGCGGCGTCGCGCAGGTCTTCGATACGGGCGTTGGTGCAGGAGCCGATAAACGCATGGCTGATGACGATGTCGCTCAGCGGCATACCGGCTTCCAGGCCCATATAGTTGAGGGCGCGGCGCATGTCCTGGCGCAGGATCAGGTCGCTGACGTCCTGCGGGTCCGGGACGCGGGCACCAATCGGCGCAGCCTGGTCGGGGCTGGTGCCCCAGGTGACCATGGGCTCCAGGGTGCTGGCGTCCAGATGCACTTCCTGGTCGAACAGCGCGTCGGCGTCCGAATGCAGTTGACGCCAGCCCACCAGGGCCTGTTCCCACAGCTCGCCCTTTGGCGCGCGCGGCTTGCCCTTGAGGTAGGCGAAGACTTTTTCGTCCGGCGCCATGAACGCACCGCGCGCCCCGGCTTCCACCGCCATGTTGCAGATGGTCATGCGCGCTTCGACGCTCAGCGCATCGATGGTGGCGCCGCGAAACTCAATGGCATAGCCCGTGGCACCGGAGGCGCCGATCTTGCCGATCAGCGCCATGATCACGTCCTTGGAGGTCAACCCTTTGGCCAATACGCCGTCGACGGTCACGCGCATGGTTTTCAGGCGCTTGTAGACCAAGGTCTGGGAGGCTAGCAGGTGTTCGATTTCCGAGGTGCCGATGCCGAACCCAAAAGCCCCCAGGGCGCCGTAGGTGGTGGTGTGGCTGTCACCGGCGGCAATCACCATGCCCGGCAGGATAAAGCCCTGTTCCGGGGCAATCACATGCTCGATGCCTTGGCGTTTGTCGAGGATGTCCAACAGTTCGATGCCGAAATCCCGGCAGTTCTCCGCCAGGTACGACACCTGCCGCGCACCGCCAGCATCGGGCATGGCCGCAATGCGCTGGGGCGTGGTGGGGTTCACATGGTCGACCACCGCCAGCGCCGTGCCGGGGCGCCATACCTCACGGCCAGCCTCGCGCAGGCCGCTGAAGGCCTGGGGGCTGGTGTATTCGTTGATCACTTGGCGGTCGATATACAGCAGGACATGGCCCTGATCATCCAGGGGGCACACCGTGTGGGAATCGATGTGTTTGTCGTAGAGGGTTCTGGCAGTCATTTTTGTGGACTCACTTATCTAGGCGCTCACTCAACGGTATGAGCCCATCCTACCCAGCCAACCCGCCCCATCAATGGCGCCTGGGTGATGGCTTGGAACATGTTTCGTGTTCGATCGCGGCGGCAAACCACGCCGAATGTGATCCTGAAACAATTTCTTTCATATCCGGCTTAGGGATTTGCTCCTCTCATCCGTCTTAACTTAGATACAGCCCGTCGCGTCAGCAAAAGCTACGACCGGCCTTTTCCGGGCCTTCTTTGCCCCCCTCCGATCAAGACCCTCATTCACATGTCGAAGAAGTCACGCTCAAAACTCTGGTTTCTCGTACACAGTTGGCTGGCATTGCCCATCTGGTTCTTTGTACTGATCGTCTGCGTCACCGGCACCCTGGCGGTGGTCAGCCAGGAAATCGTCTGGCTGGCCAACCCGGACATCCGCGCCAGCAAACCGTCGGACGACGCCGAACCGCTGAGCTTCGACCAGGTGATCAGCGCGATCAAACGCGCCGAACCCCAGGTGATCGTGCAGTCGATCATTCGCCCCGACGAAACCCACTTTGCCCTCAGCGTCGACCTCAGCTACCCCGACGGGCGCTCCGTGGAGGTCTACGTCAACCCGTACACCGGCGCTATCCAGGGCGTGAGCCCGTCGTTCAACTTCAAGCAATTCACCCGCGCCCTGCACGGCTGGTGGCTGGTGCCGTTCACCAATGGCTACAGCTGGGGCTGGTACCTGGTGTCGTTCCTTGGCCTGCCGTTGCTGGCCTCACTGGTCACCGGGCTGGTGGTGTACAAGCGCTTCTGGAAGGGTTTCCTGCGCCCTACCCTGCGCATCCGCCACGGCGCGCGGATCTTCTGGGGTGACTTCCACCGCCTGAGTGGGATCTGGTCGATCTGGTTCATCGCGGTCATTTCCATCACCGGCACCTGGTTCCTGATCCAGGCGATCCTGGGCGACAACCAGATTTCCATCTCCAGCGAGCCCATCGTGCCGGTGATCGCCCGGGAGAAAGTGCCCTTGTCAGCGCCCGGCGTGCCCGCCCCGATGATTGCCCTGGACGAAGCGATCAAGATTGCCGGCGAACGCATCCCCGGGTTGGACGCCACGTTCGTGTTCCTCCCGAGCAATGCCTACAGCCACCTGCAGATCGGCGGGCGCGGTTGGTACCCGTTGATGTTCCAGACTGCACAACTGAACCCGTATGACGGCGAAATCGCCGTCTCCCACCTGCTGTCCGATCGCACCACCCTGGAGTTCGTCACCGAGTCCATGCGCCCGCTGCACACCGGCGACTTCGGCGGCCTGTGGATCAAGCTGATCTGGGCATTCTTCGGCCTGGTGCTGAGCATGATGGTGTTGAGCGGCTTGCTGATCTGGACCAAGCGGACAGCCCTGGCCACCCTCAATGCCCTCAAGCGCAGCAACAAGGCGCCGCGCCAACCGGCGCCTGTCCCGGCCATGCAGGCTGAAACCACGGAGGCCAACTGATGAGCAAAGTCATCGCGGCACCAGCGCCTTCGCCACTGCGGGCCTTCTGGCTCAAATGGCGCTTCCACATCAATATTCTGCTGATCCTCGTACCACTGGGCTTCATGCCCCGGTATTTCTCCGAAGCGGCTTTGTTCCGAGGCGACACCGGCATCGGCGAACGGGTGGCCGGTGACGTGCAGGTCGGGCCCTGGAGCCTGACCCTCGCCGAGTTTCGCAATGAAGGCCCGCGCCCTGACCCGGCCGGCCCGATGAAGTTTTTCAACGCCGCCCTGTGCGCCACCTGCGCCGAACAGGTCAAGGCCACCTACCTGCGCATCGGCAAGCCGCGCAGCCTGCGGGCTGCCGGGGTGATCTTCTTTGGTACGCCGTACCGCATGGGCGCATTGCTGCCGGTGCCGGAGCGCACCCCGGCCGACGCCGAACTGTGGGTCACCATGGAAGGCTGGGACGGCACGATGCACCAGGGTTCTATCCCGCTGAGCCAGGCCTCGCCTGCCACTATTGCCTGGCTGAACAAGCAAGGAGTCAAACCATGACGTTGAAGCGCCTATCCCGCGTATTGCTAGTGCTGTGCGCCGGGTTCAGTACCGTGGCCCTGGCCCACAACCCGATGTGCGAGTGCAAGGAAATTGCCGGTGGGCAGATCCAGTGCACCGGCGGCTTCTCCGACGGCAGCGGCGCGCCCGGCGTGACCCTGGACGTGATCGGCTACGACGAAACCGTCCTGTTGCCCGGCAAGCTTGGTCAGGACTCGACCCTGACCTTCAAGAAGCCTTCGGCCGAATTCTACGTGCTGTTCGACGCCGGCCCCGGCCATGTGGTTGAAATCGACCAAGCGGATATCCAGCCGCAATGAGTACGACACAGGTTGTACGCCCCACCGGGGCCGGCCACGAAACCCTCTATGTGCTGCTGTTGTGCCTGATCATCCTCGCCGTGGCCGGCTCGGTGATTGCCCTGCATGGTGAAAGCCAGGAGGTCGCCGCCGTGCCCAGCCACCAGTTGGACGCACGCCGCGACCTGAGCGCGGCCGAGCAAGGGATCTACGCCGACCTGCGGGTGACCCTGGACGAGATCCAGCTGCTGCAACAGGAGCAGAACGCCCTGCCGACGCCACAGCAATTGGCCGAAGAAGGGTTCGCGCCCTTTGCACAGGATGCCAGTTCGGTCAGCCGTGGCGACCATCGCTGGCAACTGCTCGCGCCTTCGGCCTACCTGGGTTTGAGCCAGGCGCCCGCCACCAGCGGCTCGCTACTGATGCGCGTGCACGATGGCGAGCCGGATGTGTGGCTCAACCGCCAGGCCAACCTCGCGCCCCCTTCCGACCTGACTGACCCGGTGCTGATCGCGGCCGGCTGGAAGCAGGTGGTCACGCAATTCGATGCCGGCGTAACCCGCCAGCACCGTCACTGAACGAGAAGACCGAGTGCCCATGTCCATTTCATCCCCATTGTTGCGTCTGTTGCTGGTCGGCCTTATCAGCCTGGTGCTCACTCCCCTGGCAAACGCCGAGGCGGCCAAGCGCCTGCGAATCGGCATCACCCTGCACCCGTATTACAGCTACGTGGCCAATATCGTCGGCGACAAGGCCGATGTGGTGCCGCTGATCCCGGCCGGCTTCAACCCCCATGCCTACGAACCGCGCGCCGAAGACATCAAGCGCATCGGCACCCTGGACGTGATCGTGCTCAACGGCGTCGGCCATGACGACTTCGCCGACCGCATGATCGCCACCAGCGAGCGCCCGGACATCCCGGTGATCGAAGCCAACGCCAACGTGCCGTTGCTGGCGGCCACCGGCAACGCGGCGCGTGGCGCGGGCAAGGTGGTGAACCCACACACCTTCCTGTCGATCAGTGCCTCGATTGCCCAGGTCAACAACATCGCCCGCGAACTGGGCAAGCTCGACCCGGACAACGCCAAGACCTACACCCAGAACGCCCGCGCCTACGGCAAGCGCCTGCGCCAGATGCGCGCCGATGCACTGGCCAAGTTGACCAGCGCACCGAACCCGGACCTGCGCGTGGCCACCGTGCACGCGGCCTACGATTACCTGCTGCGCGAGTTCGGCCTGGAAGTGACCGCCGTGGTCGAACCGGCCCACGGCATCGAGCCCAGCCCCAGCCAGCTGAAAAAGACCATCGACGAACTGCGTGCCCTGGATGTGAAGGTGATCTTCTCGGAGATGGATTTCCCGTCCACTTATGTCGACACCATCCAGCGTGAGTCGGGGGTCAAGCTGTACCCGCTGTCGCATATCTCCTACGGCGAATACACCCCTGAAAAGTACGAAGTGGAAATGACCGGCAACCTCAACACGGTGGTGCGGGCCATCCAGGAGTCAGGCTCATGACCGCGGCCGAACAATTGAGTGTGGCCAGCATTGGCCCGACCCTCGACTTCGACGCGGTGTCGCTGACCCTGGGCCGCACCACCATCCTGGACGGTGTGAAATTCCAGGTACAGCCCGGCAGTATCCATGCGCTGGTGGGCCCGAACGGCGGCGGCAAAAGCTCGCTGATCAAGACGCTGTTGGGGCAGACGCCACACCAGGGCCAACTGCGCCTGCATTGGCAGAGCACACCCGGCACCATTGGTTATGTGCCTCAGGCACTGGAGTTCGACCGGGGCCTGCCCATGACTGTCGACGACTTTATGGCTGCCATGTGCCAGCGCCGCCCGGCGTTTCTCGGGCTGTCGCGGCATTACGCCGGGGCGATTGGCGATGCGCTGGAGCGTGTCGGCATGCAGGACAAGCGCAAACGCCGCATGGGTGCGCTATCTGGGGGCGAGCGCCAGCGCGTGCTGCTGGCCCAGGGCTTGATCCCGGCGCCGCAACTGCTGGTGCTGGATGAGCCGATGTCGGCGCTCGACGAGGCCGGAATCCAGGTGTTTGAGCGCTTGCTCAACGACTGGCGCCTGGCCGGCATCACCGTGTTGTGGATCGAGCATGACCTGGAAGCCGTGGGCCGCCTGGCCGATCGCGTCACCGGCCTGAACCGTCGCGTACTGTTCGACGCTACGCCGAAAGAAGCGTTGACCCCGGACCGCCTGCTGACCCTGTTCTCCACCCACCCTCGGAGCCCGGTGCAATGAGTTATGAAGCGTTTCGCCTGATGGTCCAGGGCTGGGCCTCTTCCGGGTACCTGCCGGAAGCACTGGCCTATGGTTTTGTGGTCAACGCCCTGCTCGCCGGCCTGCTGATCGGCCCGGTGCTGGGCGGCCTGGGTACGCTGGTGGTGGTCAAGCGCTTTGCGTTTTTCTCCGAGGCGGTCGGCCACGCGGCACTCACCGGCGTGGCTGTCGGCATCCTGCTGGGTGAACCCTACACCGGGCCCTATGGCGCCCTGTTCGGGTACTGCCTGCTGTTCGGCATCCTGCTCAACTACCTGCGCAACCGCACCGGGTTGGCGCCCGACACCCTGATCGGCGTGTTCCTCTCGGTGTCCCTGGCCCTGGGCGCCAGCCTGCTGCTGATCCTGGCGGGCAAGATCAACGTGCATATTCTGGAGAACGTACTGTTCGGTTCAGTGCTGACGGTGAATGGCAATGACCTGCTGGTGCTGGCGATTGTCGGCTCGCTGGTCATGGCGCTGGCGTTGCCGCTGTACAACCGCATCATGCTTGCCAGCTTCAATCCGCAACTGGCGGCGGTGCGCGGGGTGGCGGTGAAAACCCTGGATTATCTGTTCGTGATCTTGGTGACGCTGATCACCGTGGCGGCGGTGAAGGTGATCGGCGCGATCCTGGTGGGCGCCCTGCTGGTGATCCCCGCCGCCGCAGCGCGCCTGCTGAGCCAATCGCTCAAGGGCTTCTTCTGGGTCTCGGTGATCATCGCCACGGTCAGCACGCTGTGCGGGATCCTGCTGCCGATCATCTTCGACCTGCCCATCCCGTCCGGTGCCGCGATCATCCTCGTGGCCGGTATCGCCTTCGCCTTTGCCGCCATTGCGCGCGGCACCGTGCCCAGCCTCAAAGGGAATCTTGGATAATGCGCTCCGTTCTTCATCCTCTGGCCCTGGCCATCGCTTGCTTGTTCACCACGCCACTGATGGCGGCTGAAGCGCCCAAACCGGTTGCCCACGCGGCAAAACCGGTCAAGGTACTGGCCTCGTTGCCGATCACCTATGGCCTGGCTGAAGTGCTGCTCAAAGGCACCGCCGTACAGCTCGAACGCGCTGCCCCGGCCAACCTGCCGGGTTCGCGGCAGGTGTCCTATTTCACCGGCCGTGGCGCACCGGCGCTGAGCAAGCTGGCGCAGGACGCCGACGCCGCCATCGGCCTGCGCTCGCTGTGGGCGGATGACCCGCTGTACCCGGTGGCGCGGCGCAGCAATATCCGCATCGTCGAAGTGGATGCCGCACGCCCGGTGGACGGCGGTTTGCCCGGCATTGCCGTGCAACCCGGCAGCACCGATGGCCTGAACAGCCAGCCGTGGCAATCGAGCAACAACCTCGGGCGCATGGCCGACGTGCTTGCCGCCGACCTGAGCCGCCTGGCGCCGGACGCCAAGCCCACAATCGACGCCAACCTCGCCGCCCTCAAGCAACGCCTGCTCAAGCTCACCGCCGACAGCGAAGCGCGGCTGGCCAAGGCGGACAACCTCACGGTGGTCAGTTTGAGCGATCACTTCGCCTACCTGGTCAGCAGCCTGAACCTGGAAGTAGTGAGCACAGATGCACGACCGGACGCCGACTGGACGCCCGAGGCCTTGCAGAAACTCAGTACCGAATTGAAGGAGAACGACGTGGCGGTGGTGTTGCACCATCGTCAGCCGAGTGAGGCGGTGAAAGCGGCCATCGCGGCAGGCGGCTCGCAACTGCTGGTGCTGGAGGTGGACAGTGCGGATCCGGTGGCAGAGCTCACCACCAACACGGATTCACTGATCAAAGCCCTGACCCTGTAGGAGCCGGCTTTTGTGGCGAGGGAGCTTGCTCCCGCTGGGGGGCGAAGCGCCCCCAAAAAGCCGGCTCCAGCTACGCTGTCGAACGGGAGCAAGCTCCCTCGCCACAACAAGTGGGCTCTACAGAGGACGTGGGGGTCAGGCAACATCGACGCCGACGTGGATGGCGTCGTGTCGCCAGAACTCCAGGTCGCAGTCGATCAAGCGCTGATGCTGATCGTAATTGACCCGGGCAATGCGCAAGCCCGGGCTGCCCACCGACACGCGCAACGCGGCGGCGGCTTCCACAGGCAATGAAGTCGGCACAATTTCAAAACGCACCCGCCCATAGTGCAAGTCATATTGACGGGCATACAGCTCGGTCATCGACTGATTCAGGTCACACTCCAGGATCCCCGGGAAATACTGCGGGTTCAGGTAATGCTCCACGTACAACACCAGGCGCCCGTCAATGCGCCGGCCTCGGCACACCTGGATCACACTGGACAAGGCCGGCAACTGCAACCACGCACACACCGCCGCCGACGCCGGCTGCAGCCGCGCGGAAATCACTTCGGTGGAAGGTACCCGCCCCTGGTCGCTGACCATCGCGTGAAAGTGGCTGCGCTGCATCAGGTTGTAGGCCAGCCGGGGTGGCGAGACAAACCAGCCGCGACGCTCCTCGCGATAGATCTGCCCCTGGGCCTCCAGTTGTAACAAGGCTTCCCGCACCGTAATGCGAGTGGTACCAAACAACTCGCTGAGCTTGCGCTCGGCGGGCAATTTACTCGCAGGCGGCAACAGGCCGTGGTCGATCTGCTCTTGCAGCGCCAGGCCGATGGATGTCACCGCCTTGATTGCCTCATCACGCATCAATGTTACCTATCTGGACTAGACCAGCACCGCTTCGGTGCACAAACCGCGCTCTATCAGGGCTTGAGCTGTTGCCTGCCAGCCTAGGCATTACAGATGACCGACAGATGACAGCCCCTCTCACGCCCCTGCCCCACACTCTGCAATACATCGGCCAAGTCGAACGCCTGCGGGCATTTGGGCATGGTCTACGCTCACTCTGCGACCAGCGACATCCGCGATTTAAAAACGACATCGACATGAAACTGTCATCAGGCACGCCTAGATTGGCTCAGGTATTGCTGACCTAGTCCAACTGGGGCGATTCATCACTGATTTATTGGGGCGCGCCGGACCTGATTTTGTGCAGGGCAAGGCGCGAGGAGCGTGGTTTGGTTGTTCCAAATAAGCGACGAGAAACGCAGCCCTGCGCAAAATCAGGCCCGGCCCTTCGGGTTGTGCCTGAAAGCCGGCCATGCTGTGTTGCAGTCCTTGGCAAGGAAACAACCCTTACCTGCGGACTGCGCCTTGCCTGGCCGGCTTTCAGGCGCAACGCGCCCCAAGAAATCAGTGATGAATCGCCCCCCGCAATCGTTCATAAAAACGCAGCGTTGAACACGCCCAAAGGAGCTTCGGATGAAACAGCTTTTCCTGGCATCACTGTTAGGCTCGACCATTGCCATGTGCACCGCCGCCATGGCTGCTGATACCGATTTGAAAACCCTGGAAGCTGCCGCGAAAGCGGAAGGCGCCGTCAACAGCGTCGGCATGCCCGATGACTGGGCCAACTGGAAAGGCACCTGGGAAGACCTGGCCAAGACCTACGGCCTCAAGCACATCGACACCGACATGAGCTCGGCCCAGGAAATCGCCAAGTTCAAGGCCGAGAAAGACAACGCCAGCGCCGACATCGGCGACGTGGGCGCAGCGTTCGGTCCGATTGCGGTGAAGCAGGAAGTCACCCAGCCGTACAAACCGTCCACCTGGGCCCAGGTGCCGGATTGGGCAAAAGACAAGGACGGTCACTGGGCGCTGGCCTACACCGGTACCATCGCCTTTATCGTCAACAAGAAGCTGCTGCACGGCTCGGAAGTGCCCACCAGCTGGGCTGACCTGCAAAAAGGCAAGTACAAGGTCTCCATCGGTGACGTGAGCACCGCGGCCCAGGCGGCCAACGGCGTACTGGCCGCCGCCATCGCCAATAAAGGCGACGAAAAGAACATCGCCCCTGGCCTGCAGTTCTTCACCAAGATCGCCCAGCAAGGCCGTCTCTCGCTGTCCAACCCGACCATCGCCACCATGGAAAAAGGCGAAGTCGAAGTGGGCGTGGTCTGGGACTTCAACGGCCTGAGCTACAAGGCCAAGATGGCCAACCCGGATGACTACGTGGTGCTGATCCCATCGGACGGTTCGGTGAAATCCGGCTACACCACCATCATCAACAAATACGCCAAGCACCCGAACGCCGCCAAGCTGACCCGCGAATACATCTTCAGCGATGCCGGCCAACTCAACCTGGCGAAAGGCAATGCGCGTCCAATCCGTGCTGAAACCGACCTGAAACTGCCGGCCGATATCGCCAAGAACCTGATCCCGGGCGAGCAGTACACCAAGGCCAATCCGCAGCCAATCAAAGATGCTGATGCCTGGGAAGCGACTTCCAAGAAGCTGCCTCAGCTGTGGAACGAGCAAGTCATCGTAGAAATGAAGTAATCGGGCTCACTGCCTGAAATGCGGCCGGTGTGGGAGCTGGCTTGCCTGCGATAGTGGTCTGACATTCAGCCTCTATGTCGACTGATACTCCGCTATCGCAGGCAAGCCAGCTCCCACATTTTGACCCGGTTACGCCAGAGAATTTGAGTCAAACCACCTGTTGCGGAGCTCCAGCCCCCATGAAGCACAATGTCATCCTTGTCGTGCTCGACGGCCTGAACTTCGAGGTTGCGCGGCACGCCATGGGGCACTTGCAGGCCTATGTCGGCGCAGGACGCGCAGCCCTGTACAAACTGGAATGTGAACTGCCCGCCCTGTCCCGCCCGTTGTATGAATGCATCCTGACCGGCGTCCCACCAATCCAGAGCGGTATCGTGCACAACCATGTTTCGCGCCTGTCCAACCAACGCAGCATTTTCCATTACGCCACCGACGCCGGCCTCACCACAGCGGCCGCGGCCTACCACTGGGTCAGCGAGTTGTATAACCGCACGCCCTTTATCGCCGCCCGTGATCGTCATACCGACGACAAGACGCTGGCGATCCAGCACGGGCATTTCTACTGGAATGACCACTACCCCGATTCCCACCTGTTCGCCGACGCCGAAAGCCTGCGCCTCAAACACGCGCC
>Ga0105244_10002881_pt1 | contig 12723 bp, 11 predicted proteins | sample KBSM44metaG_FD_80423 | JGI IMG/M metagenome (GOLD analysis project Ga0105244, IMG submission 80423) | Miscanthus rhizosphere microbial communities from Kellogg Biological Station, Michigan, USA - KBS M4-4 metaG | ecosystem: Host-associated > Plants > Roots > Rhizosphere > Soil | place...
CGCGCCGGGCAAGGAGCCGAAACTGGCCGAGCTGACGATGTTCTTCACCATGATGCCGAAGGGCGGCGACCTGCATCACCACTATTCGGGCGCGATCTACGCCGAGCAGTATCTGGAGTGGGTGGACAAGGAGGGCTTCTGCGTCAACAAAGCCACTTACACCATCGAGAAGAACAAGCCGGCCGGCGCCTGCGTGTCCGGCCAGGACGTCATGAACGACAACACGCTGCTGGCCAACCTGCTGCAGCGCTGGTCGGACAAGGACTTCTACAACCATAGCGCCATCCAGTCGCCGCCGGACCGCCAGTTCTTCGACACCTTCGCCTACTTTGGCCCAGTGTCGTCGACCAACACCGCCGACGGCCTGCAGCGCCTGAAGCAGCGCGCCATCCAGGAAAACCTGAGCTACATCGAAACCATCTTTGAAATCGCGCCGATCGCGCAGGATGCGGATTTCGACAAGAAAGCCACCAGCGGCGGCGTGACCGATGCCGACTTCGCGGCACTCAGCGCCAAGCTGGAACAGGACCCGGCCTTCAACGGCTGGATCGCGGGCTACATCGACAACGTCAACAAGTCCGGCGCGGGCATCGATGACGACCAGTTCACGCTGCGCTACCAGCCGTTCGCGCTGCGCTTCCTGTCGCCGTCGCAGGTGTATTCGCAAATCCTGTCCAGCTTCAAGCTGGCGGCCAGCCATCCGAAAATCGTCGGCATCAACATCGTCGGCCAGGAGAGCGTGAACGTGTCGATGCGCGACTATGCGCTGCACATGCAGATGTACAAATTCCTGAAGGCCAAATTCCCGACCGTGAAACTGGCGCTGCACGCCGGCGAGCTGTCGCTGGGCATGGTGCCGCCGGAAGGCCTGACCTTCCACATCAAGGACGCCATCGACGTGGCCGGCGCCAACCGCATCGGCCATGGCATGGATATCGCCCACGAGAGCAATCCGCTGGCCATCATGAAAAAAATGCGTGATGCGAAGATCGCGGTGGAGGTCAACCTGAGCAGCAACGACTTCATCCTCGGCATCAAGGAGCAGGCGCACCCGGTCACGCTGTACCGCAAATATGGCGTGCCGTTTGTGCTGTCGACCGATGATGCCGGCGTTTCGCGTAACAATCTGTCGGGGGAGTACGTGTTGTATGCGGCCCGTTACCAGCCCGATTACGCGGAAGTGAAAAAACTGTCCTACGACAGTATTCGCTATTCTTTCCTGGCTGATGCGGACAAACAACGACTTTTGAAATCGCTGGACGCAAAATTCACCAAATTTGAGGCGGAGATCGCCGCCGCCGCCGCCAAGGCCAAACGTTAAACTTTTCCCCTCGCATGGCCGGGCCGGCGGATTTCTCCCGCCGGCTTGTGCTTCTGTCAAAATTACCTGTAATTTCTGTCTCGGATTTACTACAATTCCGAGAAAAGTCTCTAAATGTTGCCATGAACAAAATTCATCGGCCGCATATGCTTTTATAATCCCGCCCGAATCTAGCCTCTGCTGTCCCCACGAATTGCTAATTAGTTAGCATTCCACGTTCATTTATTTGTTTTTCGACTGAATCGCGAAGCAAAAACGTATTTGTCGCGGGTGTAGCGACATGCAATAGTTATAGGCAGTTAGAGCAATTTGACAACTTTTACTGTCATACCAGTGTCATTTTCGGCATATAAACTCGCACATTGGTGCAGAGGAAAATACGCTCTTCACACCCGATTTCGTTAGTTCTTTAAAGTTTTCACAATAACACTCTTAAGGGGTTTTGAATGCAATCCAAACAATCTCCGGTCTTGCGCTTGAGCGCACTTGCCGTAGCCGCTCACCTGACTGCTCTGTCAGCAGGCGCTGCTTTTGCCGAGGAGGCCGACACCGCCGCCGCGCCAGGCAAGGCCGAGGTGGTCATCACCGGTAAGAAGCTGGGTATGGGCCTGATGGTAACGGAAGACGCGCCAAAAGCACGTTCGACCATTACCGCTGAAGAATTGGAAAAACAGCGTCCGACCGGCAATGCTTACCAAGCGCTGGAAATGCTGCCAGCAGTGAACAGCTACAACTACGACGCAACCGGCCTGTTCGGCGGCGGCATGACCCTGCGCGGCTTCAACTCCGACCAGATCGGCGCCACCATCAACGGCGTACCAGTGAATGACTCCGGTAACTTTGCTGTGTACCCGCAAGAGTACGTGGACCAGGAAAACACCTGCTCGCAGTTCGTGACCCAGGGTTCGACCGACGTGGACTCGCCGCAAGTTGGCGCCACCGGCGGTAACTTCGGCATCACCACCTGCGCACCAGAGAAAACTCAACGCTGGCGCGTGATGCAGTCGTTCGGCCAGCTGAACATGAACAAGACCTACGTGCGCTACGATACCGGCGCCATGCTGGACGGTAAGCTGACCGCCTTCATCTCCGGTTCGCACGCCGAAGCCGACAAGTGGAAGGGCAAGGGCGGCGCAAAGCGTAACCACATCGACGTCGGTGTGAACTACGACTGGGACCGCTTCAACTACATCCACGCGACCGTCCTGTTCAACAAGGCCGTCAACAACAACATCAACAATCTGACCTTGGCTGAAATCAACGCCAACGGTTATTACTTCGACTATGCCGACACCTTCAAGGGCCACCTGACCCCGGTCAAGGGCACCGCGCAAGTGGAAACCACCCAGTCGCCGGCCTACTATGGCCTGGCCGTGAACCCGTTCAAGAACATCGTCGCTTCGGCAGTCAGCAAGTTCCGCCTGACCGACAGCCTGGACGTGGCCTTCACCCCGTACATGTGGTACGGCTTCGGCAACGGCGGCACCCAGCAGCGTGCTGTGTCGGAAAAAGGTTTCTACAACCCAGCCACCGGCAAGCGTGACCAGACCGTTGACCTGAACGGCGACGGCGACACCCTGGACACCGTCCTGGTAGCCAACGCCAGCGTGACCCGCACCGTGCGTCCGGGCGCCAACCTGTCCTTCATCTACACCACCGATATGCACGAGATCAAGACCGGCGTATGGTGGGAGCGTGCCCGTCACGAGCAGACCGGCCCGATGCTGGCGCTGGGCAACGACGGCAACCGCGCCGACGTCTGGCTGCAAGACGGCCAGATCCTGCGTCCGGACGGCCACCCAGCCAACAGCCGCGACTGGATCTCGATCTCGACCGCTTACCAAGCCTTCCTGCAAGACACCATCACCCTGGCGGACGACAAGCTGAAGATCAACGTCGGTGTGCGTACCCCGTACATCAAGCGTGACTTCACCAACTTCGGCGATGAACTGAACACGGTCAAGCCGTTCTCGTTCAACAAGACCTACAACGAAGTGCTGCCGCAGTTCGGCGCGCGTTACCGCATCACCAACGATGACCAGGTATTCGCTTCGGTCGCCAAGAACATGAAGGCTCCTCCGAACTTCATCTTCGGTAACATCGGTTCGAACGTGGTGGTGGACGCTACCACCAACCTGCCAGTGACGTTCAAAGACACCAAGCCGGAAACCTCGTGGAGCGGTGACCTGGGCTATCGCCACCAGGACAACAAGTTCATTGCGACCGTGACCGCGTTCTACACGGACTTCAAGAACAAGCAAGCCAGCTCGTTCGATCCTGAAACCGCCAAGAACACCTACCTGAACATCGGCCGCGAGAAGCACAGCGGTCTGGAAATTGAACTGGGTAACACCCCGGTCAACGGCTGGGCGTTCTACGGTTCCCTGGGCTTCCTGAAAACCGAACTGAAAGACAACCAGTACGGCTTCGCCGGCACCACCAAAGTGCTGCTCCCGACCGCCGGCAAGGATGCACCTGCTGCGCCACGCCGCAAGGCTGGCCTGTCGGTTGAATACCAGGATGGTCCATTCTGGGTTCGCGCCAAGGCACGCGCCACCAGCAAGCAGTACGCTTCGCTGATGAACGACGAAGTTGCTCCAGGCTACACCACCTTCGATTTCGACGGCGGCTACACCTTCGCTAACTACGGCTGGCTGAAGCGTCCTAAGCTGACCTTCAACATCAGCAACGTGACCGATAAGCAGTTCCGCAACCCGTCGTCGACCACTGTGATCAACGCGCAGCCATACCAAGGCGTGTCGGTAAACACCCTGAGCCGCAACTACCTGGGCGCGCCACGCTTCGCATCGGCGACCCTGTCGGTGGACTTCTAAGCGCAGATTCAAAGCCGGGCTGCGGCCCGTCTTTGATGCACGACCCGCACCCTGTAAGTTTTTGGACTTACAGGGTGTTTTTGTTTGTAACGTATTATTTTCAGCGCTGCGCAGGGCCGTGGCGGAACGGTACAATGACCGCATGAAAAAATATCTAAGCCTTATGGCGATTGCCTCGCTGGCTGCTTGCGCATGGCGCCAGCCGCCCGCGCCGCCATCCAATCTGACCGAGATTCAGTTGGTGACGCTGAACGATTTTCACGGCAATCTGGAAGCCAGCAAGTACACCTGGGACAGCGCAGCCGGCGGCGGCGAGCGCGTGATCCAGGCCGGCGGCATCGACACCATCGGCGCGGCGCTGCAGGCGTGGCGCAAGCAGGACCCCGAGCTGCTGCTGGTCGGCGCCGGCGATTTGATCGGCGCCAGTCCCGCCATCTCGGCGATGTGGGCCGACGAGCCGACCATCGGCGCGATGAATTTGCTCGGTCTGCGCGCGACCTCGGTCGGCAATCATGAATTCGACCAGGGCCGCATCGAGCTGCTGCGCCAGCAGAAGGGCGGCTGCGTCTCGCCGCGCGCCGACAAGGCCTGTAAATTTGAAGGCATGTATCAGGGTGCGCAGTTCCAATACCTGGCGGCTAACGTGATCGACATGGTCACCCGCAAGCCGGTGCTGCCGGCTTATAAAATCGAGACCGCTCATGGCGTGAAGGTGGCCTTCATCGGCACCGTGCTGCGCGAGGCGTCCGAGTCGGCGCTGGCTTCCGGCATCGCCGGCCTGCAGTTTGTCGACGAAGCGGACGCCATCAACCGCCAGCTGCCGGAATTGCGCCAGCAGGGCGTGGGCGTGTTTGTGGTGCTGATCCACCAGGGCGGCCGCTCCAAGGCCAAATTCGATCAGCAGGATTGCGCCGACCTGAAAGGGCCGATCACCGATGTGGTGAAGCGCCTCGATCCTTCGATCCGTCTGGTCATTACTGGGCACTCGCATGAAGGCTATCTGTGCAAGGTGGATGGCCGCGCGGTGACGCAGGCCGACATGGGCGGCCATGTCCTGAGCCGCATCAAGCTGACGGTGGACACGCAGACCAACAGCGTGCGCGATGTGAGCGCGCGCCAGGAGGTGATGGTGCCCGGTACGTGGCCGGCCGATCCCGCGCTGGACGCCTACCTGAAGAAGGCCCGCGAACGCAGCACCGCCGCGCTGGCGCAGCCGATTGCCACGCTGGCCGTGCCGAGCGTGAAGCGCGAGAAGGATAAGGCGAATGAATCTGCGCTGGGTGATCTGGTGGCGGACTCCATGCTGAATGCCGGCCGCCCGTTCGGCGCGCAGATCGCGCTGCAAAATCCGGGCGGCATCCGCCAGGATCTGGAGACCGCAGCCGGCAACCGCGTCACGCTGGGCCATGCGATGGCGGTTCTGCCGTTCGGGAATTCGCTGGTGGCGATGAACCTGCGCGGCGCGCAGATCGTCGAGCTGCTGGAAGAGCAGTGGGTCGGCGGACGCGATGCCAAGCGCGGCCTGCTGCAAGTGTCGGAAGGTTTCTGGTACGAGTGGGACCCAGCGCAGCCCGAAGGCCGCAGGATCGTGCCGGGCAGCGTGAAGCTGAACGGCATCCCGCTGGACATGGACAAGTCCTACCGCGTGGTGACTAACAACTTCCTGGCCGAAGGCGGCGACGGCTTCCCGACTTTCATCAAAGGCAGCCGCCGCGCCCCGACCAATATCCGCGATATCGATGCGCTGACCACCTATCTGGTCAAGCGTGAACAGGACAAGAAGCCGGCCGGCACTGCCGCCCCGCTGGTGCGCTACAAGCGCCTGCAATAAGGAGTAATCATGCGTCGTATTTCCCTTTCCCTGCTGGTGTCGGCGGCGCTGCTGTCGGCTTCCGCGCGCGCGGAGTTTTCCATTCCCGGTTATGAACTGGTGCAGACCGCGCCGGTCGAGACTTCGCTGCACAGCGACGATCTGCGCAGCGCCGCGCAAGTGTGGACCGAGATGTTCGATAACGCCAAAAGCGAAATCGTCATCGGCCAGTTCTACGCCGTGGTCAAGCCGGGCAGCGTGTTTGAAAAAGTGGTGGAGCGGCTGGAAGCAGCCGGCAAGCGCGGTGTGAAAATCCGCTTCCTGCTCGACAAAAAAGGCGTCGGCCTGTCGGAGCAGCCGACCCTTGATCGCCTGAAGGCGATACCGAATCTCGATTTCCGCATCCTCGATTTCAACAAGCTGACCGGCAACGGCATCATCCACGCCAAGTACCTGGTGGTGGATGGCGCGACGGCTTATATCGGCAGCCAGAATTTCGACTGGCGCTCGTTTGAACACATCCACGAAACCGGCTTGCGCATCACCGATCCGAAGGTAGTGGGGCAGGTGCTGGCGATCTTCAACCAGGATTGGCGCGCGCAGGCTTTGACCTCGCAGGGGCTGGCCGCGCCAGCGCTGAACCCGCGCACTGTGGCGGCGGACAACAGCCAGCAAGCCTTCCTGCTGTCCAGCCCCAACCAGTTCAATCCTGCGGGCGTGGGCGATTCCGAGACCGGCTTGCCGGCCTTGCTGGCGCAGGCGAAAAGTGAAGTGCGCATCCAGCTGCTGGACTACGCGCCGCTCAGCTACGGCCCGAACGGCACGCGGCCCTACTACGCGGTGATCGACAACGCGGTGCGCGCAGCGGCGACGCGCGGCGTCAAGATCAAGCTGATGGTCTCCAACTGGAACCTGGAGAAGCCGGCACTGGCTTACCTGAAAAGCCTGGCCTTGCTGCCCAACGTGGAGATCCGCGTGGTGACGCTGCCGGTAGCGTCGAGCGGCTTCATTCCGTTCGCGCGCGTCATCCACAGCAAGACGATGGTGATCGATAATCAGCTGGCGTGGGTTGGCACCAGCAACTGGGCTGGCGGCTACATGGACCTGTCGCGCAATCTGGAAATCGTGCTGCGCAACGAGAAGATGGCGCAGCGCCTGGCGGCCTTGCAGGAGCAGACCTGGAGTTCGCCGTACGCGCAAGTGCTCGACATCAACAAACAATATCCGAAGCCGTCGAAAGGCAGTCCTGAATGAAGAAGCTCGTTTGCATCCTGGCGTTGAGTAGCGCCTTTGTCTCGTTTAACGCCCATGCCTGGGGCAACGACGGCCACCGCGCTGTGGGCGCGATTGCCGACCAGCTGATCAAGGGCAGCAACGCCGGGCAGCAGGTGCAAGCCTTGCTGCTGCCGGGCGAAAGCCTGGCCGGCATCGCCTCGTGGGCGGACTGCGTGAAGGGCACTTACTGCGGCCCGCAAACCGAGGAGATGGTGGCTTACACCACCGCCAATCCGAAGCACAGCGAGTACCACTACACCGACGTGCCGTTCCAGCTGGCGCATTATGAAGATCACGGCGTCGGCACCACCGACCACGATATCGTGCAGACGCTGAAACAGTGCATCGCGGTCCTGCAAGGCAAGGGCGACGCCGTGACCAATCCGCACAACTTCACGCCGCGCCAGGCCTTGCTGATGCTGACGCACCTGAGCGGCGATATCGCGCAGCCGCTGCACGTGGGCGAAGGCTACGTCGGCAAGAATGGCGGCTTTGTGGTGCCGACGCAGAAGCAGCTGGATGACAAGGAAGCCTTCCCGTCCACCGGTGGCAATAACCTGCAGCTGGATGACGCCAGGCTCACCGCCAACAGCGCGCAGCTGATCCCTGCCGATGACAAACCGGCCAAGCCGCAAGCCACGCGCGCGTTCCACTCGTATTGGGACACCACTGTGGTGAACTACGCGTTCCGCCGCATTGGCGCGCGCACGCCGGAGCAGTTTGCGCAGATGGTCATCGCCGGCAATCCGGTGGTGGAGCCGAACAGCGGCGACCCGGTGACGTGGCCGTACCAGTGGGCTGACCAGACGCTGGTTGTGGCCAAGCTGGCCTACACCGACGTGCTGCCGGGACCGATGGCACAGCAGACCAGCAAGAGCGGGGAGGTGTACAACGTCTGGCCGCTGGCGATTCCGGACAACTATCCGGTGCCGTCGTCGGCCGCGGCGAAAGAACAGCTGATTCGCGGCGGCTACCATTTGGCCGCGGTGCTGAAGGCCATCTGGCCGTAACTATTTTCCCGTCACGGGATTGAACCAGAGTTCGCTGCGCGAGAGCGGCGTCTCTGGCGTCAGGTAGGGATTCTGCACATGCAGCACGCGCCGCTGCTGCAACCCGCCTGCCTTGATGCTCGCGCCCTTGTACTGCTGGAACAGGGCGTTGAGCGAACCGTCCTTGATCATCATCTCCATCCCTTCGGTGACGCGCTGGGCCAGCAGCTTGCCTTCGTCATCCCGGCGCGTGAAGAAATACAGCGGCAGCGGATATTGCAGCAGCAAAGTCGGCTCGATCACCATATGCGGGAAAGCGGCGCTGCGCTCCTTGAATTCGCGTTGCGCCTCGTCGATCGCGCGCGAGAAGAAATCAAACCGTCCGGCGTCCAGCATGGCGAACAGGCCGGGATAGCTGGTGCCTTCCACCACCTTGAAGCCGGCTTTGTGCAAGATGGGCACATCGATCCAGTCCTTGCCCTGGCCGACCCGCAGTTTGCGCAGATCATTCAGCGTGCGCACGGCGGCAAAGCGCGGCCGGTCGTCATCGCGCACCAGGAACAGGCGGTAGCCAAGCAGGCCTTTGTCGATGGGCAGGCGGATCGGCAGGTATTGCCGCTCCAGTTCCGCCGAGGTGGCGCGCGCGAAGATGTTGATACGGCCACCCGGCATCCGCAACTCCTGCGCTACGCGTTGCGGCGACATGGCGTGGGTGCACTGGTGCAGCTCGAACGGACCGTAGCGCGGCTCGGTCTTCTGCAAGGCCACGCGTAGCACGGCCCAGTCGTATTCGTAGCGGCTGTCGACATCTTCCTGGGTGGTGAGGGGGTACACCACGCGTGTGGTGGCTGCCATGCTGCAGCTGGCAGCCAGGCACAAAGCTGCTGCAAGCATGCGCCATGCCGTGCGTCGGCTAAATGCGTTAAATCTCGTCATGCGGCTAGTTTGCCATATTCAGCGTCTATGCCCTAGTGATGGCGATGCCCATTTTGCGGTACGGCTTGACCAAGGCTTCCGGGACGTCGCTGTTGACGATGATGGCGCTGATCTGCGACAGCGGTGCGATCTGGTAGGGCGAGGCGGTGTCCAGCTTTTCCGGTGACGCCAGCACCACGGTGCGCTGCGCCATATTGCTGATGGCGCGCTTGATGCCCGCCTCGTCGAAATCGCCGGTGCTGATGCCGCTCTGCGGATGCAGGCTGCACACGCCCATGAAGTAGATATCGGTGCGGATCTGTGCAATGGCCTCCAGCGCCGACGGCCCCATCGCCACGATTGAGTGCTTGAACAGGCGGCCGCCGATCATGATGACGTCAATGTACGGATGCCCTGCCAGCTCCACCGCCACCGAAGGGCTGTGCGTGACCACGGTGCAGCGCAGCTCCTGCGGCAGCGCGCGCGCCAGCTGCACAGCGGTGGTGCCGCCGTCGATGAAGACCACTTGTCCAGGTTCGATCATGGCGGCGGCAGCGCGCGCGATGGCCGGCTTGGCATTGCTGGAAATCTGCTGGCGCTGCGCGAAGTTGCCCATCGCCGGCGAGGCGGGCAGGGCGCCGCCGTGGACACGCTGCAGCTGTCCTTCGCTGGCCAGCTCGCGCAGATCGCGGCGTATGGTGTCCTCCGACAGGCCCAGTTCTTCGCTGAGCGATTTGGCGACGATCTGGCCATCCTGATGCAGGCGGGCGAGCAGGAGTTCTTTGCGTTGGCGTGTCAGCATATGCATGAATTTTCTTGATATTGCACGATATTGCATGATATCGTAAATAAACGCAATAGGAGAGCAATAGGAGAACGACATGCCGGAAGACCGAATTCGCATCCACAAAGTAGAGACCCTGTCCGACGACTGGTTCCTGCTGCAGAAGACCACCTTCGACTACCGCCGCCGCGACGGCAGCTGGCAGCGCCAGACGCGCGAGACCTACGATCGCGGCAACGGCGCCACCATCCTGCTGTACAACCGCGAGCGGCGCACCGTGCTGCTGGTGCGGCAGTTCCGTTTCCCGACCTGGGGCAATGGGCACGACGGCTTCCTGATCGAGACCGCGGCCGGCCTGCTGGACCAGGCCTCGCCGGAAGAGCGCATCAAGGCCGAAGTGGAAGAGGAAACCGGCTACCGCGTGGGCGAAGTGCGCAAGGTGTTCGAAGCCTTCATGAGTCCCGGCTCGGTGACCGAGCGGCTATACTTCTTCGTCGGCGAATACGACCCCGCAACGCGCGTGAGCGACGGCGGCGGCCTGGCAGAGGAGGGCGAAGATATCGAAGTACTGGAACTGCCGCTGGACGAAGCCCTGCAAATGATCCACGACGGCCGCATCGCCGACGGCAAAACCATCATGCTGCTGCAATACGCGGCCCTGCAGCTGTTCTTGCCAGCCATACCGTAGTCTTTTTGCGTGCCCTCAATGACTCAAAAGTAGTAGAGTCATACATTGGCGCATGCGCCTCTTTTCTTTAAAAGTGTTGAAGCAATTTTGTGTCCGCCGGCCTCACGCCGTTAGCGGGATTCAGCAGTGGGCGAAGCGGATGGAGGAAAATAGTCCGCATAATTTTAACGAGCTGCGAGCCCTGTTCGGAAGCGCGGACTATGTGGCCCCTTTCACCATTTTTAATATCGCGGGTAACAAATTTCGGCTGATAGCCGTTGTGCATTACGCAAGTGGATCGGTATTCATCCGGCAGATGCTTACTCATTCTGAATACGATAGGTGGACTAAGCGCTATCAGCAGGGGAAGATCAAATCATGAACAGCTTGGCCGAAAATATTGATGGCATGGCCTTGGAGGCGGCTTGGTCGGAGTTCGGTAGTCTCACTCAACTGCGGCCGATCAGGACGGAGGTGGATTACGATCATACGGTGGCATTGATGAACCGTGTACTGGATATTATGGGCGAGGATGAGCGGCATCCGTTGGCGGGATTGCTGGAGTTGCTGGCTGCTATGGTGGGCAGCTACGATAAGGAACATTATTCAATTGAAGAACTGTAAGTGGTGGGTGGTGCTGGCGTTGTTCGCGGCAGGCCAGGCTGGCGCGGTTGGGGACCCGAAGAACGGGACGTTTTTGTTTAAGCGCTGCGCGTCTTGTCACGCGGTGGGGCCGTATGCGAGTGCGGGGTATGGGCCGCAGTTGAATGGGATTGTGGGACGCAAGGCGGCATCTACCAAGGATTACAAATACTCCGAGGCGATGAAGAAGTCGGGACTGACCTGGGATGAGAAGACGCTCGCCGCTTATCTGCGCGCGCCGCATGATGTGGTGCCGGGGACGTCGATGCGCTTCTGGGGCATCAAGGATGAACAGCAGGTCGCCGACCTGCTGTCCTATTTGAAGACGCTGAAGTAACGCCTATCGCGACTTGACGAACGGGGTGCCGAGGGCTTTCGGCGCCACCGATTTGGCCATCAGGCCGGCCAGCACGATCACGGTCAGCACGTAAGGAATCATCTGGATCAGCGCGCCCGGCAGGCGGCCTACCACCGGCAATTCCACGCCTTCGATCTGGATCTGCACCGCGCCGAAGAAGCCGAACATCAGGCAGCCCAGGAAGGTGTACAGCGGACGCCAGTTACCAAACACCATCGCGGTCAGCGCCAGATAGCCTGCACCAGCCGACATGTCGCGCAGGAAGAAGCCGCTCTGCACGATGGCCAGGTAAGCACCCGACAGTGAACACAATGCGCCCGCTATCAGCATGGCGAAGTAGCGCTGGCGCTCGACGCTGATGCCGGCTGCATCGGCCGCATGCGGGTTCTCGCCGCAAGCGCGCAGGCGCAGGCCGAAGCGGCTGTGATACACGATCCAGTGCACCAGCGGCACCAGCAGGAAGGCCACGTACACCAGCACCGAATGCCCGCCGATCAGGTGCGCGTACAGCCAGCCGATGAACGGGATGTTTTCCACCGCAGCGGATCCCGGCAGCACGACGTCGAACAATCGCGCCGAGCCCAGGTCTGGCGTACGGCCGCCTTGCTGGAAGATGTATTGCGCCACCACGAAGGTCAGGCCGCTCATGGCGATGTTGATGGCGATGCCCGCCACCAGCTGGTTGCCCTTTTGCGAGATGGCGACGTAAGCCTGCAGGCTGGCCAGCAGCACCGACACCAGCATGCCGGCCATCACGCCGTACCACGGATTCTGCGTGGTGAAGGCCACCGCTGCCGAGACAAACGCCGATGCCAGGATCTTGCCTTCCAGGCCGATGTCGATCACGCCCGAACGTTCTGCGAACAGGCCGGCCATGCCGGCGAAAATCAGCACCGGCGCATTGCGCACGGTCGATACCAGGATACTGCCGATATGGAGATCATCAAAAGTCATATCGTCCTCACTTCTTCAGTTTCAGCACTTTGGCGATGGCCGGCGCGTACATGTTTTCCATCGCGCCGCAGAACAGGATGATCACGCCCTGCACCAGGATCACCATCTCCGGCGGGATGTTCTGCTTTTCCAGCGACAGGTCAAAGCCGCCTTGCGTCAGCGCGCCAAACAGCA
>Ga0105244_10002884_pt1 | contig 12714 bp, 11 predicted proteins | sample KBSM44metaG_FD_80423 | JGI IMG/M metagenome (GOLD analysis project Ga0105244, IMG submission 80423) | Miscanthus rhizosphere microbial communities from Kellogg Biological Station, Michigan, USA - KBS M4-4 metaG | ecosystem: Host-associated > Plants > Roots > Rhizosphere > Soil | place...
CTGGGCGCGCACGCCGGCTTGCTGGGCGTGGTCGGCGCCGACGAGGCGGGCACCGAAGTGGAACAGCTGCTGCAAGGCGGCGGCATCCACAGCTACCTGAAACGCGACGAGGCCATCTCCACCATCATCAAGCTGCGCGTGATCGGCCGCCAGCAGCAGATGGTGCGCATCGACTTCGAGGAAGCGCCGACCGACACCGTCCTGCGCGACAAATTGGTTCAGTTCAAGGCGCTACTGGCCGACTACGACGTCATCATCCTGTCGGACTACGCCAAGGGCAGCCTGGTGAACGTGGCCGACATGATCGCCTCCGCGCGCGCGGCCGGGAAGGTGGTGATGGTCGATCCGAAGGGCGACGACTTCTCGCGCTACAGCGGCGCCACCGTGCTCACGCCGAACAAGTCGGAGATGAAGCGCATCGTCGGCAGCTGGAACAGCGAAGAACAACTGACGGCCAAGGCGCAGCAACTGCGCGCGGAACTGAAGCTGGACGCTTTGCTGCTGACACGTTCGGAAGAGGGCATGACCCTGTACACCGAGAACGACCAGTTCCACATGCCGGCGCAGGCGCGCGAAGTGTTTGATGTCTCGGGCGCGGGCGACACGGTCATCGCCACGATGGCGTGCATGCTGGGCGCGGGCGCGGGATGGAACGAAGCGGTGCAGACGGCCAACCGCGCCGGCGGCATTGTTGTGGGCAAGCTTGGCACGGCAACGGTCACCCGCGAAGAGCTGTTCGACGCGGGCGCCTGAGCGCCCGTCCATTTAATTAATCCACGGATACACGTGTGTGTTTGATGTACCTCATAAGTAATGCGTCAACCGTCACCGGGTCCTCTCCCGTTTAGAGTGTTCAAGGCGCGATTCCCGCCCTTGCTAGAGACCAACCACGGAGACAGACATGTTCAAAAAACTAATGCTGGGTATTGCCACGCTGGCCGCCACGATGAGCTTCGCGTTCGCACAAGTGGATGTCAACAAGGCCGATGCGGCCGCGCTCGATTCGATCAAGGGCATCGGCCCGGCCAAATCCACCGCCATCCTGGAAGAACGAAAAAAAGGCGAGTTCAAGGACTGGGCCGACTTTGAACAGCGCGTCAAGGGCGTCGGCGGCAAGAACGCCGCCAAGCTGTCCGAGGCCGGCCTGCAAGTGAACGGCAAATCGAAAGAGGGCGCTACGGCGGCCGCCAAACCGAAAGCCGACAAAGCCGCCGCCAAGGCTGCATCCACGCCAGCCGCCGCCGGCAAATAAATCTGTCACACCAGCAAAAGCCCGCAGCCCCGCGCTGCGGGCTTTTGCGTTTTTATGTCTGGTAAGATAGCGCGACATTTTGATTGGAGCCGACCATGTCGCCGCTGAAGATTTCCAGGATACTCCACGCGGGCTATGTCTTCGAGCACGAAGGCACGCAGATACTGTTCGATCCGATTTTCGAAAACCCGTTCAGCCGCAATTGCCACGCCTTTCCCGCCGTGCGCTTCGACCACGAGCAAATCAAGCAGCTCACGCCGGACGCCGTCTTCATCTCGCACTTCCACGACGACCATTGTTCGATGGAGAGCCTGGACCTGCTGCCGCGCGCCACGCCGATCTATCTTTACTGCCTGTTCGACGAACTGTTCGCGATGATACGTGAGCTGGGCTTCACCGACGTTCGCGCGCTGGCGGTGGACGCGCCGGTACTGGTCGGCGCGATTGAAGTCATTCCGCGCCGCGCGCTCGATGCCGATGTCGATTCGATGTTCCACATCCGCGCCGGCGGCTTGAACGTGCTGAACGTCGTCGATTCCTGGATGGACCCGGAGACGCTGGAACAGCTCAAAGCCTACGCGCCGTGGGACATGGTGCTGTGGCCCTTCCAGACCATGCGCGAGATCGACGTGATCGCGCCATCGCGCGCCGAGGGCGGCCAGCCGGAACTGCCGGAGGAGTGGCCGGAGCAACTGCGCGCGCTCAAGCCGCGCTACGTCGTCCCCAGCTCTTGCCAGTTCGTGCAGGAGCCATGGTCCTGGTACAACCACGCGCTGTTCCCGATCACCTACCGGCAGTTCGAGCGCGAGGTCGGCGCCTGGCTGCCGGATGCGCGTGTCGTCCGCCTCAATCCTTCCGTCGCGATGGCGTTGACGCCGCAAACGCTGACCCCGGCGGCGCCGCTGCCATGGGTGCTGCCGGTCGGCGAGCAGGACGTCGATTATCAATACGACGCCGACATCGCGCCGCCGCCGACCTCCGACATCGCCGGCCATTTCGCGCCGCTGACGGAAGAGCAAACCGCGCTGGTGCTGGACTACTGCGGTTCCGGTTTGCTCGATAAATACCGGGAGATGGAACTGCCGCCGGATAGTTATTTCGAGACGCCGTGCGTCTGGCAGTTGTCGGTCTACGACCATGCCGGCGGCGCGCGGCAGTACCGCTACCGCATTCATGGCGACAGCATCGCTGCGGCGGGCGACGAGGAGGCGCCGACGTGGCGGACCGAAATCCCCATCGCCAAGCTATACGCGGGCCTGGCGCTGGGGGAGTCGCTGACGTCGATGTACATGCGGATCAGCGGCGCGCCGGCCGACGCCGACATCGTCGACGACCCGTTGATACGCTGTCTGTTCAACGACGCCTTCGGCGCCTACCAGGCCGCGCAACTGCGGCGCCTCAAAGAGCGGACCAGCTAGGCCGGCTTCGTCAGAAAGTCGAAGACGGCCGGGTTGGCGTCGATGGATGGCAACTTGAGGATTTCCTTATGCGTGAGCGTGCTGTCGGCATCCGTGTAGCCGGCCTGCCAATGCTCGTTCATCGTCCTGCGCGAAAACTCCACGTCCTTGTACTGGCCCTCGTAGGTCGCCGAACGGTAGATCAGCTCAATGATGTTGTAGAGCGCCGGATCGCCCGCCGCCGCCAGCAACTGCGCTTGTGGACTGGCCGCGATGTCCGCCGGGATGATGGCCAGCAGTTCGCTCAGTGCCGTGTGCAGCTTCTTCACCCTGCGCAGGGAGTCGGTCGCCATGCGGGTACGGCTTGAATACTGGATCTCCTTCATGCGTGTGGCGACGCTGGCCATGTCGCGCGGCAGTTCGCCGCGCGCGCTCCATAAATCGACTTGCCAGACCAGCGTGTCGAGACCCGAGCTGTTGGACAGGACCCACTCCAGCGGCGTGTTCGACACCATGCCGCCGTCCCAGTATTTTTCGCCATCGATCTCCACCGCATCGAAGGCCGGCGGCAGCGCGCCGCTGGCCATGATGTGTTCGACCCGTATGCGCTTGGTGGCGTTGTCGAAGTAGGCGAAGTTCCCGGTGCGGACGTTCACCGCGCCGACGCTAAGCCTTGTCTCGCGCGCGTTGATGCGATCGAAATCGACCAGGCGCTCGAGGGTGGCGCGCAACGGCGAGGTGTCGTAGAAACTGGTGGCCTGGCTACCGCCGAATGGGAAGGACGGCATGCGCGGCTCGAAAAAGCCCGGCACGCCCCGCACGAACGCGCTGCCCGCCGCGAGCTGGTTGACCCAGGCGCGCGCCGTGTCGACGAGCGTCAGGGCGCTCCAGTTGGCGCCGGGGGCGCAGGCGCCGCCATCGCTGACCAGTTCCCAGAATTCGCGCAGCCGCGCGACCCGGTCCTGCCGCGCGTTGCCGGCGATGATGGCGCTGTTGATCGCGCCGATCGAAATGCCCGACAGCCAATTCGGTTCGATGCCGCCTTCCAGCAGGCGTTCGTAGACGCCTGCCTGGTAGGCGCCCAGCGCGCCGCCCCCTTGCAGCACCAGGGCGACGCTGCCGAACTCCGATGGACCCACGCCGGCGGGCTTGAGCCGGCCGGCTGGCGATATGGTGGTATCGCGCCTATTCACGTTCGGGCACCGGCACGTTGAAGCCGTTCAGCGTGGTCGACACCAGCGCGTACAGGCCCACCAGGTAGATCAACTCGTTCGTGCCATGCTGGCCGAAGGTGTCGATCGCCAGCCGGTACAGCGGCTCCGGCAGCGTACCGCCGCGACTGAGCGCGTACGAGAAATCGAAGGCGACGTTCTCCTCCTTCGACAAATCGACCGGCTTCAGGTCCGCCACCAGCGCTGCCAGGCGCTCGGCCGACATGCCTTCCTTCTCGGCCACGGCGACGTGGGCATACAGTTCATAGGCGGCGTTGTAGCGGGCGCCGACGACCAGAATCGCGATCTGGCGCACGTTGTCCGGCAAGACGGCGTTGGCGGTCATGGCCAGGGTCAGGTCCCAGATCGCCTTGCCGATTCCCGGCTCGTGCAGCCAGGGATTCCAGGGGCCCATCAGGGCGCCGTCTTCGCGCTCGACCTTGAACGCGTTGAAGTTGCTGGCGATGCCTTTGCGCATGCTGTCGTACAGGTCTTTTTGTTCGGGGTTCAGTTCGCTCGGGGGGATGAGTGGAAGTCGCATTTTGTCCTCGGATGGTTGAAGTATGATGTCGAGGAAACAAATGGAGCACTGAGGCCTTGCGTGTTACCTCGGCTTTCATTCTGGCATGGATGAGTTCGGCGTTCGATTAAATCGCCCTTAAGGAGAAGATATGTTGGTAACACTTGGTCGCCATATTCGCTTAACCGCCATGGCCGCGATGATGGCGCTCGCGGGGATGGGCATCGGCGTGGCGCAGGCGCAGTCGGTGGCGTTCACCTTCGACGACGGCCCGCGGCTGGAGCAGACGCCGTTGATGTCGCCGCAGCAGCGCAACCAGGCGATGCTCGACGCGCTGGCCGCGCACAAGGTGTCGGCGGCGCTGTTCGTCACCTGCGACTTCGGCGCGGCCAAGCCGGCCGGTTATGCGCTGGCGAAGGCGTGGGGCGATGCCGGCCATGCGTTGGGCAACCACACGATGACGCACCTGGACTTGAACGCGGCCAAGGTGACGCTGGCGCAGTACCAGCGGGAGATCCTCGATTGCGACCGTATCACGTCCACCTTGCCGGGGTATCAAAAGTGGTTCCGCTTTACCTTCCTGCGGGAGGGGAATACGCCGGAGAAGCGCGACGGCATGCGCAGCTTCCTCAAGGAGCAGGGCTATCGCAATGGGTACGTGAGCCTGGACACCAGCGACTGGCGCCTGGACGCGAAGCTGGACGAGGTCCTGCGGGCCAATCCCAAGGCGGATATCGAGCCGATCAGGCAGGCGTATCTGGCCCACGTCAAGCAGCGTGCGATCGCCTATCGCGATTTGTCGCGCAAGCTGGAGGGGCGGGATATTCCGCAGGTGCTGCTACAGCATCACAACCTGATTAACGCGTTGTGGTTGAAGGATGTGATTCAGCAGTTCGTCGATATGGGCTGGACGATCGTGACGCCGGCGCAGGCGTTCGCCGATCCGGTGTATCAGTTGCAGCCGGAGCGCGCGGTGCCGGGACAGAGCCTGCTGCTGTCGATCGCCCGCACGCGCGGCATGGCCAAGTTCGAAGGGTGGGAGCGGCTCGTGGACGACGGCGATTTCGAGATCGAGCAACTGGAGAAGGCCGGCGTCCGCTAACCAGTATCAGCTCGGATTGACTTGATACGAACCATCATCCATACAAAGAAGCGCTATGAAATTATTGGATCGTTTCACGGATTGGCAAACCGCAGCGGAGTTCATCGGCGTGATTTGCGGCTTGGGCGTTCTTGGGTATATTTGCACAAACTAGGTTGTGGCGCTCTGGAGTCGCAGCAACTGCGCCGTGGCGATAACAGTCTCATTTACCGGGACGCTATTGATCGTGCACTATTGGAGAGCGAGGTATGAGTTATTACACGAAGTTGGAAGTAGGTATATTCGGTGACAATTCGGGCGACGAAAGCTTCTATTCCAAGGTCGTTGAGATTGCGAGGCATGCCAAGACCGTCGACGCTGACGGTTGGGCATCGCAGTCAGGATGGTCGACTGAAGGATGATACCTAGAATTGGAACAAAAAGAACTTATTCAGGCATTGAGTGGCGAAATCACCCAGATGCATGGATACGTTGACAAATTTATCGCACTTTTACGCGTATTGTCGGCGGAATTTTCTGACACTACATTCGGGGTTCGTGGATGGGGTGAGGAATTTGAGGACGTATGGGTATTTTTTTCAAAAGACGGAAATTACTTTGAGTCTTACCGTGAGTAAGTTCGGACTCAAGTTTTCTACGACACCGCCGCTGGACATGCCATCGGTATTCCGGTTAGGCCAGCCAATGGTCCATCAACGCAACGCAATAGAAGAAGATGGTGAAAATGAATCGAGCAATCTTTATTGGGTTGTCTTGCTTATGCATCATGCTCGGCCCGGGCAAGGCTTCCGCCGTCGCAGACATTTACGCTGAACGCTTTGACCGGTTGAAAAGCGTCGCAGCGGTCGACTTCAAAGCAGACCTGCCAACCAAAGAAGCGGCAGACCACATCGCGGCAAGCTACCGCAGCCTGTTTGGAAATGTCGACGTGTCATCCGTCAAAGACCAGCCAGAAATACTTAAGTCCCTGTTCGATGCATCCAGCATGGCCGCGTACTATACCGACGACGCTTATTATGCAAAGAAAATGAATCTCTACTTCGATCTACTGAAGTCGGCGGGCTTCATTGAGATGGCTCGCGGTGCGGAGGTATATGGCGCTTACATCGCTGCTGAGGAATTCGAGACCGCGGCTCAATTTGCTGCAACACACGCCTATCTAAATGTCCGACCGCTTCCGATCATCGCCGCGCAGCAAACACATGGCGGCTTGCAAGAGTGGATGGTCCAAGCCGACGGTAACAAGCTGTCGTCGTCCACGTTCACCCTGCCGTCTGGACCATACATGATGGTGGCATCGTCTGTAAATTGTCATTTTTCCCTCGACAGCATGCGCGCGCTGCAGAGATTCCCCGATCTGGGCCGCTTAAGCGGTCGCAGCAAATGGCTGATGCGGATTGAAAGGTCTGCAAATTTTGCTGAGATCGCGCGGTGGAACGACGCGCACCCGAAGTTCCAATTTTCGATTCCGAGAAGGTATGCCACTTGGACCGACATAAGCCACTGGGATACCCCAACCTTCTATTTCTTCAACAACGCCAAGCTGGTCTACAAATTTTCTGGATGGCCAGCGACAGGAAATATAGACAACCTCAAACGCGGCATGATGGAAGCAGGCTTCTACGGATCACCCTGATAGGCCAAGGTAAATCAGCTGGTGCATTACTGCCGAATTTTGGCCTAACCCATGAAAAACTATTCACGCTTATTTTCCTCGGAACGGTGGTCTGGCTGTTCTTTAGCAGTACTGGTGAAGCCCCTGCTCCTTCGATTCAGCACCACGCGCGCAGCCCGCCAGTCGCGAGCCCAATTATTACGCCTGAACCTTCCCCGGCTCAGCATGCCGGGATAGCGGCTGCGGATTGCGGCATCACTAATGGGTCCGCGTTACGGGAGCCGCGCAAAGACCTGTATCACGCCATCGAGGCTGAAGTCCGCAGAGGGATCGAATTAAATGCATATGCTGCCCTTGTCAACAGCCAATCTTCGACTGAGCGATTGGCAGCCTTCGCTATTGCGATGAAATGTTCTGCTATAGGTGGCAATGCGGATCTCTCGTTTCTCAGCATGGACACGCTGCTGAAAATTGGGCCCGAGATATGTGCTTCGGTAGGGGTTCCCGAGCGTAACTCGCCGCTTGTGCTACTTCAGCAAAACCGCGTGCTGGAATCTCCCGAAGTGAAGCTTATTGCAGCGAAGAGCGCAATGCTCCTGGCTCGATACGTTGAGTTTACTGGCGGTGAGCAGGATCAGACAAAGGCTTATTTGAAAATGGCAGAACAGCTCGGTCATGACGCAGCTGTGGAAGGATTAGAGCCGGCGCTGATATTTATGGCTGAACACTACGACAACGGTGCATTTGGCGAGGTCTAGCTAGCAAAGGGCCTATACCTATGTCAGAAAAATAAACGACGCTTCGCCGGACCATAAAGGTAGAACCGGTTTCGAATATATCTATCGAAAGATGACGCGAACCGAGTTTGATATGGCGGAATCCCAAATCAGAAACTGTCGCCAGCCGGCGCGGCGGAACTCGCCATTAAGATCGCCATTTGGATCTGGCTAGCGGGCGCTGCGCGATCGCTAGCCTGCTCTCAGGCTAGGCAGCACTCAGATCTGAGCTAGGATAGCGAAGCGCTAGCGTTTATCCGCCGGCAGATTCGCGAGGAATGCGTGGATCTGCGACACCACCGCCGCGCCTTCGCCCACCGCCGCCGCGACCCGCTTGGTCGAGCTGGCGCGCACGTCGCCGATGGCGAACACGCCCGGCACGCTGGTCTCGAGCGCCGCGCGCGCGGGCATCTCGCGCGGGTACACGCCCTTGTCGAAGTTGGCCTTGCACTGCGCCTTGGTGACGTCGAAGCCGGTGCGGATGAAACCGTGGCCGTCGACATCGACGCCGCAGTCCTCCAGCCAGCCGGTGTTCGGATCGGCGCCGATGAACAGGAACACGCGGCAGACATCATAATCGCATTCCTCTTCGCTTTTCGAATTCCGGACACGCACCTGCTTCAGTCCATCCTCGTCGCCTTCCAGCGCGACGATTTCCGAATGCGTGTGCAGCTCGATGTTCGGCGTGGCCTGGATACGTTCGATCAGATAGCTCGACATCGTCGACGACAGGCTGTCCTTGCGGATCAGCATATGGACCTTGGAGGCGTGCCCCGACAGCAACACCGCCGCCTGGCCGGCCGAGTTGCCGCCGCCAACCAGCACGATCTCCTCGGTTTTGCACAGCTTGGCCTCGATCGGCGACGCCCAGTAATAAATCCCCTTGCCCTCGAACTGCTTGAGGTTGGCCAGCGACGGCCGGCGGTAGCGCGCGCCGCACGACAGCACCACGGTCTTGGCCTGCAGGCGCTGCAGGCTGCCGCACATTTCCACCTGCAGCGGATAGGTGTCGCAGATCAGCCGGCCGGCGGGGGCGGGGATGGCGATCTCGACGCCGAACTTCTGCGCCTGCACGTAGGCGCGGCCGGCCAGCGCGCGGCCGGAAACGCCGGTCGGGAAGCCGAGATAATTTTCGATGCGGGCGCTGGCCGCCGCCTGGCCGCCGAAGGCGCGGGTCTCCAGCGCCAGCACCGACAAACCTTCGGACGCGGCGTACACCGCCGTCGCCAGTCCCGAGGGGCCGGCGCCGACGACGATCACGTCCCACACCTTGTCGGCCGGCAGGTCCGGCAGCATGCCGAGGCAGCGGCCGATGTCGACCACGGTCGGGTTTTTCTTCACCACGCCGTCCGGGCACACCACCAGCGGCAGTTCGTCCGGCGTCGGCTGGTAGTGGGCCAGCAGCTCGGTCGCTTGCTGGTCCACCTCCGGATCGAGCACGCTGTACGGATGGCCGTTGGCGGCCAGGAAGCTTTGCAGCGTGTGGATGCGGCCGTGGCCGCGCGGGCCGACGATGACCGGGCCGCCCGAGTTCTGTTCGATCAGGCCGACGCGGCGCAGGATCAGCGCGCGCACGATGCGCTCGCCCAGGTCGGCGTGCGCGACCAGCAGCGCGCGCAGCGATTCGGGCGGAATCACCAGCACTTCGACGTCGCCGACGGCGTCGGCGTTGCCCAGCGCCGGACGCCCCGACAGTTGCGCCACTTCGCCGGAGAATTGGCCGGGCGTGTGCGTGGTGATATACGAGGTGTTGCCCAGGCCGTCGAAGCGGGTGATCGCGACGCCGCCCTTGAGCACCAGCAGCATGCCGTAGCTGCTCTTGCCCGCCTCGGCGATTTTTTCGCCGTCGCTGAAGTGGCGCACGTGGCCGAAGCGCAGCATGTGCTTGATGTCGTTGTCGGACAAGGTCGGAAACATCTGGTGGCGGCGGCTTTCCAGGTCGGCCGGTAGCGCCGCCGGTGTTTCAGGGGTGGCGTCGGGCAGCATTTCAAGCGGTGAGGTGGACATGGCGGTCGTGTCGTGTAAGAGTGGGGTGGCGCGCGCGTGGTGCGATGCAGCGATGACGCAAGTCTAGCGCATGCGGCGCCTCCAGTCCAAAGACTTCCGGCACTTTACCTCCTCAGGCAGGGGGCGGCCATCCCTTGCCATACGCGCAACGGCAACTCGGATTAAAATGCATGTTTTAGCGAAACCACTGAAGATTGAACACGATGGCTTACAAGACTCTGGAAGACACGATCGGCAATACACCGCTGGTGCAGCTGACCCGCTTGCCCGGCGCGGACGCGGTCGCGCGCAACAATATTATTCTCGGCAAGCTCGAAGGCAATAACCCGGCCGGTTCCGTCAAGGACCGCGCCGCCATGTCGATGCTCAAGCGCGCCGAGGAGCGCGGCGACATCAAACCGGGCGACACGCTGATCGAAGCGACCAGCGGCAACACCGGCATCGCGCTGGCGATGGCGGCGGCGTTGCGCGGCTACAAGATGTTGTTGCTGATGCCGGAGAACTTGAGCGTCGAGCGGCGCCAGAGCATGGCCGCCTACGGCGCGCAGATCATGCTCACGCCCAAGACCGGCGGCATGGAGTACGCGCGCGACATGGCCGAGCAATTGCAGAAGGACGGCAAGGGCATCATCCTCGACCAGTTCGGCAACCAGGACAATGCGCGCGCCCACTATGAAAGCACCGGGCCGGAAATCTGGCGCGACACCGAGGGCCGCGTCACCCACTTCGTCAGCGCCATGGGCACCACCGGCACCATCATGGGCACCTCGCGCTATCTGAAGGAGCAGAATCCCGAGATCCAGATCATCGGCGCCGAGCCGGAAGAGGGCTCGTCGATTCCGGGCATCCGCAAGTGGCCGGAAGCCTACCTGCCGAAGATTTACGACCGCTCGCGCGTGGACCGCGTGGAAGCCGTGTCGCAGGCGGCGGCCGAGCGCATGGCGCGCCGCATGGCGGCCGAGGAAGGCATCTTCTGCGGCATCTCCGCCGCCGGCGCCTGCGAAATTGCGCTGCGCATTTCCAACACGGTGGAAAACGCCACCATCGTGTTCATCGTCTGCGACCGCGGCGACCGTTATCTCTCGACCGGCGTATTCCCAGCGTAAAAACACAAATGCCCTCGTCCCTTGCATAAGGGAGGAGGGCATTGCTCAGGTGCTGCGGAAACGGGATCAGCCGTTGTTGTTGCCGCTGCCGCCTGGGGTTTCGCCTTCTTTCGGCTTGAATTGCTTGTCGCTGATGCGGAACTTGTTGCGGCGGTCGCCCATCAAGTAGCGCAGGTCGCGAATGCTCAGATCCGATACTTCGTGCATGCGGATCAGCAGCGAGGCGCCGACCGGCAGGCGGTGGTGACGGATTTTGCTGATCACCGGCGGCGCCACTTCCAGCGCGCGCGACAGTGCCGCATCGTTTTTCAGACGCAGGTTCTCGATCAGGGTATCGAGCAGGCGGTTGGGATTGTATTGCAGCAGATCATCGCCATCCGCATCGTTGTTCATGTCTATGCCGACTTGGTTTGTCATGTCGTCTTTTCCTTCAGTAAAGTTGTCCTGCAAAGTACAACACTCGGGGCTTTGCTGCGTCTATGTCCATCCTTACCAGGAGTACTCATACACGGACACGGGTTCCAGGATAACAAGTTTCATAATATATACACAATTGTACAACAGTCTGCAATCTCATACTCAGCAGCAATAAAAAAAACACACTTCCCGCAGGGTATTGTTGTCCGACTGCAACATTGTGTGAGAATTATACACCGTCTCGTATGATATGCTGCTTGTGCACACCTTTACTTAACAATTAAACTTAATTATATTGCAATCCTGTTGTAAAGCTGCCCACACGATACTACTTATCGCCCAGTGTGTACAATTTGTTTCCAAGTGTCAACTAAACAATACCGTGGGCGTGCCCACGGTACAAAGTTTTTTACGCTTGCTTACATTCCTGAAGTAATTCCTGCCACCGGCGCGCCGCCGCGCGCCTGCTTGATCGCCTGTCCCAGTTCCACCACCGACATCGCATAGAAATAACTGCGGTTGTATTGCGTGATCGCAAAGAAGTTGGCGTTGGCCAGCCAGTACTCGGTCGGCTCGGCGCCGTTCTGCAAGTCCACCAGGCCATACAGCTGGTCCGGCGCGGGCGTGGCGGTGGTGACGCCAGCCGCGCCCAGCTCCGGCGCGCGGTACTTGGCCACCAGCCCCTGGTTCAGCATCTGCTCCCAGCTGCGGTTGGGCGAGACGTTGGCCGCATACACCAGCGGGCCGGTTTGCTCGCGCTGCCAGCCGTGGCCGGCCAGGAAGGCGGCCACGCTGCCGATCGCGTCGCTGCTCGAGGCCAGCAGGTCGATCTTGCCGCTGCCGTCAAAGTCCACGGCGTATTTCATCACGCTGCTCGGCATGAACTGCGGCATGCCGATGGCGCCCGCAAACGAACCCTTGAGCGACAGCGGGTCGATGCCGGTCTGGCGCGCAAACAGCAGCGTCGCTTCCAGCTCGCCGCGGAAAAATTCCATGCGCTCGCGCCGCTGCGGCGCTTCCGGGTAGGAAAAGGCCAGCGTGGTCAGCGCGTCCAGCACGCGGAAGCGGCCCGTGTTGCGGCCGTACACGGTTTCCACGCCGATGATGCCAACCAGGATTTCAGCTGGCACGCCGTACAGCGATTCGGCGCGGTTGAGCGCCTCGCTGTTCTCGTTCCAGAACTTGACGCCGGCGTCGATGCGCACCGGATCGATCATCAGCTTGCTGTAGGCTTGCCAGTTCTTCGGCTTGCCCGGCGGCGCCGGCTTGACCAGCTGCACGGCGCGGTCGATGAAACGAACCTGGCCGAAC
>Ga0105244_10002885_pt1 | contig 12713 bp, 12 predicted proteins | sample KBSM44metaG_FD_80423 | JGI IMG/M metagenome (GOLD analysis project Ga0105244, IMG submission 80423) | Miscanthus rhizosphere microbial communities from Kellogg Biological Station, Michigan, USA - KBS M4-4 metaG | ecosystem: Host-associated > Plants > Roots > Rhizosphere > Soil | place...
CAACACCGCCACCCCAGCCCCCGGCGCCGGCAACGGATAACGACTGCGCGCCTCAGCCACCGCCCGATACAACGTATCCCCCTTGACCCACCAGCGCACCCGCTGCAAAGCCCCAGGCAGATCCGCCGCCCGGCGAATGATATCCAGCCGAAACCCCTTGCTATCGCTGCTCCGCACCGTCAGCGCAGGCGGGGCACTCGGCGGCTCATCATCCACGCCAACCTTCTTCGGCTCGGTCAATTCAATCCCTGCGCGCATCTCCACATCACGCTGCAACTGATTCAACGCCCGCAACAAACTGTCGCTCTGCTCACTGCTCGCCTGCAAATGACTGTCCGCCCGCGTCACACTGTCCAGCCCGCGCCAGGCGATCAGACTGACCACCGCCATCAGCAAAATAGCGACCATCACCTCGATCAGGGTAAAGCCTCGTTGATCGTTCATTGCACACTGATCCTTCCACTGGCATCACGCAGCACACTCAGCCGATTCAGCCCATCAGACAAGGTCAATTGCAGCGGCGGATTGATCCACTCGGCGTTAAGCACCACCTTCTGCTTCGGCTCCACCCGCACCTCCAGCTTCGGACTCTGCCAAGTGCGCGGCCGCAACTGCGGATCATCCTTGAAATGCTCAAAACCCCGACCACTGTCACTGCGCCGACTGAAGCGAAAGCCCTTGCCATCACTCACCCAAACAATCGGCCGACCATCGGCGCGGGCCTCCGCCTGCGCCACCTGCAGCAACTGCGCCACCCGCTCGGCGTCCTTGCGCAGCAACTGCAGCGGATCCGGCTTGATACTCAAGCTGATCGCCGCACTGGCGATCCCGATGATCACCAGCACCACCATCAGCTCAATCAGCGTAAAGCCCCGTTGCTTGCCCACATTCATCGGTTGCGCACTCCGTTGCGTCCAGCCCCGTCCCAAAAAAACATCCTGCACGGCCAACATGTAAGCCGTGTGAAATAAAACCGTGAGAATTGCCGCGTAGCCTGTCAGCAGGGACTAAAAGGAGATTCAGCCCATGATGCTCACCACCCGCATATCCCCCCCGCAAACCGTCCAGGCCCTCGCACTGCTCGCCGCCCTGATCGGCGTCGCGACCTGGTCGTCGCTACTCCTGACCTCCGCCGAATCCCACACCCCACCAGCGCCCCCACAAATGCTCGCGGCACGCAGTGACAGCCCGGCGTTGCAGTGGTTTTCCAACCAGACGGCGCCGGTGGACATCAAGGTGAGCGGGGTGATGGCGGGGAGTCGCGGGGCGGTGGCGATTTTGAGTTTGAACGATGGCCCGCCGAGGAGTTTTTTGCAGGGGGAGAGGGTGGGGCCTGGGGTGAAGTTGGTGGCGGTGGAGGGGGATGGGGTGGTGATTGAGCAGGGGGGGGAGAGGGGGAGGCTGGGGGTGGAGAGGTTGGGGGAGGGGGTGGTGTTGCCGAGACTCACGAGGCCCTGATTTAATTGGGTGAATGATCACTTCCGGTTAGCGGAGCCATTGAGTTGTATTGGATTTAGTTTCTTTGCCGCTGTCCACCGATTAGTAGACAATCCCGAAAACTATTTCCTTGCAGGGAGAAATTCAGTGAAACCATTAGTTGAATACTGTCATGGGGCTGTAAAAGCCTTAAATGCTCAATACGAAATGACTAAGGTGCTGGGGCACTCTGTCACTGCAGGTTCAGCGCGAGAGCGGCTTATTCAAGACTTTCTTCTTGCACATCTTCCAGAAATGACCAGCGTTGTAAGCGGAGTGATCATTGACTCGGAGGGCCGGCGCTCTAAACAACAAGATATTGTTCTGATGTTGAAGTCTATGCCTAGGCTTCCGTTTGCTAGCGGCCATGATCTCATATTTCAAGAGGGAGCTGTTGCGACTTTCGAAATTAAAACAGATATAACTCCATCTGTCCTTGAGGCTATCTCTCTCAATATTGAGAGTGTTAAATTACTTTCTCCAAGTACGCTTGAAGGTGTGCAGTTGGGTGACTTGGATTGGCCTTATAACCGAATATTGAACGTTGTTCTCACATATGGCGGGTCTCCTTTAGAGAACATTGAGCAAACCCTGGTAGCGCAGCAACAAGCGCGTCAGCCAGATGTCTACTTTGATTTAACAAAGGGGATTCTTGTGAAGAATGATGGTGTGTTATTTGGTGTGAGTGGTTCTAATACTTACCTTGCGTTCAATGATCCCGCCGTTGGCCTTGCACGCCTGCTCGCACTGTTATCTAAAGTTACAGGGCGCTTAGTAATGCGGGGAGTGCAGTGGGAGTCGTATGTCTCATAGAATAATCTAGGGGGAGGAATGGCGACGGCTCTATTTCAAGTAAAGTAGATCGAGAGCTCGGGGTGGATTGATTTCCGAAAATAAATCTGTACCCTGTGTTTGTTTGCCATGCAACAAGCAGCTTCAATTAAATTGATGGTAATGCAATCGAACCTAAGGTGGAGCTTAAGAGAATGCCGAATCTATACAAATTTCTTGGTGAAAACGTTGCAGATGTACTGCTAAACAGCAAGGATGATTTTGGAATCAAATTCTCACATCTTTCAGATTATAATGACCCTTATGAGTTTTTCTTAACGATTGACTACAGCGTACCTGCCGATATGCTCGCGACATATAAAGAAGCGATTGGCATGGTAGTTAAGGCGCCTGCAACATGCTTCGCGAAGTCTCCTGCGATCTTGCCAATGTGGGCACATTATGCAGGCAACTCCAACGGATTCGCATTAGAGATAGATGAAGGTAAATTGTGCGAGCACTTAGACGCTTTTGCAGAGGAGGAATACGGGTTCGGCGACATCGATTACCAAAATGAACCCCATAGCAATATGACAAACCTCTTAGCTATGGCTGCGAGACGCTGTAAGCCACGTGATATGTATTTTCTGTATACAGCTATTAGAAGTGCAGCGTACTATACTAAAACTAGTGACTGGAGTTACGAGCGAGAACGAAGGATGATCATTGGTGAGGAGCATTTAAAAAACATAGCTGGCAATTTAATCCTATTTGCACCTAAAGATTGTATAAAAAGCGTAATAGTTGGACAGAAAGCGAGGCCAGAGCTGAAAGAGAAAATCCGGGCTATTACATCAAAAATTGAATGCCGCTTTTTAGAGATGGTCATAGGGCAAAGCTCGCCCAACCCATATTTCAAGAGTGAGAAAGGCGAAACACTCATTTTCGATGGCTCGGAAATAAGCAAAACTCAAAATTTCTGTGAGGACTGCAAAGAACCAACAGTATCAGAGGAAAAATGTTCTTGGTGCTCAATCACTACGGATCATGAAGTGGGTGCGTCATCTCGAAACGCATTTAGAATATTCCACAGCCATGGAATACTAGATGATTACCTCGCAGGAATGGATGCAGTCAGGCTAAAGAAATAGAAATTTCAAATAATGGCTTAATCTGACTATTTGGTTTTTTTAAGTTGTGAGTGATAGGTTCAAAGATTTGGCCAAAGCGTTTCAATATAAGATAATTCAGCATCGATAATTGCCTGGGCATTAGCCATTGCCCCGTTAGATACAAAAAGTTTTGAATTGCGGATATCTAACACGCATAATCTATCCCCCTCAGGAACGAGATTCGATAATGATAACTCCATGACGGAATGTACGAGGTCGACTCTGTTTTTAGCCAGTGTGTCAGATTTTGTATAAAGCTTTATCACGTGTCGATGCCCATCAATTTCAACGCCTAACTCAGGATTAACAGAGATGGCGAAATTGTGATAAGAGTAACTTCCTCTCGGCGGATTGAACCAGGAAATATTCTTCCTTCCCCACCACTTCCTATACCCTTCAACCATCTCAGAATAATTTTCTACCTTATGGGCAGGTAAGTTTTGAAGAATTTCTCCAAGCGAGTCTTTAGATTTGCCCGAAGTGTGAATTTCAACAATTCCTTCGCGAAAACGACGATAGTAATCCGTCGCGGGAGAGTAAGCTTCTCGGTTCTTGATTTCGCGAACCTTGGTAACCCGTGGAGTGCCGGCTTTTGAAAAAACATCAACCAAATCTGTAAGCGATAATGAGGGCATGCTGCATCCTTATAATATAGCTAAGATTATTTATGGGTGGTCAAATAGCCATCAATGGAAGCCTAGTCGCTTAAGTCGTAATGTCAAACGGAGTTAAAGCATTTGAGGATCTTGATGTAACAAGAAAATGGGCGAACCGCGTTGAGAATGCAATTTGCGTTACTCAAGAGGCATATTAAAAAGGAGACTGATCTATTTTCTAAAAATAGATCAGTCTCCTTTTTTTAGTTGTTCAGGGCGTCGCGTAAATCTGTTGCATCGCGTAGAGTCTGCCGCGTGCTTCGCCTCCATCGACCATTATGGTATGGGGCTTGGGGCGGCTATGGTAGGTCAAGACGTTGGCAGTTCGGACTCCGGGTATCGCTAAGTCAACGATGGAATGTGAGGGGCGTAAATGCAAATCAGCCGAAAGCTCAACCTTTACGAGATCGAGGATCTTTATCAATCGCTTGGTACGGATCCTAATCTCCGGCTTCCCATCAGTATGAGTCACGGCGGTGGATTGGGAGTTGATGCGGCCCTGGCACAGTTCATCGTGACCTGGGCACGTGCTTGCGAAAAAGCTGTCCTTCACCTGCACGCAGCCGCTGGTGACAACGCGATGAGGCAGATCACGCAGTTGGCCCAGAGCGCCGCAGGGTTCTCGGCGTTGATCATGTGCGCTGAAGTCCATGCCCAAGATCACCAAGTCATTGACAAGCGCACAGCACTGATTGCCATCAGGCCTCTGGTTGATGCGATGTTTGAAGGCGAGCTGCGTTACACAGCAGGAGCCCGTGGTGCCCGCCCAACAGTGATCAATTTGTTCAGCGTCAACTACGCCAAACGTGAGTTCATCAAGCCGTTTTACTTCGATCATGCCGAGCCCAAGGTGCAGCCAAAGACCTGGTTCTCAACGCTGGTCGAGAGGTCTTCGATGCTGATGAACGCGCGGGGGGATCGGGGAACTCTCCTGAAGTCAGGCCTACCAGCATTGGGCAGCGTGCTATGGGAATTGATTTCCAATGCCGACCAACATGCTGTCACAGATGTGGACGGAAACAAGTACAAGAAGGCGCTGCGCGGGACTTCCATCAAGTTTAATCGCATGAGTCGCCAGGATGCTCTTGAGTATTCAGACAAAGAGCCTGAATTGGCGAGGTTCATTCTGAAGCGCTTTCTGACAGCCGAGGTGTTGGACTTTTTGGAGATTTCGGTCATTGACAGTGGCCCGGGTTTGGCACGTCGGTGGCTGACAGCGAAAGAGGGGCGGCCAGTAGAAAGCCTTGAGGAGTTGAGCCATGAGACGGAACTTCAGGCCACGCTTGATTGCTTCAAAAAACACGTTACCTCTAAGCCGCAGTCTCCGAACTCCGGTATGGGGCTACATAACGCCATTCAGGCGCTCAACAAACTCAAGGCGTTCGTGCGTGTCCGAACAGGTCGGCTTTCACTGCATCAGGCATTTCATGGAAGTGATGAGATTATGGAGTTCGATCCGTCTATTCGATACGGTGGCCGGGTGCTCGCCGCTGTGGAAGGCACTGTCTTCACTATCTGCATTCCGGTGAACTGACATGTCCGATCTCATGGATTTTGAAGTCGAGCTGCTCCAAGCCGGCAAGCCGGTTAATGCAGTGTTTTTCTTCACCGGCCCTGATCTGATTACCGACACGCAAGCAGCGCACGCCCTCCAGCATCAGCTTTCTGGCTACGTTATGCCTGATCTCCTGGTGTTTCTGATGCCGGGTTATACCCAGAGCGAATTTCGCGCCCAGATGGCAGCCCCTACGTCACCCCTCAGGGCGGAGTTGAGCCGGAAAGGCCCAGGCTCGCCTCGCACCTATGCCTGTGCTTTCTACGATGTGAACGGTGCCATTACCGAGTACGTACATGTTTCTGGCCCGAAACTAAGGTTCGAGGCGCTCATCAAGGGCAATTCCAATGAAATAGCAAAAACTGGTCTGAACCGCCTAGTTGATTGCTCAGACGTACTGAAGAAGGCGCCTGCAGGCTTCTTTTATTCAAAGCCGTCGTCTCGCGCTTCGAACTATTTCATCCGTGCGGAAGACCTGCTGTCCGAGACGTTGCACGCCCATTACCTGGCGTTTGCTTGCCTGCCCCTTATCAAGAAAGCCACGGACGATGGCATGGCGGCGCCAGATACGTTGTATTTGGACACGATCGCCTTGTTACCTCTGGCGATGGCGATGCAGATGTACCTTGTACGATTCGGGGTGCCAGGCTTTGCGAACATCCGGTCATTCCATTCGCATGAAGGTCTCATCAAGGACGGGCCTTTGCCCAAGGCCGTTTCTGCCCTGTGCCTCATTTCTGCGTCGAGCCAATGTGGTCTGGCAAAGCAGTGGGTGAAGGTCAATAGCGCTTCTCCAACGCGCGTTGCGACCCTTCTTTCTTTTGATGAGGCATCGAATTCTTGCTCGGTCTTGCATGCGCTCAAGCAACCTGACGACTTCGAAGTCCTGGGAGAGGGCGAGGCGGGTGGGATTCGTCTGATTCGCATCCATGGCGAACGGTTCGTCGCCGAGCACAGCGAAACCAAGGTGCTGAACATTGGCACTGATCATGCGCCAGACACGCTTCAAGCCAAGTTCTACTCATTCATGGGCGCCGATTTGTTCAGCTGCTATACCCATGATCGGCCAGGGCTAAGGCCTCGGACGGTACATGTCGATAAAGATAAGCTGGTGGCTGCCCATGATTTCGGTGTGTGGTACGAGCGAGTGTTGCGGGAGGAGGCTGTCGCATCGACCAAGTGGGTCATCCACGATGACGACGCGGCCAGTGAAGCTTTGGCTGACCGTGCGATCAAATACTTGGCGTCTTGTGGCGTCACGGTCGAGAACAAGGTGTCCTTCGATAATTTCGATGCCAGCGTAAATTTTGACGGATCAGTCATCGTCATTGCCGCTGTTGCCGAGCGTGGTTCGCGTCTGCAGAGCGTAAGCCGTCGCCTGCGTACCGGCCAGCAAGCGGGCACCCGCCTTTACATAACGGGAGCCCTCTTTGGGCGTAGCTATCAGATTATGAAGGAGCTTCAAAGCAACCTGACACAGCCACCCAAGGGGCACAGTCGCTACGTCTTCAAGACATTCATGGAGATCCCGGCTGCGGAGCTTGCGTGTACGACTCACTGGGGTGAAGAGCAGCGGGTGCTCAGCTCCTTGAACTCGTTTGCTAGCACCTTCTCATCGGCAGTTACTCAGCGCATGCAGGTGTTTGATAACGCTGCCGCGGGAGGTCTTGGTTTGCATCCATTCTGGCCGAGTAGCTGCACCAATCAGCCGATGACCCTAAGCCGAGGATTTGCGTTTGTTGACGGTAAGAAAGATGTAAGAGTGGCGTCGTCGACGGACATATACCTCACCATTCTGTGGATTCTGCAGAATGCTCGATACAGCGATAAGGTGCAGAACGCCAAGCGGCTAGAGTCTGGAGAACTTCAGCAGGTTCTCCTCTCGCCGGAGGTGTTTTCGCGCTTCGACGATGGAGTAATCCAGGCGGCATTTTTGCGCGCCGCGCTGCCGACAGAACTCGATTACCGGGCGCAGGAAACTCACAGCTTGTCGATGGCGGACATTATTCAGCGTGTTGCCGCGGGTTATGGGCAGGAGCGCGGGGAGGCTGCCATGGAGTTTGCGATGGCGTTGGCGATCGGGAAGATCCGTCTGCATAAGGACGTTGATCGTCGTTTGCGGGCTAGCCTGATCGAGATATTGACGCCTCATGTGCCTGAGATCATTTACCTGCTCGATCCTGATTATGAGCCGCCATTGTGATCAGTATCCTCTAAAGCCGATGCCTGCCAGCATTTGTTGCTGGAGCGAAAAAGGGGACTGATCTATTTTTTGAAAATAGATCAGTCCCCTTTTTGCTTTAAAATTTTTGCCTAGTATGGATTTTGATCAATGACTATGGATCGAGAAGCGATCAAGCACGCGAAGGCTCTGAAACTCTCGCTACAAACGGCGCTCGACCTGGGCGAAATCACCAGTAGAGAACATCTTCTTACTCTGGCTGCCGGTTACGGATTGACAGTTACGAGAAGTGGAAAAGACTACGCTGGTTTTCGTTGTGAAAGCGGTAAACGACTGCGCGTGCAGTTCAATTTTGGAGGTCAGACAGCTCGGAGATCTAAAGAGCGTGTATCTAGAAAATCTACGCTTGGAGGCACATGGATTTATGCCCTCATGGCTCAGAGTCAAGATGGCACGCGGAAGGCTTGTTACGTTGGACAAACCGTGAATCTGAGAAAGCGCTTCAAAGACCATTTTATGCGGCCTCGTCCTGGCTACTCATCATTTGCTTTGGTTGAATGGGCTGCGTTAGAAAAAGTCGATATTCGAGTAACAGTGTTGAGCTGGGTTGTGGGTAATCAGTCGATTAGGACCCGATTTGAAGGCTACTGGATTGGCTTGGCGATCCAAGCTGGCTTCGAAACACCAGATGTCCATCGCTGGGGCAACCTTCCTTCATCGGATAAGCCGATTGGCCAACCAAAAATATGGCCCATCGTTGAAATCGTTGCAGCGTCAATTCCGCTCGCCAATGCGGCAAAGGAAAAGCTCGATTTCTACCCACTTTTTTCCAATGAGGGAGTGTCCGAGTTAGATTATGAAAGGCAACTTGAACTCCCATCTGGGATTGGCCAAACATTCGACCCACCTTAATTTTTAAGGTCTTTGAAACTGAGGCACTCATATTTTCATAGACGTGTTGTGACCGCTTTTGGCCGCCGGCCGCTCGCGTTCGTCCGTTTTGGCCGAAAGTAGCTGTCGTTATTGGGCGTAAGGATAGCTAAACGTAAGATAATCGGTTCGCGATCATCGCGGATGGCCATCTGCTGCCATACAACCATCCTCCCTCACCAGTTATCCTGCGCACCCCGCGAATGACAGGAATCAGCCATTCAGGCAAAGCTTTTTAGGCTTTGTCCTACAGCCAACACTTGGGCTTTTCGATAGCGTCGGACTGTCGGAACCTCAAGTCGGGATTCCTGAAGTGAACAAGGATGATGCATGAGTGAATATGGAAACGTACCAAGGCCCGCACTACCTAACCCGCAAAGAAAACAGGTCTACCGTGGCGTAGAACCGACCGATCTGCACGCCAAGCACTGGGCAGAATACCCTGAGGTTCCACCAGAGAAACCGGCTGTTGCGAAGCCATCAGCGGAACCAGGTTTCTACATCGTTCAGCAAGTCATGCCTCGCTCTGCGCTAGAAGCTGCACTGTTCGATAAGCCGGATGGGGCGACGCTTGAGAAGTTCACGCGCCTCAACCCTCACGTCACCGGTTATGCCAAGCCCGGTCAACTTATCGTGTTGAGTGATCCGAACAATCCGCAGTGCACGCGTGAAGAAGCGTTGCTCATGGAAGCGGCTCAGAAGGTGGATGCTGCACTCAAACCCATGAGCGATGAAGAGGCGAGCTTCATGGTTCGGTATCGGAGCGAGATTGAATCCATTCTTTCGCAGGGTTCAACATCAATCGGTGTGGGTGAATCGATTTTCGCCAAGAACCTGGAGGACGTGAAAACTTCGCTGAAGGAAATCGAAGCGTTGCACCAGAAAAGTTTTCAGCGTGACGGTCACTTGCGTAGTTCAGAGTTCTTTGCAGAACGTGCACGTTTGTTTGCCAAGCTCGATAGACAGCTCACAGGTTTAACCAGAAAGGGCATCGGCTTCCCTGATCATCCGAGCCTGAAATCAGCCCTCGGCATATCCAGCAAAAGTCTAGTGCATCACTGGAGTCTGGCGGGAGCTCCGGGGCAGATTCCTGGCTACGCCACTCATACGGAAGGTGTCGCCAGAGCGGCCAAGGTTGTTAAGTACGGCGGCTGGATTGGTACAGCCGTAGGTGGCGGGGCGTCTTATATGAAGGTTCAAGAAGTCTGTGCGGCAGGCAACAAAGACGCCTGTGAAAAGATTAAATACACAGAGGGCGGTAGCTTCATTGGCGGGGTGGCCGGTGGTGCAATGACAGGAGCAGCGTTGACCGCCCCTGTAGTCGGTGCAATTTGTGTGGGGCTTGGCGTGCCTACCGGTGGATTGGGAACCCTTGCTTGCGGCGTGGTAGTTGTAGCGGCAGGCTCATTTGCTGGCGGGGCGGTAGGAGGGGCCGGCGGTGAAATGTTTGGCGAAGTGATTTACGAGGTGACTAAATGAATACCGCTGAACTGATAGTTGGAGGGTTGTGTGGTGTAGTGATTATCTCGATGATCATCTGGATCGGGATTGCCCTCTACATTGCCCACATCAAGATGGACGTGATCCTTGAACATCTCAAGAACAGCTCTGCCGGCACCAGGTTGGCTGCGCTGAAGCACGGAGGTGCGTGGGGCAGATTGCTTTTGGTAGGTGGTGCTTCTGGTCTCGTTACGTTTACGAATTTCTACATTAGACGCGGCACGCTCAGCACCGAGGATGTAGCGAGCTTTCCGGTCTCACTCAGGCAGAAACTTGTATGGATGCAATGGAGCGCAATAGTGCTGCTTTCTGCGATGGTTATGCTGGTCGCTTTGGGTAAATCAGGAGTTCTCAAGTAACCGGACATCAGGTTTGTTCACCCTCGTTTGAGCACTCGCAGGTGCATCAGGTAAAGGGTCAGTGGGAAGATCTATGAGACGGGCAAATGAGTTTAAGCGTTACTGATACGGCACTTCTGTCCATCGCGCTGATTGATCTGGCGGGGATTATTCTTTGGATAGGCGTGTGTTTACACCTCGCCTACACAAAGATGGATTTGATGTTGGAGCACCTGAAAAACTGCCCGGCGATCATGACTCGCGCTCCACTTCGGCAAGGCGGGCCTTGGGGAAAGCTTCTGCTCGTGGGTGGCATTTCGGGAATTGTTACCTTCCCCAGGTTTTATCTGAAAAGGGGCGAGATAAGCTCCGAAGATCTAGCCAATTTCCCAGGCCCGCTTAAACGTAAGTTAGTCGCGCTGCAATGGAGCGTGATTTGTTTGCTGCTGGTCATGATCAGCTTCGGAGCAGCTGTGAAATCAGGTTTCCTTTAGCGCTCCTTTGTTTGCTCAACCCCCACCGTTGGCACAGGGGAATCTCGATAAACGCCAACGTTTAAAAAGACATCTCCAGACACTCTCTCAGGCTACATATCCTTGCGCCTTTGCCTACAGCTACGCCAGAATCCGCCGGCTTGTGCGCCTTGGGGGTGGGTTCTATTGTGGTTCGGTCGCTGAATGTTCAGTGACCGGGTTTAGCAGCTCGCCAATTTTCAAGGCACGCAGGTTCCGCCATGACGTTATGGTGGCTTTGCGTGGGGCACTTCGGTGCGCCGGGATCCTTGAGCCTGGTCTGCTAACCCGCGTAAAGCCGCCACCTCTTCGTTTAGCAGCGATGGCTGACGGCTCCATTTCTCAAGGAGCTTCACCATGATCAAACCTACACCCAACCCACCCGAAACCGCCTCGGTTTCCCCCTACGAATCCATCGATTCCAAAAAACTCCGCGAAGCCGCCGACCGCGCCCTCAACCATTACCTCTGTCCGCCCGGTTCTACGCCGCCCCCACGTAAAACCCGTGGGATGTATGCCGTGACGGCGGACAATAAAACCGAAGAATTGCTGGTGGATGCCATTGAAACACTCGCTTCGGCCAAAACTCTCGCGCAGAACATCGCCAGCCTATTGCCGGTGTCGCAGCGTCACGCGCTGGCGGGGATTGCGCAGTTGATCATGCTCGGGGAGTTGGCGGTGAATCGGGCGCTGGATAATTTGCAGTTGCCGGGGTGATGCGGAGTAGGTTGGCAGCAACGGTGATGACACCTGCGCTGTTTCTGCCGCTTGGTATTCCGCGTGATTTCCGGGGCTGAAGGCAATTATCTGGTTGTTTTGGTGCGTTCCGAATTGCTAGGAATGTATCGGGTTGCTTTTGAGATACGGCCGATCAGGCAGTTGTTTTTGCAGCTCAACAAACAACTGTGAGGTGATCGGCGTATCAGAGGGGAGGGGAGTATCAGATTTCGTATGATGGGAGCTCTTATCGCCACGTCCTAAAAAGTGGACTTCGGGTCGGTTAGTACTCGAAGGTGACGCAAGCGTAACCGCCATTCGTTCCCGCACTCCCGCTAGTTCCTGCGTAAGTACTATTATTTATGATACCTCCTTCACCACCAGCACCGCCGTCCCCGGCGCCGCAGGAGTTTGAGCCAGCCTTGCCAGCTGCTCCTGCTTTTTGAGGGGGACCATTTGAACCTCCAGCTGTGCCAGATTCTCCATTCATTATTGTGCAGTTGGGTTCGTTAGGCGTGACGTCTCCGCGACCACCAGCGCCGCCTGAGCCGCCGGGCCCAGCTCCAGTTATCGTTCCTCGTGAGCCGCCTAGTCCAGGTGAGCCTCCTTCTGCCCTTACTCGAGTGTACTTGAGGTCGCTTTTACTAACGTACTTACTAATGATTAGGAACGATGCCAATGATCCTGCCTTGCCACTTTGCCCATCATCACCTAATTTCCCCCCGGTCCCTCCTTCTCCCCCATTACCGACAATAAAGTCAACGGATCTGTCTGCAGTGTTATCAAGATTAAAAGTACACTTGACGGTACTCCCACCCCCGCCCCCTCCCCCGCCACTAGCTCGGCTGTTAAAAATAGGGGGTGAGTATGCACCGCCACCCCCGCCCCCCCCACCACCTCCCCC
>Ga0105244_10002886_pt1 | contig 12713 bp, 10 predicted proteins | sample KBSM44metaG_FD_80423 | JGI IMG/M metagenome (GOLD analysis project Ga0105244, IMG submission 80423) | Miscanthus rhizosphere microbial communities from Kellogg Biological Station, Michigan, USA - KBS M4-4 metaG | ecosystem: Host-associated > Plants > Roots > Rhizosphere > Soil | place...
CCGGCATCGCCGTGGCCTTTGCGCTGATGCGCGCGTTCACCCGCCGCTCCAGCGCCACCATCGGCAACGCCTGGATCGATATCTTCCGCGTGACGCTGTACGTGCTGTTGCCGATCTCCTTGCCGATCGCGCTGTTCTTCGTCAGCCAGGGTACGCTGCAAAACTTCCTGCCTTATCTGCACGTCACCACGCTGGAAGGCGCGCAGCAAACCTTGCCGATGGGGCCGGTGGCCTCACAGGAAGCGATCAAGATGCTCGGCACCAACGGCGGCGGCTTCTTTGGCGCCAACTCGGCGCACCCGTTTGAGAACCCGACGGTGCTGACCAACTTTGTGCAGATGCTGGCGATCTTCCTGATCCCATGCGCGCTGTGCTTCTCCTTTGGCCAGCTCGCCGGTGAAAACCGCCAGGGCCATGCGCTGATCTGGGCGATGGCGCTGATCTTCGTGGTGGCGGTGATCGTGGTGATGTACGCCGAACTGGCGGGCAACCCGCATCTGAGCGCGCTGGGCGCCGACAGCAACATCAATATGGAAGGCAAGGAGTCGCGCTTTGGCATCCTCGCTACCAGCCTGTTCTCGGTGGTCACTACCGCCGCCTCCTGCGGGGCGGTCAACGCGATGCACGACTCCTTCACCGCGCTGGGCGGCATGGTGCCGATGTGGCTGATGCAGATCGGCGAGGTGGTGTTCGGCGGCGTGGGTTCCGGCCTGTACGGCATGCTGCTGTTCGTGCTGCTGACGGTGTTTATCGCCGGCCTGATGATCGGCCGCACCCCGGAATACCTGGGTAAAAAGATCGACGTCTACGACATGAAGATGACCGCGCTGGCCATTCTGGTCACGCCGACGCTGGTGCTGCTGGGCAGTGCGCTGGCCATCGCCACCGACGCGGGCCGCGCCGGCATCCTCAACCCGGGCGCGCACGGCTTCAGCGAAGTGCTGTATGCCCTGTCCTCCGCCGCCAACAACAACGGCAGCGCCTTCGCCGGTTTGAGCGTCAATACGCCGTTCTACAACCTGCTGCTGGCCTTCGCCATGTTCGTCGGCCGCTTCGGGGTGATCCTGCCGGTGCTGGCGATCGCCGGTTCGCTGAGCGCCAAAAAACGCCAGCCGGCGGGCAACGGCACCCTGCCGACCTACGGGCCGCTGTTTATCGGGCTGCTGATCGGCACCGTGCTGTTGGTGGGCGCTTTAACCTTCGTACCGGCGCTGGCGCTGGGACCGGTGGCCGAGCACCTGCAGCTCTGGCTGGCAAACTAACAGACGTCATAGAGAGAGAATAAAGAAATGACTCGCAAACAACGCGCGCTGTTTGAACCGGCACTGGTCCGTACCGCGCTGATCGATGCGGTGAAGAAGCTGGATCCCCGCGTCCAGTGGCGTAACCCGGTAATGTTCGTGGTGTACATCGGCAGCATCCTGACCACCGCCATCTGGCTGGCGATCCTGGCCGGCAAGAGCGACGGCAGCGCCGCCTTCACCGGTAGCATCAGCCTGTGGCTGTGGTTCACCGTGCTGTTCGCCAACTTTGCCGAAGCGCTGGCCGAAGGGCGCAGCAAGGCCCAGGCCGAGAGCCTGAAAGGCACCAAGAAAACCAGCTGGGCGAAAAAACTGGCCACGCCGCGCCGCGACGGCGCCACCGAGAAAGTGTCCGCCGAGAGCCTGCGCAAAGGCGATATCGTGCTGGTGGAAGCCGGCGATACCATCCCCTGCGACGGGGAGGTGCTGGAAGGCGGCGCCTCGGTGGACGAAAGCGCCATCACCGGCGAATCCGCGCCGGTCATTCGCGAATCCGGCGGCGATTTCTCCTCGGTGACCGGTGGTACCCGCGTGCTGTCCGACTGGCTGGTGGTGCAGTGCAGCGTCAACCCCGGCGAGACTTTCCTCGACCGGATGATCGCCATGGTGGAAGGCGCCAAGCGCCGTAAAACCCCGAACGAAGTGGCGCTGACCATTCTGCTGGTGGCGCTGACCATCGTGTTCGTGCTGGCCACCGCCACGCTGCTGCCGTTCTCGCAGTACAGCGTCGAGGCGGCCAACGGCGGCACTGTGGTTACCGTTACCGTACTGGTGGCGCTGCTGGTGTGCCTGATCCCCACCACCATCGGCGGCCTGCTGTCGGCCATCGGCGTGGCCGGGATGAGCCGGATGCTCGGCGCCAACGTCATCGCCACCAGCGGCCGCGCGGTGGAAGCCGCCGGCGACGTCGACGTGCTGCTGCTGGACAAGACCGGCACCATTACCCTGGGCAACCGGCAGGCATCGGAATTTCTGCCGGCGCCGGGGGTGAAAGAGCAGGAGCTGGCGGACGCCGCGCAGCTGTCTTCTCTGGCGGACGAAACGCCGGAAGGCCGCAGCATCGTGGTGCTGGCCAAGCAGCGTTTCAACCTGCGCGAACGCGATCTGCAGGCGCTGAACGCGACCTTCGTGCCCTTCTCCGCCCAAACCCGCATGAGCGGCGTCAACGTGCAGGAACGCATGATCCGCAAAGGGGCGGTGGACGCCATTCGCCGCCACGTGGAATCCAACCAGGGCCACTTCCCGCGGGCGGTGGATGACCTGGTGGAGAGCGTGGCGCGCACCGGCGGTACGCCGCTGGTGGTGGCCGAAGGCCCACGGGTGCTGGGCGTGGTGGCGCTGAAGGATATCGTCAAGGGCGGCATCAAGGAGCGTTTCGCCGAGCTGCGCAAAATGGGCATCAAAACGGTGATGATCACCGGCGACAACCCGCTGACCGCCGCGGCGATCGCCGCCGAGGCCGGGGTGGACGACTTCCTGTCGGAAGCCACGCCGGAAGCCAAGCTGGCGTTGATCCGCCAATACCAGGCGGAAGGCCGGCTGGTGGCGATGACCGGCGACGGCACCAACGATGCCCCGGCGCTGGCGCAGGCCGACGTGGCGGTAGCGATGAACTCGGGCACCCAGGCCGCCAAAGAGGCCGGCAACATGGTCGATCTGGATTCCAACCCGACCAAGCTGATCGAAGTGGTGCACATCGGCAAACAGATGCTGATGACCCGCGGCTCGCTGACCACCTTCAGCATCGCCAACGACGTGGCCAAATACTTCGCCATTATTCCGGCGGCGTTTGCGGCGACCTATCCGCAGCTGAACGCGCTGAACGTGATGCACCTGCACTCCCCCGCCTCCGCCATCATGTCGGCGGTGATCTTCAACGCCCTGGTGATCGTGTTCCTGATCCCGCTGGCGCTGAAAGGGGTGAGCTATAAGCCGATGAGCGCCGCGGCATTGCTGCGCCGCAACCTGTGGATGTATGGCGTCGGCGGCCTGCTGGTGCCCTTTGTCGGCATCAAACTGATCGACCTGATCCTGGTCGCGCTGCATATCGCCGGTTAATCATTGAAAGGAAATGAACATGTCATATTTACGACCTTCGCTGGTGATGCTTATCCTGCTGACGCTGATCACCGGCATCGCCTATCCGCTGCTGACCACCGGCCTGTCGCAGTTGCTGTTCTCCGGCGCGGCCAACGGCTCGCTATTGTACCAGGGCGACAAGGCTGTCGGTTCGGCGCTGATCGGCCAGAATTTCAGCAAACCGCAATATTTCTGGGGCCGCCCGTCCGCCACCGGGGATAGCGCCTACAATGCCCAGGCTTCGGCCGGCAGCAACCTGGCCGCCACCAACCCGGCGCTGGACAAGGCCATCGCCGAACGCGCGGCGCAGCTGCGCCAGGCTAACCCGGCGATGAGCGGCCCGATCCCGGTCGATCTGCTGACCGCCTCCGGCAGCGGGCTGGATCCGCACATCTCGATCGCCGCCGCCAACTATCAGCTGGCGCGGGTAGCCGCGGCGCGTCATTTGCCGCAGGCGCAGATAGCCAAGCTGATCGATGAAAACACCGATCGCGCCACGCCCAACTTTATGGGTGAATCGGTGGTGAACGTGCTGAAGCTGAACATGGCGCTGGACGCGTTGCAGTAATACGTCGCGCTCACAAGGGTTATACTAGGGTTCGGCGTGCCGAACCCCTTTTGCTTTGTTACGCAAGGAATTGTAATGGTCGAAGAAGAACAACAGCGCCCCGATCCCGACAGCCTGCTGGCGGTGGCCAATGAAAAACCGCGTGGCCGGCTGAAGGTGTTCTTCGGCGCCTGCGCCGGGGTGGGGAAAACCTACGCCATGCTGCAGGAAGCCCAGCGGCTGCGCGGCCAGGGGCTGGACGTGCTGATCGGCGTGGTGGAAACCCACGGCCGCAGCGAAACCGCCGCGCTGCTCGACGGCCTGGCCACTCTGCCGCAGAAGCGTATTCAGTATCGCGGGCGGCTGGTGCATGAATTCGACCTGGATGCCGCGCTGGCGCGCCACCCGGCGCTGATCCTGATGGACGAGCTGGCGCACAGCAACGCCCAGGGTTCGCGCCACCCCAAACGCTGGCAGGACGTGGAGGAGCTGCTGGACGCCGGCATCGACGTGCTGACCACCGTCAACGTGCAGCACCTGGAAAGCCTGAACGACGTGGTCGGCGGCGTGACCGGGGTGCGAGTGCGCGAGACGGTGCCCGATCACGTGTTCGACGAAGCCACCGAGGTGGTGCTGGTCGATCTGCCGCCGGACGATCTGCGCCAGCGGCTGAACGAAGGCAAGGTATATATTCCCGGCCAGGCCGAGCGCGCCATCGAGCACTTTTTCCGCAAGGGCAACCTGATTGCCCTGCGTGAACTGGCGCTGCGCCGCACCGCCGATCGGGTCGACGATCAGATGCGCGCCTTCCGCGACAGCCAGGGGCGCGAAAAGGTCTGGCACACCCGCGACAGCATTCTGCTGTGCGTCGGCCATAACAGCGGCAACGAAAAGCTGGTGCGCATCGCCGCCCGGCTGGCGGCGCGATTGGGCTGCCACTGGCACGCGGTCTACGTGGAAACCCCCAAGCTGCACCGGCTGCCGGAAAATCAGCGCCGGGCCATTTTGCGCGCGCTGCGGCTGGCGCAGGAGCTGGGCGCCGAGACCGCCACCCTGTCGGATCCGTCAGAAGAGCGCGCGGTGCTGCGTTACGCCCGCGAGCACAACCTCGGCAAAATCATTATCGGCCGCCGCAGCGAACAGCGCTGGCGGCTGCGCGGCAGCTTTGCCGACCGCCTCGGCCGGCTGGGGCCGGATCTCGATCTGGTGATCGTGGCGCTGGAAAATGACGCCTTCCCGCCGCCGGGCAAGGAACACGACGGCCGCGCCTTCAATGAGAAATGGCGCATCCAGCTGCGCGGCTGCGCGGTGGCGGTGGCGCTGTGCGCGCTGATCACCCTGCTGTCGCAGTGGCTGCTGCCCGGTTTTGACCAGGCCAACCTGGTGATGGTTTACCTGCTGGGGGTAGCGATCGTCGCCCTGTTCTTCGGCCGCTGGCCGTCGGTGCTGGCGGCGGTGATCAACGTCGCCAGCTTCGATCTGTTCTTCGTGCAGCCCGAATGGTCATTCGCCGTCAGCGACATGCAGTATCTGCTGACCTTCGGCGTGATGCTGATTGTCGGCATCACCATAGGTAATCTCACCGCCGGAGTGCGTTACCAGGCCCGGGTGGCGCGCTACCGCGAACAGCGCGCTCGCCACCTGTACGAAATGTCGCGCGGGCTGAGCCAGGCTTTGAGCCAGGCCGACATCGCCAAAACCAGCCGCCACTTTCTCTCCAGCAGCTTCCAGGCCAAAACCGTGCTGCTGCTGCCGCAGGAAGACGGCAGGCTGCAGCAAATGGTGGGCGAAGAAGGCGGGCTGCTGTCGGTGGATGAAGCCATTGCGCGCTGGAGCTTCGACAAAGGCCTGCCGGCCGGCGCCGGCACCGACACCCTGCCCGGCGTGCCCTACCAGCTGCTGCCGCTCAATACCCCGACGCAGACCTTCGGCCTGCTGGCGATCGAGCCCAATAACCTGCGCCAGCTGATGGTGCCGGAACAGCAGCGGCTGCTGCAAACCTTCACCGTGCTGATCGCCAGCGCGCTGGAGCGCCTGCATTTGGCGCGCAGCGCCGTGGAGGCCAAGCTGGACGCCGAACGCGAGCAGCTGCGCAACTCGCTGCTGGCGGCGCTGTCGCACGATCTGCGCACCCCGCTGACGGTGCTGTTCGGCCAGGCGGAAATCCTGACCCTGGATCTGGCGGCGGAAGGCTCCAACCACGCCACCCAGGCCAGCCAGATCCGCCAACAGGTGCTGAGCACCACCCGGCTGGTGAACAACCTGCTGGATATGGCGCGCATCCAGTCCGGCGGCTTTAGCCTGCGCAAGGAGTGGCAGTCGCTGGAGGAGATCGTCGGCGCTTCGCTGCACATGCTGGAACCGATCCTCAGCCAACATCAGATTCTGGTCGAACTGCCGCCGGAGCAGATATTGGTCAGCTGCGACGCCAGCCTGTTGGAGCGGGTTTTCACCAACCTGTTGGAAAACGCCAATAAATACGCCGGCGCGGATGCTACTATCGGCATTCGCGCCCGCACGCTGCCGGACTGGCTGGAAGTGGAAGTATGGGATAACGGCCCGGGCATCCCCGCCGGGCAGAAGCAGCTGATTTTCGATAAATTCTCGCGCGGCAATAAAGAGTCGGCGATCCCCGGCGTCGGTTTGGGGTTAGCCATTTGCCGTGCCATTATTGAAGTACACGACGGCCGCATTTGGGCGGAAAACGGCGCCAACGGCGGCGCCAGCTTCCGCTTCGTGCTGCCGCTGGAAAAACCGCCCGAGATCGAGGGTGAAGCCTTCGATCTGTAATCAATGCCAGGGGAAACGTGAGCACAACGCCAACCAACATTCTGATTGTTGAAGATGAAAAAGAGATCCGCCGCTTCGTCCGCACCGCGCTGGAAAGCGAGGGCCTGCGGGTGTTTGAGAGCGAAACGCTGCAGCGTGGGCTGATTGAAGCCGGCACGCGCAAGCCGGATCTCATCATCCTCGATTTGGGGTTGCCGGACGGCGACGGGCTAAGCTATATCCGCGATTTGCGGCAGTGGAGCGCCATTCCGGTGATCGTGCTGTCGGCGCGCAACGCCGAAGAGGACAAAATCGCCGCGCTGGACGCCGGGGCGGACGACTACCTCAGCAAGCCGTTCGGCATCGGGGAACTGCTGGCGCGGGTTCGGGTGGCGCTGCGCCGTCACTCCTCCAGCCAACAGGAAAGCCCACTGGTCAGCTTTTCGGCAATCACCGTCGATCTGGTTAACCGCCGGGTGCTGCGCAACGACGAAGATTTGCACCTGACGCCGATCGAATTTCGTCTGCTGGCGGAACTGCTGGCCAACTCCGGCAAAGTGATCACTCAGCGCCAACTGCTGAGCCACGTCTGGGGGCCGAACTATGTGGAACACAGCCATTACCTGCGCATTTATATGGGCCATCTGCGGCAAAAGCTGGAGGTCGACCCGGCGCGGCCCAGGCATCTGCTGACCGAAACCGGCGTCGGCTACCGCTTTATGCCTTAAAGATGTTTACTCAGTCGGCCCTTTTTTCAAGCCGACCATAAACGCCTTGAACGCCTCGCGCAGCGGGGCGAACACCGGGTGTTTGCGGTTTTCGATCATCACTTCAGAGAACAACTTCAGCCCCACGGCGAAGGCTGCGCTTTGTTGCCGGCCGAAGTTCAGATCCTCCCGCGCCTGAATGCGCTCGACGATGTCGAAAATATCGTCGTGGTTTTCCACTTCAAAACTCAGCGGCGCTTTCTCGACCGGGTTGCCCTGGCGATCGCTCAGGGCTTCTACGGTGATTTTAAAACGGTGGCCTGGCATCACTCGTTCTCCTGTTCTGCGGGTTTAACGTTCATTTCGCTTTCAATCGCCGCGACGGCGGCCAGTAAGGCCGCATTGATGCGCTCCACCTGCTGCGGGGTGAGATCGGCACGCATCACGTTGCCGCGCAACAGGCTGCGCAAACGATGCATGGCGTCGAAGATCCCTTCGGCCAGGTTGCCCTGCGGGTGCCGCTCGCGCCCGGCGCCGGCCAGCCGGGCCAGGATCACCTCAACCACCTGCTGGTGCTTTTGCAGCTCGCTCTGGCCAGCGGCGGTAATTTGGTAGCTTTTGCGGCCGTTGCCGGTGGTGAGCGGCTCGAGGAAATCCTGCTCTTCCAGCAGCGTCAGCGTCGGGTAAATCACCCCGGGGCTTGGCACGTACAGCCCGGAAGACGCCTCGTCGATCGCCTTGATCAGCTCATAGCCGTGGCTGGGCTTGCGCGCCACCAATGCCAGCAGCACCAGGCGCAGATCGCCGTGCTCGAACATGCGGTGACGCCCACCGCGCCCGCCCCGGCCGCGCTCTTCGCCGTCGCCGCCAAAGTGATGGCGCCCGCCGCGATGGCGGCGATCGCGCCCTGCTTCGCATTCATGATGATGGTGATGACGGTGTAAACCTAATCGATGGAACATGGTATGGAACCTCATAGTGGACAGTGAATTGACGAGGTTATTTAGATATATCTAAACAACTTCGATATATCTAATCTAGACCGATATATCTAAATCCACAAGCGGCTTTTGCAAAATAGATATATCTAAATTGCAGACATAAAAAAAGCGCTGTAAAAACAGCGCTTTTTATCTTGCGAAGGGAAAAATTATTTCGCGGAAGCCAAGACTTCGCTAACGATCTCTACCGCTTCGTGCTCGATCTTCTCGCGGTGCTCTGCCCCCAGGAAGCTCTCACAGTAGATTTTGTAAGCCTCTTCGGTGCCTGAAGGACGGGCCGCGAACCAGCCGTTGTCGGTCATCACTTTCAGGCCGCCGATCGACGCGCCATTGCCCGGCGCAGTGGTCAGACGGGCAGTGATGGGATCGCCGCCCAGCGTACTGGCCTTGACCATTTCCGGCGAAAGCTTGGACAGCGCGGCTTTCTGCGCATGAGTAGCCGGCGCCTGAATGCGGTTGTAGCTCGGCGCGCCAAAGCGCTTGGCCAGATCGTCATAATGATGCTGCGGGTTCTCGCCGGTCACCGCAGTGATTTCCGCCGCCAGCAGGCACATGATGATGCCGTCTTTGTCGGTCGACCACGGCGTACCGTTGAAGCGCAGGAAGGACGCCCCGGCGCTCTCTTCGCCGCCAAAGCCAAAGCTGCCGTCGAACAGGCCGTCAACAAACCATTTGAAACCGACCGGCACTTCCACCAGCTTGCGGCCCAGGGAGGACACCACGCGGTCGATCATCGCGCTGGAAACCAGCGTTTTGCCTACCGCGACGTCTGCGCCCCACTGCGGGCGGTGCTGGAACAGGTAGTTGATGGCCACCGCCAGATAATGGTTCGGGTTCATCAGGCCTTTCGGCGTCACGATGCCGTGGCGGTCGTAATCCGGATCGTTGGCGAACGCCAGATCGAATTTATCGCGCAGCGCCAGCAGGCCGGCCATCGCCGACTCGGACGAGCAGTCCATGCGGATAATGCCGTCGTGGTCCAGATGCATAAAGCGGAAGGTCTGATCGATGGAGTCGTTCACCAGCGTCAGATCCAGCTGGTAATGCTCGGCCACGCGCTGCCAATAGGCAATGCCGGAGCCGCCGAGCGGATCCACGCCCAGCTTCAGGCCGGCGCGCTGAATGGCCGGCATGTCGACCACGTCAACCAGCCCTTCAACGTAGGGCTGCACCAGATCTTTGGCATGCAGGTGGCCGCTGTTCCAGGCTTTGTCCAGCGACTGGCGCTGAACGCCCTTCAGCTGCTGAGCCAGCAGCTCGTTGGCGCGCTCTTCGATCACGGAAGTCAGGTTGGTGTCGGCCGGGCCGCCGTTCGGCGGGTTGTACTTGATGCCGCCGTCTTCCGGTGGGTTATGGGAAGGCGTGATGACGATGCCGTCAGCCTGTGCGCCACCCTGGCGGTTGTGGCACAGGATGGCGTGCGATACCGCAGGGGTCGGCGTGAAACCGTTGTTTTCCTGCACGATCACGTCGACGCCGTTGGCGGTCAGCACTTCCAGCACCGAAATAAAGGCCGGCTCTGACAGCGCATGAGTATCCTTGCCCACGTAACATGGACCGGTCGTCCCCTGCTGGCGGCGAACTTCGGCGATCGCCTGAGCGATAGCGAGGATGTGCGCTTCGTTAAAGCTGTGACGCAGCGCGCTGCCGCGATGGCCGGAAGTCCCGAACTTCACCGCGTGCGCGGCGTTGCCTGCATCAGGCTGCAGCACATAGTACTGCGACGTCAGCTGGGCTACGTTGATCAAATCACTTTGCTGGGCTGGCTGCCCGGCACGTGGACTATTCGCCATCGACATATCTCCCTCATCCCTGTCGGTGACCGGGCAATATGTCGCGCACGGCCATCATGACGGGCTGTTCGCTAAATTAAACGGTGCCGCAAACTTTCTCAGTCAGTTCCGCGGGGAACTGCATCGCCTGCATGATGTGTTCGATCATGCTGCGCTTGCGGCCGGTATTGGTATTGGTGATCACCCAGTAAGGGGTGCCTGGAACGTGTTTCGGCTTGGTATGCGTACCGTTGGCCAGCAGGGTTTGCTGATCGCCGGCAAAGTAGGTGCGGGTACGGCCATGCAGCGCATCGGTGGCGGCGGCAAAGCCGGCGGCATCGAGGGTATACAGCGTGGAAAGCACCAGCATAAAACGGTTAACCGCTTTGTTCTGCTCAGCGTACTCATCCGACAGCAGCAGCTCGCGCACGGCGCGCACGCGGTCGCGCGGGCGCTGTACAGCCGCCTTTTCCGGCTCGGCGGACTGAGCGCCGGCCGCAGGCACGGCGCGCACCGGCTGGCCTGCGGTAAATTTCAACATGCGGCGTAAAATATCGGACGCGCTCTCACCGATGTGTTGCGTGTGGCTGGCAATATAGCGGTAAAGCTCTTCGTCGACTTCAATAGTTTTCATCTTTATCCAGTACTGTTTTTTCTACTTAGAACCTGAAGCCAGATTCTGCATTCAAGCCATGGGCTTATAAGGTTAAAAGCGCAGGGGCGAACACCACTAAGTGCCGCCAAACGGAAAATGCAGACTAATACCTATACCCGTCACACTTCAAGCTGCATCTTTGTTGGCTGCGGCGTCCGCCCGTTAAAAATCCGCGTTATTCATCGTGCGATTCAATCATGATACCCTAATCTGAAACTCTCTCAGCATGAACTTCGCCATGAAATTACATTATCAACTGCTGGCCGCCGAGTCAGACGCCCTGCCGGTGCTGCTGATCCACGGCCTGTTCGGCAATCTGGACAACCTCGGCGTGCTGGCGCGCGATCTGAACCAGCGCCACAGCGTCATCAAGGTCGACCTGCGCAACCACGGGCTGTCGCCGCGTTCCGCAGAGATGACCTATCCGGCCATGGCGCAGGATCTGCTGACGCTGCTCGACGATCTGCAGTTGGCGAAAGTCATCGTCATCGGCCACTCGATGGGCGGCAAAGCGGCGATGGCACTGACCGCCATTGCGCCCGATCGCGTCGACAAACTGATCGTCATCGACGTGGCGCCGGTGGATTACCGCACGCGTCGTCACGATGAAATCTTCGCCGCCCTGAAGGCCGTCAGCGCCGCCGGCATCACCCAGCGCCAGCAGGCCGCCCAGCTGATGCGCGACTATCTGCAGGAAGAAGGGGTGATCCAGTTCCTGCTGAAATCCTTCCACAACGGCGAGTGGCGTTTCAATCTGCCGGTGTTGATTGCGCAGTACGAGAACGTGACCGGCTGGCAAGAAGTGCCGGCCTGGCCGCACCCGACGCTGTTCATTCGCGGCGGTTTGTCGCCTTATGTGCAAGACAGCTACCGCGCGGACATCGCCCGCCAGTTCCCGCAGGCACGCGCTCACGTGGTGGCGGGCACCGGCCACTGGGTACATGCCGAAAAACCGGAAGCGGTGCTGCGTGCCATCCACCGTTTTCTCGACGAAGCCTGAAAAACCGCCCTTGCTGGCGAAAAAACGCGCTAGAGATAACGGCTTAGCGCGTTTACGCCTCAGTTAAGCATTGTCGTTGCTCTATCTGCTGGGGTAATATGGCGCGCTATAATTTTGCCGCCACGTCCCGCGTGTTCGCTAACGCCAGTCTGGGGGTGAATTTGGGTTAGGGTTTATTGGCCCGAAGTGTGTTAACCGAACCGTCCGGAAGCGTGTAAGCGCTTTTTGATGCAAACTCCCTTGCAGTACCGCTACCTATGGCAAAAGAACAAACGGATCGCACGACGCTGGATCTGTTCGCAGATGAACGCCGGCCGGGGCGCCCGAAAACCAACCCGCTATCTCGCGATGAACAGCTTAGAATCAATAAGCGCAATCAGCTACGGCGCGATAAAGTGCGTGGTTTGCGGCGCGTAGAGCTGAAAATCAACGCGGATGCGGTGGACGCCCTGAACAAACTGGCGGAACAGCGCAACATCAGCCGCAGCGAGCTCATCGAGCAAATGCTGCTGGCGCAACTGGCGGAAGAACAGCCAGAACATTGATCTCTTCGGCCGCACGTGCGGCGCGGCGTTATGGATGACGCCGGATCAGCACCGCTTTACTCTCCTCCGGCATCGCATAAATGCGATAAAACCCCGGAGTAAATTTCTGGCATGATACGTGTTTACCGGTAAGAGACAGCGCCCTGATGGCGCCCGCCAGCTCTTGCCATGGCATCATTTTAATCGGTGTTAGCGGGGTCAGCACTAACATCGTGTAATGCAATTAATTGAATTTAAAGGTTATACGCGATATGGCTACTGTAGGCATTTTCTTTGGCAGCGACACTGGCAATACCGAAAACATTGCCAAAATGATCCAGAAAATTCTTCAGAAACA
>Ga0105244_10002894_pt1 | contig 12693 bp, 6 predicted proteins | sample KBSM44metaG_FD_80423 | JGI IMG/M metagenome (GOLD analysis project Ga0105244, IMG submission 80423) | Miscanthus rhizosphere microbial communities from Kellogg Biological Station, Michigan, USA - KBS M4-4 metaG | ecosystem: Host-associated > Plants > Roots > Rhizosphere > Soil | place: Michigan...
TACTGCTAAATAATGGTGGCGAAACGAAAGAGGGTTAGCAGACTGGAGCCAAAGAATCCAGCACACCCGAAGGTGTCCCCCTCCCGTTCCGCCGCAGAGGGGGCACGCAGGGATTTCCACAAAAAAGTTACTACTTTTTCGTGTACTTTGGCTGATGGTCTGCTAAAACCAACTGGCAATGTGGCCAGCACGCAAAGGATAGTATTCGCTATTGTTGGCGTCAAGCGTATGAAATGACAATCGTATTAAAATAGATCATTAAAAAGAAAGGATGAATAATTCAAAATTTTTGTTAAAAATTGGTTTATAAAAAACAAATCGATTATCGAAAATGGGCTTATATATTCATAAAATAAGAATATAGTTTTCATGCTTTATTAATTTCATAGCTACATAGCAAACTATAGATTAGCTTTATAGATGACTTATATATTTATATTAGACATTAAGCTTTGTAACATAATTAGAGTTATGAAAATAATATTAGGTATTGTCATAAAATTTTCTAGATGTTTAATTATAATATATTTACTTAAATCAATTATTAACGAAAAATGGCTAATATTTCTAAATCATTTATCGGCTTTACTGCCTCTTTGGTTCTCTCTTTCTCTGGGATAAATACACTTTACGCAAAAATACCTGATGAACTTCTTTATCAGCCTCCCAAAAATGTACAATCAACTCAACTAGCTACTCTAGTAGGTTTTCAAAAGTTAAATGCTCTCCAGCTTATTAAAGCTCGCATATATCTTACTTATATCAATGATAAAGCTACTTTAGATCAATCAAATGACTGGAAAAAAGTTTATGAGATTTCTCCAGGTCCGACAGACATCCGGCTTGTATCAGATACTCCAAATTATTTTACAAGTGGTCGTTTAAACTTTATTGCAAAATCTGGACAGCATTATCAAGTTAAGAATAATCAGGCAGATATAAAGTTTAATAAAGAACCTTTACTATTTTGGGTAGAAGATCTCGATACAGGTGAAGTTGTAACACCTAAGCAGGAATTATTAGGCATTACAGTTCCTTCGTCAGTAAGTTTTGTCCCTGTGATCATTTCAAAATAAAGAAGAGATATTATTGTGAAAAAAATTATTTTATTGTGTAGCGTAACTCTTTTGGGATCACTACTATCTGGATGCATAACAGCTAGAAATACTGGACCTATAGAACCAATCACTTATTATTCTTCCCCTGCTATTTCCCCACATACAGCAACAATTATCGGTAGCACTGAAATTAGTCATTCAATTAAGGCTGATAAAATTGCATATGCATTTGCAGTTGATTTTAAGAAAATCGAAAATGGCCGAGGACAAATGAATTCCCAGCTAGCAGTAGAAGCTGGTGAGCATGATCTACAGCTATGGTGTCAACAAGGCGGCTTTAAATATACAAACTTAGCACGAGTAAAACTTGAAGCTGGTAAGCATTATCAAGTTGGTTTCGCTATGAATGTCAATAATCAATATAATTGTTATATGTGGATCTATGATTTAGATGCGAAAAAAGCTATTGGAGAATTAATACCTACAATTGAAGTTGGTGAATATGCTAATCCCGACAAAATGCGTCCAATTACACAATTTTTAGAAGCTCGTCCAAATACCCAATCAAATGTGACTGTACCGATTCGAGTAATCAATAAAATGGGACATAATTAAAAAAAATAGCCCTTGTTAGGGCTATTTTTTATCTTTATATAAATAAAAACTTATCACTCCACAAGATCATTTATTGTGCATCCGTCATCTAACTGCGCATTTTTAATTCTATAGTGGTACCGTATTTGGCATAGATTCATATGCCTTTAAAATTGTTTCTTCAGATCTGAAAGTTTTTTTATTATCCCAATACACAATTTTCAACCATATTGCAGCATAACTATATAGTCCCATTCTCAGCCAAGGTTCTTCCATATATTTAGTCAGCATCTTTTCCCCAGCTTCCACTAACTCTTCTGAACTATATTTTGGTTCTAAATAATTACGACACAGTACATAACCATATTCGCGGGGAGTCATTTTTTTCTTAATCGAAATTTCTTTTTTACCATGGTAATGTTCAAAACGATCTATACCTACTTGATACTGCCCGCATTGAACACAAAGCTGCAAAAAATCATCTAAAAAATCTGTTTTAAACTTACCTTTTGCATAAATATTATTCAACCCATCAAAGCCGTTCCATAGTTCAAAAGATTTTTGCCAATAATCTGATGCATTCAAATTTTCAGACATCCATACAGCAAGAGCTTTGCTTCTGAATAAACAAGCATGATGAAAAATCAAATCGTTTCCTTCACCAAATACCTCTTTTCTCTCTATCGCAAAATCTAACCATTCGTGAACAGTAGGTAAATAGATATCCACCTCATTTTTAAGATTCACTAGATAACCTGAAATAATGTCATCCAAAAGATGTATAGCATAATTACCAACGGGCTTTTGGGAATCAAACCATGATAACTTTTCTTTCATGAAGTTTAGATTAAACTCATAAAAAACTTCTTGAGTACGTTTAGGATCAAACATTTATATACACCAGAATTATTATTTACAAACTTTATTAACACAGCTAAAAATAACTGAGTTTTTTGAGTTACCTGTAGCTACTGTATAGGTAGTAAAAGTACCATCATTGAGATTTTTTAATGCAACTTGTTTAACATTTTCAGGCAAATTAGATTGTCTAATTGTAGTTAAAGCCTCATTTACAGCATTAGTTCTAGTAGTTGAATTGGTGAATGTTGTAGATGCTCCCAACTTAGAGTTAGCACTTCGATATTTAGAATCCCATAAATAGACACTCCCAGTTTTTGCATCTACAGAAATAATATCAGAACCATTTCGGCCAATTGCATCCCCATACTTCAAAACAACCTGATTTGACTGAGCTACCACCTCATTTGCTAATCGCAATTCACCCATATAGCCATTTACATGAGAATTAGCAATATTTGGATTCGGTGAATCAATAATTTTAGGTTTATAAGCATACCCTGCAACTGGAGCAGGTAGTCTTGGATCTAATACAACACCATTAAATGTTACTATTGGTATTGTTTTAACATCACTTATAACTTTTTGTGTTTGTGCTGCACTGATTATGCTCGTAGTGGGTGCCTGATATTTCGCACTTTGCTTTGCAGTCTCAGCAATTGTAGTAGTAATTTTTAATCCCGCACTTCCCAATTTTGCTGTTGCTGTTGCAGCTCCTTTGACTACGGTAAGGATCCCTACAACCTCCCAAGTTAAGGTGCCAAGATCATAGCCAAGTTGTGTTGCCTCTTTTAATCCCCCAGTATTGTAATTATTTTCAATTCTTTGAATTTTAGTATTAAATGCTGTAATTGCTGATTGAGTAAGCTGAGCTCTTACATCACTATCAGCAATAATTGCTTTTAATCCATTTAGAGTATCGATTGGACTAAGTATCGCTTTTCCAACATTCCATATATCTGAGCCAGCCCCAGCTGCTACTCCAGCTGCAAAACCACCTTGTGTTAAACGATCTTGTAATACACTGATACCACCGTATTTTGCAAATATAGCAACATCGCCCAAAGCATTTGCTTTAATATATTCTAGTTCTCGTTGCCTTTTTTGTTGTGTTCCTAACCAGTTATTCGTTAAAGCTGTATCAGCAGAGCTAATTGCAATATTTACATCATAGCCCGCATATGCAGCAACAGTTGCAGCCAATGCTTTGCTACCCTCTTTAATCGCATTAAGTTGCGCATCTGTATAGTCATATTTATTTCCAGTGATCGTATCAGCAAAAACTTCTCCAAGAGCGGCCCCAATAGCTCCTGCTGCACAATCTTTTTGTATAGAACCAGCTAAACATCCTGCTGCCGCATGCGCAACTTTATGTAAAATATAATCTAAGTCAAAATTATTCCCCTGTTGGATACCCGAAATATTGTTAGATAAATATCCTTGAATAGCAGTAGCAAAACCTCCTAGTAATGCTGTTTGCAAATTATCATTTAAGTCTCCACCATTGATAGCTGTACTAACTAAGGCAGAGCCAGTTGAATTAACTAAATTAGTAACAATACGATCAGTAACACCAGTACCATTAAATTGTTGCATCCAATTCGATCCACCAATTTTATCTAGTAATCCGACAGTCACTACAGAGGTTGCTAAATTTTTAACAGTATCTTTAGAACCAAGGTCTTTCAATGTTTGAGCTACATTACCTTGATTATTTACTAAACTCACAGAAGCTTGGGAAGCTAATGAAGTTAGTGCTGCATTAATCATTATACCTGTAGTCGTATATGTAGTTACGCCAGCAGCTGTAGTTGTAGCTAAAACCGTCCCACCAAATGCTGTTGCACTCCCCCCTGCACCCACGGCAACTGTTGTTGTTCCTACTGTTACTGTTGTTGCACCACCTGAGGCTGCTACTGTAGTTGTTCCTAGTGCAGCTACCCCTGCACCATAGGTTGCTATAGCAACAATTATTGCAATAATAGCAGCACCAGCACCTGTTAAACCTTGAGATTTATAATCCCAATCCTTTTGTGCAAGTAATACCTGCTGCCAATTAACATCATTTCTATTTACAAAACTTTTTAGATAAGCATTCCCCGGTTGATTTGCAAGCTTTAAAATTTCATCGCGCAATTCAACTTTATTAGCATCAACTTCACTGATAGGAACTTGGACAAGGAGTCCGCCAGCAGCTTTAAATGTGGGTGCTATTGGTCCATTAAAGCTTGGCAATTTTGCAGTTTCAGTAATAGAACCTTTATCCTGCATAGATTGCCAAACAACTGAGTTGCTTTCTTTTTTTACTAGATCTGTAATTTGCTTAGTGGCCACTAATAGTTCAATTTTACCACCAGCTTCAATCTGCGCACCCTTCAAATATTCAAATTCAGTACCTACTAATCTTGTATCGAAACCTGACTTAGTGCCGATATAATCAGCTTTTAATACTGCTGGCAATTCTGATATTTGTGTACGCGTTGCATTGGTTTTGGAATCATTATATTTAATACCAGCAAACGATGATTTTTTAGTAATATCTACCTTACTACTTGAAGTCTCTTCTGCAGTGTAAAAATTAAGATTTCCTCCAGATTTAATAGATATCTGACCACCTTCAGCTGTGAATCGACCCGAATAAATATCTATATTATTATCTGGTTTTGTTGGTTCAACACCTGCTGCTAATTTCTTTGTTTCAATATAAATATTCTTACCTGAAATATCGACAGAAGCCGCGTTAGTAATATTAGTTTCTTCAATCGTTGTAGTAATCTTTTTCTTTAAACCACCCCATGATTTTTTCGTCGTGGTAGAGGTACTACGATCATAGCTTTGTTCAACTGCTGCATCAAAAAGCATACTTTTGTTTGCTTCAATTTTGACATCACCCTGACTAGCAGTAATACCTGTTGCCTGTAAAACAAGATTGTCGGAAGCAGTATTGCCAACTGTTTTAATATTGACGCCTTTTGTACCATTAATTATTGTTGGGCTAATAAAAGTACGCATACTATAATTAGTATCAGCTTCATTACCTTTATCATAAAAATCTGTATGCCCATCTATAATTATACTAGCAGAAATAGTTTTCGGTATAGTTTGACCAGAATTAATAGTTGAGGATGTATATTGACTTACTAATGGTGCTCTAGCCTCGATATTTGCTTGGCCAGCCGTTGCTGTTAAATTCGCTCCACTAATAGAAATACCCTTAGCAGACGTTAGTGAGATATTACCAGACTTACTTGTTAATGTGCTTTCTGCATGTTCGTATCCATTAGTTTTATTATTCATAAAGCTAATGGTTTGGTTCACCCGAGCTTTATCTTGTTCAAATGCAGTAATTTTGTTATTAAAATTATTAAGTTTTTGATTTTCAGCTGGGAGTTCATTAAGGACTATTTGTCTATATCTACTCAAATCTAATCCAGAAGGAATACTTACAAAATAAGCTCTTCCCCCATCATCATTTGATACATAAATATAATTTCCATTTTCTGAATCATACCCAATAGAAGCATTTAAAGGATCGATACCACTTGTATATGCGGAAAGAGCATCATTTAATAATTGATTTATCTGACTAGCTTGACTACCTAAACTTGCTATTTTGTCTTTTGTAGACAAATAAGATGGATCATTCTTAATAATATTAATTTTCGCATTCAGATCTGCTAAATTTTGATTTAAAGATGCTATATTTTTTGTAGAAGCAAAATTTGTAAATTTATTTTTAACCCCATCGATCACTATATCATCTTTACTAGAGACTAGTTTTATATCTTTTTGTGCTGTTAATTGAGGTCCTTGAAGGTCAATTTTAGTTCCTTCTAGACTAATACCACCGCCAACTGTATTCAGTTTTATAACTTGCTCAGAACCATTACCAACTGTTCCTTCATAACCTCTTAAGGTCAAAGTCCCATTTTTAGAAATTAGTTCAATATCACCTATAGCATTAAGCTTATGAATCTTTGGATCAATAGTTAAAGCAGCATTCGTTTGAATAGTAAGGTCGCCATTTAGATCTTTGAGGGCAGGATCACTTCTGAGAAAAGCACTATCAACTGCATTAAAGGTTAATGTTGCATTAGAAGGTGTTGTCAGAACATTGCCAGCCTCTAATGATATTGCTCCACCAGTATAGGTAGTATTTTGAGCAGCATGGCTACCGCCACTTGTCATTGACAAAATACCCTTGGCTGTTAAATTACTTTCAATATAGGGTGTCCAAACGGTAGTGGTGCCATATTCACCATTAATATAAATATTTTTCTTGCTATTTAATGCTAGATGCTTATCAGAATTAGCTGTAACACCTAACAAAGTTAAATGATCTTTAGACGATATTTCAGTGTTACCTTTAGAGGTTAAAATACTATTCTTAAAATTTAATTTTCCTTCGCTATTAATTTTCAACTCATTAGCAGCTATAAAACTTGTTCCATTATCAACAACTAAATCATTCTTCTTATTATTGATATTAATATTCTGTGCTGTAATAGTCGTAGGACTTAAAACTGATCGGCCATTATCATCATTATGCATACTTACATCATTATTCGCCAAGATTTTAAGGCCATTATTACTTATAAGTTGAACGTCACCTTGATTGGCCATTATATCTGTTGCTGATATGCTTACAGCACCTTCACCAGTTGAACCAACAACAACACCTTTAGCTCCGTTAATATTAGTTTTATCAGTAGTGATTACATCATAAGAAGCCATTGAATCAACATTTTGCATAGATGATAAGTTAACATCTTTGCTCGCAAGCAGTGAAATCTTTCCAGCTATTGAATTAGCTTTTAAGCTGAAAGTTTTTAAATTCCCCGCTAGAGCTGTAACGTTAATATCATTTTGAGCAGTCAATGCATTATCTAAAACCAAATCAGCAATTTCTGCGGTTAAACTAATATTGTTTTGAGAAATAAGAGCAGTATTTAATGTTAATTGATCTGCTTGTAGCTGAATACCACCTTTACTAGAGAACCCTTGTGATGAAAGACTTAAATTATTCTCGGCATTCAATGCAACTTTTCCAGTAATCTGAGGTAGAACTTTTGTTGCGCTGTTCCAGACCAGATCACGGCCACTATAGGCATTAATGTTTTTAACTCGTGTTACAGAATTTTCAAGTGCAAATCCAAGATTTTTTAAATTTACATCTCCTGAACTGTATAAGTTTAAATCTTTACTTGCATAAATAGTTCCACCTTGGATATCAATTAAACCTTCTGTATTTGAAGAGTCTGCTTGTAGGTTTATTGAACCTAAGGATGCTTGTATCTGATTCTCAGTGAGTGATAACTTTCCTTTTCCAGAAACATTCAAATTCTGTGCTGCTATTAATTTTGCCCCTTGTGCAGTAACCACATCTTTTTGTGACTGGATATAGGCAGAACCACGGTTACTGGTGATGCCTGCGTTAGTTGCCATATTAATGTTTGCTGCCTCAATATATAACTCTCCACTCTGTGCATCATTAAAAATTCGACTATTCGCCGCTAAATTTAAATTTCCTTTGGTATTAATGATTAAAGGTGAGGATGCCAAGCTACCATTATTAATAATAATTTCTTTAGCATTTACATTCAGGTTACTGCCTGAATCAATATTGAGCATACTATTACTATTAATACTACCTGATGAGTTGATATCTGCAGCTGCACCAACACCCGTTGTTTGAATACTGACTAAACCTTGGGTTTTACTGGTTGAACTGATTGTACCGCTATGCTCAATTTTTCCAGCACTGGTGATCACCAGATTGTTTACTGCCTGAATAGTTCCTACATTGGTAACGCCTAAACCTTTTTCTGTTCCCATCAAATAGATATTGTTAGCATACATTCCACCCAGCGCTTTTACATCAACAGCCAAAGTTGGAACTGTTCCAGTACCGCTAATAGAAGCTATATTTTTAAGATCCGAACTAACCGTATTAGCTCCGGTTATTACCTGAATATCATTTTGCACTTGTAGCTGGGCATTCAAGTCTAGGGCGCGGGCATAAATATCAACATAGTTAGCATTATTATTGTTACCACCCAACCCCAAAGTGCTATTGGTTGGTGCAGTAATAGTGACCTTACCTTGATTTACATTAAATTGCTGAATACTACCATCAGCATTTAACTGAGGCTTACCCGTAGTAAAAATTGCTTTATTGGCATTAATAAACCCACCACCTTTAATATTAATACCAGAAGGGTTGGCAATAATGACATCTGCCATTTGCCCTGCAACTTCTAAGTTCCCTTCAAAACGTGAAGCGGCTGATGAATTTACTTCATTTAAAATAACTCGTGCTTCACCTGTAGCTAAAAACGGGTTTGCCCCCACGGCTCCTACAGTTTGAGTCGTGGCTCCTGTTCGGCTATTATTTAAAACAGCGCCTTCAGTCAGTACATCAAACTGTTTATAGATATTGTGAGAAATACCATTTTTGGGAGTCTGAATGTTAACCACTGGAACTGTTGTGCCTGCTGAGTTCTTACCAGCACCAATGACAGCCCGATTTGCAGCATTCGCTGCGCTATCTGCAACAATAGCAGCATAGACTGGAGCAAATGGCACCAACAAGCTGATACTTACAACCAATGCCTTGACGTGCCATAGTTGATGAAATGATTTTTCTTGTCCTGATGATTGCCCCGAACTCTCTATTTCTGTAGGAGTAGATTGTCCTGCCGCTTTACTCTGGCTTCTGACATTCTCTGCAACTGCCATAAACATGTTACGGGCTTTGTTAAAAACAATTCGATAAAGATTTTTATTCATAAGTCAGTTTTCTCTAATTAAAATTAATTTTGTTTCTTAAGGAAACTTAATAAAAAGCATTTAGGCTAAATCCCAAAATCCAGTCTTTTTTTATACTTTTAGGTGCGATTAGGCCTCGCCCTGTAAAGGCATCAATATAAAAATGGTTCAGATAACTTCGTAGTCCTACAACACTTCCCGTCAGATGACGCTGCCCAGCAATACTGTTCTCACCGTTCACCCAACCCTGATCTACAGCCATGTAAAATTGAGTATTAGGAATTTGTGTATTTACGCTGATTTCCTGTTGTAAATACTGTCCGTTATCGCCTGATAGCATCAGCTCACCATCAAAACCTCGGACGCTATATCGCCCACCAATATAAAAACGGTCATTAGGCACCAAAATGCGTGGTGCATATTGCCCGCGCCAATTCAGACGATATTGTGCAGGGGTATTTAAAAGCAGAAATGGCATTTGAAAACGTAAATCAGCGCTCCAGATCGGAGCACGGGAATATCCTTCTGACGGTAATGGATTTTTATCAATATCCTTAATTTGTTCTTCTGGTGCTAACAATGCATCGAAAGCGCCTGTACCATGCCGATAATCCAAACCTGCATCTAATACAGCATCACCCAGATATTGGCGATGTTGTATCCCAGCATTCCAACCTGAAGTTTTTCTACGTTGTACTTCGATTTCAATATCATCAATAAAGTTTGAATTTTGCTTATGGTAGAGCTTGCCATATACACTAGTTTTATGTTGCCCACTCCGGCTAAGCACACGAGATAAATTAAGATTCCCCTGCTGACTTAAGCCGTGATAACGTAGTACGCCATTTGCACCCAATACATTTTGCTCGTATTGATAACGGCTATAGCTAGTACTGAAATCATAATTTCCGAGCGGAAATTGGTAACTTACAAAGTAGTTTCTATTTAAGTCTTGATGTAAATTGTCTAATGAATGACTAAAATTAAAAGAAAGAGAATCATTTAAGTGGAATGGATTGTTAACATTCGCTCCTAAGCTACCAATATATTTACCAGTGTCTTTACTTCCTGAATTATCCAGACCAAAGTTGAAATTAACCTTCTGCTGTGATTGTAGGTTAATCACTAGATCGCTATATCCTGAAAGTTCCTGTTCAGCATCGGTCGCTGGCACAATTTGTATATCAACTGCATAGACGCGTTTTAAGTTTTCGAGCCCTTGATCAAGTTGTTTGAGATTAAGAACATCGCCTTCTTTAAATGGTAAAGCTGCTTTAAGTTGTAATAAGGAGAGTTGCTCACCTTCTACGATGATTTTACGTAAACGCCCAATCTGTACACCGAGCCGTAAAGAACCTTGCTGAATATCTTGAGGGTCAACAGTAACCTGACTGGTAATAAAACCCTTTTTAATCAATTCATTTTGGGTAAAATTAACGAGGTTATGTAAGCTTTCCGTACCGATACACTTGCCAATGATCTTCTGCGGATGATTCCAGATTGCCCGAAGCATGAAGTGAAATTTATAATGCTCAGGGTCCTGTAATGTCTTTCTATCAAAATCAATATTCTTGACCTGAACACACGGCTCTTCCGAAACGACTATAGTTTTAAAATCCTGCAATTGGGTAGTGATAGGTTTAGGTGCAAGTTGAGTGATTTGCTCTTCTAATTGTTGATTAAGCTCTTTTAAACGTTGTTCCTGACGAATACGATCTGGTAAGGAAATATCATCGATAGCGTATGCATGCGTAGCTAACCCATAAAAAAGAAAAAAAGCCTGAGTAATAAAAATTTTGTTTTGCATAAAATTTTATTTTAATTTACCAAATGGATAAAAAATCAAACAAAAACTACATGAATCATTCACAATCAACAATAAATGTCATAAAAAATTCATAATTGAAACATTTTGGAAATTTTTTAAATATTTTCGATTAATAAATTTTAATTTTAGATTCTTATCAATCTATTTCCATGATTTTATTATATTTAGGAAAATATTTATTTATTAAAAATCGCTCTCACTTTTTCTTTTATAAAGATAGGACTTCATTTCTTTTCATTTGCTTATCAATTTTTATTATTGTTATTAAAAAAGAAGATTTAATAGGAGTTAAGCAATTTGAAACCACTCAACTCCTTACAAAGCCTTAATCAATCCATCAACTTTTTACGGCGATACAACCCACAATTACCAGAAAATAACGCTGCTAATAAACAGGTAATAATGGCGTAAGTGGCAACATTCATTCCAAATAGCTCAATGGCTAAAATAATAGAGGTCAACGGCGCCTTACTCGCCCCTGAAAACAGACTCACCAAACCTAAGCCAGCAAGCAATGAAATTGGTAGGTTTAAAACTGCGCCTAAAGCATTACCTAATGTCGCCCCCACATAAAACAGTGGTGTAATTTCGCCACCTTTAAAACCCGAACCTAAAGTAATGGCAGTAAAAACGGTCTTATTAAAAAAGTCGTAAAACTCAATCGGCACATAAAAAGATGAAATGATTTTATCTGTGCCCAAACCGTTGTATTGCTGATGTGCAGTGAACAACGTAAGTAGCATAATGACAATACCACCCACCATTGTTCTTAATGGCAAATAGCGAATGTACTTATAAAAAACGTCACTTGCCAAATGAATGGCAGCAATAAAGAAACGCGCAGCTAAACCAAAAACTAACCCTGCCGCAATTAAACTCATGAGCGTGCCAAAATGAATGACTGGAAACTCACTAATGACATAATAAATATGCGGATGAACTATATCGAATAGTTCAGGGATGGTCGATGCAATAAGCGCCGACACAAAACATGGGAAAATGGCTGAATATCTTAAGTTACCTAAAGCGGTAATTTCCAAACCATAGATTGCACCCGCCAGAGGCAAGCCAAACACTCCTGCAAAGCCCGCACCAATACTGGCGATTAAACAGATTTTTCGGTTGTCTTCCGAGACTTTTAATATATGACTTAAGTGGTCAATTAAGGCGCCTGAAAGCTGAACCGCTGGTGCCTCACGCCCCGCCGAACCACCAAACAACTGAGTTAAAATTGAGGTGATAAAAATAATGGGACTCATTCGTTTCGGAATAAAGGACTTAGGCTGGTGAATTTCATCAATCAATAAATGAGTTCCCCGTTCAATCGGTGAACCATATTTTTTAATAAGATAACCAATGCCAAACCCAATAAAAGGTAAGAAATAGATGAGCCAGTGATGCAGGCTTCTGACTTTATTTGAAATATCAAAGGCCACAAAAATTAAAGTTGAGGCCAACCCCGCGACGACTCCAATCACAATCGAGATGACGAGCCAATAGACACTGTATTTTAGAATTTGATCATATTCAGATGAAGGTAGAATTTTCATTCGCGTTCTTCAATTAGCCTTTAAAATGGATGATAAA
>Ga0105244_10002896_pt1 | contig 12692 bp, 10 predicted proteins | sample KBSM44metaG_FD_80423 | JGI IMG/M metagenome (GOLD analysis project Ga0105244, IMG submission 80423) | Miscanthus rhizosphere microbial communities from Kellogg Biological Station, Michigan, USA - KBS M4-4 metaG | ecosystem: Host-associated > Plants > Roots > Rhizosphere > Soil | place...
AATACGATCACCTGCCAGAGCAGGCGTTCTACATGGTCGGTTCTATCGACGAAGCCGTGGAAAAAGCCAAAAAACTTTAACGCCTTAATCGGAGGGTGATATGGCTATGACTTACCACCTGGACGTCGTCAGCGCAGAGAAACAGATGTTCTCTGGTCTGGTCGAAAAAATCCAGGTAACGGGTAGCGAAGGTGAACTGGGTATTTACCCGGGCCACGCCCCGCTGCTCACCGCCATTAAGCCTGGTATGATTCGCATCGTTAAACAGCACGGTCATGAAGAGTTTATCTATCTGTCCGGCGGCATTCTTGAAGTGCAGCCTGGCAGCACGACCGTTCTGGCTGATACCGCAATTCGCGGCCAGGATCTCGATGAAGCGCGAGCCCTGGAAGCTAAACGTAAGGCTGAAGAGCACATTAAGAGCTCTCACGGTGACGTGGATTACGCTCAGGCGTCTGCGGAACTGGCCAAAGCGATCGCTAAACTGCGCGTTATCGAGTTGACCAAAAAAGCGATGTAACACCGGCTTAACGTCAAAAAGCCAGTCTGATTATCAGGCTGGCTTTTTTTATGTCTGTTATCGCGCATTTCATACTTTCCAGTGATGCTTTATTCAGGATTAAAAAGAATAATAAAAACAGCGTACTGTGAATATTTTCCACACATTCGTCTTATGTTTTCGAAATAATTATGTGTGTATTACCCGATAATATGCCCTAAATTACCTTCCGATGAGGTGGGTTGAGCACTTCATCCTCAAACCAATTCGCGTCGAAAAAAATGTAGAACTTTCAACGTGAAACGGTAAAAATTCCACTCAAATTACAGTCAGGACGCGTATGTTGAACACGAAAATGAGTGTGGTGATCCTTGCCGCAGGCAAAGGCACTCGCATGTATTCCGATCTTCCGAAGGTGCTGCACACCCTTGCCGGGAAAGCGATGGTTCAGCATGTGATTGATGTGGCAAACAATCTTGGTGCCAGCAATGTGCATCTGGTTTATGGTCACGGCGGCGATCTGTTGAAACAGACGCTGTCTGACGACAAGCTCAACTGGGTATTACAGGCCGAGCAGCTCGGTACCGGGCACGCCATGCAGCAGGCAGCACCTTTCTTTACCGATGATGAAGACATCCTGATGCTTTACGGCGATGTGCCATTGATTTCAGCCGCAACGCTGACGCGCCTGCGTGAGGCGAAGCCGCAGGGGGGGATTGGTCTGCTGACGGTGAAGCTCGACGATCCCACCGGTTATGGTCGTATCACGCGTGAAAATGGCAAGGTCAGTGGCATTGTTGAGCAGAAAGATGCCAGTGAAGAGCAGCTCAGGATTCAGGAAATCAACACCGGCATTCTGATTGCCAACGGCGGCGATTTGAAACGCTGGCTCGCTAAGCTCACCAACAATAATGCGCAGGGTGAATATTACATCACCGACATCATCGCGTCGGCTTATCAGGAAGGAAATGCCATTGCGGCCGTTCATCCTGAGCGCCTGAGCGAAGTGGAAGGCGTAAACAATCGTCTGCAGCTTTCCCGCCTTGAACGTGTTTATCTTACCGAGCAGGCCGATAAACTGCTGCTGGCAGGCGTCATGCTGCGTGACCCGGCACGCTTCGATCTGCGTGGCACCTTGTCCCATGGGCGCGATGTTGAAATCGATGCTAACGTGATCCTTGAGGGAGAGGTAACGCTTGGTCAGCGCGTTAAAATTGGCGCAGGCTGCATTATCAAAAACAGCGTCATCGGTGACGATTGTGAAATCAGCCCCTACAGTGTTGTTGAGGATGCGCATCTGGAAGCGGCGTGTACCATCGGACCCTTCGCGCGTTTACGCCCTGGTGCTGAGTTACTCGAAGGCGCACATGTCGGCAATTTCGTTGAAATCAAGAAAGCGCGTCTGGGCAAAGGTTCCAAAGCAGGCCATCTGACCTACCTGGGTGATGCTGAAATTGGCGACAACGTGAATATTGGTGCGGGTACGATTACCTGTAACTATGATGGTGCCAACAAGCATAAAACCATTATTGGCGATGATGTCTTTGTGGGCTCTGATAGCCAACTGGTCGCGCCAGTCAGCGTCGGCAATGGCGCCACCATTGCTGCGGGCACTACGGTGACCCGTAATGTCGCCCAGAACGAGCTGGTATTAAGCCGGGTGCCGCAGGTGCAAAAAGCGGGCTGGCAACGCCCCGTAAAGAAAAAATGATTCTTTTGCCGGATAGCGGTAACGCTTATCAGGTAAATCAGGGATGAGGGGATAACATAATCCTCCGCCCGCTGGCAGTACCATAAAAATAACCCCACTCTCTACAAGGCTCGGGGCGCCTGGAAACAGGCATACAGGTTGACCGACAACGCATGGCATAACGCCATAATCAGGAAATCTAACTATGTGTGGAATTGTTGGCGCAGTTGCGCAGCGTGATATTGCTGAAATCCTTCTCGAAGGATTACGTCGTCTGGAATACCGTGGCTACGACTCTGCCGGTCTGGCAGTGGTGGATGCAGAAGGTCATATGACCCGTCTGCGCCGTCTCGGTAAAGTGCAGATGCTGGCTCAGGCTGCAGAAGAGCATCCGCTGCACGGTGGAACAGGTATTGCGCACACTCGCTGGGCGACGCACGGCGAACCGTCTGAAGGCAACGCACACCCGCATGTGTCTGACCATATTGTTGTGGTCCATAACGGCATCATTGAAAACCACGAACCGCTGCGTGAAGCGTTGAAAGCACGTGGTTACACATTCGTCTCTGAAACCGACACTGAAGTGATTGCTCACCTGGTGCACTGGGAGTTGGAGCAGGGCGGTTCGCTGCGTGAAGCAGTGCTGCGTACTATTCCACAACTGCGTGGGGCATACGGTACGGTAATCATGGATTCCCGCGATCCGAGTACTCTGCTGGCTGCCCGTTCCGGCAGCCCGATGGTTATCGGACTGGGCATGGGCGAGAACTTTATTGCTTCTGATCAACTGGCGCTGCTGCCGGTAACACGTCGCTTTATCTTCCTTGAAGAGGGCGATATCGCAGAAGTGACCCGTCGTAGCGTGACGGTATTTGATAATGCCGGCGCACCGGTCAAACGTGAAGAGATCGAATCCAATCTGCAATATGACGCGGGTGACAAAGGTACATACCGTCATTACATGCAGAAAGAGATTTATGAGCAGCCGAACGCGATTAAAAACACTCTCTCCGGGCGCATCAGCCATGGTGAAGTGGATTTAAGCGAGCTGGGTGCGCAGGCCAATGAGCTATTGAGCAAGGTCGAGCACATCCAGATCATCGCCTGCGGAACGTCCTATAACTCCGGTATGGTTTCCCGTTACTGGTTTGAGTCGTTGGCGGGGGTTCCGTGCGACGTGGAAATCGCTTCTGAATTCCGCTACCGCAAATCCGCAGTGCGTCGTAACAGCCTGATGATCACCCTTTCTCAGTCTGGTGAAACGGCAGATACCCTGGCAGGCCTGCGTTTATCCAAAGAGCTGGGCTATCTGGGATCGCTGGCCATTTGTAACGTACCGGGCTCTTCACTGGTGCGCGAATCCGATCTTGCCATCATGACCAATGCCGGTACGGAAATTGGCGTGGCGTCCACCAAAGCCTTCACCACCCAGTTAACCGTGCTGCTGATGCTGGTGGCGAAACTGAGCCATCTGAAAGGGCTGGATGCCGCCATTGAGCATGACATCGTTCACGGTTTGCAGACGCTGCCGAGCCGTATTGAGCAAATGCTGTCGCAGGATAAGCGCATCGCGCAGCTGGCAGAAGATTTCTCCGACAAGCATCACGCGCTGTTCCTTGGCCGTGGCGATCAGTACCCGATTGCGCTGGAAGGTGCGCTGAAGCTGAAAGAGATTTCGTACATTCACGCGGAAGCTTATGCGGCAGGCGAATTGAAACATGGTCCTCTGGCGCTGATTGATGATGATATGCCGGTTATCGTTATCGCGCCGAACAACGAATTGCTGGAAAAACTGAAGTCCAATATTGAAGAAGTGCGTGCGCGTGGCGGCGTGTTGTATGTCTTCGCCGATAAAGATGCTGGCTTTACCAGCAACGACAATATGCACATCATTGAGATGCCGCATGTTGATGAGGTGATCGCACCCATTTTCTACACCGTACCGCTACAGTTACTGGCTTATCACGTTGCGCTGATTAAAGGCACAGACGTGGATCAGCCACGTAATCTCGCCAAATCTGTGACGGTCGAGTAAGTGTTCACACGCCCCGCCAGTCGGGGCGTTTTTTTTACTCTCTGCGCCCCAGTGGTGTCTCTTTTTTAAGCGCAAAAAGATGACATTCTCACCGCTTCGACTATTTTTTTATTGTCATAAAAGTAAAATCTTACTGAAAACTCACGGTCATCAAAATAAGCATCTTCATGATGCGACAGCGATTTTTAATCACATATCGACTTTCATGGTCATTGTCATCAAACAGTAACAATCCTTGCATATAACTGTCATCAAAGTGTCCTATTTTGCTCATCGTAGCCACTAAACAACGATTTACGATTCCTTGCAGGAGACATTATGAACGTTATGCGTACCACTGTCGCAACTGTTGTCGCCGCGACCTTTTCTCTGAGTGCTTTTGCAGTTAACGCCGCTGCAAGTCTGACGGGTGCGGGTGCAACTTTCCCTGCGCCGGTGTATGCCAAATGGGCTGATACCTACCAGAAAGAAAACGGTAGCAAAGTAAACTACCAGGGTATCGGTTCTTCTGGCGGCGTAAAACAGATCATTGCTAACACCGTTGATTTCGGTGCTTCAGATGCTCCTCTGGCTGACGACAAGCTGGCTCAGGAAGGTCTGTTCCAGTTCCCTACCGTTATCGGTGGCGTTGTGCTGGCCGTTAACCTGGAAGGTTTCAAGTCCGGTGAGCTGGTGCTGGATGGCAAAACCCTGGGTGACATTTACCTTGGCAAAATCAAAAAATGGGATGACGCAGCCATCGCTAAGCTGAACCCGGGCAAAAAACTGCCGGCTCAGAACATCGCGGTTGTTCGTCGTGCTGATGGTTCAGGCACATCCTTCGTATTCACCAGCTATCTGGCGAAAGTGAACGAAGAGTGGAAATCCTCTATCGGTGCGGGTTCTACCGTTAACTGGCCGACCGGTCTGGGCGGTAAAGGTAACGACGGTATCGCTGCATTCGTACAGCGTCTGCCGGGCTCCATTGGTTATGTTGAATATGCTTACGCTAAGCAGAACAATTTGACCTACACCAAGCTGCTGTCTGCTGATGGCAAACCGGTCTCTCCAACTGAAGAAAGCTTCTCCAACGCGACGAAAAACATCGACTGGAGCAAATCCTTCGCACAGGACCTGACCAACCAGAAAGGTGCAGATGTGTGGCCAATTACCTCCACCACCTTCATCCTGGTGCATAAAGAGCAGAAAAACCCTGAGCAGGGTGCTGAAGTCCTGAAATTCTTCGACTGGGCTTACAAAAACGGTGGCAAACAAGCTAACGAACTGGACTACGCAACGCTGCCAGAAAGCGTGGTTGAGCAGGTTCGCGCCGCATGGAAAACCAGCGTGAAGGACAGCAGCGGTAAAGCGCTGTACTAAATATCCGACTTACGTCGAGTCGCTGCCGTGTTGGCTGCGACTCGAATGGGTTAGGGTATGGCATTACGTTAGCCAGAAAGCACGATAGAATGCGCGCTTTCTGGCCCAACCTTAAAGAGTGATTTATGGCTGCAACCAAGCCGGCTTTTAGCCCCCCGGGCAAAAAAGGTGACATGATATTCAGCGCGCTGGTAAAACTGGCTGCGCTGATTGTGCTATTGCTGCTCGGCGGCATTATTGTGTCTCTGATTTTCTCCTCCTGGCCGAGTATTCAGAAATTCGGATTCTCCTTCCTTTGGACAAAAGAGTGGGATGCGCCGAACGAAATTTTTGGTGCGCTGGTGCCGATTTACGGCACGCTGGTCACCTCCTTTATCGCTCTGCTGATCGCTGTCCCGGTCAGTTTCGGTATCGCTCTGTTTCTGACTGAACTGGCGCCTGGCTGGCTGAAGCGCCCGTTAGGGATTGCGATTGAGCTGCTGGCAGCGATTCCCAGTATTGTTTACGGCATGTGGGGGTTGTTCATCTTTGCGCCGCTGTTTGCCAAATATTTCCAGGAACCGGTCGGCAATGTGATGTCAGCGATTCCTTTTGTTGGCGCACTGTTTTCCGGTCCGGCGTTCGGTATTGGGATTCTGGCTGCAGGCGTGATCCTCGCCATCATGATTATTCCTTACATCGCTTCCGTTATGCGCGATGTATTTGAACAAACCCCAGTGATGATGAAAGAGTCAGCCTATGGCATTGGCTGCACCACTTGGGAAGTTATCTGGCGTATCGTTCTGCCGTTCACCAAAAACGGTGTGATTGGTGGTGTGATGTTGGGGCTGGGCCGCGCGTTAGGTGAAACCATGGCGGTAACCTTCATCATCGGTAACACCTACCAGCTCGACAGCGCATCGCTGTTTATGCCGGGTAACAGTATTACTTCCGCACTGGCGAATGAGTTCGCTGAAGCGGAGTCCGGACTGCATGTTGCCGCCCTGATGGAACTGGGTCTGATCCTGTTCGTGATTACCTTTATCGTGCTGGCAATCTCAAAAGTGATGATCATGCGTCTGGCGAAAAATGAGGGGGCACGCTAATGGCTACGCTCGAAATGCAAGCCTCAACTGAACTGGCAGAATCCCGCCGTAAGATGCAGGCAAAACGCCGTGCGAAAAACCGTATTGCGCTTACGCTCTCCATGGCGACGATGGCATTCGGTTTGTTCTGGCTTATCTGGATCCTGATGTCGACCGTGACACGCGGTTTTGACGGCATGTCCCTTGCGCTCTTCACCGAAATGACGCCGCCGCCGAACTCGGCGGGCGGGGGGCTGGCTAATGCCCTGGCAGGCAGTGGATTACTGATTTTCTGGGCCACCGCTTTCGGTACGCCATTGGGCATCCTGGCAGGTATTTACCTTGCTGAATACGGGCGTAAATCCTGGCTCGCTGAAGTGATTCGCTTCATTAACGATATTCTGCTTTCTGCGCCGTCTATCGTTGTCGGTCTCTTTGTCTACACCATTGTGGTGATGCAGATGCAGCACTTCTCTGGCTGGGCTGGGGTGATTGCACTGGCGTTGCTGCAGGTTCCTATCGTGATTCGTACCACTGAAAACATGCTGAAACTGGTACCGGACAGCCTGCGTGAAGCGGCCTACGCGCTGGGAACGCCGAAGTGGAAGATGATTTCTGCGATTACGCTTAAAGCCTCGGTTTCCGGCATTCTGACCGGTGTTCTGCTGGCGATTGCGCGTATTGCAGGTGAAACAGCCCCGCTGCTGTTTACTGCGCTCTCGAATCAGTTCTGGAGTACCGACATGATGCAGCCTATCGCCAACCTGCCGGTCACCATCTTCAAATTCGCCATGAGCCCGTTTGCTGAGTGGCAACAACTGGCCTGGGCTGGTGTGTTGCTGATTACGCTGTGTGTGCTGTTGTTGAATATTCTGGCGCGCGTCGTTTTCGCGAACAAGAAACACTAATTTTTGCGGCACGGCGTAAGCGGTGCTGATTGAGGAAAGAGACTAATGAGTATGGTTGAGACAACGCCGGACAAAATTCAGGTTCGTGATTTGAACTTCTATTACGGTAAATTCCATGCCCTGAAGAACATCAGCCTGGATATTGCTAAAAATCAGGTCACGGCATTCATCGGGCCATCAGGCTGCGGTAAATCCACCCTGCTGCGTACGTTCAACAAAATGTATGAGCTGTACCCGGAACAGCGAGCGGAAGGTGAGATCCTGCTGGATGGGGATAACATCCTCACTAACACCCAGGATATCGCCCTGCTGCGCGCGAAAGTCGGGATGGTATTCCAAAAACCCACACCGTTCCCGATGTCGATTTATGACAACATCGCCTTTGGTGTGCGTTTGTTTGAAAAGCTTTCTCGTCCGGATATGGACGAACGTGTGCAGTGGGCATTGACCAAGGCCGCATTGTGGAATGAAACCAAAGATAAGTTGCACCAGAGTGGTTACTCTCTCTCTGGTGGTCAGCAGCAGCGTCTGTGCATCGCACGCGGTATCGCTATTCGCCCGGAAGTGTTGCTGCTGGATGAGCCTTGTTCTGCACTGGATCCGATCTCAACGGGTCGTATTGAAGAGCTGATTACTGAGCTTAAGCAGGATTACACCGTTGTGATTGTTACCCACAACATGCAGCAGGCTGCGCGTTGCTCCGATCACACAGCGTTTATGTACCTCGGCGAGTTGATTGAGTTCAGTAATACTGATGATCTGTTCACGAAGCCGAAGAAGAAACAAACCGAAGATTATATTACTGGCCGCTACGGTTGATATGCCCTTCATCTTTCAGGCCGTACCCGCGTTGGCTGTCTTTGCTCACTCCGGTCACGTAGTCATCTACGTTTCCGGGGATTCGCGCAGTTGCCGCCTTGCTACAGCCAGAAATCTTTTGGGCATCTGGAGGAACGATGGACAACCTTAACCTTAATAAACACATTTCTGGCCAGTTTAACGCTGAGCTGGAAAGTATCCGCACTCAGGTCATGACCATGGGTGGGATGGTAGAGCAGCAGCTTTCTGATGCGATTACCGCCATGCACAACCAGGACAGCGAGCTGGCGCAGCGCGTTGTCGAAGGTGATAAGCAGGTCAATATGATGGAAGTCGCCATCGATGAAGCCTGCGTACGCATCATTGCAAAGCGTCAGCCGACCGCCAGCGACTTGCGCCTGGTAATGGCGATTATCAAGACCATCGCTGAGCTGGAACGTATTGGCGACGTGGCGGATAAAATCTGCCGCACGGCGCTGGAGAAATTCTCTTCTCAGCATCAGCCGTTGCTGGTCAGCCTCGAGTCTCTGGGCCGCCATACCGTACAGATGCTGCATGATGTGCTGGATGCGTTTGCGCGTATGGATCTTGACGAAGCGGTGCGTATCTACCGTGAAGACAAGAAAGTGGATCAGGAATATGAAGGCATCGTGCGTCAGCTGATGACCTACATGATGGAAGATCCACGCACGATTCCCAGCGTGTTGACTGCCCTGTTCTGCGCACGTTCCATCGAGCGTATTGGCGACCGCTGCCAGAACATCTGCGAATACATCTTCTACTTCGTGAAAGGCCAGGACTTCCGTCACGTGGGCGGCGATGAACTGGACAAATTGCTTGCGGGCCATGACCCTAAAGAGTGATTTTGTCCTCCGACATAACACTTAAGGCTATGTCGCGAATGTAAGACGGGCTAAAAGTTCGCGGTGAATCACAGTTTGTTCTTTTGCTCATTGCTGGCGGATTAAAAATCGCTATGTTGTGGGCTGAAACTGGATTGCTACCGCGTTGCGGGCTAAACCTGACATCTCTTTAACGGAGGTGCCGGGTTTTTTTGTTTTTGGGGCACGGAAAAGTGCGCCGCCGCATTGCGATATCCAGCACAGGATTGTTACTGCATTAGACAGGCAAAACCTGAACCCGCACGTATTGTTACGTGCGGGTTCAGGTTTTTTTTTATTCAAAAAATGGTTGGATGGAAACCATGAAAAAAACAATACCCTTAATTCTGGCATCATCATTTTTATACTCCGTTACACCTGCTGTGGCTGCGACAGAAAACCTGACTATCGAACAGCGCCTGGCGGCGCTGGAGAAAGATCTCAGCGAAACGAAAAAGGAATTACAGCGCTACAAGGACGATGAGAAAAACAAACAGGCGTTGTATTACTCTCAACCTACAGCCACTGCTGCAAAAGCCCCGGTTGCTGCACCGTCGGCAGTGCTGGTTCAGGCCGCGCCAGCGGCGGGCACGCAACCTGCGAAAACAGAGGCGGTAACGCCGATGTCGATGAAGGATCTCAGTAAGTACGTTAAGGATGAAATTGGTTTTAGTTACAACGGTTATATCCGTTCGGGTTGGGGGGCTTCCACCAATGGCTCGCCAAAATCATGGGCTATCGGATCGCTGGGGCGCTTTGGTAATGAGTACACCAGCTGGTTTGATTTGCAGCTCTCTCAGCGTGTCTACAATGAAAATGGCAAAACGGCGAAGGCCGTGGTGATGCTGGACGGTAACGTCGGTCAGTCTTATGCGTCGGGCTGGTTTGGCGACAACAGCAGCAACGATAATCTCCTGCAATTCTCCGATATCTACCTGACCACCACCGGGTTCCTGCCGTTTGCGCCTGAGGCTGAACTATGGGTCGGTAAACATCAGCTACCTAAGCACGAAGTGCAGATGCTTGACTGGAAAACCCTCCCTACCGATAACGCGGGCGGTGTCGGGATCGAAAATATGGTGCTGGGTAGCGGCAAGCTGGATATTGCCCTGCTGCGTGCCGATATCGACCAGTACGATCGTACGCTCAGCCACTCGCAGCAGCTCAACACCAACACCGTGGATGTACGTTATAAAGCGATTCCGCTATGGAATAACGCTGAGTTGATGGTGAATGGTCGTTATGCGATGGGGAACTCCACCGACGAGCAGAAAGATAACGTTAACGACAACGGGTATTACAAATGGAAAGATACCTGGATGGTAGGAACGGCGCTGACGCAGAAGTTCAATAACGGCGGCTTTAACGAGTTTAGCTTCCTGATGGCGAACAACTCACTGGCCAGCAGCTTCTCCCGCTACACCGACTCCAGTCCGAATACAGCCTTTAATGGTCGTTACTATGGCGATCACACCAACGGTACGGCGATTCGCCTGGTCTCTCAGGGGGAAACGTATCTGACCGACAACGTGATCCTTGCCAACGCACTGGTCTATTCACGTGGTGAAGATGTCTACAGCTACGAAACCGGCGCGCACAGTGATTTTACCAGCTACCGCGCAGTGATTCGCCCGTCTTACGTCTGGGATAAATACAACCAGTCTGGTGTAGAACTGGCATATTTCAATCAACAGAACAAAGATCAACTGGGGGTGAAGTACAAAGAGTCTGGTTATAAAACCACGCTTTACCATGCGCTTAAGGTCAACACCAGCTTACTGACTTCTCGTCCGGAAATTCGTTTTTATGGGACTTACATCCACGCATTAAACAACGAACTGGATAACTTTAGCTTTGCCGATGAGAAAAACGACCAGTTTGCGGCGGGCGTACAAGCCGAAGTCTGGTGGTAAAGCGTGCGAAGAGTAATCGATGAGTCTGAACGGAAAACAATATGAAGGTAATGATATGAAACGACAACTTACCTGTCTGACCCTTGCGGTATCAGCGCTGTTAGGCGCTATGGCAGTTCCTGCGTTTGCAGCACCCTTCCCGGTCACGCCAGATATGTCTGTTCCGGTAAGCCAGTATGTTACGCAGGTCAACGCAGATAAGAGCATCACCTATCGCCTGTTCGCGCCGGGAGCTAAACGTGTTTCGGTGGTTACCGGGTCCACGCCGGACAGCTTCGTCTCCCATGATATGACCAAAGACGACAGCGGTGTCTGGTCCTGGAAGAGCGAGAGCCTGGCACCGAACCTCTACGAGTACTATTTCGATGTGGACGGGTTCCGCTCGGTAGACACCGGCAGCCGTTATCAGAAGCCGCAGCGCCAGGTGAATACCAGCCTGATTCTGGTGCCGGGGAGCATTCTGGACGATCGCGCGGTTCCTCATGGCGACCTGCTGACCGTGACCTACCATTCAAAAGAGCTGCGTTCTGAGCGTCGCGTCTATATCTGGACGCCGCCGGGCTATAACGGCAAAGGTGAACCGCTGCCGGTGCTCTACTTCTATCATGGCTTTGGTGACACCGGTCTTTCGGCGATCGACCAGGGGCGTCTGCCGCAGATCATGGATAACCTGCTGGCAGAAGGCAAAATTAAGCCGATGCTGGTGGTTGTGCCGGATACAGAGACCGACATCGTGCAGGCGATTGCGGAAAATTATCCGCCGAAAGAGCGGCGTAAGACCTTCTATCCTCTTAATGCCAAAGCGGCTGACCGGGAATTAATGCATGACATTATTCCGCTGGTCGACGGTCGATTTAACGTGCGTAAGGACGCAGCCGGGCGCGCCCTGGCGGGATTATCGCAAGGTGGCTATCAGGCGCTGGTGTCAGGGATGAACCATCTGGAGAGTTTCGGCTGGCTGGCGACCTTCAGCGGCGTGACCACCACAACGGTACCGGACGCAGGGGTGACGGCACAGCTTAATAAACCGCAGGGGGTTAATGCCCAGCTTCATAACTTTACGGTGGTGGTGGGCGAGAAAGACTCGGTGACCGGTAAAGATATTGCGGGCCTTAAGAGTGAACTGGAGAAGCAGGGCATCAAGTTTGATTACAAGATGTACCCGGGCCTGAACCATGAAATGGACGTCTGGCGTCCGGCTTATGCTGAGTTTGTGCAGAAGTTATTTAAGTAAGGCGTTACGCCTCTCTCTTCGCAGGCTGAGGGATCCCCACAAAAAAATGCGAGCACGGACAGTCCCCTCTCCCTTGAGGGCTGAGGAATCCCCACAAAAATATGCCAGCACAATCAGTCCCCTCGCCCCACCGGGGAGAGGGTTAGGGTGAGGGGAAACATGCGGCTCTGAGGGTTATTCCGTTCACCTTATGTTCCTTGCTTTTCTGTCACGCCAGAACCGGTGAACGTGCCAGGGTGGTTCACCGCCACCACCCTGGCGACCCGGGCTCCCGGCCAGGAAAATCGCCG
>Ga0105244_10002898_pt1 | contig 12686 bp, 11 predicted proteins | sample KBSM44metaG_FD_80423 | JGI IMG/M metagenome (GOLD analysis project Ga0105244, IMG submission 80423) | Miscanthus rhizosphere microbial communities from Kellogg Biological Station, Michigan, USA - KBS M4-4 metaG | ecosystem: Host-associated > Plants > Roots > Rhizosphere > Soil | place...
GCGCGAGAAGCTGCTCAACGAGCTGCTGGCGGCCTACAACGAGAAGGAAGAGCAGGCCAGCGCCGAAGCCCTGCGCACCTTCGAGAAGCAGATCGTGCTGCGTGTCCTGGATGACCTGTGGAAAGACCACCTGTCGACCATGGACCACCTGCGCCACGGTATCCACCTGCGTGGTTATGCACAGAAGAACCCGAAGCAGGAGTACAAGCGCGAGTCGTTCACGCTGTTCTCCGAACTGCTGGATTCGATCAAGCGCGACTCGATCCGCGTGCTGTCTCATGTTCAGGTTCGCCGCGAAGATCCGGTAGAAGAGGAAGCCCGTCTGCGTCAAGAGGCCGAGGCCCTGGCTCAGCGCATGCACTTCGAGCACGCCGAGGCCCCTGGTCTGGAAGCGTCGGACAGCGAGCCGCAGGGTGAAGAGGTCGATGTCGCTCTGGCCGGCGTTCCGGTACGCAATGAACAGAAACTGGGTCGCAACGAACTGTGCTACTGCGGTTCGGGCAAGAAGTACAAGCACTGTCACGGGCAGATCAGCTAAGGTTTCTGCCGGACACTGAAACACCTGCGCCGCGACCGGCATCAGCCGTCGCGGCGTTTTTCCATTTGAAACACTGTCCGTTGTGGCGACAGTGGATATCCCTTTGAGAGGAGCGCATTCATGGCTGTTGGTCTTGGTCCTTTGCCAACGTTGCACCCGGTTGCCGGTTTTGAACTCGGTATTGCCTCGGCCGGAATCAAGCGCCCCGGGCGCAAGGATGTGGTCGTGATGCGTTGCGCCGAAGGCTCCACGGTGGCCGGCGTGTTCACCCTGAATGCCTTCTGTGCGGCGCCGGTTATCCTCGCCAAGCAACGTGTGCAAGGACCGGTGCGTTACCTGCTGACCAACACCGGCAACGCCAACGCCGGCACCGGCGAGCCTGGCCTGGTCGCCGCTGCACGCACCTGTGCCAAGCTGGCTGAGCTGGCGGGCGTCGAGGCTGATGCCGTGTTGCCATATTCCACTGGCGTGATCGGCGAGCCGCTGCCGGTCGAGAAGATCGAAGGCGCCTTGCAGGCGGCACTGGACGATCTGTCTGTGGATAACTGGGCAGCCGCCGCCACCGGCACCATGACCACCGACACCCTGCCCAAGGGCGCCAGCCGTCAGTTCCAGCACGATGGCGTGACCGTCACCGTGACCGGCATCAGCAAGGGCGCCGGGATGATCCGGCCGAACATGGCGACCATGCTTGGCTACATCGCCACCGATGCCAAGGTTTCTCGCGAAGTGCTGCAGAACCTGATGCTCGACGGCGCCAACAAGTCGTTCAACCGTATCACCATCGCCGGCGACACCTCGACCAACGACTGCTGCATGCTGATCGCTACCGGCCAGGCCAATCTGCCGGAAATCAGCGAAGCCAGCGGCCCGCTCTTCAACGCGTTGAAACAGGCGGTGTTCGAGGTCTGCATGGAAGTGGCCCAGGCCATCGTCCGTGATGGCGAAGGCGCGACCAAATTTGTCACCGTCGAAGTCAATGGTGGCGGTACGCACCAGGAATGCCTGGACGTGGGTTACACCGTCGCGCACTCGCCGCTGATCAAGACGGCGTTGTTCGCTTCCGACCCGAACTGGGGACGTATCCTCGCGGCGGTGGGGCGTGCTGGCGTGCCGAACCTGGACGTGAGCAAGATCGATGTGTTCCTCGGCGAGGTGTGCATTGCCAGCCGCGGCGCCCGTGCTTCGACCTACACCGAAGAGCAGGGATCGGCGGTGATGTCCCGCGAAGAAATCACTATCCGTATCGAGCTGGGCCGCGGCGATTGCAGCGAAACCATCTGGACCACCGATCTGTCCCACGAATACGTGAAGATCAACGCGGAATACCGTACGTAAGTACCCTCAGCCGGGGTTGTCACGGACACCGAGTCCAGGCTGGGTGTCCGTGACCAACGGCAGATTTAAAGGAGCTTTCAGCGTGAAACGCGTACATGTGGCTGCGGCCGTTATTCGAGGCTGCGACGGGCGGATTCTGATTGCCCGGCGTGCCGACTCCCAGCACCAGGGCGGCCTCTGGGAATTCCCCGGCGGCAAGGTCGAGGAGGGTGAAGCCGTCCCGGTGGCACTGGCTCGCGAGCTGCAGGAAGAGCTGGGCATCGTGGTTACTCGGGCTCGTCCGTTGATCAAGGTGCGGCATGACTACTCGGACAAGCAGGTGTTGCTGGATGTCTGGGAGGTTTCTGCGTTCACCGGCGAGCCTCATGGAGCTGAAGGCCAGCCGCTGGCGTGGGTCACGGCGCGGGAGTTGGCCAACTATGAATTCCCTGCGGCCAATCAGCCGATCATCGCTGCTGCCCGCTTGCCGGGCGAATACCTGATCACCCCGGAGGGACTGGAAACTGCGCAGTTGTTGCAAGGTATCCGGAAGGCGATTGCTGGCGGTATCAAGCTGGTCCAGCTGCGCGCACCGAATGGTTTCGATCCCAAGTACCGCGACCTGGCGGTCGATGCGGTCGGGTTGTGTGCCGGCAAGGCGCAACTGATGCTCAAGGGGCCGTTCGAATGGCTGGGGGATTTCCCTTCGGCCGGTTGGCATATCACTGCGGCGCAACTGCGCAAATACGCCAGCGCCGGTCGTCCGCTCCCTAGGGAGCGCTGGTTGGCTGCGTCCTGCCATGATGCCGAGGAACTGGCGCTGGCTGAGCAGATGGGTGTGGATTTTGTCACCCTGTCGCCGGTGCAACCGACCCAGACTCACCCGGATGCGCAGCCCCTGGGCTGGGAACAGGCCGAGCAGTTGATGACCGGGTTCAACAAGCCGGTGTACCTGTTGGGCGGGGTCGGGCCTGCTGATGTTTCGCGTGCCTGGGAAGCCGGGGCGCAGGGCGTGGCCGGTATTCGGGCGTTCTGGCCGAGCTGATGGCTTCCACAGCGAGGTAGTGTGGGCACAAGCCCCTGTAGGAGCAAGGCTTGCCTGCGAGGGCGGCAGTGCGGCCACTATAAAGCTTCGCGGGCAAGCCCGGCTCCTACAGGAGAAGCAGGCAGACGGAGGTCAGTGGGAGACCGGCTTTTTGGCCGCTTCCCACAATATCTCGGCAATCTTCTCGCGCCGTGCAATCAGCCTGGCCGTCACGAAAAACAGATCCGACAGTCGATTGATATAGGCCAGTCCCACGCTACCCAACGGTTCCACGGCATTGAGTTGCTGGCAGCGGCGTTCGGCGCTGCGTGCCGTGCTGCGGCAGATATGGGCCTGGGCTATCAGCATCGAACCACCCGGCAGGATGAAATTTTCCAAGGGGCCGAGTTCTTCGTTCCAGCGGTCTATAGCCGTTTCCAATCGTTCGATTTCGCTTTTATCCAGCGCCTGGTACTCCGGCATGGCCAACTCGCCACCGAGGTCGAACAAGCGGTGTTGGCAAGGTGAAAGCACCTCGATCACTTCTTCCAGTTCCGGATGGATCACCACCAGTTCCGCGAGTCCCGCCAGGAGCAGGCCCAACTGACTGTTGAGGCTGTCGACCTCGCCGATGGCTTCGATCCGCGGATGGTCCTTGGGCACGCGACGACCGTCGCCCAGCCCGGTTTCACCGGTGTCACCGGTCCTTGTGTAAATCTTCGACAGGCGAAAACCCATGGTTACGGCTCCATTTTATTGAGTTCGGGAAGCTGGGCCTGGTTGCTGGCCAACGGCAGGCGCAGGGTAAAGCAAGTGCCCTGGCCGAGAGTCGACTGCACTTCCATCTGGCCCTTGTGGTTGTTGGTGATGATGAAATAGGACACCGACAGCCCCAGTCCTGTGCCCTGGCCGATCTCCTTGGTGGTGAAGAACGGTTCGAAGGTGCGCTTGCGGATACTTTCGGACATGCCGATGCCATTGTCCTCGACCTGGATTTCCGCCCATGGCGGGTTCAGCCGGGTACGCAAGGTGATGCGCCCGGGTTCACGGTCGTCGTTACGCTGGTGGATGGCCTGGGCGGCGTTCTTCAGCAGGTTCAGCAAGACCTGCTCCAGCTCGTTGGCGGTGCCGGGAACCGGACCGAGCAACGGATCGAACTGGCGAATGATGGCCTGGCCCTTGAAGTCGAAGCCGATGGCCAGGTCGAAGTCGTTGCCGGCGATCTCCACGGCCTGGTCGATCAGGGCCGGCAGGTCGCAGGGGGCCATTTCCCGTTTGCTCCGCCGGCTGAAACTGAGCATGTGGGTGACGATCTTCGCCGCCCGGGCGCCGGCCTGGTGGATGCCATCGAGCAACTGCGGTACTTCGCGGCTCTTGAGGTACTGGTTGACGGTGTTGAGGTCGATGCCGGCCTGTTCGGCGTATTCGAGGTTCTTTGGCAACTCCGAGGCCAACCGGCGGCGGATGTTCTGTACGTTGTGCAGGATCGCGCCCAGCGGGTTGTTGATTTCGTGGGCCATGCCGGCGGCCAGCCCACCCACCGAGAGCATCTTTTCCGACTGCACCATCATCTCTTCCAGGGACAGGCGTTGGGTGATGTCGTCGATCCTGATCACCACACCCCGCCCGGCACCACCCATCAGCGGGTAGAAGGTCAGCGCGTAGTGACGGGCTTCATCGTCCTTGATCCAGGTGACGCGCTCGATCTTCGCCACACTGTGTTGTTCGACAGTGTCCTTGAGCTGCGGCAGGAAGGGTTTGAGCGGTTCGAAGGCGAGGAATATCGGTTGGTTCAGTGCCTCGTCCAGGCGGGTCCCGGAAAGAGCGCTGGCCTCCTGGTTCCACTGGGTAACGTACAACTGCTCGTCGAGTGCGATCAGCGCCGACGGCATGGAGTCGATGATGCTGTTGAGGTAGTTCTGGAAACCGGTGAGTTTTTTCTCGATCTTGCTGCGCACCTGAACTTCCAGTTCGAGCTTGCGGTTGGTATGCCGGGTCTCCTCGGCCAGCCCCTGGGCCTGGTCATAAGCCGCCTGAGATTCGTCGCGCGCGCGCTTGAGCTGTTGTTCGCGGGCTTCGATGCGCGAGAGCATGGTGTTGAAGGCTTCAGCCAGGCTACCGGTCTCGTCGTGATTGCCTCGGGAAGCGCGCAGCGAATAGTTTTCCTCGCGGGTGACCTGGCGCGACAGCTCCTCGAGCTCATGGATGGGCCGGGTGATCAGTCGCTTGATCTGCCGGGCGATGATCAGCCACAGCAGGATGCTGAAGATCAGGATGCCCAGGCTGGCGGTAAAGGTTCCGGTGTAGAACGCCACCGGCAGTTCACTGCTGGCTACCAGCAGCAAGTGCCCGGGCGCTTGTCCGGGATGCGGCATGTCGATGACCTGGTTGCTGCGAAACTCGGTCAGCCGCCAGGCCTCGATGTGCCGGTAGCGTTCCGGCAGTTTCAGGCGGTCGCTGTGCTGCAGCTGGGCCAGCCGGTCGCCTCTACCGTCATAGATGGCAGCGGCCCGCAGGGGCGAATAGGTGTTGAGTTCCTTGAGCAGGTTTTCGGCGTTTTCCGGTGATTCCAGGGCCTGGCTGGCCAGGTTTGGATTCGACACCAGGCGACCGATGGTCTGCAGGGCCTGCGGTGCCATGCTTTCCTGGGAGATCCAGTAGGCCGCACTGATAAAGGTCAGGTTGGCTACCAGCATCACGGTAACCAGCAGGACCAGCAGCGCTGCGAGGAGTTTCTGACCGACCGGGAGATGTTCTAGGCGCTGGCGCAGGGGCATCACGGGTCCTGTCTGGCTGGGTAGGAAGAGCGGCAGACCGCGATCGGCCACCGTCGTGACTGAGTGTATCAAACCGTCGATTTATACCGCGGGCTTTTGCCAAGGAGGGCCAGTTGAGCGGGTAAGGTGAGTTGCGTTCGACAGACCGCACGGGCAGGTGCAGCCAGGGAGATCATCGATCTATCAGTCTCGATCTAATCAGTCGCTTGGCAAACCGAGGGTCGCGAGGTGCGCGACCAGTCGTTCGCGCAATTGCTCGAGATGCGGCAGGTTCAACTGATGACGGGTCGCCGCTGCGCAGGCGTAGCCCAACAGGTAGCTGATTTCGGTACGCCGGCCTTGGGCGACGTCCTGATACATGGAGGAGTAGTTCGCAGCCGTGGCCTGTATCACCCGTTGCACTTCGCTGTGCAGATCCTCGGCGGCCGCGGGCTGGCCACAGCATTCCAGTAGCTGCGTCAATTCGGCGCACAGGGTGGCGACTTCGCTGTGGTGCTCGGTCAAGCCACCGTTACGGCAGCCATACAGGACCGTGAGTGGATTGATGGCACAGTTCAACGCCAGTTTGCGCCACAAGCGTGTCAGGATCTGGGTGTTCCATTCGTGGGGAATTCCCGCGCGGGTCAGATCTTCCAGCCAGGCGGGTGGCTGGGGACGAACGATATCACCCAGCCAGGTAAATCCGTGCCCGGCGAACACCACGCGCCAGTCGTCCTGGCGAAACGCACCTTCGGTACTGGAGGCGAAGATGCAGCGCTTTCCAGGAGCCAATGCCGCGACGGCGTCCTGGCTGCCCAGACCGTTCTGCCGCAGGATCAACTGCGCGTCATCGCTCAGCCGTGGCAGCAGTCGGGCTACAGCGGCCTGCGCATCATAGGCCTTGCAAGCGACCAGCAGGCGGTTGATGGGCTCGTTGGCATCGAAGGTCTGCGCGGGGATGGCGAACCGCTGTGCCTGATCCTGCTCGACCAGGATCAGCCCACCGCCGGCTTCGTAGGCTGCCAGCCGGGCCGAGTCCCGCAGGATCAACCTGACAGGTAGCCCGGCCCGTGCCAGGCGCGTGGCCCACAGGCTACCCAGGCTACCGGCGCCGAGGATATGCCAGGTGCGGCTCATCAGCTACGAGCCGGCAGGCGCTTGGCGCTGACTACGCCATCGGAGTAGGACTGGGCCAGCAGTTGAGCGGCTTCATCGAACAGGGTCTGCTGGTCCAGTGGCAGGCATTTACTGTCCAGTCCCACCAGGCTGATGCCGGCCTTCAGTTCGAGGGGCCCGGCATTGGTCATGAAGGGTTTGAGGTTCAAGCCTTCATACAGGCGTTTGAAGCTGCTGGGAGCGCAATCCCGCAGATCGGGGGGCATGGTCATCAGCACGAAATGCTGGTCGTCCAGGCGTGCCAACACATCCAGTGGCCGTACCAGTTGCTGCAGGCGACGGGCGACGCCTTGCAGCAGTTCGTCGTAGAAGTCGTTGCCGTATTCGCGCTGCAACTCGTTTGCCTGTTGTACCCCGATCAACAGGTAGCAGATGGCGCCCCCACGTGCCTGGACCTGGCGCAGGCTGTCGGTCAGTTTCTGGCGCAGGTAGCGGGAGTTGCCCAGGCCGGTCAAGGAGTCGACGAGGTTGCGCTGTTCGAGGCTGGCGATGTTCTGGCGCAGCAGACGGTTTTCCTGGCGCATCCGCTGCTGCGTGCGGGATTGACGGTCGGCGGCCAGCACCCGGGTCAGCAGCAGGCGTTCGAGATCTTCTGGAGCGATCAGGTCGTCGATATCATTGTGCGAAGTATCGTCGAGCAGGCTAAGCGGCGGTTCCGCACTGATCAGCAACATATAGGTGTAGTGATCGTTCATCTCGTCGCGTTGTCTGACCTTTTCCGCCAGCTTCAGTCCGGCCTCTCCTGCGCAAACCACCACACTGGCGGCCCGCTGGTCGATTTGCTCGAGTGCCAGGACGGCATCGTTGGCCTGGCGTATGTCCTGATATCCCGCGCGCTGGAGGCTGCTGCCAAAGGCGCTGCTCACCAGATGGCCATCACTCACCAGCAAAATGCTCAGATCCGGGTTAGGCATGGGGGGCTCGTCAGTGAATGAGTGGTAAGAACCGTTATAATGCTGGCGGATTTTAACCGTCAAACCAGGCGCGCTCCATCGGTATCGGGGGCGCCAAGATTAAATTTGGAGAAATCACATGCCGTCGTTCGACGTGGTATCCGAGCTGGACAAACATGAAGTCACCAACGCCGTCGAGAACGCCGTCAAGGAGCTGGACCGTCGTTATGACCTGAAGGGCAAGGGTTCCTTAGAGTTCAAGGACCTGACCGTCAACATGACCGCCGAGGCCGAGTTCCAGCTGGAAGCGATGCTGGAGATCCTGCGTATGGCCCTGGTCAAGCGCAAGATCGACGCGAAATGCCTTGAGGTCAAGGATGCCTATGCTTCCGGCAAGCTGATGAAGCAGGAAGCGACCTTCAAGGAAGGGATCGACAAGGAAATGGCGAAGAAGATCGTTGCGCACATCAAGGAGGCCAAACTGAAAGTGCAGGCGGCCATCCAGGGTGAGCAGGTCCGTGTCACGGGCAAGAAGCGTGACGATCTGCAGGAGGCGATTGCCAACCTGCGGGCCAAGGAGTTCGACATGCCGCTGCAATTCAACAACTTCCGCGACTGATCCGGTCCGCCAGGGAACCTCTGGAAGTTATCGGCGTCGGAGGGCCCAGGCGCGGCAGAAACGATTGAACTCACGGGCAAGGATCGTTTCGCCGGGCAATCGCACGATAACAGGAGAGAACAATGGACCTGAACGCAGAAATGGATCATCTCATCAAGGCCTCCCAGGCCTGGATTCCGATGATCATGGAATACGGCAGCCGGGTGCTGCTGGCGGTCGTCACCCTGGCCGTCGGCTGGTGGCTGATCAACAAGCTGACCGGTAAGCTGGGCAAGTTGCTGGCCTTGCGCAATGCGGATCTGGCGTTGCAGGGTTTTATCAGCAGCCTTTTGAACATTGCCCTCAAGGTGATGCTGAGCATTAGCGTCGCGTCGATGATCGGTGTGGCGACCACGTCTTTCGTCGCCGCCATCGGTGCCGCGGGGCTGGCCATCGGCTTGACGTTGCAGGGCAGCCTGGCGAACTTCGCCGGTGGCGTGTTGATTCTGATGTTCCGCCCCTTCCGCATCGGTGACACGATCACCGCACAAGGCATTACCGGTACGGTCGACAGCATCCAGATCTTTCACACCATCCTGCGGACCGGCGATAACCAGACAGTGATCATGCCCAATGGCAACCTGTCTAACGGAATCATCACCAACATCAACCGCCAGGCAACGCGCAAGCTTGTGTTCGATGTGGGAGTGGATTACGAGGCGGATCTGCAGAAGGCTCGCGAGGTGCTGCTGGAGCTGGCCAAGGATGAGCGAGTGCTCGCCGATCCGGCGCCAGCTGCCGTGGTTTCGGCTCTGGGTGACAGTTCGATCACGGTTTCCCTGCGGGTGTGGGTGAAGACTGCCGATTACTGGGACCTGATGTTCAAGTTCAATGAACATGCCCGGGATCGTCTCAAGGAGGCTGGAATCGATATTCCGTTTCCACAGCGGGTGATCCGGGTAATGCAGGAGACACCGACGAAGTAAGTCGATCGATATCTGTCCAAACAGTCAGATATCAATAAGAGGGGGCCTGAGAGGGTCCCTTTTTTATTGTCAGTATTTTAATCATGTCAGGAGCGGTAGTAGTTGGCGCTGGTTTGTATCAGTCGCATGACCATAGTGGAATTGCCTTTGGGTTCAATGAGCTATTTTGTTAGCTGGCTACTAAGTAGCTGGCGATGGTTTGTTTGCTTTAACGCAATAAAAAAGGCCCATCCGAGGATGGGCCTTTCTTCAAACGAGTATCGCTAATTACTTCTTCGCGATAGCCATCAGGTCGAGTGGGTACTCGGTGATCAGGCGGAACTCGTTGATGTTGCCTTCGCCTTCGTCACCGTTAGCACGGTGCCATGCTTGACGAGCACGGAAGGACAGGTCCTTCAGAGGACCAGCTTGAACAACGTACTTGGCTTCAAGGTTGGTCTCGAAGTGACGACCATCTTTGCCGTACATGCCAGCGTAGGAGCCATTAGGATCGGCGTGGGTGCCGTCGATGCCCGAGCCATGGATGTTACGAGCCATGAAGCTCAGACCTGGGATACCGTATTCGGCCATTTTCAGGTCGTAACGTACTTGCCAGGATTTCTCGCCAGGACCGTTGAAGTCGGAGTATTGGATCGAGTTGGCGAGCAGGATGGAGTCGCCGCCACGGTCGACGCGATTGCCGACGCCGACGTAGTCGAACGGCGTGTCGCCATGCACTTTCTGGTAGGCCAGAGTAATGGTGTGGGCGTTCAGGAAGGAGTAGGCGGTCGCGAACGAGTAGGTGGTGTTGGCGATGTCGCCAGCCAGCGCAGAGCCGGTATCGGTTGTGCGATAGATGTTGAAATCGAAGTTCAGGGATTGCTTGTCAGCCATCGCCAGGGTGTAGTTTGCGTTGGCGTAGTACTGATTCCACAGATCCTCAAACTTGGCACCGTAGAGCGAAACTGTCAGATCTGGGTTGATGGAGTACCTACCACCCAGGTAGTCGGCGCTCTTGACATCAAGGTTTACACCTGCGTTTGCCTTACCAAGGCCGAGCTTGCTGGCATAGGCGGCGCGCAGTTGCTGATCCATTGCCGTTTGGTCCTGGCTACTGCCAGCGTAGAAGTGACCTGCTTCAAGATCCAGGTCTTTGATTTCGCTGCTTTGCAGTTGGAAACCACGAGCGGTCTGTTGGAACAGGCGGCTACCGCCCACTGCAAATACAGGAGAAGTGCTAGGGGTCTGGTCGCCGAACTTCAGCTCGGTTTTGGAAATGCGGACAGCAACTGCAGCACCTGCTTTACCAAAACTGTTGTTGTTGTCGCCGTTGGCTTTGCGGCTCAGGTTCTGAGAGCCTGCCTGGTCGTCGGTACCGTCAAGCTTAAAGCCGGCATCGCCGAAACCTTCGACCTTCACACCAACCTGACCTTGGGTGTAGCCCGAGCTGAACTTGCCAAGAACACCTTGGGTCCAGTCGATCGAGTCGTTGTTACCTGCACCTTTCTTGTCACGGTTGAAGTAGTAGTTCTTCAGAACCACACCTGCCGAAGCGCCTTCAACGAAACCCTTGGCATCAGCCTGGTCGGTAACGAAAGGTTCGGCCATTGCCAATTGAGTGCCTGCTGCCGAAACGGCCAGGGCGATCATGCTCCACTTCATCACGCGCATCGTGATTTGCTCCTTTGGTTTTTAGGAAGAGTACTGCCGTCCCACCTGTATTTTTATCTGGGCGGCTCTTTCTTTTTGTGTCGGCGCAAACTTATATCACGCTGACAAACTTGGCGATACTTGCTCACCTATCCTTGCGGCTTCTTTACGAGCGTGTCGCAAAAAGCTCGCTCCATGTCGCAAATACACAGCCTTTTTTATTGGCTGTACAACTTCGGCATCGGGGTGAAACGCCTGAGCATAGATAAGAAAACCCCATATTCAAGCACCGACCTGCTCATTGCTGCACTGTATTGCGTTGTTACCGTGTCGCGGAGCTTCAGCGTCCGATCAGGCCCTCTGTGGCGACTGTCCGTGAAGCAATGCAACAAGCATGCACAAAATGGGAAAATAGGCAGAAAATATTTCCATGACTGCCTGGTCACGCTGAAACCCTTATAAAATCTGGGGTCGGCAGCTTCTCCCATGAGGGTTGACGTATTACTTTTCTTTGTGCTGCTAATCCATTGATTACCTGAAAAAAGCCAAAAACGTTACCGGTTCACACCGTTTTCTGGGTAGCCGGTGGATAAAAGGTGCACCAAGAGTAGTCGCTCTGGGCGGTTTTGGTGCAAAACTGTCGGCTCGCTGTTGCGGCTCATACACTTGCCCTGAAAAACGTGCTTTCTGGTGACTGACCTTGCGAGGGCGGCATTGCCTATCAGGCAAGGTTTTCAGGAAAAGATGACGTTTTGATTATCCACAGGTGTTTTTTCCCATCGCCGGGTGAGAACGGTGCAGATCACGTCCGTAATGGTGCAAGGCGGGGTTGGGGGCTTTCGTCCGGATCAGGGGGGCGCAGGTTTGGCGTGTTCATTTGCTGCTGTCTGCCGGTGTGCAGTGAACTGGAGGGCGAAGGCGGGTATCCTCCTGGTCTGTTCCGGGTGTGTGGGTTGTCGAACTGCCGGCCCGGACGAGAAAATCAGTCAAGCAGGAGTATGTACGGTGTTCGTTCTCGATTCGCGTCTTCAACAAGACACTTTGCCGATGGGCGACTTTCCGTTGTGTCGCCTGCTGTTATCCAACGATTCGAACTACCCCTGGTTCATCCTGGTGCCACGGCGCGCCGGTATCAGCGAGGTCTTCGAACTGGATGCAGCGGATCAGGCGCAGTTGTGGCATGAGACCAGTAGCCTGGCCCACGCCCTCAAGCAGGCTTTCAAGGCGGACAAGATGAATGTCGCGACCTTGGGAAATGTGGTTGCCCAACTGCACATGCATGTGATTGCCCGTCATCAGGGCGATGCGGCCTGGCCTGCTCCTGTCTGGGGCAGGCATCCGGCCAAGCCTTATGGCGAGGCTGAGGTCGCCGTGATCCGTGCACAGTTGGGCGCGGTGTTGGCCGAAGGTTTTTCCTATGTGCAGGCCCAGTCATGAATCTTGAAGATCGTGTGACTGAGCTGGAAACCCGCCTGGCGTTTCAGGATGACACTATCCAGTCGTTGAACGACGTGCTGGTCGGGCAGCAAAGGGTGGTGGAGCGTCTGCAATTGCAGATGGCCGCCTTGCTCAAACGTCATGAGGAAATGATGGGGCAATTCGGCATCGCCGAGGATGAAGCGCCGCCGCCGCACTACTGACACGGCGAACTGCTGTCGTGCAGGCATGAAAAAACCGCGAGCCGTATGACGGCATCGCGGTTTTTTTCGAGTGGGCAAAAACTGTCAGCGACGTGGCGATGCAGCAACCACGTCTTCGGCCTGCAGGCC
>Ga0105244_10002902_pt1 | contig 12656 bp, 8 predicted proteins | sample KBSM44metaG_FD_80423 | JGI IMG/M metagenome (GOLD analysis project Ga0105244, IMG submission 80423) | Miscanthus rhizosphere microbial communities from Kellogg Biological Station, Michigan, USA - KBS M4-4 metaG | ecosystem: Host-associated > Plants > Roots > Rhizosphere > Soil | place: Michigan...
GCCAGATGGGGGGATTTATGATTCTGCCCCTCTTTCCGATATATATCGACCAACTTGGCCTATCTGGCTGGGAGATGGGGTTCATTTTCGGATTGTTCTATTTAGGTAAAGTAGCCGGCGGGCTCCCTGCCTCTGCTCTCTATCGCCATGTAGGGGTCAAAATATCTCTCGTCCTTATGCTCCTGATGCTCGCCATATGTACAGCTGGTTTTGCCATTGCCTCTACGCCCCTGTTCCTTGGCCTGTTGCGGTTATTGCAAGGAATGGCTTCAACCGGGCTGACCGTCATCGTACGCTCCATCATCAGTGACGGAGGAAATAGCGATAACCGGGGACTATACAACGGATACATCAGTAGTAGTGAGGGTGGGGGCATGATCCTGGGGCCGGTCATCAGCGGCTGGCTTACGCTCCACGTACCGCTGTCCGTTCCGTTCTGGCTGGTTGCATGCTGTTGTCTGATCGCCATGGTTGTTGTTATGGGTATGCAAAACAAAACAACGTATGGATCATCTGGCTCAATACCCATTCTAGAGTCGAAGGATAGTGAAGTTCTCTCTTCGGCTCCTGCAGATCAAACTTCACGTCAAGAAAAGATCGCTCAGGAGTATGCCTCCAATAATACACAGTCTCGCCCAAGTAATGGCACAGGTCCTATTTCTGTCCCACTTACAGGATACATAACGGTGCATGTCCTGGAGATGAGTGCCTATGCCGTTTTCTTGACGTATTTTGCACTCTATGCAACTCAAATCATGCAGTGGGATACCTTCTCTGCCAGTCTGGCCTTTACCATAGCCGGAATTTCTACGCTTGCGGCTGCCCCTTTTGTCGGTTTTCTCTCCGACCGCTTGGGTGATCGGCTCCTGATGTGCATGCTGGGCATGTTCCTGATCGGGGTTGAAGTCATTGTTTTTCTAAGTACTTCTGTCCACCTCTGGGTGTACATTGGCATGTTCGTCGGTGGCATTGGCGGGGCTTGTTACATGGATTCCTTTTTTGCACATATTGGGGATCACACTCCTGAAGTGAATCGAAGCTCTGTCATTGGTAAAATTGTCTCGTCTGCGGAGATCGGCTCTATGGTATCTCCTCTACTCGCAGCACTTCTGATGGAGACCTTGTCTCTATATGCTGTATTTGTCTTTAATCTTGTTCTGATCGCGGCAGCCATAGCCGTTCAAGCCATCATGCGAAGCAGGTATCGGATGAAAGAGAGCTGACGTAGCAGTTCTTTTAAGTGAAAAGTAAACTTGATCAAGGCTTTATCTTAAGAAACTTCTTTTATTTATGTATTTTCAACGATTTTGCGTTTTATGTAGGGATCTGTATTGTGAGGCAGTTTACGCGTGTTCGGGTGTTCATCATCAACGATTCTGTGCTCAACCGAAACCGAAGCAAAAAAGCAGAGCTATTACCACGAGTCTTTGATCATCCACGGATAAACTCATCAGGTATAGGTTTCACCGCAGAATACCTACTTATGGATCTAGTCGAGGCAAACGAATAACGCTGCGAGAAGTGTTTCAAAGTATTCCCTCATCGACTGCTAAAGACATTAACGGCTCCGTCATCGTATGAACGATCTACGCTCTGCCCGTGAAGCTTGTATTTGTTCGTAACTAGAAAAAAACGAGAAGAGAGAACACCTGATGATCGAGGAAGGATGCACATTGTCGATTGGGAGCATGGAATGAGTAGCCTACAGAAAAACGCGAACGGTACAAAGCAGGATGACCTCTGCTTTGTACCGTTTAGACCAATCGGTGTTAACCTTTTTTACCGATGAGTGTTTCAAGGGCTTTTGAGACAGCCCCGTTGAATTTCAAATTGAATTATGGATTGCGATTTCTGAGTGTTCCAACAATGAAAACAACCAATAAAACTAAGACTATTGAAAGAAAGATGTAGAACCAAACTGAAGACAGATCTCCGATGAAAATGAGGATGAACGCTGAAACGATAAGTCCAATATTTTCTTTGTTGTGTTTCTTGAATTTGTACTTAAATAATCTAAATGTTAGTAACAGAATAATGAAAACAATTATTGTGTATATGATTGTTATTAACAAATGGTTAACCTCCCTTCTAATAATATAACAATAAGAGAGGCATATAAGTTTCATATGCCTCTCTTATTGTATTAAATAATTTTAAAAATTAGAAACGTAATTATAAGCTTTACCTATGTCAGTTTTGCAAGAATTGAATTTCGCAATTACCACTCCTGCTGCCGCTGCAGCAGCACCACCGGATGCGATGGCACCAACAATGGTTGCCCAAGTAAGACCCAGTGTACCACTAGCTATAAGAAACGAACCGATAGCATAAACGTAGTCATCCTGGTTACTTTTAAAAGAGTCAATGGAACTCTTAGCAGAATTGAACAAACTATGAGTACGTGGAATGGATTTTTGGACATTTGAACCTGCTGGACCCATGTAATAATTTGGTTTAAATGCGTCAAATTTAACATCACTATATGTTCCAAAAGAATAATTTTTCAAATCACTAGTACTATAGTAGTGGGACATAGCTGGTATTCCGCCCGTATCAACAGCAAAAGGCGTAATAGTTGAGTTATCGGACACAGGAGCTATTGGCGCATCAGCTACAGCAGTATCAATTACAAGTTCTCCATCCTTAAAAACTTTCGTATCTTCAATAGTGTAAGTATCAGTTTTAGTGCCGTCAGCAAAAGTCTCTTGGTACTCTGGAATAGCTGCATACTCTGGTTGCAAGTCATAGTTATTATGCTCAGTATAAGTAAAAGTAGTGTCTTTACCTTCAGTAACAATCTTGATATCTGTTACTGTTTTAACGGTACCGATAAGGTTACCATCAGATGAAAAAAGAGCTTTTTCGTTTTCTGTTGAAGACACGGTAACTTTAGGTTCCGTATCCAAGTTGGCACCGCTAGCAAAACCTGTACTAGCAACACCGAATATTAAAGATACAGATAAAATCATACTTACAATTTTCTTCAAAAAAATCCCTCTTATTAGGTAATATATATATAATAATACAATTAAATTAAATTTACAACCTAAAATATGTATGTTTATTCCATGTAAAAATAAAGAAAAGATAGTCTTAATTTCATTTACATACTTCAATATCTAACTTTTACTGAAAACCATGCTTGATATCTGCATTTAAGAGGTATACAAATTGCTTTAACCCGTGAATATCATCTATATGTAGAACCATAACAAAGAAAATCAATATGTTGTATTCGATTGCTGATTATGCGAGAAAACACCTTATACCGAAATTGAATAATACTTCCAGCAGGATAAGTATTAACTCAGAAATTTCTTATCTCTGTTTAATAATTGATTTGCCGATCAATTATCAAACAAATATCTCCCTAAAACGTATGTTTTTTACTATTAAAATATATTTATTTGAAAATATATACAATCTTTGTAATCATCATATCTAATTCTCCGGTAATATTGCAACTAACAGCTTACAAGAATTCACGGATTATTCCCCACCATTTACGTATAAAAAAAAGCTAAAAAACCCGCTCACACAAATTAATGTGCAAACGGGCATTTCATTGGTGTATTCCCTGCCTGTGACTGTTTGGCTTCATCGGACGCATGCTCTCGGTCGTTTTGATGATCCATGTTCTCATGGTGCTTATGGTGTTGCTCACTGATACCGACATCTGAGGCAACAGCCATCCCATCTTGAAACCTGTATGCAGGGGCCTGATGAAAAAAGTTCGGCTTCACAATCTCATTCCGATAGGAACTGTGAAAAATATGAGTAGTGGCTGGGGACACTGGTGGAATCAGCCACACCCAGTCTCCGGTCAGCTCGCGTCCAGCCTTTTCTTCCCGCTGTTCAAACAGAGCAAACTGTGATGCAGCTGTATGGTGGTCCACGATACTCACACCGGCCTTCTTAAATGAATGTAGCACAGCCACATTAAGCTCCACCAGTGCTCGATCTCTCCACAGTGTCGTTTCACTCGACGTGTTTAACCCTAGTGCAGCAGCTACATCTGGCAACTTGTTATATCGGAATGTATCGGCAAAGTTTCGCGCTCCGATCTCCGTTTCCATATACCAACCGTTAAACGGCGCAGCCGGGTAGTTAATGCCTCCGATCTCGACCCGCATATCCGCAATCATTGGCACACCGTACCAACGCAGGCCGAGTTCAGCAATCTCCACTCGCTCCGGGTGCTCAATCTGCACTTCGATGATCTCCTGCTCTGGTATTACATACCACTCTGGGGCCTGTCCTTGAGCTTGAATAATGATCGGCAACACATCATAATCGCCTCCAGCTCCCTGCCAGCCGAGGGAATTGGCCGCTTTGGTCAGTTCAATGGAAGCAGGATCACCCACAATGCCTTGCGCTGTCTCATATCCAGCATAACGGATCAACTGATGATTCCAGATACGGATGGGGGCTCCAACTGGGCCTTCTGGCGGCAAGAGGGTAATCGTCGGGATGATCTTGCCTCCGTTTGAAGCGTTATGGATATGATCCAGTACGGCCTGCGCAGCCACTCCTGCGGTATCAGCATGACGTGCATCCACAATGCGCAGCTTGTCCCAAAACAGCCGCCCGATACAGCGGTTGCTGTTCCGCCATGCCATTTTGCAGCCATGTTCCAGTTCCTCTGCAGTATGGGTATAGGTTCCCGTTTTGTCCATCTCTTGCTTAATGGCAATAAGCCGGGCCTCTGCGTCTTTACGCGTATGGCCCAGCTCTTCATAACTAGTATATATAAACCGTTCAGCTTCTTCCTGCAATCGATCCAGGTCTGTCCGCATTTCTCATTCCACCATTCTGTACATCTTGGATGCCATTATTATACGGGAAGCACACCTGATTTGTAAGCGAACGGGACGTTTGTTCACGGACTCTACATATCGTTGTCAGGACACAGGTTAGCCTAGATTATTTGCCCAAAAATGCGTTTAACATCCAGATCTCTTTATCCAGCGCAGCAGTGAATCCGATCATCATGTCTTCTGTCGCATTGTCTTCTGCTTCTCCAGCTTCATGAATGCCTTGGCGAATCACATCAAGCATTGCATTCAGATCGGCAACAACATGTTCAACCATCTCTTCAGCAGACAGTTGTCCTTGTGCCTCCGCAATTGGGGACAGGCGAAGTTGTTCTGCAATCGTTGCTACAGGACGACCACCAATGGTCAGAAGGCGCTCAGCAACCTCGTCCATATTCGCTGTAGCCAAGTTGTACAGTTCTTCAAATTTGGCGTGAAGTGTGAAGAAGTGTGGTCCTTTGACATACCAATGGAAGTTGTGCAACTTCGTGTAAAGGACAGACCAACCTGCGATCTGACGGTTCAATACCGCTTGAAGTTTAGCTGTGTTTGTTACAGAAGTGTTTGGGTTAGTTTGGATTGTACTCATGGAATTTATCCCCTTTCGAATATCTCATTTTAGTTTTGTTTGTCATATGATTTGTTTGGTATCGCTTCATTATTCTTTTATTTTTAATTTAGACTTAATCTAAATCTTGTTTTAATTATAGCACTGACTATATACTTTGAAAAGAGCTTTGACCTCTCTTCCAAATGAAGATTCCATGAAGCCGGGCTTCATGATGAACTTTTGGGTGCTTCCACTATGAACAAGGCTGCTCATGTAGTTATACCGCCAACCTTACCGACCTTCAGTGAACATTCTCACACGTCTGAGTGAAAACAAAAAAACAGCCCTTCATCTGCAATCACAGATGACAGGACTGAATGCCTTGTTAGAACATGATCATTATTTAGTTAATTCTTAGAAGTGCTTCGATTCTCCGAGTTCCCGCCTATGAACGAACCTGTTCAAACGTAAGAAGATGACTGATTTCCTCGTAGTTCCGTGCCGTAAAATGAGGTTGATGATCCGATTCGGGCGATGCCTCACGGTGATTAAACCAGATGATCTTCCAGCCTGCATCCACCGCTCCGGCAACATCGTTGCGCCACGAATCTCCAATATAGTAGCTATGATCTGCTGTTGTTCCTGTCTGCTTGTTCACATGCTCAAACAGTCTGCCGTCCGGTTTCGCATAACCGACTTCACCGGAAATAAAGACCAGTTGCTCGTCCACCAGACCGAACGCATCTAGCGCTTCTAACTTACGCCGCTGATGCTGACCTTCTCCATTCGTAATCAGCCCCACCGTATGTCCCTCCGCTTGAAGTCTGCGAATCAGATCATAGGCTCCTTGGAAGGGAGTAATCTGAAACTGTCTGCTCAAATACCTTCGTTGCAGTTCTTGCGCTTGTCTAGGCTGCAGTTCAATCCCAAAATCAGCCATCGTTAGCTCGAATCTACGGCATCTCATACGCTCTACTGCATCTGGTTCGGGAACCGCCGAAAGATCTTCCTGTGCAGACAGCCAGTCGCTGTAATAGCGAAATTGATGATACGCCAGCGCATAATCAAACGATTCCGGCAATCCGAGCACTTCCTCCAATGCTCCCCGAAGCGGCTGTAAGTGATCATATAAGGTATCATCTAGATCGAAAAATATGGCTTTAGTTGTATTACTTTCACGTAACATCACTTGCTTGTCCTCCTTGAAGAAAGGTGATGTGCCAAACAAACTGGTCAATTTAAGCCCCGGTTTGTAAATGAAACATTTTAATGAGTTAGATACGAACTAAAAACAGTGTGCATCTCATTCTTCCACATCAAGAAAGAAGGTAAAACTTGTTCCGTTAACTGACTTTTAAACAAAGGCCAGTCTTCATTATTAAAATGTTCAATGACTTTAAAAAGACCATTCTTTAAATTTTCACTATTTGGAAACAGGTGATTTTTGCTCAGAAATCTAGAAAATGTGTTAATTTGTAAATTTATTGCTGTAAATGCTTCAATTATATCCAACATAACACCAAATACTTCTCTGTATTCATCGTTTGAGACTTTTGCAACGACATAGTTCAATGCTTCATCTATTGAGTCACAAATATCTAACAACTGCGGCATCATCTCAAACGACCCAATCAGATTATAATCTGTCTTGATGTTATCTGTGATCGTGACGCTCATTGTATAGTCGTCATTAAAATTAAAGACATAATTCTTGTTACCACAATTGTATGAGTTCGTCTTATTCATGGTGAATTCATTATGGATTGATTCTTTCACTAATCCATACTCCCCATCTTGTTCCACCACATGATCAAAGAGTTTTCTTAGTGAGGCATTCATGGCATGTGCATAAGTTTTAAATAAAACACCATCTATATCTTGTTTTCCAATTCTTTTGTATCTAGTAGGATTAAACATATTTAATAGAGTAACTACTTTATCCTTGTCTTCTACCGAGGCGATTTGATCTTCTTCACAATGAAAGATATAGTACCTCGTGTTGGATTTGACTCTGTGCTCCCTCAGAAATAAGTTACGGATCTGCTTATGTGAGTCTCCAAAATAATGAGGTGATGTTTCATCCATAATCGTCCATGGATTGTTATAAGCTAATGGTAGAGTAAAACTTTTGTTTTTAACATTCACAGTGACAGCAAAGTCACTTTCTAATAACTCTCTACCTGCAATATATTTCATCTCGGAGCGTGAAAAGCCTGAGTTGTCTATAATGACTGAAAATGTGTCAGGGGCAAACTTGCCGCAAAGCATAGCTATATACCCACCATATGAAGAACCATAGGCAATTATCTTTTTCTTATTGACTAATGGATATTTTCTGAGAACCTCACCCAGTACAGTTAGGCAATCTAGAGCAGGTAAGAATCCAAATGACTGATACTCTTCTCGTGCAGTGATCATAAGAGCCTGACATCGGTGATCCAAAGCGGTGATCCCTTTTCTCTCGAGCAATTCACCTACCTTCGTATAGAAGTCATTATCCAATGAGATATCATCCCAGTAGGTTGCTGGAACACCGTAGATTCTCTCCATATTTCCAATGAATTGATTATCCAATCTGGTTTCCATACTTCGATATATACCAAAGTAATTCATGGAAACAACGATGCAATTATACTTTTCTGCCAGATAGGGATTTAATTTTTCAGATTGATAAACAGAATCCGCAAGTCCACCAAATCCGGGAATGGTTAATATTACTCCAGTTTCTTCAGTTATACCTGCACCTGGCAACGTAACGTAATAGTCCAGTTCTTCTCTAGCAAAACCTAATTCAATATCTGCATGTGGCTTAACCCTATACTCTACAGTTCCCAATTATTCTCCTCCAAAGTATGTTTTCATAATTAATTAAAAGACATTTTTGTTATTCTCATTATCGGAAAAGCAACTTACTTTGATTAATTTGATTTGTCCTCTGAAGCAACAGGATAGACCCTGTACTACACCAGTATATCTTACTTTTTATTTGACATCTGCTCCTTATACTCGTCATATGATTAGGTGTTATTTAAAATAGAAATAAGACACACGTCGTGTGAACTCTTCAAGGTTCCGACGTATGTCCTGCTTCTCCTATTTAATTCAAACTTCGCAACTTAGCGAGTTCAACTTTTTGATTCAGACAGATGTCAGCTAGACGTACTGGACATACCTCTCGCTGAGCGTTTCTCGGTGCGAACCAGACTAAAGACCAGATAGAGCAATACCACCATTTGCGGCACGAAGGTCTCCCATGTAGGATACATACCTAGCCAGCTTAGCGCAGGCAACTCATGGGCTACATGTGCAGGAAGCGTGGCCGACACCTGTAGGGCGTGAATACTCTCTCCCAGAAAACGAAAGACCATATAATAGATCAATAGCGTAGCCGTGAGGAAAAACCAGCGCACCGGCAGACGCACGCTGAACTGAATAATCGCTATGGCCAGAATAGCCAGGATCACCAAGGCTATGCCCACCCCCATGAACAACTGGGATAGCTGAATGGAAGGAGCCATGCCGATGTAGAATATAGCCGTTTCCGCACCTTCTCTTAATATGGCAAGACCAGCGACAGCAAACAAAGACCATAAACTTCCGCGTGCAAGGGCTCCTCCAACCTGGCGTTCTACATAACTGTTCCATGAGCGGGCGTTTGATTTGTTATGCATCCATTGTCCAACGGTCAACATCAGAACCACTGCCGCAAGACCCGTATACCCTTCAATCATCTCGCGTGTACTGCCTGAAGACGCCGCAGCCAGCAGCAGTGTTAGCACCACAGCCAGCCCTACACTCAAGAGTAAACCGCTACCCGCCCCAGCCCAAATCCATCGCCGCGCAGCAACTTGCCCGCTCTTCTTGGCATAGGCCAGCAAAGCAGCCAGTACCAGAATCGCCTCCAGTCCTTCACGAAGAAGAATTAAGGCTGCATCCCATGCAGTATAAGACGTTGTTTCCGTTAAAGGTTCCAACCGCTCTATCATTCGGGATACCACCACTGTTGCTTTCGATGTATTCGGGGGACTGGAGACCAGGTAGCCGGATGCTTCCGTCATCTCATTCTCGATTGCGGTATACGATGCAGGCGAAGAGATCTGCACCTGTCCTTCGACGGAAGGCCAAGCAACAATAAACTGTTCCATGCCTGTAGCCGCTCCGGGGCTATCCCCGGCCTGAATCTGCTGTTGCACCTGTTCCAGCAATTGCAGCAGATCAGCCAGCGATGCAGAACCAGCGTTGACTGCTTCTTTACCCAGTTCCCTATCCTTGAGTGTCCCCATACTGTAATCCGTCAGAAGCGTCACCATTTCGTTCATTTGCTGGATGGCCTGTGTTTCCTTGCGTGGTTCAGCTTGCATGGCAATCCGAATCAGGCTCATCTGTTTCTCAAGCTGGCTGTATACACCAAAATGGTCCTTGCGAATCGGTGCTTCCGTGCCTTTCCAGGCAGTAACGATTCGTTTATACGTGCGCTCTGCCAGTGGCCAGTCTCCGTCTTGCATTGCGACAAGACTGCTGCGGGAATCCGGAAGTAAACGTGTTGCCGCCTTCCGGCCTGCGTCACTGCCGCCTTCTCCACTTTGGAAGGCTTCTACGTATGCATTGACTGCTCTTGCAAGGTCTGCCAGTGCACTTTTGGCTGCGTCGGCATCGCTACCCTTCAACACATCTTGAACCTTGGTGAGTGCATCGTTAACGGTAGTAGTTAAACCTGCGATCTGCTCTGCATTTTGCTCCAGTTTCAGTTGTCCGGCTTGTTGCCATAACACCTGAAAATCGGATACATCCCGAATGGCATCTTCCAGCTTGCCCTGGCCTGCTTCCACCAGCGCGCTTCCTACCGGAGGAAGCAGAGCATGCAACTGATCCGTTTTCGCGCTTTCCTGTGGTACAGCGGACGCAGCTGCAGCTGACGCATATGAAGCATTTCCAGAAGCATAAGCAGTAGTCCCCTCAAAGGCAAGGACGCGTCCACCAAAAACATAATCAACATGTTTGAACAGGCCTCCTCCCATCCATGAAAAAGAATAGATGAGGCCAACGAGTAAAGATAATGTAATGCGTAATGGTAATGTGATGCGTAGCAATCTCATATCGTTTTGCCCCTTAATCCGTGAACATTTGGATGTGGATTTCGATGTAAACTCATCAGCATTAGAACAATGTCTCCCCGATATATCCACCCTGTTTGCATCCGGGAAAACAGGCAAAGACGGCACTGCCCACATGCACCGTATATTCATTCAGTTTGTCACTCTTCGCCAGCCGTGTCTGGATCGGGATGAACTGCTTGTCCATATCCCGTTGGTAGCTAATAAACAGCAAGCCTGCGTCGAGCTGGCCTGTTTTGGCATCGAGGCCGCTTGAATACGAGTACGAGCGGCGCAAGATCTGTTGACTCCCGTCTCCCTTGGCGAGCCGCAGATGCGATGTTGCCGGGATTAAGGGCTGTCCATCGGTGGATCTCGCCTGCAGATCCACCGGGTCGAATTCTCCACGGCTGCCAATCGGCGCGCCGCTATCACGGTGGCGACCAAACGTCGCCTCCTGATCCTTCAAGGTGGAGCGGTCCCAGACCTCCACACGCATGCGCACCCGGCGGACGGCCATGTAGCTGCCGCCGGCCATCCACCCCGGACCGTCACTCGGCTGCGCCCAGACGGTCTGGTCCATGAGAACGGCATCCGTAGTATCCGGATTGCCGGTGCCGTCTTTGAAGCCGAGCAGATTGCGCGGTGTTCCACCCGCGGGGTCGGCTCGGCCTGTGCGCTGGAAGCCCTCCTGGGTCCAGCGCAGCACCGCATGCCCTCGCGCAATACGCGCGAGGTTGCGGATTGCATGGAAGGCGACCTGCATATCGTCTGCGCAGACTTGCACGCACAGGTCGCCACCACACCACTTCGGGTCCAGCGCATCCCCGGCAAATGCCGGCAGGTCGCGCAGTCCCCGCGGCTTCGGTCCCTTCAAGCCGAAGCGCCCGTCAAACAAAGACGGCCCCACACCAAACGTCAACGTGGTACGTGACGGTGTCAGGCCTGCCGCCTCCCCCGTATCGGTGGGGGGCGTATTCAGCGTGGTGTTGTGCTCGCCGATCATCTGTCCGGAAGCCATGGCAGCCGAGGCTGCCGTCCAGTCCCGGAACAGACGGCGAAGCTCTTCCACGCTGCCTGCGGTAACGTCAAACGCCGCAAAGCAGATAAAATCCTGCGCGGGCGTAATAATGCCTGCCTGATGCTTGCCATAGAAAGGCAATCCCTTATCAGCCGCCGCAGGTTCTACAGCGGCGACAGAAGAGCCTTTGCGGCCCAGCGCCATCAGTCCGCCTGCGCCGCCCCCGCCAATAAGCAGACCAAGCCCGGCTACGCCGGTCAGCTTCAGCATTTCACGCCGTGACAACGGCTTTTTCAGCGAATCCTGCTTGTTCTCCGTCATCGTTCTACACTCCCAGTACCTGTCCCATATTGGACAGCGGCTCCGCGAGCGCATCGAGATTCTGGCTTAGCTTGCGCACATCCTCATCCTTCAACTTCTTGTAAGAAACGTACCCGTCACCTTCCTTGAACGGAGCCAGTTCTTTCTCCAGCGCATCGAATCGATCCGCAATCTGTTGGTTCAACTCTTTGTCCTTGGCTGCCAGATCATCCTTCAGCAAGTTGTAAATCTCGCGTGCTCCTTCTACATTGGCCGCAAAATCATACAGATCCGTATGCGAATACCGCTCCTCTTCCCCGGTCACCTTGCTGGAAGATACTTCGTTCAGCAGTTCGACCGCACCCGTGACCATCAGACTTGCATCGATATCCATCGTTTCCACTTTAGCCCGTAGCAGCTTCGCATCACTGAGCAGTGTGTCTGCATATTCGCTCATGCCGTCGGTTGTTTTGTCTGCCCATAATGCTTTCTCAATCCGGTGAAAACCACGCCAGTCTGCAGCTTCAACGTCACCATCACGTGCATCAATGTTAGGGTCCAGATCACCTAGCGCCTCCGCTACCGGTTCAATCCGTTCATAATACATACGTGCCGGGGCATATAACGACTTGGCCTTTTCTAAGTCTCCAGCCTTCACCGCATCCGTAAACTTCTCGGTTTCCTTCACAAACGCATCAATCTGCTCTACGGCAAACGTACGATACCCCTCTACCGCAACAGAGTAATCTGCAACAGTTGCCTCTTGGCCTCCCTTGCTTGTATCCTGAGATGCTGTTTGAGCTTCACTCGTTACAGCTGTCTTCTCAGATGCCTTGTTCAAAGCCGCCCCATCATTGCCACACGCTGCAAGCAGCACC
>Ga0105244_10002903_pt1 | contig 12655 bp, 10 predicted proteins | sample KBSM44metaG_FD_80423 | JGI IMG/M metagenome (GOLD analysis project Ga0105244, IMG submission 80423) | Miscanthus rhizosphere microbial communities from Kellogg Biological Station, Michigan, USA - KBS M4-4 metaG | ecosystem: Host-associated > Plants > Roots > Rhizosphere > Soil | place...
ACGCGCTGGAGCGATATACCGGTTGCCCGGGTAATCTGAACCAGCGCACAGAGGAGGTGACGGTGCGAGCGTCATTCAGACTTCATGTCATCAGGACTGAACCGGTGGAACCCTTATTTTGAGTGTAACTCATCAATAAGTACAATCCTGTCACCTGTGGGGGAGATGACATTCAGGTTTTCGTCGGCTGCGCTTCGTAAATCTTCCATGCTCTGTACCACAGATGCCACCGTCATGGCTGACGAGAGGCGTAAGAACGGATCATTATTCCCTGCCACTACGGGTACAGCGGGAAAGAAAATGGATGCCGTCGGCTCGCCGAGAATATCGCGGATGCGTGACAGCTTATCGTCCGTCAGCGAGGCCGCAAATGCCCGCTGTCTTTCCCCACTCAGCTCTTTCACGCTGATCGTGACTTCCACCCTGTTGGCCGGTTTAGACGGCCGAAGTTTAGAGAGGTCCCGCAGATCTTCCTGCAGCGTTTTGTCCATAAGCACGACGGTCATGAGCTTGCCTGCTTCAAACACGAGCTGGTATTCCACCCAGTAAATCAGCTTTTGATTGCACTCTTTAACCGATGTGTAGATATCGACTGTGCCCGTATGCGGCACAGGCACCGCGGCGGACTCCCCTGCCCCGGCATCACTGACATTCCTGTAGAGCTGTCCGTTAAAGATACAGTAATCGGCCATGCCGTATTTCATATCCAGGTCTTTGGTCTGGAAATACTGGCCGTTGTGGCTACGGTCAAACCCTTCGTGGGTGATGTTAACCGGCCGGATATCGCTGAAGTTGCCCATGGTGCCTGCCTTAATAATTGCGATTATTTATCTGCGGTGAAATTAAGCGCTGATTTCTGCAAACCGGTTACTGAGAGGGTCAGGGTTGTTGTTTGTTTTTCTTCCACGTTTCGCTGGCCAGAAAAGCGGAGCGTGTCCCGACAGCCGCCCACAGCAACTGCAGAACCACAGAGACGATGACGCCGGGGTGTTCCCAGAACAGCAGCGGAACGATAAACAACATACTGATCAGGAAGCCCCACTCGCCTGCACTTTTCCGATCTTTGCCGGTGAGCTTTCTGAACCCTAGAAATCCTGACACAAGCAGTGCGAATCTTCTCATTGAAACCTCAGCCACCAACATTAAACACAAACAGTACTTGTATATCTAAAGAGTACATAATGAACACTTTAAAGATATACAACAAGTTCACATTAAATATTCATCGAGTATGCATTAAATATCTATTGTATATCTCTAATTTTTAAGCGCTCCATCATTCTCCAGCTTCTCCCGCAAAGCCTCGAGTATATAGGCGCTGAAATCCAACGAGGTTTTGTTTGACGCCTTTAATTGAGCATGGGCCTCAAAATATGTTTCAGGTACAGCCCTCAGATTCTTGCTACGAGCTTTACTTTTGACGACGGTCTTTGGCTCAGTACCTTTCTGCTCACCAGGGCTCGGAGAGGTCTTGAGCTTTGCCGAACTCATGAGTCCAGCAAGCTTTTCATGTTGGTCTGCAAAATCGAGCTTTTTAGTCATAGATACACCATAAATACACAACAGATATACATAAGATATTTATAGAATACACTAAAGATACCTTTTATGTATTCATTGTGAGTACTGAAAGTAATTACTTTTTCCTGATGATTTCAAGCATTTCTTCAACCATTGAAATCACCTCTTTACCGCCTGCAGTTACCCGTCCGTGAACAGATTCGGTGATACCGAAACCCGTTTCGATTGTTTCTTCAAAATCTTGCGTACGGTACGAAAGACGACTCTTCATTAATTTAATGTGATTGAACGAAGGAAGCAGAGCCTCTAACTTAGGGTAGTGTTTTTTGTTGGGATTGGTTTTACAGAGAAATAAATGAGCTTCGACATGCTGCCCAATGATCTCACTTATCTCCCCCAAAACCCTGTCAAAACTCATCAGGCCAATTCTTTCAGTAAGAGAATCTTTAGCCGGGACAATAATCAGATCAGCGAAAGCGACTGCTGTACGGGTCATATCTGAGTCAAAGCCACCGCAGTCGATGAATAAAATTTCATCGCTTTCTTTAAACGGACTGATTTCGTGAACCAGCTCTTCCTGGGTTTCAGGAATTGATATAGGGATCTGTCTGTCTTCAGGGCGCAACCCATGAATGATAGAAAGGCCTTTATGAGTATCTAGGTCAAGAGCTTTAGCTGGTTTCAGCTCGCCGGCAACATGGACGGCTGAGGTGGTCTTACCTGCCCCGCCTTTATTGTGTGCCATAACAATCACTGTCATACATATCACCCTGTATATCTGATAAGCGCACACAAGATATTCTAAGTGCGCACATGAAAGTTACTTAAGATATCCGATAGATACTCAATGTATATCTATAAGGCTTCAACTTTATAACACTAAAGAGAATTATCAGCAAGCATGATATGTACACCATGAGCCCTCAAAATACCCACAAAGTAGACACTACAGGCGCATAATGAATACACATAGTGTATACAATGAATATCTATACATCGTATTGTCTTGATAACTAGATAGCAGGGCAGGGCAGGGCAGGGCAGGGCAGATAGGCTATAGCGCGATCAAAATGAAAAGAAGACTTATAAGAAGCAGGGGACTGATAGTCCCCGTGCTTTGATTTACCAATATTGATATGCCCATGTCAGCTGCTCTCTGTCTTAAGCGGGCATAGATCTGTTCATGAGTCCGCTCAGAGCCAATAGCGGAAGTAGCTATCAACATTCTTTTATGATTAACGGGGAGCGGGTCAGTTCCTGAATAAGCAGTCATATATGGCATAAAACAACGTATCGGATTTGCTGAGTTGCATTACTTGTTACACCCTAGTAAAAAAGCTGTAATTCTAGACAATTAGGACAAACAATGCGTCTCTACCATGGTACATCATTCAGTGCCTCTCAGAGCATTATCACCTCAGAGAAAATCCTTCATGAAATACAACGCACTTATAGTGAATCTTCACTTTTTCCCACGACAAACGGCCTCGTTTACTTGACGGATAATATCGGCTTTGCAATTTATGTGGCTAATAAAGAGGCCATATTACGTAGAGAGGATTTTCTTTCAGTATTCGAAGTTGAAGTGGACGATGCTGAACTTTTGCCAGACTTCGACCAACTCCATTACGTACATGGAATAAACCGTGAAGACGCTAGGCATTTGACTTATTCCGACTCCCTTGAAAAAGCACAGGCGTGCTGCGTTGCCCGAAGTTTGCATCTTTTTACAGACATCACGAGGCAATTAGTTTTGCCTTCTAACATAAATAGGAAACATCAGCTCAGGCCGCTGACGAGCGAACTCATTATGCTCAGAAAAAACGGTGATCATCAAAAAGCATCTGACATGCTTAAACGGCAAGTCTGGCACACCTTCAAAAAGGTCTTTGAGCAGAAGTGATATGCCCACCGCTGATTCACACTGAATGTGAAACGTCAGTTTCCGCTCATAGCGGACAACGACATGCGAAAACTTAATCGGAACACTACTCGCAGAGTCTGCAAAACGAAAAAAGGCGGGGTGGTGAACCCCGCCTTTATTCAAGTTCCTTCAGCCCTTATGAGCGTCCGGTCAGTTGCTTGATTACAACGATAATGCTTAAACTGACATGCACTATCTGCAATGCCAGCAGGACAGTACCTAGCGTTATCACTTAGCAGCCTCCTTTACAGGAGGGCGCTACCAACCGCTTATGCCCTTGAACTTCCCTCGCGGTGTGTATCAATTACGAGTCGATACATGCAGCACCCATTGAGTGGGGGCAAACCGGACGGCTCCACCCGTTGCCGGTTGGGAGAATCCTTTAAGATTCACCCAAAGGTACTGCATCAACACGTGCAGACATTATAAAAGCATTATAAGGCTGACGCTATGTTGACGTGACCGTCAGTAGTGCTAAAATTGCACTACGAGTCGATACATGCAGTACCCAGTTCACAGGTATGGCTTCCAACCATACGCAGAACTGAAAAAACCTGGTCTCCAAACCAGGTTTTTTTTCGCCTGAACTACTCAGAAAGAAAAATCATAACGCCGCTATTATAACACGCCCCACACTCCTACGTAGTCGCAGAAATGTAAGCTCAAAGCCCATAATCAGTTCATCCCTTTAGTCAGTAAAAGTCACAGCGGAAAAATAATTTTGTAAATCTCACTTCTTAATCAGTTTCGGGGAACGTCAACAGGAAACGGCTAAAGCCCGAATCAGACGTGATGCTTTGTTAATGCCCGATTAAATTTTTAGCTATAAAACATCAAACTATTAAATAGCTCACTATCAATGAGGCTACATTAGTTCCTGACAGTTAAATTTACGCTTGAAAAAAACATAGGGGGTATTATAAGAAGGGATATTAAATTAAGGTATAATATTAACCGACTAATAATATAAAAATGAAATTAATTGAACGCTATGGATGCTTCGAAAGCACACTTTCAGCCAATTTAGATAGCCAATAAATAATTGGCCAATTTAAACCCCCAACTGATATTATTGGCCTGTTAAAACACACAGGCTAATTTAAGTATACTCTCAGTCACTACTTACTGAACACAACTGTACCTACATTAGCTAGCGTCTGATGCCGGATCCGGTGACTGCGCGCCAAGCGCCATCGAACGAAATTTCAGTGTTGAACATGTGGATGGCCTAGCCGTTCATGATGCGATCCAACACAGATTGCTCGGTGAATTTCACGTAATCAGCCTCTGGAATTTCTTCGGCCTAGTTAACCCATTTGCTTAAAGTGTGAACGGTGACGGCCATGAACCGTACATTATCCATACGTCCGGTGCTTGGATTGCTGCGTTCCTGCATTGTGCCCTGCGTAACAACGCTGCGATGTGCTGCCGTGCGGTGAGCGGAATTGGCAAATGTGGCACCGCATATTGAAGACGCGAGAGGATCACAAGAGCAGCGGAACTGTCTAACAGGTCTGATATCATTACTTCACCTGAGCCCTTTTGCAGCTGTGTTGCCTCTCAAGCAGCTACTGAGCACCGGATACACACTCTCATTTTGTTAAAATACGTCAAGCTATAAACAGGCTAAGACTCATGTAAGCCTGAATTCAGTCTGGTCAAAATCCCCTCCTGAGCACGAATCGCGGCATTTATCAGAGCCGATTCAGTTGAACCTGCAATATGAGGAGTAAGAAGAGCTTCATCATTTTTCTGCAAAGGGCTAAAAAAATGTTCGCCTTCGGATTCTAAAGTATCGAGAGCGGCACCGGCTATCCATCCTGGATGCTTATGCATAAACTGTGCGAGAGCATGCTCGTCAACAATCCCACCACGGGAAGTATTGATCAGACAGGAGCCGGTTTTGAAAAGAGGTAAGACTGAAGAATTTATCAAGTGATATGTTTCGGAATTAAGGGGAAGATGAAGTGAAATAACATCATTATTGCTGAGCAAAGACTCGATATTTTCAGCCCTGAATACTCCCAGCCCGGCGGCCATTTCATCAGTAAAACGAGAACTTCCTAACACTGTAACCGGCATCTTAAAAGGTCTGAGAAGATGAATAAGAGCCTGAGATATCGCTCCGGTTCCAGCCAGCCCTACTGAAACGTCACAAAGTGATCGGGCTGGCGGAAGGGCAGTTTTGGACCAGATACCGCGCCGCATTTTTGACTGATGCCAGCAAGAATGCCTGAGCATCGCAAGCATCTGAAGCAGTGTAAATTCCGCTACTGCTGAAGCATTAGAGCCTGGCGTATTAAAAACGTCAATGCCAAGCGATTCAGCCATTACCAAGTCGATATGGTTCAGGCCCACTCCAGCTTGGGCAATGATTTTTAAACGAGTATCAAGGGTCTCTCTGGTGAGAGCAAGAAGCAACTCCGGACCTATAGGAACATTCTTACGGAGTTTCATAGCATCAATCCCACCATGATCATCTGCAACGGCCACAATTTCCCTGAAATTATGCGTGTCAACATTTACTCGGTGAACAGAATAATTTTGTGAGGGCAGACTACAGGGAGTCTGGGTATTAACAATCAATTCCGTACTGTCTGAAAGATAACCCTCGATCTCTTTGGCTGACAGTTTTCCGGGTAAAACATCTAACAGGAAAATCTTGGTTTTCATTTATTTTTCCGTCAGGCTAGAGGTGTAATTTTCCCACCATACTCATTAATGAGATGGCAGGCTGAGTGTGTCAGTGATTCATTAGTAGCAGGTTGTTCATATAGCACAGGACAATCTTCAAGACCAATACGGAGTGTTGTGATCAGCGGGTTGTCTACCGCAAAGGCTATCCAGTCACGGCGAATATCTTCCAAGTGAGGCGTTCCAGGACGCAAGATCACCCCCATCACAATGTCACCCTCATGTCCTGTCTTGTCTATAACCCGCCTGGCGCGCAGGACAAGTTCACTCATATCATATCGGGAACAGCCACTGAGAGAGGGAGTAAATTCAGGCAACAGAACAAGGCGTACATGTGTCCTGATTAGTTGTTCAGCCTGAATTTTTTCAACAATGTCCATGCTGTCACGTGTGGTAATCTCAATTTCCTGGCCAATATTGAGAGAATGGAGCTGTTTTGTAAGCTCGTCATAAAACATATGGGTTACTGCCGGAGACTGTGCTGAACTTACATGACCGATATCGGTATCTTCGTCAAACATTCTGACTTCAGTAGCGGTAAATCCTGTGACATAGTCGGGTAAAAAAGGGGGCTCTGGCTCAATACAAGCAAGCCGTATTTTTTCAGCTTCAGCGAGAAGTTTGCATTCATCAACACAGCCTGACTGTCTGAGTATGCTTTCACGATGGGAAATTTGGTTGATGACTTCCCCAGACCTGCTCGTAGCCAGACAAAGTGAGGCATCAGGGAATTGCTGACGGAAGCTGGAAGTAAATTTTCTGTACCACGCTGCATCAGCGACATGTAAATCCCCTGGCGCACGAGAATGCACGTGAAACTGTCTCGCCCCCAGTCTGTAACAGACCGCTGTATCTTGCAGCGCTTCTTCTACTGAGCATGGTAAATCCGGAACGCCTTTTGGCGCAAGAACACTAGGACCTTTACCCCATTTTGAGCCATTTAAAGCGACTGATAATTTTAAACGTTTCATAACTTCTCCGGAGTGGTGTTATAGAGATTGAATTTCTTGATGAAAAAAAAAGTTACGGAAATTCCCGTAATTAACAAGGGTATGAACAGCACTGTTGTAATGTTATGAATTTCTATTCCGGCAGCAAACATCACAACTGCAAGCGTAGTTCCGGCGCCCTGAAATATCTGCTGAGCTACAGCGATGTAAGTAGACAGAGAATTGTATTTTGAAGAATCCAGAACCATATATCCCATAGCATTCGACGACGTCATAAACAGTGAGCGACACAATCCAAGCACAATCATAGGAGCGGCATAAAAATCAATGGTGAATAAGACCACATAAGAAGCACCAGAGAGAATGCAAGTTAGTAAAATAAAAAACTCACAGGATAAGAATGAATTGAGGAACCTGACCACTGGTTTAGACAGTAACCCACCAACAGCAATGAGCGACATCAGATAACTGGCATTCGACAGAGTTAAATGCATGCAATAGTGCAGATAAAAAGGAATTAAAGCTAAAATGGCCCCATAAAAAAACCTGCCAGAACAGAGCATTATAAACCAGAAAGTAAATTTACGGCTCCTGAAAACAGACAAGTCTATGAAAGAAGATGTTTTCATTCTGACATAAGAAAAGGAAAAACCAAGCATCAAAACAAAAAAAACAATCGAAGCAAAAGAAAAAACAGACTGAAATTTCACACCTGCACTATGTAATGCTAAAAAAATCATTAAAAAAAGAACTAAAAGGTAAATATACCCCGTCAGGAAAAACGAAACAGTCGGGGTGTCTTTACTCACAGGATAAACTTTTATCGCAATTAATGTACAAAAGGTGACCATCGGAATGTTGATGAAAAATATATACCGCCAGGTATGATTTTCAGATAAAAATCCCATCAGCAAGGGGCCCACAAGTGGACCAATAAGTGCAGGAATAGTAATAATGCTCATAACATTAAGGTAATGATTCTTTTCTATTCGCTCGATCAGTAAATTACGCCCTACCGGAACAAGAAGAGAACTACTGAGACCGTGAAGAAATCGACCCAATAAAAAAAGGAAGAGTGAGTAAGCAAAACCACAAAGTAAAGAACCTGCTAAAAAAAACAAACAGGCCAAGATAAAGCAGTTTTTGGTACCGTATTTGTTACTCAAAAAACTCCCCAAGGGCAGGGTAAAAGCCACACCCGTATAGTATGCGATAAGGGCATTGCCAGCCTGATTTAATGTCAGGGAAAATTCCTTCGCCAGCATAGGCAAAATAAGGTTGACCACAGATGCGTCAAAATTATCAGTAAAAAGTGCCAGTGCAACAACCCAGGACAGTAAACCGACCCTATGGGGAGATGACATATCTGCTACTCCTCAATGGCATATATCAATGAGTGATCGGTATTAGCAAGCTCCAGAAAACCTGAGTAAAAGTTCTGAAGCGCAGCAGGAGACAGGAAAGTAACATCTTTCTTGGTGTTGATAAGCATAAGTTTGTATGGTGTGAGCATATACTCTTTCCAGTTAACTTCCTCAAGAAGAGCTTTATCGCTAAGAAGATCCTCAGCAGACAGATATTCAGGTGTAGGATGAGAATATCCATGCATAGAATTCCACACCAGTTCCTTTGCTAGGATAACTTCATGTGAAATCCAGCAAAGCAATTGATAAAGAGAGGTTTTATCACTACGCTCATAATCTTGTGCGAGTCTTTTAATAGTGTCATTATTAGGTCTCGACCAGTCGGAAGTCTGCCACATTAACTCTTCATCTGTTCGAGACAGGGCATAAGCGATATGTTTTATGTAGCTGGCGAACTTTATGTCTGTCTGTGCCCTCTGGAAAACCTGCTCAGCAGATAAGAGTTCAAATGCACCGGCACCCAGTAATTCACTATGAATACCCGTCAGGAGTATTGATCTTGTCCATGGTATAGCCCTTATTGCATCGGGCCGCGATTCGAACTCGGTTATATTGTATAGGCGAGTTGGCGGACGTGTTCCTTTTGCTGTCCCTCTAACAATATCAAATCTACTGATTTTTTTTAGGAACATTGTCACTGCTGGCGTTTCAAAAAAATTTCTCTGATATCGTTCGACAACCTTACTCCAGACTTTCTGAGAGTTTTTGAGTGATGAAAAATCTTCAAGAGGTGCTTTCTGTAAATGCATGTCATACACATCACAAAAAAAGTTAACAGCCTGTCTGTTGCTTAACAGGTGAGTACGCATTTCAGCACAGCCAGCCAACATGAATCGGGTCTGAACATCACGACTGGCACCGTATTCATTAAATATTTCTTTGAAATTACCGTTACAGCGTGCATGCTCTCCGCCAGTGATGACATGCCTCACTAATTTAATGCCAAAAGACTGGGCAATAACTTCATGCTCTCTGGCCAGAGACATATTGAGCTTGTGCATACCCTTACCTCCCTGTTTGCCAGTATCACTTGGACCAAAAGTGATAAACTGTGTATTGTCCAGGGATGTAAGATGCTTACGGTATAAGTCGTTTGAATATAACTTTTTTATTTTCCCCAGTGTTTCAATAGCCCCATGACTGTCTTCGGGCTGAATGGCAATATTGATATTATTAAGATTGCTCTCTGTTTTAGAGAGGAAAATAAGTTCAAACACACTGGAAAGGTATCTGGCCTCAGCGATTCCATGCGTTTTCATCATATCAGGATAACGACTCATCAGAGTGAACCTTTCCAAAACATTCCTTGCATCATACATTTTTATGTATTCAGGGTCAGAATCAATCAGTTCTATATAACTTACCGCTGTGTACTCTTTTTTTCTTTTTTGATATTCCAGATCTGTTCTCTCTGTATACAAATTTTTTAATTTAACAGGGGTAAAATCCTCGCTCCCCTCCATCAAATAGCACAAAAGGTCAATTTTTTCGTCTTCACCAAGCTCAGAGTAATTAAGTAAACCAGGGTATCTTAAATTAATTACATATCCGGGAATAATTGTATCAACTACAGAAGATAATATTTCTTCATTGTCCCGAAATTCAATTTCAAGATAGTGAAAACCAAAAGTTCGCACTTTCATAATGAGCGTATCTACAAGATGATTACTCGTATTTTTTATCTTGATTGCAGCCAAATCTGAAATAAACTCTTCAGCATTTCTGTAAGTTACGGGGATGGATTTAAGTTTAGTCTTGATAAGGTCAATGTCTTCAAACGCGCTGCAGCCTTTCTGGGTTGAAATAATGTCAAGATCCTGAGCGTAACGCTCCGTTATTCTTTTTCTCAGGGTAACGATAAGTTCTTCTGTATCGCTATTTTTTTCAAATGGCCTCCCGTCTTTATCTCCATATAGCCACGTGTATGCTGAAAGCCATTTCTTATCCAAAGGAATGTTCATCAGTTCACAGGTAGGAACTATTGCATCATAAAGCAGGTCAGCATAAAAAACCTGAATATCTATATCATTATCATTACCACCATTCCAGACTGAGGAAATAACCGACCCCAGGGCATTGATTAAATCTGATTCACTTGGTTTGAAATCAGTATCCTCAAGCAGGTCAGCAAGCAACTTGAGTGACTTCGTCACGGGAAACTTGATCTGCTCTGTTTCTTTACACAGCAGTCCTATATGAAAATTGAGTGGTCTAAACTCACGGAAGTCTCTCATATTATAATGTCTGCCATAAATCTCAGTCGCACGACTAAGTCGTACGGAAAGGTTGGCTAAAAGTTGTTTTAAGAGGAGAATACTCCAGAATGCAAATCGATGTTCCTCACCATAAGAAATTTGTTGTTCATGAAACTGCTCAACTGTTTTTTCATTTATGAGATCGATATAGCTGATACGTTCGATATCATCAATGACCGAATCATTTATTTGAACTATTTTTCCATCACGGAGAATTTCAAGAGTTTCTGACCATAAACGGGAGAAAAGTTCTTTTGATGCGGATAAAGTAGTTCCGGAGCCATATTTATGGCGATGCAAAATCGATTTAGATGCACTATCTTGATAGTTTTCGCGAAGCATATTAGCACTCCTAAGGGATGTAAAAGACAAATCATAAACAACTCTTTACAACCACAATATTTAGTACGGAAACCACACTTCAAGGTCAACAACTAAGGTTAATACTAAAAAGACTATATATATCAACACATTAAGAGTACAACTGAAAAACACATACTTATCAATACCAAGCTATTCAGTAATTTAGATAAAAGCCTCTACGAATGACTGGCTTACTTTAAATTTGTTTAAAACTGTAAAATGTGTTGTTTTTTTAATATGTCACCTTTTATTTGTCGTGTTCTTTCTTAAGTTTTAGCTTTACAAGCATACAATTTAGATGCTTTGATTATGTAAAGTTGCTCAAAGTAGTTGTTCAGGGAGGGGATATGGCTCAAGATGCGATACTTATTTCCGCAACGCTCAATACTCACCGGGTAGAAACTTCAGGAAATGAAAATGAAATAATTATGTTGATGGAAAATTACAATATCCGTCAGAAGCTGAAATTATCTAGTCTCACACGTTTAGATCAAAATATTTTTGAATCAGTTATTAAAGAAGCCCAGCAAGGTAAAGCTATAATTTTTAGCCACGTATCTCTTCTTTATTTGTTAAAAAGTAGTTTGCTTATAGCCTTGAAAGACTCTTTAAGCTTGAAAAAAGTTGATATAATTTTCCTCGATCTTATGACCTGCCAAAACACCCAATCCCATGATGAAAATAAAATTTTCCTTCACGCTGCCACAGCGCTCATCATCGACACTATTCTTTCTTATCATTCAATAAGAAATCAGATACATACTATCAATCACATATCAGGTATGGACCGGGCTAAACAGGCAGGGAAAATGAGAGGAAGAAAACCAGATATTAGAATGCATGAAAAGATTTATCAACTTAGAGTCGTTGAGGGGAACAGTATAAAAGATACAGCAAACCAACTTGGGATATCAGAACGGACTGTAATCCGGGTCACAGCACTTTTTACAGAACTTGGTAACGGCCGAATTTAAATGACAGTAGGCAGGCCGCTAAAACCAGCCGGCCATATGTTCAACACTCATAATGAAAAGAGTATGTATCTGTTTATATGACGTGAAACGGCCGTGATAAGACTAAATTTTTTCATCCATTCTTTTTCAGCATTGACAGGGCTTCGCTGCCCGGCATGTGAAACTGCACCCGGTGACGCGCCGCCACATCCAGCGCAAACACCTTCGTGTACACCTCAGTTGACTTCAGGCTCTTGTGACCCATCAGGCTCTGCAGCGCCTTCAGCGGGATCCCCGCGTAAAGCATGTGCATGGCATAGCTGTGCCGGAAAGTGTGCGGCGTGACCGGCACCGAGAAGGTTACGCCGTCTTCCGCTGCGACCGCCACGGCTTCGTTAATCCAGGTCCTGACGGTGCGGTCGGTTACGGTCCACAGCCGCACTTTTTCGGTCCGGCCGGTGTCAGGATTGCGCCGCTCGACCGGAATACGCAGCGTGGCCACCATCATCTCCAGCTGGGCGATGTAGTGCGGATCGGACAGCGGAACCAGCCGGTGGGGCACCACGCCGGA
>Ga0105244_10002905_pt1 | contig 12652 bp, 9 predicted proteins | sample KBSM44metaG_FD_80423 | JGI IMG/M metagenome (GOLD analysis project Ga0105244, IMG submission 80423) | Miscanthus rhizosphere microbial communities from Kellogg Biological Station, Michigan, USA - KBS M4-4 metaG | ecosystem: Host-associated > Plants > Roots > Rhizosphere > Soil | place: Michigan...
GTACACATAAATCAGCGGCCCGATAAAGTCGTTCATTGACCACATGAACTGGAACAGGGCGACGGAGATAATGGCCGGTTTCAGAATCGGCACTACCACATACCAGAGCACCTGGAAGGAGTTACAGCCATCAATTTGCGCGGCTTCTTCCATATCGCGTGGTACGCCACGCAGGAACTGGATCAACATGAAGACAAAGAACCCTTGGGTGGCAAATGCCATTGGTAGCCACAGGGGTAAATAGCTATTCAACATGCCCATTTCACGGAACATCAGGTATTGCGGGATTAGCAGCACAGTGCTTGGCAGCAACATGGTGGTAATCAACGTGGCGAACCAGAACTTCTTGAACGGGATTTCGAAACGGGCGAAGCCGTAAGCGACAATCGTTGAAGAGATAATGGTCAGCAGAACTTTGGGAATCACATACTGCATGGTGTTCAGCATGTAGTGACCAAAGGTGTACTCAGTACCGGTTTTCCAGCCGTTGACGAAACCGTCGCTGGTTGGGTTTGACGGCCACAGGCCCAGCGTGGTGAAGATCTCATGGTTCGGTTTAAACGCGGCAGAGAACATCCACACCAGTGGGTAGAGCATCAACAGGCCGACAATAATCAGCACCACATAGCGAATGCTACGGCTGATTTTTTCGCGACGTAATGTACGGGCGACTTCTTGCTCTGCCAATTCCGTCTGGCTTGGTGAACCGAGCTGGTTTGTTGGAATATCAGCCATTTTTGCCTCCCTTATCTGCGGAGTAGAACACCCAGTATTTCGATGACTTAAAGGCGATGGAGGCAAAGACCGCCACGACCAGGAACAGAACCCACGCCAGAGCTGCGCCATAACCCATATCGAAGTATTTGAACGCGGTGTCGTAGATATACAGTGAGAACAAGTAGGTGTAGTGAGTCGGGCCGCCGCCGGTAATGATGTATGGCGCGGTAAACTCCTGGAACGCCTGCGTGGTCTGCATGATGAAGTTGAAGAAGATGACTGGCGTAATCAAAGGAACCGTCACTTTGGTGAACATCTGCCATTTGGACGCGCCGTCGATCATTGCCGCTTCATACTGTGATTGCGGAACGTTTTGCAGCGCAGCCAGGAAGATGACCATCGCCGAACCGAACTGCCAGACACGCAGCAGCGTAACGGACATCAGCGCCAAAGAAGGCTCACCCAGCCAGTTCACTGGGTCCAGACCGAACACACCAATAAAGCTATTCAGCAGGCCATCGATGGCAAACAGCGCACGCCATAAAACGGCAATCGCAACGGAGCTACCCAGAATAGAGGGGATGTAATACGCAGTACGGAAGAAACCGATGCCGCGTAGTTTAAAGTTCAGAACAAAGGCGATGCCCAGCGCGAATGCGAGTTTTAACGGGATAGTTAAAAACACGTAGGCAAACGTCACGCCCATGGATTTCCAGAAGAGTGAATCTTCGGTCAACATGTAGCGATAATTTTCAATACCGGTGAACACCGGTGGGTTCATCAAGTCGTACTCAGTAAAACTGAGGAAGAAAGATGAAACAAACGGGAAGGCAGTAAAGACTAACAACCCTATTATGTAGGGCGAAATCCATGCCAATCCCAGCATTCTGTTTTCATTCATACATACCTACCTGGTGGTCAATGGTTTAAAAATTGTTTGATACAAAAATATTCTTGAAACTCATTGCCTCACCCTGGTGAGAAATCTGATGGGTCGAAAAGGGTTGGGCATCATCGTCATATTCATTCCCTGATAATTGATTGATAAATAAAAGATTAAAACACCGTTGTGCTTATCGCTTTTCTGTAATGGATAACAGATTTCATAAACATGTGAACCGTGGTTCTTGGTTTGTAAAACAGCGTTTTAATTTATCTTATTACGATTTGTAACTACGTCATTCAATTCATCAGAGAAATGTGATCGATGTCGAAACGCTGTTTTGATTATGTGAAACAGGCGAGGTTTTAGAGACTTGTGTAAAAATGGACAGAGTTTTTATTGATTTTAAAACTACAAGAGTTGAGAGTTGTTTTTAAGAGTATTCTTGGTGATAATACCCACTGATAAGGAAAATTTACGTTTCATTACAAGGTTGTGGCTTTGTTATTGGCGCATTAACAGAGGGTAGAAATAGCGTTGAAAACGCGTTTTTTGCTATCGATGCATGACATGCACCAGGAAAAGATCTGTAGCCTTTATCCTCGCCTAAAACCTGACCTGTTCCGTTTTTTCTTAACGTCGCGTAACCGTTTTAATTTCCCAACTCAGGAAAGGTACTGCGCGTCCTTTTTATTCATAAATTAAAAACCGGCCAGTTATGTCTTCTATTGAAATGAAAGCCAATCGCCTGGAAAACGTCTCTCCTTACCCGCTTGTGGCACCGCGCCATGAAGAGATTGACTTACTCGACTTGTTATCCACTCTGTTTGCCGCCAAAAAACAAATAGCCATCATTACACTATTATTTGCTTTGTGCGGGCTGGCAGCCAGCTTCCTGCTACCACAAAAATGGACCAGCCAGGCGATTGTTACCCCTCCTGAAACTGAAGAGGTTAGTGAGTTACACCGCGCGATGGTAAATCTCACCGTGCTTGGGGTCGAAACCAATCTGAGTTCCGTCAACTTGTATAATTCGTTTTTGAAGAAGTTTGATTCTCAGCAGCTTCGCGCACAGTTCCTCAGCCAATCTCCGTATGTGCAGGCGCTGGTGAAGAATGGGGATGTCGATAACCCTGAATTGTACAAAGCCATCGTCAGGGTCTCGCAAAATTTTACCGCGATGGACAATAGTGACCCTAAAAAATCCACCAATATGCCTTACACCTCCTGGACCCTGGGTTTTACTGCGCCTGATGCTGATGATGCTCAGCAGGTGCTGCAAAATTACATTCAGTTTATTGCCGAACAAGTGAATAAAGACATCATCGCTGATGTAAAAAATGCCGTTGAATTAAAAATAGCATATGAAAAAGACCGTCTGGCATTGGATCGGGTCAACCTTGAAAACCAACATAATGTGAACGTTGAGCGTTTGGGTTACTCGTTACAGGTGGCGAATGCTGCGGGCCTGAAAAATCCGGTATACAGCAATAGCCAGGCAGTGAAAGACGACCCTGATTACTCCATTTCGCTTGGGGCAAATGGCTTAGCCGAAAAGCTAAAAATTGAACAATCGATTAAAGACGTAGCTCAGTTGAATGTCTCAATACAAAATCGTGAGCATGTTCTGAGCGCATTGCAGGCGATAAATCTTGGCTCAGTTGATTTCACACCTTTCAAATACCAGATGCAGCCTTCGCTACCGGTAAAAAAAGATGGCGCCAGTAAATCACTGATTATTGTGTTGGCGGCGCTGGTTGGCTTGATTGTGGCGGCGGGTTCTGTGCTGGTTCGTGGTGCGATGTCGTCTCGTATGAGAATTGAAGAAATATAATCGCTGATATTGCTGTATAAACGGCTGCTTCCAAAACCTGGAAGCAGCCGTTTTTTTGGCACTTACTTCAGAAAATCTTCACGGATTGGGGTGAAAGTATCCAAAAGTGTGCCAGCAGCCAGGCATACGCAGCCGTGCATCACGTGAGGTTCTTTATAGAGTGTGTCGCCCGTGGTCACACGGTGAGTTTCTTCACCGATGGTGAATTCAAATTCGCCAGACAGCACATAAGTTAACTGCTCATGTGGGTGATTGTGCATCGGGCCGATGGCACCTTTTTCAAAGTTAACCTGTACTGCCATCATTTTGCCGTCGTGCGCCAGGATACGGCGGCTCACGCCAGCACCTAAATCTTCCAGTTGAGTATCTTTAATAAAAGTGAACATCTTTCGATCCTTGGTTACGTGAAACGTTGTTTCATTTAAATAATCGTAACCTGAAAATCCCCTTTGCGATAGTTGGCACCGGAGTTTTGTAAGGCCGATCACGCTTTCCTGCCTGATAATCTCTCTGTTATAACCAATGTCATGACAAAGAACAGGTGACGAAAAAATGAAAACAATTGGCTTGCTGGGTGGCATGAGTTGGGAATCGACAATTCCTTATTATCGATTGATTAATGAAGGTATTAAGACGCGTTTAGGTGGGCTGCATTCGGCAAAAATTGTGCTGCACAGTGTTGATTTTCATGAGATTGAAGCCTGTCAGACCAGCGGTGAATGGGATTTAGCCGGTGATATGCTGGCGCAAGCAGCGCTTGGCCTGCAAAAAGCCGGGGCCGAAGGCATCGTGCTGTGTACCAACACCATGCACAAAGTGGCACACCACATTGAATCACGTTGCTCGCTGCCGTTCTTGCACATCGCGGATGCGACGGGGCGCGCCATTACTGCGCAAAATGTTCAGCGTGTTGCTTTGCTGGGGACGCGTTACACCATGGAACAGGATTTTTACCGAGACCGCCTGAATGCTGAGTTTGGCATTGAATCGTTAATTCCCCATGAAGAGCAGCGCCAGCGCATTAATCAGGTCATCTTTGAAGAACTGTGTCTTGGAAAAATCACTGCCGAGTCGAAGCACTATTATCAGCAAGTGATTAAAGAGTTGCAGAAGCAAGGCGCAGAAGGGGTGATTTTTGGCTGCACCGAAATTGGCTTGCTGCTTAACCAGCAAGATTGCCCATTACCAGTGTTTGATACTGCCGCCATTCATGCTGAAGATGCAGTGAAATTTATGCTTGCTGAGGTGTGATTTTTTCTTTTTTAATTTCAAAAAGATAAATGAAAAATCGAGTATCCTCAGCGCACGCCGGGTCATACCCGGCGTTTTTTGTGTTATTAATTTGTTAAGCAGCGCACGTTTTTTCAAACAAGCTGCACCTCTGACATCCTCGCGTTCTGGCGGTTGAACCACGTTCTTCCGCCTTTTGTTATTTCTGCAACCTGGAGTTTTCCCATGCCTGTTTCCTTGCTGGCGCTGGCGATGAGTGCTTTTGCCATCGGCACGACGGAGTTCGTGATTATGGGCCTGCTGCCCGAAGTGGCCGGAGACCTGACGATCTCGATTCCCACTGCAGGCTGGCTGATTAGCGGCTACGCGCTCGGGGTCGCGATTGGCGCACCGATCATGGCGTTACTGACGGCACGTTTGCCACGCAAACTTTCTCTCGTGCTACTGATGGTAATTTTTATCGTCGGCAACATCCTGTGCGCACTGGCGCTGAATTATCAATTCCTGATGCTGGCGCGCATTATTACCGCGCTGTGCCACGGTGCATTTTTTGGCATTGGTGCCGTGGTGGCAGCAAGCCTGGTCGCGCCAAATCGCAAAGCGTCGGCGGTGGCTTTGATGTTCACAGGTCTGACATTAGCGAATGTGCTTGGCGTGCCAATCGGCACCTGGTTTGGGCAACTGTACGGCTGGCGTTCGACATTCTGGGGCGTGGCGATTATCGGTGTGGTGGCGTTTATCGCGCTGATAGTTAGTTTGCCATCGCAAAAAGAGGAAACGCCTGCCGATCTGAAGCGCGAAGTGAGCGCCCTGGCGAACGGTAAACTTTGGCTTTCGCTGTCAATGACGGTCTTTTTTGCCGCCGCGATGTTTGCCTTATTTAGCTATATTGCGCCGATGCTGTTGCAGGTCACGGGCATTACAAATCAGGGCGTGAGCTGGACGTTGTTCCTGATTGGTGCGGGGTTAACGGTTGGCAATATTCTTGGCGGCCGACTGGCCGACTGGCGCGTTTCATTTAGTTTGATCTTAAGCTTCAGCCTGATTGCGATTTTCTCGTTGCTGTTCCGCTGGACCAGCCACGGTATGTGGCTTGCAGAAATCACGCTGTTTCTCTGGGCAATGGCGGCATTCGCCACCGTTCCTGCGCTGCAAATCAATGTGGTGCTACACGGCAAAGATGCACCCAACCTGGTGTCGACGTTGAACATTGCAGCTTTTAACGTTGGCAATGCGCTAGGTGCGTGGGTTGGCGGAGCCGTGATTGCTCATGGTTACGGCCTGACCGCCGTACCGGTTGCGGCGGCAGGACTTGCTGCTATTGGGTTGGTCATCTGCCTGATTAACTTCAGCAATGGCACTGGTCATCAACTGCCAGTAACAGAACACTAATTCAGGCATCCAGCAACGCGCTAAGTGGCTCGGTGTAGATTTGCATGCTGTTTTGCAAATGTTCGCTGAATGCCGTGACCAGCGCAGAAGCAGGGCGGTGCAGTGGGCGAATCAGGCTCACGGTAAACGGCACCGCCACGCTAAAGCGCCGCGCCACAACGCCACTGGAAGCATAATCCAGAGCGGTCAACGGATTGACCACGGAAACCCCAACTCCCGCCCGTACCATCGCACACACCGACGCTGCACTGTGCGTTTCCATCACCATTCGTCGCTTAACGTCGTGTTCCTGAAACAGTGAATCCAGAAGCTGCCGATAACTGTCGGTACGCGACAAGCTGATGTAGTTTTCTCCGGCAAAATCTTGCGGTGTCAGCACTTTTTTATCGGCGAGGCGATGCCCGGCAGGCAGAACACAAACTTCGTTAAGCGTCAGCAAAGTCTGGCGGTCAGTTCCGGCAGGCGTCACGGTGTTTTCGGTCAGGCCCAAATCATGGCGTTGTGCCGATAGCCATTCTTCCAGCAACGGCGATTCTTGCGGCACAATATTCAGACTTAGTTCCGGATAGCGTGCCAAAAACGGTTGCACCAATACCGGCAAGAAAGATTGTGAAAACACCGGCAGGCAGGCGATAGATAGCTCGCCCTGGCGAAATTCGCGCAGGCTTTCTGCGGCACTCAGTATTCTGTCCAGCCCGTACCAGGAGCGCTGCACTTCTTCAAACAAGCGCAAGCCCTGAACGGTAGGGTGCAAGCGCCCACGGCTACGCTCGAATAATTGCAGGCCAATCAACTTCTCAAGTCTTGCCAGTTCACGGCTGACGGTGGGTTGCGAAGTATGCAGCAATGCTGCTGCTTCGGTGAGGTTACCGGCAGTCATTACCGCATGGAAAATTTCGATGTGGCGTAAGGTGATTGAGGGCATGTTTTGGCCTTTGTGTTTTGGGTCAGCAATGAGCGCCCTCACCCTGGCCCTCGCCCCCAGGAGAGGGACTCAAGGAGATTGGTCTGGTTTTCTTCCCTCTCCCTCAGGGAGAGGGCCAGGGTGAGGGGAGATATATCCATATCATAAATGAATAGACTTGGCAGAAAACGATATTTTTTCTTCTCTTCACTCTATGGCGTAATACAAAAAAATGAATTGTTGCCGGAGTCACCATGCCACGCCCACTGAATAACCCTGAAACTGCGTTGAATGCGCAAAACTTGCTGGCATTGCCTGCTGAATTTGGTTGCCCGGTCTGGGTATACGATGCAGAAATTATTCGCCAGCAAATCGCGCAACTGCGCCAGTTTGATGTGATTCGTTTTGCCCAAAAAGCCTGTTCCAACATTCATATTTTGCGCCTGATGCGCGAACAAGGCGTGAAGGTCGATTCGGTTTCTCAGGGTGAAATTGAACGGGCGTTAGCGGCGGGATATCAGCCGCTGGAAAACAAAGACGACATCGTTTTTACTGCCGATATGATTGACCAGCCAACTCTGGCGTTAGTCGCCGAACAGCAAATCCCGGTTAACGCCGGTTCTGTCGATATGTTGCAGCAGCTTGGCGAAGTGTCGCCGGGGCATCGTGTCTGGCTGCGCGTCAATCCAGGCTTTGGTCACGGTCACAGCCAGAAAACCAATACTGGCGGTGAAAACAGCAAACACGGTATCTGGCATGCGGATTTACCGCAGGCGCTGGAGGTGATTCAACGCTACAAACTGCAACTGGTCGGCATTCATATGCATATTGGTTCAGGCGTTGATTACGGGCATCTGGAACGTGTTTGTGGCGCGATGGTGCAACAGGTGATTGATTTTGGTCAGGATCTGGAAGCTATTTCCGCAGGCGGCGGTTTGTCGATTCCCTATCGCGAAGGCGAAGAAACCATCGATACCAATCATTATTACGGTTTGTGGAATGCGGCTCGTGAAAAAATCGCTCAACGTCTGGGGCATCCGGTGAAACTGGAGATCGAACCTGGGCGTTTCCTGGTGGCGGAATCGGGCGTGCTGGTGGCACAAGTGCGTTCAGTGAAAAACATGGGCTCGCGCCACTTCGTGCTGATTGATGCCGGTTTTAACGATTTGATGCGCCCGTCAATGTACGGTAGCTATCATCATATTTCTGCGTTAGCGGGGGATGGACGTGAGCTGGCGACGTTGCCACTGGTCGAAACCGTGGTCGCCGGTCCATTGTGTGAATCCGGCGATGTGTTTACCCAGCAAGAAGGTGGCAAAGTGGAAACCCGTGCGCTGCCGCCGGTGCAAGTCGGCGACTATTTAGTGCTGCACGATACCGGCGCGTATGGCGCATCGATGTCGTCCAACTACAATAGCCGCCCGCTGCTGCCGGAAGTATTATTTGATAACGGCAAAGCGCGGCTGATTCGCCGCCGCCAGACGGTGCAGGAGTTGTTGGCTTTAGAGCTTATCTAAACTGTAAAACGGCCCCGGCGCGACTGAATCCCGTAACACCAGCTTGCCAACAAACGGTGGGATCGCCTCGAGCGACTCGCCGTTTGCCAGTTTTATTGCCTGATTGATAGCCGTGATGATCATGTTATCGATAGGCAAATAAACGCTGGATAACGCAGGCTCCAGCCACTGCGCGCTCGGCGCATCATCAAAACCAAACAACGAAATATCTTGCGGAATGCGCACTCCAGCCTGATGCAGCGCTTTCGACGCACCCAGCGCCATATCGTCGTTGCAGGCAAACAGTGCAGTAAACGAGACGCGGCTTTCCAGTAACTCCTGGCACAGCTTGTGGCCAAGCTCCATGCTGGAATCGCCGTATTTCACCCGATCTTCGCTAAAAGCAATGCTATGTTTTTGCAGTGCTTGCCGATAGCCCATCAGGCGCGCCTGGCCGGTTGGCGTGGAAATCGGTACGGTGATACAGGCAATATCGCGATGGCCCTGCTGAATTAAATAGTCTGTCGCTTTAAATGCGGCATCTTGTTGTTCGAAGAAAACGCAGCGATCGCGCGCCTGGCTCACATCGCGGTTAATCACCACCAGCGGCACCTTGATGCTATTCATTAGCGACAATAATGTACGTTCACTCATAAAACGGGTGTACAGCACAATGGCGTCACAGTGCCGGTCTACCAGCATTTGCACGGCTTCGAGTTCTTTCTGCGGTGTGTCGTGCCCATCGGTGACAATCAGTTGCTTTCCCCACACTTCAGTCTGGCGCGAGGCTTGTTGTAATAGTCGGCCAAAGTAGAAGCCATCAAACGTCGATACCACCAGACCCACACTATTACTGCTGCGATTGGCGAGCGATCGCGCCAGAAAATTAGGGCGATAACCTAACTCTTCCATAGCGCTAAACACCTGTTCGCGGGTGGTCTCTTTGACTTGCCCAATCCCGTTGAGCACGCGTGATACCGTTGCTTTGGAAACGCCTGCGCGTAGCGCGACATCCAGCATTGTTACCATCAATTCATTCCTGAGTAAGACGCTTAGCCGCGTGGTCGCATAATTTCGCTAGTTTATCACGCTGGGCTGATGAAACATCGTGCTTGCGGCTTCGCTATGCCATTTGGCGGAGCGGATCACGCTTTTGTACCCGTCATACTTCAAGTTGCAGGCGCGTTGGCTGCTTTCAGTCACCCGAATCACTTACTTTAGTAAGCTCATCGGGATTCCTTCTTTTGCCGCCTTCCTGCATCTTGAATTATTTAGGGTATGAATTTATTTGGTATGCCAAATTGGTTTTATTGGAATTCCAATATAACGATGTGGGACATTTATCACGGAATTGTTAGGCGGTTGATCCTATTTTTGGCATACCAAAACGTTCGTTAAACATCACCCTACATAATAAAAAACGACAACACAGAGGTATACCCAATGGCATTACAGGAAAAGTTAATCGACTCGCTGGGGAGTTTCGCCACGAAATTCAACAGTTACCGTTATATTATGGCGATCAAAGCCTCGTTCATCACCCTGATGCCAGTGATTATTGTCGGGGCGTTCTCGGTACTGATTTCTAACATGGTGCTGGACCCGAAAAACGGCCTGGCCAGTTTTTCTGCATTGTCGTTTCTGGCACAGCTGAAACCAATCACCGCGGCGATTAACTACGCCACGCTTAACTTTTTGAACATCGGTGCGGTGTTCCTGATTGGTATCGAATTGGGGCGCATCAACGGTATTAAAAGTTTGTTCCCCGGCTTGCTGGCGGTGATTTGCTTTATTTGCGTGACGCCAACGACTATTGAAATGATGGTCGATGGGCAAATGCACATGGTGAAAGATATTCTGGCACGCCAGTTTTCTGATACCCGCAGCCTGTTCCTCGGCATGTTTATTGCCATTTTGTCGGTTGAAGTTTACTGCTGGCTGGAAAAACGCGAAGGGCTGAAAATCAAAATGCCTGATACCGTTCCGCCAAATGTCTCTGCCTCTTTCTCTGCATTAATTCCTTCAATCATCACCGTTACCGCCATCGCGACTTTCGGTTTCATCTTCCATCAGACCACCGGCATGTATCTGTATGACGCGGTGTATCAGGTGGTGCAGCAACCGCTGGAAAAAGTGGTGCAGAGCCTGCCGGGTATTTTGCTGCTGATGTTTGTCGCTCAGCTGTTCTGGGTTATCGGTATTCACGGTAACCAGATGATCAAACCTATCCGTGAACCGCTGCTGCTTGGCGCGATTACCGTCAACATGAGTGCTTTTGAGCAAGGTAAAGAGATCCCCAATATCATCACCATGCCGTTCTGGGATGTGTACATGAGTATTGGCGGTTCGGGTTTAACCATCGGCTTGCTGATTGCGGTAATGATCGCCACTAAACGCAAAGAAATGAAAGAGATAGCTAAGCTCTCTTTCGGCCCCGGCATTTTTAATATCAACGAGCCGGTGATTTTTGGTATGCCGATTATGCTAAACCCAATTTTGGCTATTCCCTTCATTATTACCCCACTGGTAACCGGCACGATTGGCTACTTCGCCACCGCAATGGGTTTTGCTGGTAAAGCGGTAGTGATGGTGCCGTGGACCACACCGCCGTTGATTAACGCCTGGCTCTCTACCGCCGGTTCGATGGGTGCGGTGGTGACACAATTGGGCTGTATTCTGGTTTCCGTGCTGATTTATCTGCCGTTTGTGAAAATTGCCTCTCGCCGTGCTGAGCAGGCGCAGTTGCAGGCCGAACAGCAACAACTTGCCAAAAACGCGTGAGGAAGGCATGAGCAACGTAAAAGTCACTATCCCAAAAGATTTTATCCTCGGCGCTGCGGCATCAGCCTGGCAAACCGAAGGCTGGAGCGGCAAAAAAGAAGGGCAGGATTCCTGGCTGGATGCCTGGTACAAAAACGACCGCCATGTGTGGCACGAGGGCTATGGCCCGGCAGTCGCCACTGATTTTATCAATCGCTATCGTGAAGATGTGGCATTGATGAAACTGGCGGGGCTGACGCATTACCGCACCTCAATTAACTGGTCGCGTTTTTTCACCGATTATGAAAAGGGCATCGTCGACGAGGAATATGCGCAGTATTACGACAATCTGATCGACGAAATGCGCCGCACCGGCATTGAACCGATGATCTGCCTCGAACATTATGAACTGCCCGCCACGCTGTTCGAAAACTATGGCGGTTGGGCGTCGAAAAAAGTGGTCGAGTTGTATGTGTTGTATGCGGAAAAAGTCTTTGCCCGTTACGCTCACAAGGTGAATCGCTGGTTTACGTTTAACGAGCCGATTGTAGTGCAAACCCGCGTCTATCTGGATGCGTTACGCTGGCCATACGAGCAAAATACCCATAAGTGGATGCAGTGGAATCACCATAAAAACCTCGCTACGGCGAAAGTGGTGAAACTGTTCCGTGAGAAAGGTTACAGCGGAACCGTGGGCTGCATTCTTAACCCGGAAGTCACTTATGCGCGTTCGAGTGCTGCCCATGATCGGCAAGCCGCGCAGATTTACGACCTGTTCTACAACCGGGTATTTTTAGACCCGTTAGTGCACGGTGAATATCCGCAGCAGTTGTTCGAACTGCTGGAAAAACATGACGTGCAATGGGATTACAACGAACAGGAATTAGCGATTATTCGCGAGAATACTGTCGATGAGCTGGGCATCAACCTGTATTACCCGCATCGTGTCAAAGCGCCGTCGCGCGCCTGGAACCCAGAAACGCCATTCCATCCCGCTTATTACTACGAGCCGTTTGAATTGCCAGGGCGGCGCATGAATAAGTCGCGCGGCTGGGAAATTTATCCACGCATTGTTTATGACATGGCGATGCGCATTAAAACCGAGTATCGCAATATCCCGTGGTTTGTGGCGGAAAGCGGCATGGGGACGGAAAACGAAGCGCAATTCCGCAATGCCGATGGCGTGATAGCGGATGATTATCGCATCAGCTTTATCAGCGAACATTTGTACCAGGCGCTGCGTGCCCGCGAAGAGGGCGCAAACTGCCAGGGTTACATGCTGTGGGCCTTTACCGATAACGTTTCGCCAATGAACGCTTTCAAAAACCGCTATGGCTTGATTGAAATTGATCTGCAAAATAATCGTGCGCGGCGGGCGAAAAAGTCAGCCCATTGGTATCGCTCTTTAAGTGAGTCGCGCACTTTACAGCTCAATA
>Ga0105244_10002906_pt1 | contig 12651 bp, 11 predicted proteins | sample KBSM44metaG_FD_80423 | JGI IMG/M metagenome (GOLD analysis project Ga0105244, IMG submission 80423) | Miscanthus rhizosphere microbial communities from Kellogg Biological Station, Michigan, USA - KBS M4-4 metaG | ecosystem: Host-associated > Plants > Roots > Rhizosphere > Soil | place...
CTTCCATGCGGATGCCATGAGCGAGGCCGGGTTCCTGGCCGCGCTGGCGGCGCGCACCGGCTGCGGGCTGCTGCTCGATATCAATAACCTGTACGTCAACCAATGCAACCACGGCGAGGATGCGCTCGCGGCGATGGCCGCGATTCCGCCCGGCGTGGTGGGCGAGATGCATCTGGGCGGGCACCTGGTGACGCCGGAGGCGGTGATCGACCATCACGGCGACCGCGTGGCCGAGCCGGTATGGCGCTTGTACGAGGCGGCGCAGGCCCGCTTCGGCGCCGTGCCGACGCTGATCGAGTGGGATACCGATGTGCCGCCGCTGGAGGTGCTGCTGGACGAGGCCGGCAAGGCCGCCACGCTGCACGCCCGCGCCGCCGCGCCGCTTCCTGCTGCGGGCGCTTCCGCCGAGGCGCGCGTGGCAGCGGGCGAGGGCGTCGATGCGCAGCTGGCGCAGCACCAGCAGCTTTTTGCCGGCGCGCTGTTCGATGCGCAGCTGGCGCCGCAGGCGGTTGCCTTGTGCGCCGCCGGGCATGGCCACGTGGAGCATCGTTATGCGCTGTATCGCGGCAATCTCACCGCCAGCTGGACCAGGACGCTGGCCGCCGCCTACCCGGTGGTGCTGGCGCTGGTGGGCGACGATTTCTTCGGCGGCCTGGCGCGCGCCTATGGCCGCGCCCACCCATCCGACAACGCCGACCTGAACCACTTCGGCGCGCACTTCAGCACCTTCCTGCGTCACTTCCCGCACGTGGCGGACTACCCGTACCTGCCTGACGTGGCCGCGCTGGAATGGCTGCTGCACCGCGCCCACTACGCGCCGTCGGCGGAAGCTCTCACAGCCGGACAGTTGGCCGCCATTCCGCCCGACCAGCTGGAAAACGCCCACTTCGCCCTGCATCCCGCCGTCCAGCTGTTCAAATCCGACTGGGCTGTGATCCCGTTGTGGCAGGCCCACCAGCCGGACAGCGGCATCGCCTTCCCGCAGGACATGGCCGTCGCCAGCCACGGCATGGTGGTGCGCCCGCACTGGCAGGCCGGCGTGCAGCCGCTTGACGCAGCCAGCCACGCCGCGCTGGGCGTCCTGGCGGAAGGGGGGAACTTGGGCGCCGCACTGGATGCGGCGTTTGATGAAGATGAAAATTTCGACGTCGCCGCCAGCCTGCAACACTGGCTGGCGCATGCGCTGCTGGTGGAATTACGGCTCGCGGCGGAAGGCGCGTAGCAACTTGGCCTCGCCGGTCAGATCCTGATGCAAACGGCTGGCGATGGCGGTCAGCTCGATCATGCGATCGATCTGCACGTCCTCGAAGCGCGCCAGCTCCTGGGTGGCGGCGGCCAGCGCTTCGGCCAGTTTGTTGCGGGCAGCTTCGTACAGCGCGCCGTGATACTGGCCGGTATTCTTGAGCAGCTCTTCGGCGTTCTCAATCACCTGGCGCAAATCGTCCAGCAATCGTTCCTGGGTGGGGCTGCTTGGTTCAGGTCCGTCCATGACGTCCCCCTGTCAAAACAAGTTAAAAAGCCGGGCGGCCAGTCTAGCCAATATAGCGGCGCCCGCGTGCGATGGTTTGCGCACGCTCAACCCCCAGCCATACTTGCAGCTTAGGACATTATTTCCATAAGGCAAGAAATATTACGCAGCAACCACGCTTATTTTAACGTCTCCAAGGCTGACCACCTGGCCGGCGCGGATTTTGGCGGTTTTGCGCAACTCTTGCTTGCCATCGACCTTGACATCGCCACTGGCGACGATTTGCTTGCCGGCGCCGCCGCTGTCGCACAGGCCCACCAGCTTGAGCAATTGATTCAGCTCAACAAATTCGCCATTCAAATCGAAACTAACTTTCTGCATTTTATCCTCTGTTGCCATGATGTGAGTCGGCTGCCGCACCGCTTTTGGACAGTGTAGCGGCATTCCGACAGGAGTGTAGTTTACCGCACGCTCGCGAAGTAATTTGAATTGCTACGCAGCAAAGAAGGGACTATGCTGAATTGACTGCTGTAAGATTAAGCAGGGGGTAACAAACGCAGTGAGTTGCATCATGACGAAGCTACTTCTGGCATTGGCGACACTGGGCCTGACCGGCGCAGACGCCGTCGCATCCGATCCTTTTGCACCATCGCAAACGCCTTCGTGGTTCGAGAAACGCGCCGATACGGCTTTGCTGTTCGAATCCAGCGACCGCCAGTCGGCACTGGCCGATTCGCTGGCCAGCGAGCCGGCGCAGCGCTACGCGGCGTTTGCCAATACCGGTTCACCGCGCCTGCACTTCGGCGCGCTGCCGGCCAATATGGCGCTGCTCGATCCGCTCGGGCCGCTGCTCAACGAGCACAGCAAACGCTTCCTCAGCAGCGCGGAATTCGAAAAGAAAATGGGCCGCGGCACCGGCATCTTCACCATCGGTATCTTGCGCGAGGCGGGCGGCGCGCCGGGCACGCAGCACAGCATGTCGATGGTGCTCAACACGCGGCCGACCACCACCTTCACTTCGCTGTCGCTCGGTTACGCGCTTACACGCAGCAGCTCGCTGATGGCGCTGGCCTCGTATGGCAAGACGGCAGGCATCGGCACGCCGGACAGCCTGCTGTCGCAGGTATCGTCGGTGCGCACCGCGGCCTTCAGCCTCGGCTATGTACAGCGGCAGCTGTTCACCAGTAGTGACCGGTTGGCCTTTACCTTGTCGATCCCGGCCAAGGTGCGTCCCGGCTCGCAGGAGCAGAGCGGCGCGCTGCAGCAGGCCGTCGATCCCAACGTGGCTGGCTTTGGCGGACCGCGCCTGAATCTGCGGCCGACCGCCACCGAGCGCGACCTGGAGCTCGGCTACACCAGCTTCTTCGGGCGTGATGGCAGCAAAGGGCGGCTCACCGGGGCGCTGATGTACCGTGTCAATCCCGGCCACGACGCCAGCGCCAAGCCCGACTTGCTGATGGGCGTGCGCTACGCGTACGGCTTTTAACCTCAGTTAGCCTTTTGCGCCCGGCCTGGTCATGTCCAGCGGCACGATCCACTGCGCGAACTGCTCGGCCGTGACATAGCCGAGCGCCAGCGCGGCTTCCTGCAAGGTCGTGCCTTCGTGCTGGGCTTTCTTGGCGATGCTTGCCGCCTTGTCGTAGCCGATGTGCGGCGCCAGCGCCGTCACCAGCATCAGCGAACGTTCCATCAATTCGGCAATGCGGCTGCGGTTCGGTTCGATGCCATGCACGCAATGCTCTTCGAAGCTGCGCATGCCGTCGGCCAGCAGGCGCGCGCTTTGCAGGAAGTTGTGGGCGATCATCGGCTTGTAGACGTTGAGCTCAAAGTTGCCGGAGGCGCCGCCCATGGTGATGGCAACGTCGTTGCCGAACACCTGGCAAGCCAGCATGGTCAGCGCTTCGCACTGGGTCGGATTGACTTTGCCCGGCATGATGGAGCTGCCCGGCTCGTTTTCAGGGATGGTGATTTCGCCGAGGCCGGAACGCGGGCCGGAGGCCATCCAGCGCACGTCGTTGGCGATTTTCATCAGCGCGGCGGCCAGCGTTTTCAATGCGCCGTGGGCCGAGAGCAGGGCGTCGTGGCCGGCCAGCGCGGCGAATTTGTTGTCGGCGCTCTGGAACGGCAGATGCAGCGAGTGCGCCAGTTCGGCGGCGATGCGGGTGGCGTATTCGGGATGCGCATTGAGGCCGGTGCCGACCGCGGTGCCGCCGGCCGCCAGTTGCAGCACGCCGGGCAGGGCAGCTTTGATGGCGTGTTCGGCAAAGTCGAGGTGGGCCACGTAGCCGGAGAATTCCTGGCCCAGCGTCAGCGGCGTGGCGTCCTGCAAGTGGGTGCGGCCGATCTTGACGATGTCGGCAAATGCTTCGGCCTTGGCGTGCAGGCTGGCGCGCAGCTGGGCCAGCGCCGGCAGCACATTGTTGGCCAGCGCCTGCGCGGCGGCGACGTGGATGGCGGTCGGGAAGATATCGTTGGACGATTGGCCCTTGTTGACGTCGTCATTGGGGTGCAGCATGCGGCGCTCGCCGCGCACGCCGCCCATCAGCTCGGAGCCGCGGTTGGCCAGCACTTCGTTCATATTCATGTTGGACTGGGTGCCGGAGCCGGTTTGCCACACGGCCAGCGGGAATTCGCTTGGGTGCTGGCCGGCCAGCACTTCGTCGGCGGCCTGGGTGATGGCGATGGCTTTCGGGCCCTCCAGCAGGCCGAGATCGAGGTTGACGCGGGCGGCGGCGCGCTTGACGCTGGCCAGGGCGTAGACCAGTTCGGTCGGCATTTTCTCAGTGGAGATGCGGAAGTGTTCGAGGGAGCGCTGGGTTTGCGCGCCCCACAGCTGGGCGTCGGGGACGTCGATCGGGCCAAAACTGTCGCGTTCGCTACGGGTGCTCATGGACGAATCCTTGGTAGGGATGAGAGCATCGAGTGTAGCGCAGTTTGGAAAAATTAACCGGGGGCTACAAAACCGGGAAAATCGGCCGTTATAGCTGTTACACTTTTGAAATTCTCGCCTGACCGCGACCGATACAATGATGCAGCGCACGCAATTTATTCCTCTGATCTTGGCTTTGGCCGGTGCCGCGCAGGCGGCCGAGCTGGGCGATATCGCGCCGCGCTCGTACATTGGCCAGCCGCTGGCGGTCGATATCGAGCTGGTGTCGCTGACGCCGGAGGAAATGGCCAACTTGCCGGTGCGGCTGGCGCAGGCCGATGTGTACCGGGCGGCCAATACAGCCGTCAATCCGGCGCTGGCGTCGGTGCGCATGCAGGTGGAAAAGCGCGGCCAGAGGCAGATTTTGCATGTGACCACCACCCGCGCGGTGGAGGCGGAGTACCTGCATTTGTATGTCGAGCTGGGCGTGCCGGGCAAGTCGGAGGTGCGGCTGGCCACGGTGTGGCTGCAGCGCGATCCGAATCCGCCACCACCACCGGCGCCGGTGCAGGTGGCGGCGGTGACGCCGGCCGCGCCGCCGGCCAGCGCGATGACGCCGGCGCAGGCCGAGCAGATTGCCGCGCAAGCCCGCGCGGCCCGCGCTGCGGCTGCGGAGGCTGCCAAAGCGGAGGCAGCCAAGGCGGAAGCCGCTAAAGCGGAACTGGCAAAGGTGGAGGCTGCGAAAGCGGAGGCCGCCAAGGCTGAGCTTGCGAAGGCAGAGGCGGCGCGTGAGCGCGCCAAGCCGGCACCGATGCCCTCGGTGCACGAGGCGGAGACGGGCAAGCCGGGCGAGGTCAAGGCCGCTGGTCAGGCGCGCCGCATCGCCGGCATTCTGGTGGGCAGCGATGGCAAGCCGGTTGCGCCGTCAGCGCGTGAGGAGGCGAACGCGGTGCCGATAGGCGTGTCGCAGGCGCTGTTGCCGCTGGCCCCGCTGCCGTTACCCAAGGGCGTGAAGCGTCCGGCGCCGGCATCGTGCGCGCCGACCGGCATGAGCGCCAAGGAATGCGTGGCGCTGGATGCGCGCAATACCGAGATGGCCAGCAAGATCACCGAACTGGAAAGCAAGCTGATGGCGCTGCAAGGCGCACTTGGCGGTGCTGCGCCGGCGGCCAAGCCGGGCGTCCCGGCTGCGGCGACGGCAACGCCGGCCAGCCAGGCAGCCAAGCCCGGCGCGCAGACGGGCGCTGCAGCGAGCGCGGCCATTCCGGCGGCCCCGGCTGCGGCGAAGAATGGTGCGCCCGGTTCCGCAGGCCCGGCCGCGAATGGCGCGGTGAACGCTGCGACCGGCCATGCGGCGGCAACCGGTGCGGCGGAGAAGGCAGGCGCCAGGACGGCTTCGGCGGGCGCCCCGGCATCCGGCGCTGCGGCGGCTGGCGGCGCGATGTCTGCGGGCGATGCGGGCGGGAAGGCTGATGGCAAGGCGGGTGGCAAGGGCGCATCGTCGGCGCTGGCGTCGGCCAGTTTGTCGGCGCAGGGCGCGACGGAGGCGCATGCGGCCAAGGCGGAGGGGGCGGCGAAGTCGGCCTCGGCCTCATCGGCGGCTTCCGGCGAGGCGTCGGCCAGCGCGGCGGCGTCGGTGCCGACCAAGCAGGTGCGCGTGCTGCCCAAGCTGAAGTACAAGAAGGAAAAGGAAAAACCGGCCGAACAATCGTCCAGCCTCATGCTGCCGCTGATCGGCGGCGGCGTCGGTCTGCTGGCGCTGCTGGGCGGCGGGTTTGTGTTCCTGCGCAAGCGCAGCGCCGGCAAGGGCCCGCTGAAAATCTGGCAGGGCTTCCGCAAGAAAAAAACCGACGAGCCAAGGTCGGAACCCGTCGCCGAAACCGCTCCCGAGTCGGTCGCCTGATGCAAAAAACGCATCAGCCTGATGCAATATCCGCATAAGCATATAGCTGGAAGCTCTGATGCCATATGGGCAATCTGGGGTATAGTATTTTCCCCACATTTGAAAGAGCCCTCATGAGCGTAGCTGACCAATACCAAGCCTTCAAACAACTCGGCCTCAAACTCGATATGTCGCGCGGCAAGCCGGCGCCGGAGCAGTTGGACCTGTCCAACGCGCTGACCGAAGCGCTGCACACCTACATTGCCGCCGACGGCACTGACGCCCGCAACTACGGCGGCACTATCGGCCTGCCGGAAGCGCGCTCGCTGTTTGCCCAGTTGCTTGATGTGCCGGCCGCGCAAGTGGTGGTGGACAGCAGTTCCAGCCTGTCGCTGATGCACGACGTGATCGTCTACAGCCTGCTCAACGGCGTGCCCGGCCATGCGCCGTGGGTGCAAAATCCGGTGACCTTCCTGTGCCCGGTGCCGGGCTACGACCGCCACTTCGCGATCTGCGAAGCGCGCGGCATCAAGATGATCAACGTGCCGATCAATGAAGATGGCCCGGACATGGACCTGGTGGAAAAACTGGTAGCAGAGGACGCCAGCATCAAGGGCATGTGGATCGTGCCGAAGTACAGCAACCCGGGCGGCGTGGTGTATTCCGACGCTGTGGTGCAGCGCCTGGCCGCGATGAAAACCGCCGCGCCGGACTTCCGCCTGATGTGGGACGACGCTTACCGCTTCCACCACCTGGGCGAGCAGAAGCTGGCCGTGGCCAATATCCTGGACGCCTGCGCGAAAGCCGGCAATCCGGACCGCGCCATCGTGTTCGCATCCTCGTCCAAGGTCAGCTGGGCTGGTTCGGGTGTGGCGGCGCTGGCGGCGTCGCCGGCCAATATCGCCTGGTGGACCAGGCATGCCGGCCTGCGCAGCATCGGCCCGGACAAAATCAACCAGCTGCGCCACGTGCGCTTCCTGAAAGACCTGCCAACCGTGGAAGCGCTGATGGAGCAGCATCGCCAGCTGCTGAAGCCGAAGTTCGAGGCGGTGCTGGCGCAGTTCCAGAAGCATCTGGGCGAAGTGCCGGGCGTGTCGTGGACCGTTCCTGAAGGCGGCTACTTCATCGACCTGATCACCCCGGACGGCGCGGCCAAGCGCACCGTGGCGCTGGCAAAAGAAGCCGGCATCACGCTGACCCCGGCTGGCGCGGCCTTCCCGTACGGACTCGACCCGCGCGACCGTCACATCCGCATCGCCCCGAGCTTCCCATCGCTGGGCGAGATCAACCAGGCGGCCGAAGGCATCGCCTTGTCGCTGCGCCTGGCGCTGTCCGCTTAACCCGCACGGCGGCACACGAGGCTCTGACCCCGTACGGGGTCAGAGCCTGCATGGCATTGCGGGGTGCGCGTCTCACTCGGACGAAAAAAAAGCGCCGGTTTGGCGCTTTTGACTTAGGGGTAGGGGGCTTTTACTGGCGGGCCATGCCAGGGATGTCATTCATCCAAGGATCGGTGGCATCGCGGATTTCGCGGTCGTTGGCCAGGATTTGTTTCAGCAGGTCGATCTTGCGCAGGCGCTGGGCGCCGGCCAGGGCTGGCACGCCGGTGCCGACCGCGCTTGCTTCAGCAGCGCACTGGTTTTCCAGCTTGCCCAGGCGGTCCAAATCTCCCATGCGTGCAGCGGCCGCCATTTGACTGGTCAAACCGGCAATGTTTTCGTACATCGAGAGGACTTCGGAAGAGGTCATATTCCCACCCTGGCTTAGTTAAGCGGATTACCGCATGTCTTGATTAACGTCGCCTTAAACGGGAACTTTAGGGTTTTTTGAAAAAAATTTGAAAAAAGTCGAAAAAAAATCCGCCTGCAGTCAAAACAGGCGGATTTTGCTGCTGAAAGATTAACTTTTTACTTGATCAGCTCTTCCAGGCCCGCGCTCAGCTCGTCCGGCGATGGCATCTCGTCCAGCAGGGCATTGTCTTCCAGGCCCAGTTCCTCGGCCAGGTCGACCGGGTAGCAGGCGGCGATTTCATCGTCGCTCAGCGCAGCCGAGGCCACGCGCGCGCGCCAGGCCGCCAGCGAGACCACAGCCGCCAAGCGGTTCAGCTCGCCGTTGTGATGCGGTTCCGGGAAGGCCGAGATGGTTTCCGAGAAGGCGTTCGGGAATTTCCAGCGCTTGGCCAGTTCGGCGCCCACGTCGGCAAAGGTGTAGCCCAGTGACGCCTGCTCGGCGTCCAAGCGGCGCGAGTCGAGCGGGCCGGCCACTTTGTCGAGCGCCATCGCCTGTTCCGGCGCGGCCGAGTGGATTACCAGCTGGCCGATGGCGTGCATCATGCCGATGGTGAAGGCGAGGTCGGTGTTTTCCTTGGTTTTCTTGGCGATCCACTTGGCCGAGACGGCGGTGTGCAGGCTGTACTTCCAGAATTGCTTGAGGTCGAGGCCGGGCACGGTCTTGAAGCCGCTGACCAGGCCCGAGCTGATGACCAGCGTGCGCACGGTCACGAAACCGAGCATCAGCACGGCGTCTTCCACGGTGCCGATGCTGCGCGAGACGTGGTAGTAGGCCGAGTTGGCCAGTCGCAGCAGCTTGGCGCTCAGCACCGGATCCGTCGACAGTTTCTTGGCGATCTCTTCGGTCGAGACGCTGGCTTTGTCGAAACTGCTGATCAGCTCTTCCACGACCTTGGGCGCGGTAGGCAACGCAGTTGGATTCTGGAACAGGGCATCAAGTTTCATATTTATCTCCTTGTTGATGTGCGCGTTGCTATAGGCTAACTATATAGCGATTCCTCCAAGGACAGAAGAGATTTGCTCGGGTTTCGTCGCTTTTCTGTGTCGCGGTACACTGGCGGGATGGACGATAAACAGATAGAAAAAATTACGCAAGCCACACTGCAGCATTACGAGCGCAACGCCGAGCAGTTTTTTGCAGGCACCATCGATCATGATGTGAGCCAGAATATTGCGGCCTTGCTGGAGGCGATCACGGCGCCGGCGCCGTATCGCTTGCTCGATCTCGGCTGCGGTCCCGGCCGTGACCTGAAGGCGTTCAAGGCGATGGGCCACGAAGCGGTCGGGATCGACGGCTCGGCGCGCTTCGTGGAAATGGCGCGCGCCTACAGCGGCTGCGAGGTGTGGCAGCAGGATTTTGTCGAGCTCGATTTGCCAGCCAAATATTTCGACGGTATCTATGCCAACGCCTCGCTATTCCATGTGCCAAGCGCGGCACTGCCGCAGGTGCTGCGTGCCTTGCATGCGGCGTTGAAACCAGGCGGCGTGCTGTTCAGCTCCAATCCGCGCGGCGATAACCGCGAGGGTTGGAATGGTCCGCGTTACGGCAGTTACTACGATTATGAAACGTGGGAGCGATACATGGTGGCGGCTGGCTTTGAGGCGGTGCGCCATTACTATCGCCCGGCAGGTTTGCCGCGCGAGCAGCAGCCGTGGCTGGCCAGCGTGTGGCGCCGCACAGAGGCAGGGAACTGAGCAGCCTATATTTGAGCTTCCTCACTTAACTTTGGAGCTCATCATGAACAAGGATCAAGTCAAGGGTAAAGCCAAGGAAGTCGGCGGCAAAATCCAGGAAGAGGCCGGCAAGCTGGTCGGTAGCTCGGAGCAGCAAGCCAAAGGCTTGAACAAGCAGGCTGAAGGCAAGCTGCAAAAAGGCTATGGCGATGCCAAGGAAGCCGTCAAGGACGTCGTCAAGGGTAACCGCAACTAAATTGGCCGCCGATGAAAAAAGCCGCTGTCACCAGCGGCTTTTTTTCACTCCGGCTTCAGGTTTTTCTTGAAGAAGCCTTCGATCTTGCCATACACGTGGCGCTGCGACGCCTTGCCCGACAGTCCGTGTTTGCCGCCCGGGTAGGTCATCAGCTCGAACTGCACGTTGCGCTTGACCAGCGCGTCGATCATGCGCGTGGTGTTGGTGAACAGGACGTTGTCGTCGGCCATGCCATGCATTAGCAGTAGCGGCGATTTCAAACCATCCAGGTGCGAGTACACGCCGCTGTATTCATAGCCGGCCGCGTTCTCTTTCGGCGTGCCCATGAACTGCTCGGTGTAGTGGGTGTCGTACAGCGACCAGTCGGTCACAGGCGCCACCGACACGCCCATCGCAATTTTGTCCGACGCTTCCGCCAGCAGGCGCAAGGTCATGAAGCCGCCGTAGCTCCAGCCGAACACGCCGATGCGCTTGGCGTCGACATAGCTTTGCTGGCCCAGCCATTCCACGCCGGTCAGCTGGTCTTCGATTTCCACGCGCCCCAGCTGGTGGTAGTTGGCGTCGGTGAAGGCGCGCTCGCGGCGGCCCGAACCACGGTTGTCCAGGCGCCAGACGATGAAGCCTTGCTGCGCCATGTACTGGTCGAAGTAGTTGCCCCACTTGCGCTGCACGTGCTGCGAGTGCGGGCCGCCGTAGGTGAACAGGAACACCGGATATTTCTTGGCCGGGTTGAAGTTGGCCGGCTTGATCATCGAGTAGTACAGGGTCTGGCCATCCTTGGCTTTGAGCGTGCCGTACTCGGTTTTCAGGTGCGCGTCGAGATACTTGCCGTACGGGTGCTTGGCGTTGAGCTCGTTGTGCTCCAACCATTCGATCATGCTGCCGTCCGGACGGCGGATGCTCACTTGCGGCGGCGTGTCCGGGCTCGAGTAGGTGTCGACAAACACTTCGCCATTGCGGGCGAAGGCGGTGTTGTGCCAGCCATCGCCTTGCGTCACGCGCACCGGTTTATCGGCGCTGCTGCCATCGAGCTTGACGGCGTAGGTCTGGTTGTCGATCACGGCGTCGCGATTCGATTCGAGGTAGACGCGGCCGGCCTTTTCATCCACGGCCAGCAGGTGCTCGACACCCCATTCGCCCTTGGTGATAGCGTGCAGCAGCTTGCCGTTCATGTCGTACAGGTACAGGTGCTTGCGGCCGCTGCGTTCCGACGGCCAGATGAAGCCCTTGTTGTTGGACAGGAAGCGCAGGTCGTCGAAGATGCTGACCCAGGTCTTGGCGGTTTCGGTGACCAGCACTTTTTGCGCCAGGGTGGCGGCATCAACCGACACCAGTTCCAGCGTCTTCTGGTCGCGGCTCTGGCGCTGGAACAGCAGCGCCTTGCTGTTGCTGCTCCAGTCGGCGCGGACCAGGTAGATGTCCTTGTTGGCGCCGAGGTCGACGTCGCGGATCACGCCGGTTTCTGGCGAGACGATCTTCAGTTCCACCAGCACGTTCGGATCGCCGGCGGCCGGGTAGCGCTGCTCGATCACGTCGGTGCGGTCAGCGTAGATTTCAAAGCGGCGCGCGATCGGCACCGGGGTTTCGTCGTAGCGCTTGTAGGCGATGGCGGAATCGTCCGGCGCCCAGTAGTAGCCGGTGGTCTGGCCCATTTCTTCCTGCGCCACGAACTCGGCCTCGCCGTTGTGGATGGCGCCCTTGCCATCGATGGTCAGCTGCTTTTCCTTGCCGGTGGCCAGTTCGATCACGAACAGGTTCTGGTCGCGCACGAAGGACACGTAGCGGCCTTGCGGCGAAATCTTCGGATCGAACACATTGCCCGAGGCGACCAGGCGCGCCGCGTCCGGCTTGGCCACGTCGACCAGGTACAGGTTGCCGGCGATCGGCACCAGCAGGCGCTTGCCGTCCGGCGACCAGCTGTAGTTGAGGATGCCCTTGAACGAAGCGATGCGCTCGCGCTCGCGGCGCGCCTTCTCAGCCTCGGACAGGTTTTCTTCCGCCACCAGGATCTTGGAATCGATCAGGCGGTGCGTGTTCTTGTCCTTGAGGTTGTATTCCCACAGGTCGAGCTGGAACTGGTTGTCGTCGCGGCCGCGCAGGAAGGTGACGCGGGCGCCGTCCGGCGACACTTTCAGGCTGCGCACGCCGGGACCGGCCAGCGACGGATCGCTGTGGATGCGGTCGAGCGTGAGCTGTTCGGCGGAGGCCTGGGTTCCGGCCAGCAGGGCGAGGGAACAAAGTAGGAAGCGCATGGTGTTGTCTCTTGGTTGCAGAACCCGAGACGATACCAGAGCGCACCGCCGGTGGCGAGACGACAAGATTGGGAATCAGCGGCCCAAAACCGTTTTTCCTTCGGCCACCCGGCGTGTTGCCAGCCGTTGCAGCGCCCAGCTCAGCAGCACCGCCGCCACCGTCAGGCCGATGGTCAGGCCGATCCAGAAACCGGCCGCCGCCATGTCATGGCCCAGCCCCAGCCAGCAGCCCAGCGGCAGCGCGAAGCCCCAGAACGCCAGCAGCTGGATCTGCATCGGCGCGCGCGTGACCTTGTAGCCGCGGATGGCGCTCGATGCTGCGACCTGGGTGGCATCGAACAACTGGAACAGCGCGGCAAACAGCAGCAGATAGGCGCACAGCGCCTGCACCGCCAGGTCGGAAGTGTAGGCAGCGGCGATCTGCTGGCGCAGCGCCACCATCAGCAGCGCCGACAGCAGA
>Ga0105244_10002910_pt1 | contig 12645 bp, 11 predicted proteins | sample KBSM44metaG_FD_80423 | JGI IMG/M metagenome (GOLD analysis project Ga0105244, IMG submission 80423) | Miscanthus rhizosphere microbial communities from Kellogg Biological Station, Michigan, USA - KBS M4-4 metaG | ecosystem: Host-associated > Plants > Roots > Rhizosphere > Soil | place...
CGCCGCCAACAAATTGGGAACCTACATTCCGCACTTCTGCTATCACAAGAAATTGTCGATCGCCGCGAACTGCCGCATGTGCCTCGTCGAAGTGGAGAAGGCCCCCAAGCCTTTGCCAGCATGCGCCACGCCGGTCTCGGCCGGCATGATCGTGCGCTCCGCGTCGGACAAGGCCGTGCAGGCCCAGAAGTCCGTGATGGAATTCCTGCTGATTAACCACCCGCTGGACTGCCCGATCTGCGATCAGGGCGGCGAATGCCAGTTGCAGGATCTGGCCGTCGGCTACGGCAAGGGCGAGTCGCGCTACGAGGAAGACAAGCGCGTCGTCGTGCCGAAGGACGCCGGTCCGCTGGTCTCCATGCAGGAGATGGCGCGCTGCATCCAGTGCACCCGCTGCGTGCGTTTCGGCCAGGAAGTGGCCGGCGTCATGGAGCTGGGCATGATCGGCCGTGGCGAGCACTCGGAAATCACCGCGTTTGTCGGCCAGACCGTCAACTCCGAAATGTCGGGCAACATGATCGACCTGTGCCCGGTCGGCGCGCTGACGTCCAAGCCGTTCCGCTACAGCGCCCGTACGTGGGAACTGTCGCGCCGCAAATCGGTGTCGATGCACGACGGCCTGGGTTCGAACCTGATCGTTCAGGTCAAGGGCGGCAAGGTCATGCGCGTGCTGCCGCTGGAAAACGACGCCGTCAACGAGTGCTGGATCTCGGACAAGGACCGCTTCGCCTACGAAGGCTTGAACGCCAACGACCGCCTGACCCAGCCGATGCTGAAGCAGGGCGGCGAGTGGAAAGAAGTGAGCTGGCAGACCGCGCTGGAATACGTGGCGCACGGCCTGAAGAACATCAAGCACGAACACGGTGACAAGGCGCTGGCTTCGCTGGCCACCCCGCATTCGACCCTGGAAGAACTGCACCTGCTGCAAAAGCTGACCCGCGCCATGGGCTCGGACAGCGTCGACACGCGCCTGCGCCACAGCGATTTCTCGCTGTCGGACGTGACGCCTTGGCTGGGCATGAGCATCACCGAATTCGGCGCCTTGAACCGCGCTTTCGTGATCGGCTCCTTCCTGCGCAAGGATCACCCGCTGCTGGCGACCCGCCTGCGTACCGCCGTCAAGGGCGGCGCCAAGCTGTCGATCCTGAACGCGACCGACGACGACCTGCTGATGAAAGTGGCGAACAAGATGATCGCCGCGCCGTCGGAGTGGTTGTCCGCGCTGTCGCAAGTGGTGGTGGCTGTCGCCAAGGCCAAGGAAGTCTCGGCGCCCGCCGGCTTCGAAGGCATCGAGGCGTCGGACGCCGCGACCGCGATCGCCGCGTCGCTGGTATCGGGCGAGAACAAAGGCGTCTTCCTGGGTAACGCGGCAACGCAGCACCCGCAAGCCGCCGCGCTGCACGCCGCCGCGCAATGGATCGCCGAACAAACCGGCGCCAAGCTGGGCTACCTGACCGAAGCCGCCAACACCGTCGGCGCCTATCTGGTCAACGCCAACGGCGCCAAGGCTCCGGCCTTCACCGAACCTAAGCAAGCTTACATCCTGCTGAACGTCGAGCCGGAACTGGACGCCTACAACCCGCAAGCCGCCGTCGCCGCGCTGAAAAAAGCCGAGATGGTCGTCGTCATGTCCGCCTACAAGCACGGCATGGACTACGCCGACGTGCTGCTGCCGGTGTCGCCATTCAGCGAAACCTCGGGCACCTTCGTCAACTGCGAAGGCCGTCCGCAAAGCTTCAACGGCACCGTCAAGCCGCTGCTGGAAACCCGCCCCGCGTGGAAAGTGCTGCGTGTGCTCGGTAACATCCTCGGCCTGGCCGGTTTCGACTACGACACCTCGGAAGCGATCCGCGACGAAGTCGTCGGCGCTGGAGACGGTTTCGCAAACTTCGCGGCAAAGCTGAACAACACGAGCAAGCAAACCGTCGTGGCGTCCAACTTCGCCGGTTCGATCGAGACCACCGGTACCGAACGTATCGCCGACGTGCCGATCTACTTCGCCGACGCCGTTGTGCGCCGCGCCGAGTCCTTGCAGAAGATGGCCGATTCGGCCGCGCCTAAAGCGCATCTGTCGGCCGCGCTGGCGCAGCAGCTGGGCGTCGCCGCCGGCGACACCGTCAAGGTAACGCAAGGTTCGGGCAGCGCCATCCTGGTCGCCGCCGTCGATGCAAGCCTGCCAGCGAACGCCGTGCGCGTCGCAGCGGCCCATCCGTCGACCGCCGCACTGGGTGGCATGTTCGGTCCTATCACCGTTGAAAAAGCAGGGGAGGGTAAATAATGGCTCTGCCTGAATTCGTCACTACATTGTATGACCTGGGCGCCACCAGCCCGATCGCGCCGGTGTGGCCTATCGTCTGGACGATGATCAAGATCGTCGTCGTCCTGCTGCCGCTGATGGGCCTTGTCGCCTACCTGACGCTGTGGGAACGTAAGTTCATCGGCTGGATCCAGATCCGCGTCGGCCCGAACCGCGTCGGTCCTATGGGCCTGCTGCAGCCGATCGCCGATGCGCTCAAGCTTCTGTTCAAAGAGATCATCATGCCGGCCAAGGCCAACCCGGGCCTGTTCGTCATCGGTCCGATCATGACCATCATGCCGGCGCTGGCCGCATGGTCGGTGGTGCCATTCGGTCCGGAAGCGGTGCTGGCCAACGTCAACGCCGCCTTGCTGCTGCTGATGGCGATCACCTCGATGGAAGTCTACGGCATCATCATCGCCGGCTGGGCGTCGAACTCGAAGTACTCGTTCATGGGCGCGATGCGCGCCTCGGCGCAGATGATTTCCTACGAAATCCCGATGGGCTTCGTGTTCGTCGTGATCCTGATGGTTTCGGGCTCGCTGAACTTCGGCGACATCGTCGCCATGCAGCAGCGCGGCATGATGGCCGACCAGGGTCTGAACATCCTGTCGTGGAACTGGCTGCCTTTGCTGCCGCTGTTCGTCGTCTACCTGACCTCCGGCCTGGCCGAGGCGAACCGCCATCCGTTCGACGTGGTCGAGGGCGAGTCCGAGATCGTCGCCGGCCACATGGTCGAGTACTCGGGCATGGCCTACGCCATGTTCATGCTGGCCGAATACGCCAACATGATCCTGATCGCGACCATCGGTTCGATCATGTTCCTGGGCGGCTGGTCCGCACCGTTCGCCTTCCTCGAATTCTGGGGCGGTTTCGGCGGCTTCTTCTGGCTGTTCGCCAAGGCGTTCTTCCTGGTGTCGGTCTTCATCTGGGTGCGCGGTACCTTCCCACGCTACCGCTACGACCAGATCATGCGTCTGGGCTGGAAAGTGTTCATTCCTCTGACGCTGGTGTACCTGGTGTTCGTGGCCGGCTGGATGCAGACATCCTGGAATATCTGGAAGTAAGGACAAGAGAAAATGGAACGATTAAAAGACTTTTTCGGCAGCTTCATGCTGGCCGAATTGATCAAAGGGATGGCGCTGACGGGCAAGTACATGTTCTCGCGCAAAATCACCGTGCAGTACCCGGAAGAGAAGACGCCGATGTCGCCGCGCTTCCGCGGCCTGCACGCACTGCGCCGCTATCCGAACGGCGAAGAGCGCTGCATCGCCTGCAAACTGTGCGAAGCGGTGTGCCCGGCGATGGCCATCACCATCGAATCGGAACAGCGCGACGACGGTTCGCGCCGCACCACGCGTTACGACATCGATCTGACCAAGTGCATCTTCTGCGGTTTCTGCGAAGAGTCCTGCCCGGTCGATTCGATCGTCGAGACGCACGTGCTCGAGTACCACGGCGAGAAGCGCGGTGATTTGTACTACACCAAAGAGATGCTGCTGGCCGTTGGCGATCGCTATGAAAACCAGATCGCCGAAGCCCGCGCAGCCGACGCTCCTTACCGGTGATTTGCGGCGCGCCTTGGCCTCGCCTTGGCGAGGTTAAGGACCAGCCGCTCATTGGTGCCGATAATAAAACTGTACGTCTCTTGGGTTAGTTATGGAATTTAAAACTGCTTTGTTCTACGCCTTCTCAGCCATCATGGTATTGGCTGCGACGCGCGTTATCACGGCCCGCAATCCGGTGCACGCAGCGCTGTTCCTGGTGCTGGCGTTCTTCTCGGCCGCCGGCATCTGGATGCTGCTCGAAGCCGAGTTCCTGGCCATCGTGCTGGTGCTGGTCTACGTCGGCGCCGTCATGGTGCTGTTCCTGTTCGTGGTCATGATGCTCGACATCGACACCGACAAGATGCGGGAAAACTTCTGGGGCTACCTGCCGATCGCGTCGTTCGTCGGCGTCATCATCGTGCTGGAAATGGCCGCCGTGCTGTGGCGCTCCTTCCTGTCGTTCGACCAGCAGGCCGTCAGCGCCGGCAACATCGGCGGCACCAAGGAACTGGGCATCCTGATCTTCACCAAATATGTCTACGGCTTTGAAATCGCAGCGGCGATCCTGCTGGTCGCGATCATCGCGGCAGTGGCGCTGACCCTGCGCAAGCGCAAAGACACCAAACATTTCGACCCGGCCGACGCCGTCCGCGTCAAGCGCAACGACCGTCTGAAGATCGTCAAGATCGACGCGGTCACCACGCGTGGCGCCGATGCAGCCGTTGCCGGTTCGGCCGAAGCAAAGGAGACCCCATGACTTTATCGCTAGCTCACTACCTCGTTCTTGGCGCGATTCTGTTCGCGATCTCGATCGTGGGTATTTTCTTGAATCGCAAGAACATCATTATTCTGCTGATGGCCATCGAATTGATGCTGCTGGCGGTGAACATGAACTTCATCGCGTTCTCCCACTATCTGGGCGACGCGGCCGGGCAAGTCTTCGTTTTCTTCATCCTGACCGTGGCGGCCGCCGAATCGGCGATCGGCCTCGCGATCCTGGTGGTGATGTTCCGTAATCTGGACACCATCAATGTGGAAGACCTGGATAGCCTTAAGGGTTAATCCCGCGGCTTTAGTTCTAATCTCGAAAAATAACGATTAAGGTTCATCATGGCGGGTACTCTTCTTAACCCTAACCTCCTACTAGCCGTACCTCTGGCGCCGCTGGCCGGCGCTGCGGTCGCGGGTTTGTTAGGAACCAAATTCTTTGGCAACGTTGTGGGTCGCAAGACTTCGCACACCGCGACCATCCTCGGCGTGCTCGTCGCGCTGATCCTGTCGGTGATGACGCTGAACGATGTGCTCAACGGCGCCACGTTCAACGGCACCATCTACCACTGGATGACGGTGGCGGGCGTGAAGTTCGAAGTCGGCTTCCAGATCGATTCGCTGTCGGCGATGATGATGTGCGTGGTGACCTTCGTGTCGCTGATGGTGCACATCTACACCATCGGCTACATGGCGGAAGACGAGGGCTATAACCGCTTCTTCGCCTACATCTCGCTGTTCACGTTCTCGATGCTGATGCTGGTCATGGCCAACAACTTCCTGCAGCTGTTCTTCGGCTGGGAAGCGGTGGGCCTGGTCTCGTACCTGCTGATCGGCTTCTGGTACACCCGCCCAACGGCGATCGTGGCCAACATGAAGGCGTTCCTGGTCAACCGCGTCGGCGACTTCGGCTTCATCCTCGGTATCGGCCTGTTGCTGGCCTATGCCGGCACCATGAACTACCAGGAAGTCTTCGCCAAGAAGGAAGCGCTGGCGCTCCTGACCCTGCCGGGCACCGACTGGATGCTGCTGACCGTCGCCTGTATCTGCCTGTTCATCGGCGCCATGGGTAAATCGGCGCAGTTCCCGCTGCACGTCTGGCTGCCGGATTCGATGGAAGGCCCAACCCCGATCTCGGCACTGATCCACGCCGCGACGATGGTGACCGCCGGTATCTTCATGGTGTCGCGCATGTCGCCGCTGTTCGAATTGTCGGACACCGCGCTGTCGTTCATCCTGGTCATCGGCTCGATCACCGCGCTGTTCATGGGCTTCCTGGGCATCATCCAGAACGACATCAAGCGCGTGGTCGCTTACTCGACCCTGTCGCAGCTGGGCTACATGACCGTGGCACTGGGTTCGTCGGCGTACTCGGTGGCCGTGTTCCACCTGATGACCCACGCGTTCTTCAAGGCGCTGCTGTTCCTTGGCGCCGGTTCGGTGATCATCGGTATGCACCACGACCAGGACATCCGCAACATGGGTGGTCTGCGCAAGTACATGCCTATCACCTGGATCACGTCCTTGCTCGGTTCCCTGGCGCTGATCGGTACGCCGTTCTTCTCCGGCTTCTACTCGAAGGATTCGATCATCGAAGCGGTGCACGAGACCCACATCTGGGGTTCGGGCTTCGCCAACTTCGCCGTGCTGGCCGGCGTGTTCGTGACCGCGTTCTACTCGTTCCGTATGTACTTCCTGGTCTTCCACGGCAAGGAGCGTTTCGGCCAGGCCCACGCCCACGACCACCACGCGCACGACGCGCATGCGCCGAAGGCCGCCCACGGCGCGCACGCCGATCCGGCCGCGCACGGCCACGATTCGGACGCGCATCATGAAGAGGAAGAGGACGACCACGCGCACCACGGCCTGGAGCCGGGTCAGAAGCCGCATGAATCGCCATTCGTGGTCTGGTTCCCGCTGGTGATGCTGGCCATCCCTTCGGTGCTGATCGGCTATCTGACGATCCAGCCTATGCTGCACGGCGACTTCTTCAAGGGTGTCATCTTCATCGGTGAAAACCATGAAGCGATGAAGATCCTGGGCGAAGAATTCCACGGTCCTCTGGCCATGGCGATCCATTCGCTGACGTCGCTGCCACTGTGGCTGGCGATTGCCGGTGTCGCTACTGCGTACTACTGCTACATGATCAATCCACGCGTACCGGCATGGTTCTTCGCCAAGTTCAAGGCGATCCATACCTTGTTGGACAACAAGTACTACATGGACAAGTTCAACGAGGTGGTGTTCGCCGGCGGCGCGCGCCTGCTGGGTAACGGCCTGTGGAACGTCGGCGACAAGACCCTGATCGACGGCCTGCTGGTCAACGGCAGCGCCAAGGTCGTGAACTGGTTCTCGAAGCTGACGCGTTTGGGGCAGACGGGTTACATCTACCACTACGCATTCGTCATGATCCTGGGCATTCTGGGGTTCCTGGTCTACTTCCTGCCGTTTTGGCACGCTTAATTAGCTGATACGCAAAGAGATAACGATAACCATGATGCAGTCAACTATATCTACCTTACCTCCGTACCTGAGCCTGGCGATCTGGCTTCCGATTGTCTTCGGCCTGATCGTCCTGGCCGTCGGCCGTGACACCAACGCGGCGCTGGTCCGCGTCGGTTCGCTGATCGGCGCGATCGTCAGCTTCGCCGCGACGATCCCGCTGATCACGAACTTCAACAACGCCGCCCACGGCATGCAATTCGTCGAGAAATCGCCCTGGATCGAGACGTTCAACATCTACTACTCGCTGGGCATCGACGGCCTGTCGCTGTGGTTCGTGCCGCTGACGGCATTCATCACCGTGATCGTCGTGATCTCGGCCTGGCAGGTGATCCAGAAGCGCGTCGCTCAATACATGGGCGCCTTCCTGATCCTGTCCGGCCTGATGATCGGCGTGTTCTGCGCGATGGACGGCCTGCTGTTCTACTTCTTCTTCGAAGCGACCCTGATCCCGATGTACATCATCATCGGCGTGTGGGGCGGCGAGAACCGCGTGTACGCGTCGTTCAAGTTCTTCCTCTACACCTTCTTCGGCTCCTTGCTGACCTTGGTCGCGATCATCTACCTGTACCGCGTGACGGGCACCTTCGACATCCTGACCTGGCACCTGACGCCGTTGACGATGCGCGAGCAGATCTTCATCTTCATCGCCTTCTTCATGGCCTTCGCCGTCAAGGTTCCGATGTTCCCGGTCCACACCTGGCTGCCGGACGTCCACGTCGAAGCGCCGACCGGCGGTTCCGCCGTGCTGGCCGCGATCATGCTGAAGCTGGGCGCCTACGGCTTCCTGCGTTTCTCGCTGCCGATCACCCCGGACGCGTCGCACTACCTGGCCGGTTTCGTCATCACCCTGTCGCTGATCGCCGTGATCTACGTCGGCCTGGTGGCACTGGTACAGAAGGACATGAAAAAGCTGGTCGCCTACTCGTCGATCGCGCACATGGGCTTCGTCACGCTGGGCTTCTTCATCTTCAACGCCATCGGCGTGCAGGGCGCGATCGTGCAAATGATCTCGCACGGATTCATCTCCGGCGCGATGTTCCTGTGTATCGGCGTGCTGTATGACCAGGCGCACTCGCGTCAAATCGCCGACTACGGTGGTGTCGTCAACAAGATGCCTAAATTCGCCGCGCTGTTCATCTTCTTCTCGATGGCCAACTGCGGTCTGCCTGCGACTTCCGGCTTCGTCGGCGAGTTCATGGTGATCCTGGGCGCCGTGCAGTACAACTTCTGGATCGGTTTGCTGGCCGCGACCGCGCTGATCTTCGGTGCGGCGTACTCGCTGTGGATGGCCAAGCGCGTCATCTTCGGCAAAGTCACCAACCACCATGTGGCCGCGCTGGTCGATGTCAATGGCCGCGAGTTCTTCATGCTGGGTATTCTGGCGATCGCCGTGCTGGTCATGGGTCTGTACCCAGCGCCGTTCACCGACACGATGCAAACCTCGGTCGCCGACCTGCTGACGCATGTCGCAAAAAGCAAGCTGCCTTAAGAAAAACGGAAACGCATAAATGACTACACCTATTCCACAAGAGGCGTTCAATCTCGCACCGGCGTATGCCGAGGTGACGTTGATCATTGGCGCCTCGCTACTCCTGCTGGTGGACATGTTCCTGTCCGAGTCCAAGCGGTCGATCACCTACGTGCTGTCGCTGGCGATACTGGCGGTTTTGGCCGGCATCACCTTCGCCGACTTCAGCGCCGGCACCACCGCGTACACCTTCCACGGCATGTACGTCAACGATCCGATGGCGAACCTGCTCAAGCTGGCCACCTACGTGGCCGTGGCGCTGACGCTGGTGTATTCGCGCCAGTACGTCACGCAGCGCGGCATGATGAGCGGTAACCTGGGCGGCGAGTTCTACGTCCTGGCGCTGTTCGCGATGCTGGGCCAGATGGTCATGATCTCGGGTTCGAACTTCCTGACGATCTACCTGGGCGTCGAACTGATGTCGCTGTCGCTGTACGCGCTGGTCGCGCTGCGCCGCGATAACCACAAGGCCACCGAAGCGGCGATGAAGTACTTCATCCTCGGCGCGCTGGCATCCGGTTTCCTGTTGTACGGTATCTCGATGCTGTACGGCGCCACCGGCACCCTGGAAATCAGCAAAGTGGCCGCCGCCGTCGCAGCGGGCACCATCAAGCCGACCATCCTGGTGTTCGGTATCGTGTTCCTGGTCGCCGGTCTGGCGTTCAAACTGGGCGCCGTGCCGTTCCACATGTGGGTACCGGACGTCTACGAAGGTTCGCCAACCGCGGTGACGCTGCTGCTGGGCGGCGCGCCGAAGATCGCCACTTTCGCGATCTGCATCCGCCTGCTGGTGGAAGGCCTGCTGCCGATGGCGTTCGACTGGCAGCAGATGCTGATGGTCCTGGCCGTGCTGTCGCTGGCCATCGGTAACCTGACCGCTATCGCCCAGACGAACCTGAAGCGCATGCTGGCTTATTCGACCATCGCGCAAATCGGCTTCGTGCTGCTTGGCCTGCTGGCCGGCGTGGTCGGCACCACCGACCGCACCGGCATCGCCGCCGCCTACAGCTCGTCGATGTACTACATCCTGACCTACGTGCTGACCACCGTCGGCAGCTTCGGCTTGTTGATGCTGTTGTCGCGGTCCGGCTTCGAAGCCGAGACGCTGAACGACTTCAAAGGCCTGAGCAAGCGCAGTGGCTGGTTCGCGGTCGTCATGACGATCCTGATGTTCTCGCTGGCCGGCGTGCCGCCGATGATGGGCTTTGCCGCCAAGTTCTCGGTGCTGAGCGCCGTGCTGGGCACGGGCCAGATCTGGCTGACCGTGGTCGCGGTGATGTTCTCGCTGATCGGCGCGTTCTACTACCTGCGCATCGTTAAACTGATGTGGTTCGACGAGCCGACCGATAGCTCGCCGATCGTCGCCCACGGCGACATGAAGTTTGTGCTGAGCGTGAACGGCTTGGCCATCGTGGTGCTGGGTATTCTGCCCGAGCCGCTGCTGGCGATGTGCATGAAGGCCATGCAAGCGACCCTCGCCACCTGATGGATGTTTCCGTCGCAAGCTGGTTGGTGATCGCGATAGCCATCGCGGCCGCCAACCTGCCTTTTTTCAACGACAAGGTATTCGCCCTGGTCCCGGCCACGTGGCGGCGCAAGCCGCTGATCGTGCGCCTGGTCGAAATGGTAGCGCTGTACTTTGTCGTTGGTTCCATCGGCTTCGCCATGGAAGGCCACATCGGCAACCGCTTCCCCCAGACCTGGGAGTTCTACGCGATCTCCGGCTGTCTGTTCCTCGTTTTCGGCTTCCCCGGATTCATCGCGCGCTACCTGCGCAAGCGTCACGACTGATACACTAGCGGCTTCAATCAAGGAGCCGACATGTCGACACTGACAGAAACCCGCATCGACGGTGAATTGGTCTACGACGGCCACTTCCTCAAAGTCCAACGCGACACCATAGAACTCCCCGACGGCAAACGCACCGGCCGCGAATACATCCTGCATCCCGGCGCGGTCGTGATCCTGCCGCTGCTCGACGACGGCAAGGTGCTGCTCGAGCGCCAGTACCGCTATCCGCTGCACGACGTGTTCATTGAATTCCCGGCCGGGAAAATCGATCCGGGCGAAGATCCGCTGGCAAGCGCGAAACGCGAGCTGGAAGAGGAAACCGGCTACACCGCCACCGACTGGCAGTTCGTCAGCAAGATCCACAACGCCATCGCCTATTCGGACGAACATCTGGACCTGTACCTGGCGCGTGGTTTGAAGCTTGGCGAGCAAAAGCTGGACGACGGCGAGTTCCTCGAACTGTTCACCGCCACCATCGACGAACTGCTGCAGTGGGTGCGCGAAGGTAAAGTCACCGATGTCAAAACCATCATCGGCGCGTTCTGGCTCGACAAGCTGCGCGCGGGCGACTGGAAGCTGGACTAAGGTTATGAAGCCGGCGGCACTGATCTTGTTGTGCTGCGGCGCCGGGGCTGGCGTGACCCAGGCGGCCGAACGCACACCGTTCCAGATCCGCTGCGAGGACACGATCAGCAAAACCATCTCGGTGCTGTCGACGAAGAGCAATGGCTTCACGATCAACAACCAGCTGCCTTACCGCGCGTTGACCTTGAAAACCGGCAGCATCGACGGCCGCAGCGAGACGCTGGGCCTGACGGTCACGCGCGCGCAGTTTTCCGCCACGCTGGGCGGGCCTATCCTGCAGGACAAGGTCAGCGGCTACGAATGCGTGGCGCCGCGCGTGGAGATCAAGATGAACTACTCGCCGGTGCTGATTTATGTCGGCAACGAGTTCGTCCCAGGCAGCTGCGGCTACAACACGATCCTGGAGCACGAGCAGCGCCACCTCAAAGCGTATATGGACAATCTCGCGCGGGTCGAAAAGGTGGTGCGCGATGCGCTGAACCGCCGTTTCGAAGGCAAGCCTCTGTACGCGCCGTCGGGCACCGCGCAGTCGGCGCTGCAGCACGAGATCAACAGCCAGTGGTTCCCCTTTATTCAGTCGGAATTCGACAAAGGTAATCTGGAGCAGGCTAAAATCGACACCCCCGCCGAATACGCGCGCCTGGCCGGTACTTGTAACGGCGAGATCCGGGAAATCGTCCAGCGCAGGCGCAGAAGATAGAGAACATGACAGCACACACGAATACACCGCGCTATTTCGCGCTGCTACCCGCCGCCGGCGTCGGCGCGCGCATGGCGGCCGACGGACCGAAACAATACCTGATGGTGGGCGGCAAACCTATGCTGCGCCACGCCGTCGACGCCTTCCGCGGCAGCGATCTGGTGGCGCACACCTACGTTGTCGTCAGCGCGGTGGACGGCCAGATCGACGCGGTGCTGCCGCCGGGCCTCGATGGCGTCACGGTGCTGCGATGCGGCGGCGCCACCCGCATGGATACGGTGCTCAACGCCTTACGCGCGCTGGACGGCATCGTCACGGACAAGGACCTGGTCATGGTGCACGACGCCGCGCGCCCCGGCCTGACGCCGGCCTTGATCGCCAAGTTGATAGAAGGTGTTGGCGACTATGCCGCCGGCGGCCTGCTGGCGCTGCCGGTGGTCGACACGGTGAAGCGCAAGGCCGGCGACGACGTCGCCACCGTGCCGCGCGACGGCCTGTGGCTGGCGCAGACGCCGCAGATGTTCAGCTACGCGCTGCTGCTGCGGGCGCTGGGCGGGGCGCCGGACGCCAACGCCATCACCGACGACGCCAGCGCCGTAGAGATGCTGGGCATGTCGCCGCGCCTGATCGAAGGCCACCCACGAAATTTGAAAGTCACGCTGCCGGCCGACATTCGCATCGCCGAGATGTATCTGGCCGCCGGCGAATAACCAAGGAAACCCCTATGACAAAACTACCGTTCCGCATCGGCCAGGGCTACGACTGCCACGCTTTGGTGGAAGGCCGCAAGCTGATCATCGGCGGTGTCGACATCCCGCACCACGTCGGCCTGCTGGGTCACTCGGACGCCGACGTGCTGCTGCACGCGATCACCGATTCGATTTTAGGCGCGGCAGCGCTGGGCGACATCGGCAAGCACTTTCCG
>Ga0105244_10002911_pt1 | contig 12644 bp, 5 predicted proteins | sample KBSM44metaG_FD_80423 | JGI IMG/M metagenome (GOLD analysis project Ga0105244, IMG submission 80423) | Miscanthus rhizosphere microbial communities from Kellogg Biological Station, Michigan, USA - KBS M4-4 metaG | ecosystem: Host-associated > Plants > Roots > Rhizosphere > Soil | place: Michigan...
CGGTGGCCACAGCGCTTGGCGCCCACCTGGTCTTCGATGTGCATGGCCGCGGCGCCGAACTTGATCATCGACTTGACGGTGCGCGCGACATTGAACGCGGAGGCGCCGAAGCCGGTGTCCACGTCGACCAGCAACGGCAGGTCGCAAACGTCGGTGATGCGGCGCACGTCGGTCAATACATCGTCGAGATTCGAAATACCCAGGTCCGGCAGCCCGAGCGAACCCGCCGCCACGCCGCCCCCGGACAAATAAATCGCCTTGAAGCCGGCGCGTTTGGCCAGCAAGGCGTGGTTGGCGTTGATCGCGCCGACCACTTGCAGCGGGGATTCTTCCTGGACGGCTTTGCGGAAGGCGGCGCCTGCGGAAAATTGACTCATGTTCTGACCTTTCAGTATTGCAGTGAAGTTGCATCGAAGTTACATAGTTATTGCAAGGGGCATGCCACCCACTCTCACCATACAAATCAATGACTTAGCTTTTTCTAATGTTTCATTTGTGTTTCATTATGAAACATCGAAACACACATGCAACGACTGCGCTACAATTGAACCATGCGCCATTCCATGCCCCTGCCCTTCGACCCCGACGATAAACCGGTCATCTGGACCGTGTCGGTTTCGCGCCTGTACGACCTGTTCCGCGACATCACACTCGAATACGACAACCTGGCGACAATAGAACCGATCAACCTCGGTTTCGACGAAGCGGCGCGCCACATCCGCGAGCGCATGGCCACCGAGCGTTGCGACGCAGTCATCGCGGCCGGCTCCAACGCCGCGTATCTGAAAGGCCGCCTGTCCGTGCCGGTGGTGATCGCCAAATTCAGCGGCTTCGACGTGATGCAGGCGCTGGCCCGCGCGCGACGGGTATCGGACAGGATCGGGGTCATCACGTATCAGGAGCGTTTGCCGGAGCTGGCGGAATTCGCCGGCACCTTCGGCTTCGATGTCGCGCAGCGCACCTACGCCACCGAAGAAGACGCGCGGGCGCAGATCAACGACCTGAAAGCGGCCGGCATCAAGGCCATCGTCGGCGCCGGCCTGATCACCGACCTGGCCGAGGAAGCGGGACTGACCGGGGTGTTCGTCTACTCCGCCGCCTCGATCCGCCACGCCTTCGACGACGCGCTGGAAATGGCGCGCCTGACGCAGTTGGAATCGAACCGCGCGCGCACGCGCGGCGCGGTGGTGACCGACACCCTGCGCGCCAGGCATGGCCTCAACGATCTGCGCGGCGAATCGGAGGCGATGGAGACGCTGCGGCAGTCCGTCGTGCTGTATGCGAAATCGCCGGCAACGGTACTGATACAAGGCGAAACGGGCACCGGCAAGGAACTGGTGGCACAAGCGATCCACCGCGAAAGCCCGCGCAGCCTTGGACAGAACCGGCCGTTCGTCGCCGTCAATTGCGGAGCGATCGCCGAATCGCTGCTGGAATCCGAATTGTTCGGCCACGAGGAAGGCGCGTTCACGGGCGCCCGGCGCGGCGGCCATGCAGGCCTGTTTGAAGCGGCCAATCGCGGCACGCTGTTCCTCGATGAAATCGGCGAGATGCCGCTGGCGCTGCAAACCCGCCTGCTGCGCGTGCTCGAGGAGCGGGAAGTGGTGCGCGTCGGCGGCACGCGGCCGATTCCGGTCACCGTACGCATCATCAGCGCCACCCACTGCGACCTGGAGCAGCGCGTGCGCGAAGGCCGCTTCCGGGCCGACCTGTTTTACCGGCTGGCGGTGCTGCGACTGTCGCTGCCGCCGTTACGGGCGCGCACGGAAGACGTGATGACGCTGGCCGAGTGGTCGCTGAAGAACGCGCTCGCATCGCTGGGCGCGCGGCCGCATCCGAATTTGCACGCGGAGATGAACGCCTGCGCACCGCTGCTGCGGCAATACGACTGGCCGGGTAACGTGCGCGAGCTGCGCAACCTGGCGGAGCGTTTGGCCCTGTTTCTAGCGGCCGAACCCTTGCAGGCACTGACGCCGGCGTTTGTTCTCAGCGTGGCGCCGGAGTTGGGCGCCGCGACGACGACGGCGGTGACGCATCGGGGCGAGCCCGCCGCCACCGCCGGACCGCGACATATCGAAAGCGCAACCGAAGCACTGGCCCGATTCGGCGGCCGGCGTGATGCGGCCGCCGAACATCTGGGAATCAGCCGTACCACCCTATGGCGGCGGCTGAAGAACGAAACCGATTTGATCGGGCAATGACAGAAGTCATAAACAATTCGAATATCGAATATCGAAATTTATAATTATATTTATATCTTGGGAACGGCTAGACTGCAGTTATCGCAAAAAGCCGTTCAAAGGAGTTTATATGATCACCTACCTCGCCACCCCGCAAATCATGACCTCGCCGGCAGCCAAGACGCGCGACTGGAAAGCCCTGATCCGCCGTGCGTTCGAGCTGGCAGGCGCCCCGTACGCCAACAGCCCGTACATGCCACTGTAAGTAGTCGCCGCGAGACCCAGCGGCGCGTTCACATGCGCAACGCCCGCACCGGCACCATGCGCATCGCGATCCAGGTATGGCGCGCGATCGCGATCAGCGCGATCGCCCACGTCAGCGAGAGCGCGAGCAGTAACGTCCAGTAGCCGATCGGCGCTTGCGCCACGTACTCCGACAGATAACGTCTGATTCCCAGCCCCGCCAGCGGCAGGCCGATCATCGAGGCGATCAGGATGAGCATCCCTATCTCCCGCACCACCAGCATGGCGATGGCGGACTTCCCGGCCCCGTGCAGTTTGCGCAGTACGATTTCCCTGGCGCGGCGCTGTACCGTGTTGGCCGACAGGACGTAGGTGCCAAAAGCCGCGATCAACAACGTAATGCACGTGGCGATCGCCAGCAGCTTGGCTAGCCGCGCATCGTCGGCGTAGTTGGCGGCAAGGATGTCCCGGGCACGATACGTCTTCATGATCGCGTCCGGAAAGTACTTGGGCCATAGCTCCCGTACCATGCTCTCCACCTGCGCCGGCGATCCGGTTGTCCGCACGCTGAGCGTGGTGCTGGCCGTCCAGAGCTCATAGGCAGTGGCGCGCGGTGCTTCGCGCAGCGAGTGAAAACGCAGATCCGGGGCAATGCCGACCACGCGCTTGCGGACGATCTTGTTCTCGTAATCGGTGAACAAAACGATCTTCCCGACCGCGGCCTCCGGCGCTGCGAAGCCCAGATCCCGCGTGGCGACAGCATTGAGCACCACCGGCACTGGATCGTCTTCCTGGTCCAACGCGGCCTGGAACAGACGACCGGTGCGCGGTCGTATGCCGTAAAGCTCGAAGAAATTCACGCTGACGCCCTTCATTTCCATACCGGCGCCGGCGCCCCCTTCGCGTCGCAGTTCGCGCGTCCACGCGTTGTCGAGCCGTCCGACGGGATCTTCCGATAACGCCACGCCCTCCACGCCGCGCTGTGCCTTCAGCGCCGCGATGAAGGCGCGCGCCGGGTCGCTGTAGCGCGCCGGCGCCGGCAAATCGACGATCACAAACGGGGCGGGATCGAACCCGGGCGACGATCGCATGGCAAACTCGGTCTGCCAAGCGATCGCGGCGGTGACGCCCGCGAAGCCCATCGCGGTGGCTATTTGTATCACCGTCAATATCCGCCGGAAACGCATGCCACCGGCGGACTCGTTACCGGGCCGCCCAGCCAGTACCTGCGTTGGCGACACGCGCACCGCGATCCAGGCCGGATACAGCGCCGTAAGCACGCCAAGCGCGGCGCCCAGCCCCATCGCCGCGACGATGTTGGTCAAGGAAAGCATGTCGGACAAATCGCGGTTGACCAGCTCCGAGAAAATCGGCAGCGCCAACCAGGCCAGCAGCAAGCCGATCGTCGTCGCCACCAGCGACACCGCAAGCGACTCCATGAGAAAGTGCAGCACGATCTTGCCGACGCCGGCACCGAGCACCTTGCGCACGGCGACCTCGCGCTGGCGGCGCAACACGCGCACAGTCGCCAGGTTGACGTAATTTATCGCCGCCAGCAACAGGATCAATACCGCGATCGCCGCCAGGCCGGCGATAACGGCCGGGTCGCCGCGATTTCCCGCCACGAAGACACGGCTGCCTTCGACATCCTTGTCGAAATACGCGCGCCGCAGCGGCGACAGGCCGAGATCCATCACCTTGCGCTTGCCCAGCCGTTCCAGCGTTTCCGGCGGATGGTTCTGGATACTGGGCGTGCGGTCGACCACTTGCTGAAACGCGTCCGTGATCGCGGCCAGCGAGACGCCGGGCTTCACGCGGATCAGCAACTTGCCCATCCAGCCCAGTTCCCCGGTCAGTATCTCGTTGCGAACGGTTTTGTCCACCAGCGCGGAATTAACGCCCAGCAGAGAGTCGAACGGAATCGTGGTGTTGGCCGGCGGGGTGGCGACCACCGCGCCCACGCGCACAACCTGGCGTTCGGCCCGCATGGTGCGGCCCAGCGCATTCGCCGTGCCGAACAGCCGCACCGCCGCGGCGTCGGTGAGAACGATGCTGTCCGGCTGATCCAGCGCCACGCGCAGGTTCCCCTGCAGCGCCGTCAATCCCAGCATGTCTGCGAAGCCGGGCAGCACATAGAGCCCCTGCAGTTGCAGCTTGCGATTGTCGATGCTGATCACAAGGGGAGCCGTTTGCGGACGCGATGGGAAGAAGCTGGTGGCGTCTACCACGCCGGGCGTGGCCATGGCCACCGACCGCAAGAACATCGGCGCGACATCGTATAGCGGGGACTGGGGATCGACGTGGTAGCGCTGCGTGACGACGTAGACGTTGTCGACATCCGGCACATGCGAGTCGTAGTCCAGCGAGTAATTCACGAAGCCAAACAGCAGCAGGGAGGCTGCCAAGCCGATGCTCAGGCCCAGTATCACCGACAGCGAATATGCCGGTTGCTGTATCAGCGTGCGCCAGCCAATGCGAAAATCTCTCAGCTTCATGGTAGATCCGTGTGGGGAAGACAGGCGGATATTGCAACTACCATGCCACGGCTTTTTACGCGCTGGATGGGGGTGAATCGCCGATATCTGTTCGGAAGTGAACGCGGTTACTGTTCACTTCCGAACACTTTGCTGGATAGGCGCGCCTCGCCCGTTAATCCGCCCAACGTGTTTTAACTGGGAACGCCGGACGCGCAGGCCGCACCGGCGGATTCTTCGCCAGTTCCGCCTTGATGACCTCAATCGCCTTTTCCAGCTGCGGATCGCGGCCGGCGATGACGTCCGCCGGCGTTTGATCGACCTCGATATCCGGCGCCACGCCCTCGTTCTCCACGCCCCAGCCACCCTCGCGCGTCCAGAAGGCCAGGTTGGGCGCGGTGATCGTGCCGCCATCGAGCAGCACCGGGAAGCCAAGCACGCCCACCAATCCACCCCAGGTGCGCTTGCCGATCAACGGTCCCATTTGGTTTTTACGGAACATCCACGGCAGCAGGTCGCCACCCGAGCCGGCCGTCTCGTCGATCAGCATCGCGCGCGGTCCCTGGATCGAAGCGGACGGCGTTTTCATGTCCGCGCCGTAGCGCATGGTCCACCAGGCGATTTCCTTCTTCTGCAAAATCTCCAGGTAGTAGTCGGCCACGCTGCCGCCGCCATTGAAGCGTTCATCGATGATGACGGCGTCCTTGTCGGCCTGCGGGAAGAAGTAGCGCTTGAAATAGGTATGTCCCAAACCCGCGGTGTTCGGCACGTACACATAGGCTACCTTGCCGCCGGTGGCCGCGTTGACCTTGCGGATATTCCCCTCGATCCAGTCGCGGTTGCGCAGCGCGTCCTCGGTCGGCACCGGCACCACGGTGACGGTGCGCGACTTGCTGCCGTCCGCGTTCGGACCGACGGTGATATCGATGGCTTTGTTGGCGGTGTTTTCGAAGGCGCTGTAAAGATTGGTCGGCGCCACCAGCGGACGGCCATCGACCGCCAGCAGATACTCGCCGGCCTTGACGTTCAGGCCCGGCTCCGTCAGCGGCGCGCGCAGGGCCGGATTCCAGTTCAAGCCGCCGTAGACTTTCTTGAAGCGGTAGCGGCCGTCGCTGATTTCGTAGTCGGCGCCCAGCAGGCCGCCCGGCACCGCTTTGCTGTCGGTGAAGAAGTCGCCGCCGCCACCGCGATGATGGCCCACACCCAGCTCGCTGCACAGCCACTGGATCAAGCGATTCAGATCGGCGCGGGACGACAGCTCCGGAAGGAATTGCGCGTACTTCTCGCGCATCTTGTTCCAGTTCGCGCCGTGCATGCCGGGGTCGTAGAAGAAGTCGCGGTTGATGCGCCACGCTTCATTGAAGATCTGCGCCCACTCGGCGCGCGGTTCGGCGCGCACTTCGATCGCTTCGACCTTGATCTTGCCTTCACCCGGCGTCAACGTCTTGGCGCCGGCGCTGCCCATGGCCCACGCCTCCTTGAGGCGGTAGACGATCTTCTTGCCATCGGAAGACACCTCGAATTCATCGGCCTCCGTCAGCAACGTCTCGGCCTTGCGGTCCTTCAGGTCGAAGCGCTGGATGGCTTTCTTGCCGTCGTTCTCGCGCAGGAAAAATATCTGGCCGTCCTGCCCCGTTTCCAGATCAGACAGCGACGCCGCCGGTATCGGCAGATCGACGATACGCGTTTCGATGCCCTCGAAATCGATGGACATCGGGGCGACCGGCGCCACGGTGACTTTCGGATCGTCGCGCCCCGTCTTCGGATCGATCTTCGGCGTCTCCGGCTTGGCCGGGTCCTTCTTCTCCGACACCGGCGGCGTGACAGGACTTGCCTTCTCCTCGTCGCTTTCCTTGATCAGCGGCGAAGGCAGGTCGCGCCGCAGCACCGCCATCCAGACCGTGCGCGTGACGCGGTTATCCTCGTTCTGCTGCGAGAACCAGTTGTTGCTGGGCCCCGCGTTGGTGGAGGCGAAGAAGTACAGGTACTTGCCGCTCTTGTCGAACACCGGATTGACCACGTCCGACAGACCGTCCGTCACCGGCCAGGATTTTTTCTGCTCCAGCGAATAGATGTAGGCGCTGCGCGTGTACGTCATCGAGTTGAGCGCGTACGCGATCCAGCGCGAGTCCGGCGCCCACGCCGCGCGCAGGGTCTTGTTCACGCCATACAGCGGCTCGGAAGCGATCTTGTTGATAGCCCCGGAAGCGACATCCATCACGTACAAGGTCCACGAGTTGTCCGTATAGGCGATCTTTTTGCTGTCCGGCGACCATACCGGATTGTCGTAGAAGCCGGAACCGGTCAGCTTGAACTTGCGCGGTTCGCCCTTGCCGTCCTGCGCGCGGATATGCAGCGCGTACTCGCCCGATTCGTCGGAGAAGTAGGCGACCGAGCGGCCATCCGGCGACCACGCCGGCGAGCGCTCGTTGGCTGCGGAGGTCTGCGTCAGGTTGCGCACATCGCCCTTGTCGGCGGGGATGGTGACGATCTCGCCGCGGAATTCATACGCCACCCGCGCGCCGGACGGCGACACCGAAAAATTACGGATGTACTTGGCGCCACTGAGCCAGCGCGGACGCGACATCCCAAGGTCGCTACTGACGCCGATGGTCAGCTTGCGCGCCTGTCCGCTGCCGAGATCCAGCGCGTGCAGATAGCCGGCCTGCTCGTACACGATACCGTTGCCCGACGCCGACGCGTTCAGCACCGGAAAGTCGGTGTGCGTGGTCAGCGCGCGGACCAGCTTGGACTTCACGTCATAGGCATACAGGTTGAATTCGCCGTCGCGGTCCGAACGGAAGTAGACGGTGTCGCCGATCCACATCGGATCGACATCGTTCGAATGTGTGGCCGGTTGCGGTATCTTGACCACCGATTTGTCGCCCCGGTTGAACAGCCAGAGGATCGAGTTGGTGCCGCCGCGATAATGCTTCCACTGCAGGAAGGCCGGCGAGAACGGGTTGTAGACGATGTTTTTGCCATCCGGAGACCAGGCGGCGCGCGCGGCGTTCGGCACTTCCAGCTGCGTCTCCACGCCGCCCGTCACCGGCACCGTGAACAATTTTCGATAGCGGTTGTTGAACGCCGCGCGCGGCGACGTGAACATCACCGATTTTCCATCGGGAGCGAAGCCTTGCACCACGTCCGCGCCCGGATGATACGTCAGCCGCTTCGGCACCCCGCCTTCGATCGGCAGCAGATAGACGTCGGTGTTGCCGTCGACTTGCGCGCTGTAGGCGATCAGTTTGCCGTCCGGCGAAAACTGCGGGTTCGATTTTTCACCCGGGTCGGACGTCAGGCGGCGCGGCGCGCCGCCATCGGGATTCGCCAGCCACACATCGCCGGCATAGATAAAGGCCAGATGGGTGGCGGACAGCGCCGGTTCGGTCAGCATGCGGGTATCGCTGGTGCTGGGCAGTGCGTGCGCGGTTGGGGCCATGGTGATGGCCGCACCGGCGAGGACGAAAGTGACGGATACTAGGCGCTTCATCTGCATCGAGGTCTCCTTATTTCAACGCGGGGATCACCTGCGGTTGATATGGTTTGATCGGACTGTCCTTCAATTTTTTATCCAGCAGTTCCAGCGCGACTTCCAGCTGCCGGTCCTGGCCCATGAAGGTCGCATGCGGCAGGTTGTCCACTTCCACATCCGGCGTCACGCCCACGCCTTCGATCAGCCAATGGCCGTCGGCCGTGTTGAACTGGCCGTTCTCGGCGACGCGCGCCATGCCATTGTCGCTCAAGCGGTTGTTATCGCTCAGCCAGACACCGGCACCGGCCGTGCGCTTGCCGACCAGCGGCGCCAGTCCCAGGGCCTTGACGCCGGCCGCGAAGGTCTCGCCATCCGAGTACGTCAGCTCATCGACCAGCACCACCAGATGGCCGCGGAAGGTGTTCTGCATGTTCGGCGCCGGCTGCGCGCCCGGCGCGGCCCAGAAGGCCCAGGCCTTGCGCAGCAGCTTTTCGATGATCCAGCTGTCGATATTGCCGCCGTTATTGCGGCGCACGTCGATGATCAGGCCTTCGCGGTTGACGTTGGCGTAGAAGTCGCGCGCGAACGAGGCGATGTCGCGCGGCCCCATGGCGCGCAGGTGCAGGTAGCCGATGCGCCCTTTCGACGCTGTCTCCACCTGGCGCGCGCGGCTCTGCTCCCAATCGCTGTAGCGCAGGCCGGCCTGCTTGGTCATATTCACCGGCATCACGATCACCGGACCGGCGCCGCCGGCCTTGCGCTTGATCTGCAGCAGCACCTGCCGGTCGGCCTGGTTCAGCAGCAGGTCGGCGATGTCGCGCGCCTCCAGCACCGGTTTGCCGTTGACGGCGGTGATGATGTCGCCCTCCTTGACGTTGACGTCGGCCTGCGCCAGCGGTCCGCGCTCGGACGGCAGTTCCGGCTCGCTGCGGTAGATGTGGTCGACGCGGTAGCCTTCGGCGGTGCGCGTCAGCAGCGCGCCCAGGCCGGAAGGCACGCCCTCCGGGGCGGAACGGCGGATGTCGCCGGGAGCGATCTGCGAGTGCAGCGCGCCCACCTCGCTGATCATCATGCCCAAGATGTCGTTCAACTCCGCGCGGTCGGTCACGCGCTCGACCAGCGGCGTGTATTTATCGCGCACGGCGGTCCAGTTCACGCCACGCATCTTGGCGTCGTACAGGAAGTCGCGGTGCATGCGCCAGGCGTCGTTGAACATCTGCTTCCACTCCAGGCGAGGATTGGAGGTGAAGCTCCAGTCGTCGACCTTGACCTTGGCCTTGGAGGTGTCGGTCGGCGCCTTGGCGGCCGCTTCGACGATGATCATGTCGCCCGGACCGCCGCTGAAGGTGCGGTAGTAGATGTGCTTCTTGTCTGCGGCCAGGTCGAATTCGCGCACGCCGGCGGCGAAGGTTTCCGGCTGCGGACCATTGGAGGCGATGGCCAGCGTCTTAAGGTTCGCCTTGCCGTCGCTGGACTCCACGTCCAGGAAGTACAGGCGCTTGTCGTCCATGTTCAGGCCACGGTAGTTGCCGGGTGCCAGCGGCACTTCGTACAAACGGTCCTGCAGGCCGGCAAAGACGATCTCCGGCAGCGACTTGTCCGCTTTCTTGGCCGGCGGCGCCGTCTTGGCGACGGCCTTTTCGACCGCCTTCTCCGCCGCTTTCTCGGCGGCCTGCTCGACCGCCTTGTCGGCCGTGCCCTCGGCCACCTTCTCGCCCGGCTTGCCCAGTTCATCGTCCGGTTTGAACGGGAAGCGGTTGCCCGGCTGGAGCGCCAGCGCGTAGACGCCGGTGCGCTTGTCGAACACCGGTCCCATATTGCGGTCGCCCCACGGCGAACCGTTCGCCAGCTGGAAGTTGCGGGCCGAAAGGAAGTACAGCCATTTCCCGTCCGGCGAAAACACCGGCGAGCGCGAGGTGTAACGGTCGCTGGTGACAAAGGCCAGCTGCTTCGACGCCAGGTTGTACAAGCCGATTTGCTCGCGCTGCTCGGTGGTCGCGGCGCGCACCAGGGCCAGGTTCTTGCTGTCGCCCGACCACAGGATTTCGTCGTGCTTGTCGACGCCGGCCTTGCCCGCGTCGTCGATGACGATATTCGATTTGGTCGCCAGATCCAGCAGCCAGAAACGGCCCTTCTTGTCCGTGTGGCCCAGCCAGCGGCCGTCCGGCGATGGATACAGCTGCCAGCGGTGGCTGACGCCGTCGCGGGTCAGTTGCTCGCCGGGGCCGGAACCGTCGGCGGCGAACTTCCAGATTTCGTTTTCGCCGGTGGTGTCGACGATCGCGTAGACCCACTTGTCGTCGGGGCTGAACACCGCCTCGCGCGCCCGCGCGCCTTCCGGCACCGCGATCTCGACGCGGCGCTGCGCGCCCGTGCCGGCCAGGCTCACGCGCCCGCGCGCCGTCAGCACCAGCCGCTCGGACTTGGCCGACAGCTGCACGTTGGTCAATTGGTCCAGCGGCGAGCGTATCTGGCGCGCGCGCTGCTGGTCGAAGTCGGACACCAGGCCGATCGACAGCTGCCGGTCGGCCGACGCGGCCAGGTCGAACACGCGCAAGTCCGCGCCCAGCTGATAGACGATGCGGCCATCGCCGAGCGCCGCGTTGCGCACATCCCAGTCGGTGTGTTTGGTGAGCTGGCGCGGATCGCCGCCGTCGGGCGCCATCGACCACAGGTTGTCGGAGCCGCCACGGTCGCTGATGAAGTAGACGCGACCCTGCCACCACATCGGGCGCTTGTTGTTACCGGCGTCGGAGGCCAGCAGCGGCGCCGCTTCCACGCCTGCGCCGGCATTCAAATCGTAGCGCCACAGCTGCGCGTGGGCGCCCCCGCGATAGTTCTTGACGTTGTCGTTGGTCAGGGCCAGGCCGTAGCGCGTGAAGTACAGCGTCTTGCCTGCGTCGTCGAGCACCGCGTCGTTGGCGTCGGCGACGGCGAACACCCGCCGCTGCAACGACGACGGCTGCACGGCGGCGACGATGCGGTGCGCCGACGGCCCCTTCGAATCCTGGGTGCTGACCAGCACCTCGCCCTGCGCCGTCCAGCCCAGCGCCGTCACGGCGCCGTTCTCGAACGTCAGCCGCTTCGGCAGGCCGCCGGCGACCGGCATGACGTAGGCTTCCTGCGCGCCCTCGTACGAGGCCGAGAAGGCGATCCATCTGCCGTCGTAGGAGATGGCGGCGTTGGTTTCGGCGGCGGGGTGCGTGGTCAGGCGCTGGGCCTGGCCGCCCTGGGCGCCGGTCTTCCACAAATCGCCTTCGGCGGTGAAGACGACGGCGTCGCCACGGATGGCGGGGAAACGGTAGTAGGCGTCGGCCGCGAAGGCCGCCTGCCCGGCCAGCAGGCCGGCGGACATCAGTATCAGAGCGAGGGGGTGAAAGCGAAGGCGGAGCGGTGACATGGACAGGCTTTACAAGTTGTCGAAGGGAACGACGATTCTGTCATATCTTGACCGCTCCGAGCAAAGAAAAACTTTACCCCGTTTTACTCTGTTTTGAGACTGACATCGTCCAGCATGAACCAGCTGGACTGGTTGCCATCGGAGCTGGACGCGAAGCGCAGCCGCACGGTCTGGCCGCGAAACGCGCCCAGGTCGAAGCTGTGCGTGACAAAGCCGGGGGCCGCGTCCAGATTGCTGAACGCCTTGACCAGCGCCAGCGGCTGGTTGAACAGGCCGCGCACCTCGACCCGGAAGTGATCCCGCGCCGTGGCCGCGTTGCCGGTGGTGCCCACGCTCAGCGCGAACGACAGCTTGGCGGTGGCGGTGTTCGCCGGGATCGTCAGCGCCTGATACAGCGCCGTGCCGGCAGAGGACTCATAGCTGCCGAACCACGCCATCTTCTTGCCCGCATGGGCCGGATACTGGCTCCAGCCGCCGATATTGTTCAGATGTCCAGCCCAGTCCAACTCGCCGTCCTCGAAGCCGCCGTTGATGATGCGCTCGTACAGGGTGCCGGGCGGATTGATGGTCAGCACCGCCGTCTGGCTGGCGGCCGTGGTCGGCAAGTTGGCGCTGTCGGTCACGCGCACGGTGATCTTGGCGCCGGCGTCGGCCGCCGTCGCGATGAAGCTATAGCCCGGACCCGTGACATTGCGCACCCGCGCGCCGTTCTTGTACCAAGCGTAGAAGTACGGCGCCGTGCCGGCCTCCGCGTAGGCGGTGAAATTGGCCGGCCGGCCCAGCGTGACGCCGGTGCTGGCGGGCTCGGTCAGCAAGGCCACCGGCGACTTATGGCCAGGCTCGTCGATGTCGTAGCCGACGTTGATGGCGGC
>Ga0105244_10002916_pt1 | contig 12627 bp, 8 predicted proteins | sample KBSM44metaG_FD_80423 | JGI IMG/M metagenome (GOLD analysis project Ga0105244, IMG submission 80423) | Miscanthus rhizosphere microbial communities from Kellogg Biological Station, Michigan, USA - KBS M4-4 metaG | ecosystem: Host-associated > Plants > Roots > Rhizosphere > Soil | place: Michigan...
TACCCATGTCGAGCTTGACCCCGGCTTCGGTCTGTTTCGAGCGCGCCGGAGCATAGGCCTGGCCGGCATTGGTGATGGGCGCGGTGCCGGCGTTCTGAGGTGCTGTAGGGCCTTGGGCGAGGCCTTCGATATGGTTGGCATAGAACGACACATGGTCCCACGGCTTGAACACCAGGCCGTACACCGGTGTAGTGATCGACTTGTCGTAATTGGCGGTGCGAGTACCCGTGCCGTAGGCGAAGCCCTGAACCACCAGTTCCTGACGGCGCAGGCCGGCGGTGAACAGCACGCGGTCATCCAGGAAACCAAAGGTGTCCGACACCGCTGCACTGCGGGCGAAGGTCTTGGCGGTGATGCCCGGGTCGTTCATGTCGCCACCCGTGAAGCTGCCCTTGACCGGCTGCGCCACGTCGACCGGGTTGTAGATATTGCTGGCGTGCCCGGTGAAGTCAAAGTCGTAGGCATTGCGAGACTGGGTCCAGATCCCGGTCAAACCGACGTTCAGTTTATGGCTGACGGCGCCGGTCTGGAACTTGCCGTTGAGGCCGGCCATCAGGCTGGTGTTGTCTTCCTGGTGGGCGATGCGCGAGCCGGTCACGGTGGCGTTGCCCAGGGTGTCGTTCACGGTGGTCGAAGAGTAACGCCCGATCTCGTTGGTGTGCTTGGCACCGGCTGCAAGGTAGGCCGTCCAGTTGTCGTTGAGGTCGTACTCGCCACGCAGCATGCCGAAGGTATCTTCCAGGCTGGTGGTCGCCCAGCTAGGCGCGTAGTTGGTGTCGGCCGAAGGGGCGTCGGGAATGTGGGTCAGTGTTTGCCCGAGGAACACCGAGTTGCGTCCGCCGTTGACCTGCTGCTTCTGGTACACGAAGTCTCCCGACAAGCGCAGGGCATCACCACGGTAGTCCAGGCCGACCGAGAACAGCTTCGAGCGCTGGCTCTCATCGTCCACACCGGTATCGCCTTCGCGCTGGGAGAGGTTCACCCGCGCGCCGAAGCGGTTGTCTTCGCCGAAGCGCTGGCCGATGTCCAGGTGTTCGCCCACCCGGCCGTCGTTGCTGATGTCGGTGCTGAAGCGGCGCAGCGGCACGTCGTCGGCGCGCTTGGGTTGCAGGTTCACACCGCCCCCAATGCCTGAACCCCCTGGGGTCACGCCATTGATGAAGGCGTTGGGGCCCTTGAACACTTCAACCCGCTCCAGGGCATCGGTGGACATGAGCTGGCGCGGCACGATGCCGTACAGGCCGTTGAACGAGATGTCGTCGCCATTGAGCGGCAGGCCACGAATCACAAAGGCCTGCGATTGGTTGGCATACCCTGACGCCTGGCGCACCGAGGAGTCGTTGAGCAACACATCGCCAACGGTTTGCGCCTGTTGGTCGCGGATCAGTTTTTCGGTGTAGGACGCCATGCTGAACGGCGCGTCCATGATGTCCTGGTTGCCCAGCACACCCAACTGGCCACCTCTTGCCACTTGGCCACCGGCATAGACTGGGGGCAGGGCACTTGGCGCTGGCGCATCGGCGTTGATGTTGGTGGCGCCCAATTCCAGTGTGTTGCCGTCCTGACGGTTATTCGCATCCTGCGGGGTGACGGGGGCGGCAGCGTGAGCGCCAAGGCTCAAGGAGCAGCAAAGGGCGAGCAGGGTGGGGCGAAACGGCACGGAAAGTCGGGTACGGGTGGGCATGGTCGATCCTGACGGCGAACCGTCACTGTGAGGAATGGGGCAACAACGTTGCGCGTCCTCGCTGCGCGGATACGACTCCGATGCAAATGATAGTGATTGTTATTAATGTTTTGCAACAAATTTGTCGGATTGCGGTCTGCGTGCGCGTTAACGTGCCGCGTTTGTGCAGATGCCGAGTAGAATCACGCCCTGAAAGCGATTCCAGAGGTGCGGTACGGTGGATTTACAGCAGGGTTTTGTCCTGACCCGGCATTGGCGCGATACCCCGACGGGCACGGAGGTCAGCTTCTGGCTGGCCACCGACGCCGGCCCGCGGTTTATCCGACTCCCCATGCAGACGTCGGTGATGTTTATCCCAGAGGCCCACCGCAAGCCGCTGGACGGGTTGCTCAAGGGCGAGCGCGAGATCGAGCTGCGCCCGCTGCAATTGCAGGACTTTCATCATCGCCCGGTGTTGGGCCTCTACACCCGCCAGCACCGCCAGGCGATGGACGTGGAAAAGCGCCTGCGCGCAGCCGGTGTCGATGTCTATGAAGGCGACGTGCGCCCGCCCGAGCGCTACATGATGGAGCGTTTCATCACCGCCCCCGTGTGGTTCGGCGGCACCCCTGACGCCAACGGTGCGCTGTCCGAGGCCCAGATGAAGCCCGCCCCCGACTACCGTCCGCCGCTCAAGCTGGTGTCCCTCGACATCGAGACCACCGCCCAGGGCGACCTCTATTCCATCGCCCTCGAAGGCTGCGGCGAGCGCCAGGTGTACATGCTCGGCTCGCCCAACAAGGCCGACGCGGTCGACTTCAAACTCGATTACTGCGACACCCGCGCCCAGTTGCTCGAACGCCTCAACCAATGGCTGGCCCAGCACGACCCCGATGCAATCATCGGCTGGAACCTGGTGCAGTTCGACCTGCGTGTGCTCCATGAACATGCCCAGCGCCTCAAGGTGCCGTTGATGCTAGGCCGGGGCGACGAGCCCATGGCCTGGCGCGAGCACGGCAACCGCACCCATTTCTTTGCGGCGGCGGCGGGGCGCCTGATCATCGACGGCATCGAAGCCCTGCGTTCGGCCACCTGGAGTTTTGAATCCTTCAGCCTGGAGAACGTCGCGCAAACCCTGCTCGGCGAAGGCAAGGACATCTCCACGCCGTACCAGCGCATGGATGAAATCAACCGCATGTTCGCCGAGGACAAGCCCGCCTTGGCGCGCTACAACCTCAAGGACTGCGAGCTGGTCACGCGGATTTTCGAGAAGACCGAGCTGCTCAAGTTCCTGTTGGAACGGGCCAGCGTTACCGGCCTGCCCGCCGACCGCAGCGGCGGTTCCGTCGCCGCCTTCACCCACCTGTACATGCCGCTGATGCACCGCCAGGGTTTCGTCGCGCCAAACCTGGGCGACAAACCACCCCAGGCCAGCCCCGGTGGATTTGTCATGGACTCGCGCCCCGGCCTCTACGAATCAGTGCTGGTGCTCGACTACAAAAGCCTCTACCCGTCGATCATCCGCAGCTTCCTCATCGACCCGGTGGGCCTGGTCGAAGGCCTCAAGCACCCCGATGACAGCGAGTCGGTAGAGGGCTTTCGCGGTGCGCGTTTCTCCCGCACCCGACACTGCCTGCCGTCCATCGTCGCGCGGGTTTCCGAAGGCCGCGAAGTGGCCAAGCGCGAACACAACGCGCCGCTGTCCCAGGCCCTCAAAATCATCATGAACGCCTTCTACGGCGTGCTGGGCTCCAGCGGCTGTCGCTTCTTCGATACGCGCCTGGCGTCCTCGATCACGATGCGCGGCCACCAGATCATGCGCCAGACCCGCGCGCTGGTAGAGGCCCAGGGGTATGAGGTGATCTACGGCGACACCGACTCCACCTTCGTCTGGCTCGGCAGTGCCCATTCCCAGGACGACGCCAGCCGCATCGGCCTGGCGCTGGTGCAGCACGTCAACGACTGGTGGCGCGAGCACTTGCGCAGCGAGTTCGGCCTGCAAAGCGCCTTGGAATTGCAGTACGAAACCCACTTCAGCCGCTTCCTCATGCCCACCATCCGTGGTGCGGAGGAGGGCAGCAAAAAGCGCTACGCCGGCCTGGTGGTGCGTGGCGATGGCAGCGAAGAAATGGTCTACAAAGGCCTGGAAACCGTGCGCAGCGACTGGTCGCCCCTGGCGCGGCAGTTCCAGCAGGAGCTTTATCAACGCATCTTCCATCGCCAGCCCCATCAGGACTACGTGCGTGACTACGTGCGGCGCACCCTGAGCGGCGAACTGGACGACCTGCTGATCTACCGCAAGCGCCTGCGCCGTCAACTGGACGACTACGAGCGCAACGTGCCGCCCCATGTGCGTGCCGCGCGCCTGGCGGATGACTACAACGATCGCCTGGGGCGTCCGCGCCAGTACCAGCGCGGTGGCTGGATCAGCTACGTGATCAGCGTCAATGGCCCCGAACCGCTGGAAGTGCGCCAGGCGCCCATCGACTACGACCACTACGTCACCCGGCAATTGCAGCCGGTGGCCGACGCGATCCTGCCGTTCGTGGACGACGATTTCAGCACCCTGGTGGGTGGGCAAATGGGCCTGTTTTAAAACGCTTGATTCGTGCGGGCGCAAGCCTGCACTCTCTGTCTCTGACGACCCTCAGACGGCAGCGCCTCCATGACCCAGATCACCCTGACCGGCACCACGGTCGAACTCCAACCCCTGCTCCGCGACCACAAGGCCGCCTTGCTCGACGCCGCCGCCGATGGCGAACTGTGGAACCTCAAGGTCACCAATGTCCCGGGGCCGGACACGGTTGATAAGTACATCGACACCGCCCTGGCCGGGCGTGATGCGGGTACCGTCATTCCGTTCACCATCGTGCGCCGTGACAGCGGCCAGGTAGTGGGCAGTACGCGGTTCTGGAAAGTCGACCGTATCAACCGCAAGCTGGAAATCGGCCATACCTGGCTGGCGAAATCCACGCAAAAAAGTGCGGTCAACACCGAAGCCAAACTACTGTTGCTGACCTACGCCTTCGAAGTGCTCGACTGCGTGCGCGTGCAATTCACCACCGACGAACTCAACGAGAAATCCCGCGCCGCGATCCTGCGCCTGGGCGCCGTGCAGGAAGGCATCGTGCGCCACGAACGCATCATGCCCGACGGGCGCAAGCGCAACTCGGTGCGCTTCAGCATCATCGATTCGGAATGGCCGCAGGTGAAGGCCGGTTTGCAGGCCAAACTGCAACGCTAGGAGGAAAGGCCCATGTACACGCTTTATGGCATCGACGAATCCGGCTCCTGCATGATCGAAATCGCCCTGCAGCGCTGCGCGGTGCCGTGGCGACGGGTCGACGCGGCCTCATGGGCCGAGGGCGAGGGCAGTGATGAACTGGCGCGCATCAACCCGCTCAAGCAGGTGCCCACTTTAGTGACGCCGGATGGCCAGGTGCTGACGGAGAGCGCCGCGATCCTGATCCACCTGGGCCTGGAATTTCCGGGCGCCGACCTGCTGGGCGGCAACCGTGCACAGGTCATCCGCGGTCTGGTGTACATCGCCGCCAATTGCTACTCGGCCATCGGCATCATCGACTACCCGCAACGCTGGCTGGGCAACGTCAATGAAACGGTGCAGACACAGCTGGTCACCGGCACCCGGCGCTACCTGCACCAGGCCTGGGTGGTGTTCGCCGACCAGTTTGCCGAGCAGTTGTTTGCTCCAAGCGGCGAGCCGAATGCACTGGGCCTGATGGCGGCGGCAGTGTCGCGTTGGGACGAATCACGGGAGGCGTTGAACGGCCTCGCCCCGGGCTTTGCACAAACCCTGGCCCAGGTGGACGCCGACCCCATCGTGGCCCCCGTGTTTGCACGGCATTGGCCGCAGTGGAAGGTCTCATGATGTTTCCGTAATCAGTGGAAACAATCACCGCAGACCCGGTCCAACCCCTTGCGTAGCGGGCGTCCTGACCTACGCTTTCTTAAAGTGGTGTAGGAATCATCCTTGAATTTGACTGTCGCAGACATGAAACTCAAGAACCCTGCATGGAATTGAAAGGAGGTGCGCATGCTCATCCGGTCGCTGACCCTGGCTACCTTGATGGCTTTTACGGGGCCGCTGTTGGCCGCTGATGATATCAACCCGCTCAAGCAGGATTTGGGCAAATCACGCCCACTGGTGGTGGTGGAACTGGACTCCGGCAACCCGACCCTGGCCACCCTCAAGAAGCAATTGAACGAGCCCGCCACCAAGCAGTCCTTCGAAGAACGCAACATGGTGTTCTACACCGTGTCATTCGGCAGCATCGGTGCCGAAGGCGAGAAGTTCGCCAAGGACCCCAAGGACAGTAAGAAGCTCACGCCACCGGAAACCAATGCCCTGATCCGCGCCCTCAAGCTGGGTGCCGGCAGCGGTACCAAAGTGATTCTGGTGGGCAAGGACGGCGAGAAGAAAGTCGAGAAGACTGTGCCACCGGACACCCTCGACCTGAAGGAATTCTTCAGCGCCATCGACCAGATGCCCCAGGCTGAAAAAGACCTGGCCGCACCGGCCGAGCCCGAGCCCGCTGCGGCACCTCCCGCCAAAGGGGCCAAGCCCGCCAAACCGGCCAAGCCGGAAAAAGCCGGCAAGCAGCCTGCGCAGCAACTCGACGACTAAACACAACCCTGTAGTGAGCGGGCTTGCCCCGCGCCGCGGCCTGTCAGCTAACCCCGATATACCTGACACACCGCCGCGCGGGGCAAGCCCGCTCACTACAGTTGCTTAGTGCTTACGCACCGGGAACGGGAAGTAGAAGAACCGCAAGAACGCCACCCGCTTGATCACTTCCCCGATCAACAACGGCACCACCACCGCCACCACAAAACCCACGCACGCCGCGACAAACGCGTGCAGCCCCAGCCGCTCCAGCAGGTCAACCGTCTTGTGCTGGATCTCACCGTGGAAGATCAGCAGGATCAGGGTGTTCTGGCCAATGTAGGTCATCGCCCGTGTGATGAGGGTCGACACCATCAGCACCCGCGCCAGTGACCAGCACGCGTACACGCCGAGCACCGCCAGCAGGCTGGTCCACAGCCAGTGGTCATAGCGCCGTTGCGCCAGGTCCATGGTGGCGTGGCTGCCAAGGAACACGGCGGCGAACAACGCCACCGAAATCACCAGCGCCAGCCACGATCCTTCGTGCCGACGCAGCCAGTCGCGCAGCAGGTAGCCGCAGATGAAGTAGGTGCTGCTGATCAGCGTGATTTCGAGGCCGAAGGGCAGGCCGGGCACCACCCAGGTCTGGCCACCGATGCTCACCGGTACTTGCCAGAACCACGGCAGTATCCAGATGCCGATCAACAGTTGCAGCACCATCAACAGGCAGCTCACCGGCAGTGACAGCTTCAGGCGCTGGATCAGGCGCAGCATCACCCAACTGAACAGGATCGCTACCCAGAAGTGCGGCAGAAACCAAAGCGCCTGCCAGGGAATGGTGTCCACCGAGGCATACAGAACGCCGCCGATGTCCGGTAGCAGGGGTTGGCCGCGCAGTACGTCGCGTACGATCACATACACCAGCATCGTGAAGAAAAACGGCTTGAGCAGGCCGTCGGCCTTGCGCACCGCCATCTCCACAAACGGCTGCTCGGGTTTGAAGAACACACCGGATAGGAAAAAAAACAGCGGCAATATGAACGAGGCGATGATCGGGTACTGCAGCTCCAGCGAGTTCGCCACGAACCAACTGTGACCGTACACGATCATCAAGATGCCGATGCCCTTGGCAATGTCCATTTGAATCCAACGATGCTTCACGTGACCTCTCCCTCTCTATAAACCCCTACAGCGCGCCTCACGCCTTGCGCCACGGCTTCAACCACAGCCCCATCCCAAGCAACACCACCGCCCCCGCCAGGGTGCTCAGCCCCAGTTGCAGCCACACGCCATCAATTCGAAACAACGCCAACGCCGCCAACCCCATTCCCAGCGCACTGAGCCCCCATTGCCGGGCCCAGGGCAGGTCGCCGAGCAGCGATTGACGCTGCATCAGCAGCAACGCCGTGCAGATCACCCCCGCCAGCGCCGCCAACGGAATGCCCGCCAAGCCGAACACAAAGGGCAGGGCGCCGAGCAATACAACGTTGACCAGGCTGCCGAGCAGTTCACAACGCAGCGGCTGGCGCGTGTCGCCGGCCGCGTAGGCATAACGCGCCAGCAACGCGTTCCAGGCACCGAACACCAGCGGCACGGCAAACCAGGCCAGCAGCAACGGCAGCGGTGAATCCACCGACTGCTTGGGCAGCAGCAAGGCCACTAGGCTCGGCGCGGCAGCCACCAGGCCCACACCGGCCGGTAAGGTCAGCACGCTGGCGGTTTCCAGGCCGCGCTTGAGCAGGGCCAGGCGCTCATCGCCCTGGCGCCGGCTCATCATGCCCAGCAGTACCTGGTTGAGGCTCATCAGCGCAATCAGCGGCAGGTTCATCAGCTTGCGCGCCAGGTTGACCCAGGTCACCGCGCCTTCACCGAGCAACGACGCCACCAGCCGCTCGATCAACGCCAAGCCCTGGCTGGCGCCGTTGCTCAACAGCAATGGGCCGATGCGTTGGCTCAATTCCCGCAGCGGTGTAAAGGACAGTTGCCAGCGCCACGGCCGCCAGCCCAGGCGCCAGATCGACGGCAGCAGTGCCAACGGCATCAACACGCTGCCGGCCAGGCACGCCAATGCCAGGGAGTGCGGTTGCGTGGCGGTGCCGGCCAGGGCGAGGTAGGTCACCGGCGGCAGGTTGAAGAGCAGCGAGCCCAACCCCGCCAGCACAAAGCGTTCGCTGGCCTGCAACGGAATACTGAACAGCGCATGCAGCATCAACCCCGGCACGCACCAGGCCACGATCTGCAGGTTGCTACTGGCCAAGGCTGTGGCGCTGGTTGCCAAACCGGGGCCGAGCAACTGCACCAGCCAGGGCGCCAACACCGTCAGCAGCAGGCCTGTGACCAGGGCAATCAACATCAACGCCGGAAACAGCACCGCCAGCCAATCCAGGCGCTCGCCGTCCTTGCGCTCCAGGTACAACGGCAACGCGGCGGCACTGAGCACGCCACCGGCCAATGACATGCGTAACGCTTCGGGCAAGAACAGCGCGATCAGGAACGCATCGCTGCGCTCTCCCGCACCCCAGGCCGCCACCAGCAACCATTCACGGGCGAACCCCAGGCACAGGCCCAGCAGGGTCGCCAGGGTCAGCCAGACGGCAGAGCCGAGCATGGCTAAGGCCGCGCGCCGTCTAAGAGAGATTTGCCCGGCGCCACGCTCTTGACCTGCGGCAGGCGTGCCGGAAACAACCGGCGAGCCTCCAGCACATTGATGCCCACCATCAACCAGAACAGCGCCACCATCACCACGGCAAAACTGAAGTAGTGGTCGAACAACCCACTGACCAGCGCAGAAAGAATCCCTGCGGTACTGCCCAGCCACAGCGCATTGTCCTTGGTCAGCCGGATCGGGCCTTTTTCAGGGCGCGCTTCACGCCACCAGCGCACGGTCACCGCGACAAAAAACAGCATGCCGGCGATGCCGGTCTTGTAGATGAAGTTCAGCCAGAGGTTGGAAATCCCTAGGAAGTGCGTGCCGGGCACCGGTGGGTCGACCTTGAAGCCAATCCCGAACGGATAGGCCGCCATGGCTTCTGGGAACATGCGGTACTCGTCAAAACGCACTTCGGTACTGGCGTTGCTCGACGAGAAAATCGTTGCCAGACGGTCTTGCAACGGCGGGTACGCCATCACCAGCGCCACGGTCAGCGCCGCGCCGATCATCAACAGACGCCCGGTGTACGGCACACGTCGCGTGGCCATCCACATCAGCACCAGCGCCAGGCTGACCATTGCGCCACGGCTACTGGCCAACAGCAGGGCTGCGGCGCCGAGGCACGCCACGCCCAGGCCCAGTGCTCGCTTCCAGCCCTGTTCGGTCATGCCGAAGCAGAACGCCAGCGGCAGCAGCAATGCCATGATTCCGCCGATGGCGTTCGGGTGCATCCACGGCGAGCCCATGCGCGAAGACATCGCCTCAAGGCCGAATTTGAGCATCTCGAAGTTGCCGTAGTTGAACACCGCCAGGATCGGCGCAATGCCTGCACCGGAGCGTGTGCGCACGAACACGGCGATCGACAGCACCAGCATTGCCAGGGAACCCAGCAACAGGGCAATCACCAACGATTCGCGCTGTTTGTGTTCCGTCAGCAACTTCGCGCAGAGGAACACCACCGACAGGCTCAGCAGCCAGCGCAGCCAGTTGGCCACGCCACTGGTGTCGGCGTGGATGGTCACCTGGCCGACGATGAACGGGAACACGCTGAACAGCATCAGCCACAACAGCATCTGGTCGGTGGGGCGACGGGTGAGGCTCGGTGTGTCGGGCAGGCGCGCCAGGAAGTTGTGCCACAGCACCGCGCCCCAGGTCAGGGCCAGGATCGCCTCGCTGACCGTACTGCGAATGCCCAGGTTGACCGTCGAATACGGCATGAAGGTGGCCACCCCGGCAAACAGCAACAGGCCCCACAGGGGAAAGCGCAGGATGGTCACCGCAGCCGCCAGGCCGATCACCGCCAGGAACGCCTTGGCCGGTGACAGCGCCAAGGCGAGGGCACCAAACAGCAGGCCGAACAGGATCGCGACGAGGCTTGCCAGGGATAGTCTCACTTCAATTCCTCGATCAGTTCGGCCAGGCGCCGACGGTACGCCTGGCGGTTGAAACGCTCGGCCCATTGGCGTCGTTGCTCGGGCGATTGTTCATCGGGCCTCTCGCACAAACCCACCATCAGCTGCACCAGGGCCGGGCCGTCGGTGGGCGAAAAGCGTGGCGCCGACGGCGGGGTGATTTCATCCAACGACGTGCCGCTGGCCACCGCCACCGGCGTGCCGACACTGAGGGCCTCGATCACCGGCAAACCAAAGCCTTCGGCGTAGGAGGGCTGCCACAGGCGTGAGGCCTGGCGGTACAGCGCGTGCAACTCGGCGTCCGACACACCGCTCAACGCGCGGATGCCCGGCAGGTTGCGTTGGGCTTCGGGCAAATGGTCGAGGCTGCCCACCAGCACCAATTCCGGCACGCCCGGCGACTGGCGACGCGCCTGCTGCCAGGCCTCCACCAGGAACGGTACGTTCTTGCGCAATTCACGGGTGCCTACCAACAACCAATAGCGTTCGGGCAGTTGGCGCGCGGTGAGGTCGGCTGCCAATTCGACAAAGCCATCGACCTGATTGGGCAGCACACGGATCTTGCCGGCGGCCTTGGGAAACAACCGCGCGGTTTCATCGGCGCTGTACTGCGACGGTGTCCACACCCGGTCAGCGCTGTGCACCGCGTAAGCAATCGACAGGCGATCGCTGGTCTTGTAGATCAACGCCTTCAAGCGGTTGGCGTGGTAGTTGTTCAAGGTGATCTGGAACAGGTCATGCAACAGCACCACCGTGCGCAAGCCTTTGGGCTTGGGCGGCAGCGGCAGGCCCATGTTGAAGGTGCTGATGTACACATCGATGTGCTGCTCGCGCAACGCCCGCGGCAGGAAGCCCGCCTCGAAACGCAGGCGATTGTGCGGTTGGTGCATGGCGGTCTTCGCGCAGCCCCAGGCCGGGCAGTGGGCCTGCAAGCGGGTTTCATCGCCCAGGGGCGCCACGGTGAACCGCGCCAGCTCGATCTGCGGCAACGCACGCAGGGCATCTTCCAGGGCATACACCTGGCGGCTGATCCCCGATTGCGGCGACGTGCCGACGGTGCGGTAATCCAGGCCTACACGCATGCGGGCTCCTTTTGCTCGAGTGGCGACAGGCTGGCGTACACCTGCTCCAGCTGGCTGGCCGCCACACTCCAGTCATGGGCGCGGCGCACATAGGCGCGCCCGGCTTCGCCCATGGGCGCGGCGGCGTCGGGAAATTGCAGCAGGCGCACCACCGATTCCGCGAGGCTGGTGGCGCTCTGGCCGCCGAGGTAGTCCAGGCCTTCGACCAGGTCCAGGCCGGACACGCCTTGGTCGGTGCTCGCCAGCGGCAGGCCGGCGGCCAGGGCTTCGAGTACTTTCAATTTGGAGCCGCCGCCATGGCGCAACGGCGCAAGGAACACCGAGCAGCTCGATTGCAGGTTCAGCAGGTTTGGCACAAAGCCTTGCCACTCAATGCGCGGGTCCTTCCAGCGTTCGCGCCAACTGCCCGGCATGCCGAAACCACACACGCTCATGCGCGCCTCGGGGCAACGCTCCCAGACCTTGGGCAGAATCTCGTCCAGGGCCCATTCGATGGCGTCCACGTTCGGGGCGTATTCGTAGTTGCCCAGGAACAATACACGGCGTGTCGACGGGTCGGGACGGGCCGCGGCAAAGTGATCGCAATCTACTCCATTGACCACCACCGGCACCGCTTTGCCGGCGATCTTTTCCAGCACCTGGGCGTCCGTGTCGGTGACCGCCACCACCTGCGCCGCCTGGCGCATCACCCGACGTTCCCAGCGGGCATAGCGCCATTGATCGTAGCGACTGAACGGCAACGCCCAACCCGGCAAACGGTCGTAGGTGGCGGCGCCAAGGGCCGACTCCACGTTGTGTTCGGTCAGCACGAACGGCTGGGATTTGCGCAGCAGCGTGTCTTCATAGGGCTGGAAGGTGTAGCTGTGTTCAATCTGCACCACGTCCCAATGCTCGTTGAGCAGCTGGTTGAAGGTGTCCTGCAGGGGGCCCGACAAACCGTTCACGCTGGCCAGCAGCGGGTAGGGCGCAAACAGCCCGGCCACCAAGGTCTTGAAGCTGCGCAGTGGGCGACGCGGCAGGATGATCAGTTGTTCGAGAAACGCCTCCAGCACCTGGCGATCGGTGAGCGACACTGGGTGTTTGTCATGCAGCAGCAAGGTGATCCGATGCCCACGGGCGGCCAGGCTGCGCAGCAGGTGGAACTGGCGCGTCTTGCCACCGCTGGTGGCGGGCCAGGGCGAGTAGGGCAGGATCCA
>Ga0105244_10002924_pt1 | contig 12603 bp, 10 predicted proteins | sample KBSM44metaG_FD_80423 | JGI IMG/M metagenome (GOLD analysis project Ga0105244, IMG submission 80423) | Miscanthus rhizosphere microbial communities from Kellogg Biological Station, Michigan, USA - KBS M4-4 metaG | ecosystem: Host-associated > Plants > Roots > Rhizosphere > Soil | place...
GGGCGACCGCAGCACGCCGGCCGCCATGCCGAAGGCGAGCGCGGCGACAAAGAACGCCAGCCAGGGCGGGACGGCGACGCGGCCGAGGGTGACCGGTTTGGCCCAGGCGGCGCAGATGGCGGCGGCCAACAGGATATAAGTTGTGAGTGTGGTGTCGGAGATCATTGCGCTAAGTGTTTATTTTTCGCGCAATAATATCACTTGGGCAACCGCAATCAAAATTTATAGCTGATGCCCGTCATCAGCATCGGCGTGGTCTTGCGCTTGGTCAGCGGACTGTCGGCGGCGTCGCCCAACAGGCGCGTGAAGCCGACGGCCGTGTGGGTGGACCAGCGCTTGTCGATCACGTGGTCCCAGCTGACGGCGGCGCCGACGGTCTCGAAGCCGGATTTGGCCTGGTACGCCTTGTAGCCGGAGCGCGCGCTCTGCGCGCCGGTGACACCGAAGTAGGTTTGCATGTGCTTGTTGTCGCCGTAGACCGCCGAGCCGCCCAGGCTGACCTGGTCGCTGGTGCCGCTGTACAGCGGCACCGAGGCGCCGAGGGTGTAGGTGGAACCGTTCTCGCGCTTGCCGATGGCTTGCGTGGTGCCGACGCTCAGGCCGACCTTGCCGAGCTGGTAGCTGGCCGTCAGCACGGCCTGCAAGCCGCCGTCGATGTCGCCCATGCCGCGCAGCGCGTCGGAGCCGGCGGCGAAGGTGCGTTTTTTCTCGTCGCGCGCGCCGCCGTAGGCCAGCGCGCCGCTCAGGTTGACCGCGCCGACATTGGCTTGATAGCCCAGGCCGCGCCGGGTGCTGAGGAAGAAGCCGTTGTCCCAGGTGCGTTCCAGGAACGGCACCGGCACCACACGGCTGTCGTCGCTGCCGGCGTATTCCGGGACGTAGGCCGCGCCCAGGCCCACCATCAGGCTGTCCCCGTCGGGCGCGTCGGCGGCGCGACTGTTGGCGCCGAGGGCGCACAAGGTGGTCAGGGCGAAGGCGAGCTTGAGATTGAGGGCGTGGCGCATGGTGGTTATCCTGTCTGTGGTGGTTCGAGGTCCGCCGGTGCGTGATTGCCCGGCTCGGAACGGGCTGAAGTGTGGCAACATTTGCGGTCCGCCGCTATCGGCTTGGCTGAAGTATCATTTGCTGAATTCTCCGGTATCGCGTGGCGATGCCGGCACCCAGGAGCTGACATGTCTTTGACCCTTTACTACCATCCGCTGGCCTCGTTTTGCCACAAGGTGCTGATCGCGCTGTACGAGAACGGCACGCAATTTGACAAGCGCATCATCAATCTGGGGGAGGAGAGCGACCGCGCCGAACTGCAGGCGATGTGGCCGCCGTGCAAGTTCCCGGTGATCCGCGACCACGAGCGCAAGCGCGACGTGCCGGAGACCTCGGTCATCATCGAGTATCTGGACCGCCATTTCCCGGGCGGGAAACCGCTGATACCGGCGGACTGGGACGCGGCGCTGGACGTGCGCCTGTGGGACCGTTTTTTCGATAACTACGTGCAGGAGCCGATGCAGACCATCGTCAACGGCCATCTGACCGGACTGCAGTGCGACCAGACCAAGGAGCGCACCAAGCTCAAGACCGCTTACAAGATGATCGAGAAACGCATGACGAGCAGGATATGGATGTGCGGCGACGACTTCAGCATGGCCGACTGCGCGGCGGCGCCGGCGCTGTTCTACGCCAGCACGATCTTGCCGTTCCCGGAGGAGTACAGCCAGTTGCAGGCGTACTTCGAGCGCCTGGTGATGCGGCCGTCGTTCAAGCAGGTGTTGGAGGAATCGAAACCGTATTTCTCCTTGTATCCGTTCGTGCAGGATATCCCGGACCGGTTTCTGTAAGCTGGATGTGTTTTAACCCCGCAGGACGGAAAGAGGGGTCGTACCCCATCCGGGGTACGACCCCGCGACCGATCGCCGTGCGGGGTAATTACTCGGCGTTTAGCTCTTGTTGCCTTTGTTTTCGTCGCTCTGCATCGAGGCCGGCTGCTGCATCGCGCGGTTCTGCGACGCGACCTGGGCGAATTGGGTCGCCTGGTCGAGGATTTCCTTGCCGGCGGCTTTCTGCATGCGCAGTTGCTGGTCGGTCTGTGCGGCGGCCTTTTGAGTCACCACGTCGGCCAGCTCGGTGGCGGTACGCGCGGTTTGGGGCACATGCTGCTGCGCGACCTGGTTGATGGTCGTCTGGAAGTCACTGGTGATCTTCACCAGTTGCTGTTGGTAGGTTTGCAGTTTCTGCGCGACCGCCTCGACAGACGGGCTTGCATCGGCGCGTTCGGTGGGCGGCGTCAGCAGTGCCGTTTGCAGCATTTGCGTGGAATCCTGCATCCAGCTGCGGCTGAACTGCAGGTTCACTTCTGCCAGTTCGCGCATCGTTTGCACCATGGCAAGCGACACATCGTTAAAGTAAGCGATACGGGCTTCGATGTGATTTTTTGCTGCTGGCGATATGGTTTCCACAAACGAATTCATGTTGATCTCCTCATTCAAATAGCGGCCAAAATGTGAGACGACACAGGCGCTTTGGCCGGACACCGGATGTGATATTTTCGCAGGTGTGCGGGAAAATTGACACACCAGAGCCTGTCGGCACTATTCGTTTTTCACGGTCAACAAATGCCGCTTGTCGTTATTCTTTATTCAATTGGCGGGAGCCGCGCCGCCAGTGGCGCGCGGGATCAGATACATGCTTTTTTGCCGGCCGTCGAGGTAGCGTATGCCGGCCTCGTCGAAGAAGGCGTCCTCTTCCAACATGATATTCACCGGCGCCGGCCAGCCCTGTAAAACCGACGCCGCGCTCAGTTCTATCGAATACGCGGTGCGGTGGCGCAGCGCCTCGTCGCCGCTTCCCGGCACGCCGTTTTGCATGTCCCACATGCCGATGGCCGGGCCGGCGGCGTGGCCATGGTAGCCCAGCGGGTGGCTATAGATGGTCGGCTTGATGCCCTCGGCGCGCGCCTGCGCCAGCGCCCCGGCCAGCATCTGGTTGCCGGTGCGCCCCTGCTGGAACTGGGCCAGCAGGATGTCCTGCAGCCGGTTGGCCTGGGCGAAGGCCTGCGTCAGCGCCGCCGGCGCGGCGTTTTCGCCCGGTTTGAGCACGTAGGCGTGTTGCTGCACGTCGGTGTTCAGGCGCAGATAGGTGATGCCGATATCGACGTGCAGCAGGTCGCCGGGAATGATCACGGTCGGATCGGCCAATCCTTTGCCGGCGCGCTGGATCTCCACCGACGGGTGGAACCAGGTGTCGTAACCGAGATCGCGGATCTTCTGGCGGAACCACCACACCACGTCGTCGGTGGTGGTGATCCCCGGCGTGATGACGCGCTCGGAAAAGCCTTCGTCGATGATCTTGTGGGTGGCGTTGACCAACTGCGGATAGATCTGCATTTCGCGCTCGCTGCGCGTTTCGAGCCAGCGGATCGCTAGCGGCTCTGCCGAGACCACCTTTTGTTTGTAAGCGGCCGGCAGCGCTTGCAGCAGCTCGGCGTAGTCGGTGTGGTCGATGCCGTCGGCGTGGCCGAAATTGCGCGAAGTGTTCAGCGCTATCTTGTTCGGATTGCGCGTCTTGATGATATCGACCAGCGCGTCCCACTGGTCGGGGAATTTCTTCATGTCCCAGGCGGCGGCGATGCTCTTGCCGACCGCGTAGCGCGCCACCGCCAGTTTTTCAACCGTTTTCTTGACCGGATCGCGGTGGAACACAATGATCGTGCGGCGGCGGGCGTTGAGCCATTCGGCCGGCAGCATGGTTTTCAGCACCGGGTCCTCGTTGTACTCGCGCGAGACCAGCACCCACATGTCGATGCCGGTCTGCTCCATCATTCCCGGCAGCAGAGTGTCCAGCCGGTCGGCCAGCAGTTGGTTGACGACGGTGGCCTGGTCGCGCGGCGAGAGCACGGCGGCGTGACCGGTGGCGGAGATAAACAGGGGGAGGGCGAGCGCCAACAGATATTTTTTCATGCTCAGATGTTGACGGCAGATTACAATGAAGTCAACGATTTGGATACCAACTAACTAATCTGGAGGATCACCGAGTGCAGCCACCGACGATATTCTATTTGCATGGCGGGCCGGGTCTCGGCACGGCGTTCGAGCGCCAGCGCTATCCGGACGCCGACAACGTGCACTGGTGGCAGCAGCCGTCGGCCGTCTCCTGCGCCACGCGCCCGTATCAGGACCTGCTGGCCGCGACCCTGGCCGAGTTCCGGCTCAGCGTCGACATGCTGGGTGGGCCGATGACGATCATGGCCAGCTCCTTCGGCGCGCATCTGGCGGTGCATCTGGCGCGCCAGATGCCGGAATCGATCGCCCGCATCGTGCTGCTGGCGCCGACCTTCAATCCGGAGGAGGCCGCGCTGCGGCTGGCGCGCCACGGCCTGGCGCTGCACGCGCAAGACGCCAATGCCGGCAAGCTGGTGGCGGCGCTGGCGGACTACGAGGCCGCCCCGGGCCGCGCGCGGTTCTGGGACGTGATGGGCGCGTTGTGGCAGCTGCCGAATGTGACGTCGCTGTACTTCGGTCCGAACTCGGGGGATGAGCCGCAGGTGTTCGCCTATCTGCTGCAGCAACCGGGCGTGTTCGACGGACCGTCGTCGGTGGCGACGTCGGACGATTTCGCCGCCAGCGCCCCGGAGCCGGCGCGCAGCCCGTACCAGGGGCCGGTGTCGGTGATTTTCGGCGAGTTCGATCCGATGATCGATCCGGTGTTGGACTGTGCGATCTGGAAGGAGGTGTTCCCGCAGGCGGCCGTGCACACGCTGCCGACCGGTCATTTCCCGCTGCTGGAGTTGTCGATCGAGGCGTGCCTAAACCCTTGAATCCATGGGATACACGTAGGGCGGATTAGCGAAGCGTAATCCGCCAATGCGTGCGTTTCGACGGCTTATCGATGGCGGATTACGGCGTTCCGCCTAATCCGCCCTACGTGTTTGTACGATTATTCGGGTTGTCTGGCCGCCGGCGCGATGTTCTCGTCGATGTCGCTCGACGCCGACTTCACGCGCCGATATGTCACGCCGCCGCTGTTTTCCGGCAGCACCGCGCCGGTGTAGAGCAGCGCCAGTTCGGCGATGGCGGCGGTGTTGTCGCCGCCGAATCCGCTGAGCGCGGTAAAGCGCAGCTGGCGCGCGTTGACGTTCTTGCCGAATTCGATGCGCTGCTGATCGTAGGTGGAGACCAGGGCGCCGCGTTTGAGCTCTTTCCAGTTGTCGCCATCGTCGCTGGTTTCGATCAGGTACTCGCGCACGTCGCCTTCATGGTCGCGGTGATTCTGGCGCGGCATCAGCAGCAGGCCGGAAAAGGACACCGGCGCCGGGAACTCCAGCGTCAGCGTCAGCGCCTGCGGCGTGCGCGGCGCCGTCTGCGTACCGGCGCTCCAGAAGGTATTCGGATCGCCGTCGATGGCGTAGGCCGGGTTGTTTCCGCCGCTGGCCTTGGCGGCCAGCTTCTTCATCACCAGCGTATCGAACAGCGCCTTGCGGAAATCCGCGGCGCTGATGGTTGTCTGCGGATTGAAGCTGTCGCTGGCCATGTAGTCGAGCACCGATTTGCGCAACTGGCGCGCGACGATGCGCTGATCCAGATTGGTTTCCAGGTCCGGACTGGCGACCATCAGGCGGCCGTCGCCGACTTTCGCCTCCAGCAGCAGGCCCAGTTTGAAGTTGCGGTTCCAGTCGTCGACCGGCTGCACGATCGGTTGCAGCGCGGGCGGCAGCTTGTCCAGATTGACCGTGCGCGCGCCCTTGATCAGTTCCGACCACTGCCAGTCGTTGAAACGGTCGGTGGGGAATTGCGTCAGCGCCGGGTGCTTGTTGTCGATCCAGACGCCGAGCGTGCGGCTCCATGCTGGATTCATCAAGCGATTCCAGAACACCGGCACGCTGTCGAGCGGCGGACCGCTCCAGTCCAGATCCGGCGCCAGCGGCAGGAACAGCACCTTGCCGCCGGCCGCGAGGCCCGCCTCGGCGGCCGGCCAGCTGTGCGTGACCAGCACGTCGGCAGGTTCCGGCGTGGTGATTTTTGATGGGTAGAGCCAGATGTTCCAGTCGTTTTCGGCCAGCGATTCGACCCCGGCGCCGAAGCCCACCTGCAGCCGGTACGCCTGCGGCGCCGCCAGGTCCTTCAGGGCCAGCCGGATCTGCCCGAGCGGGATGTTCTTGCCGATGTCGATCGTCCGGCGTGCGAATTCGCCACTGGCGGCGACGCGGCCCGTGGCGTCGATCAGCTTCCACCAGGGCTGCGCGTCGGCCAATGCGGCGGCGCCGAAGTGGGCGATCTCCACGTCCGCCGTCAGCGTTTCGTCGGTGCGGTAGGTGCGCTTGAGCAGGCGCGCCAGCGGCACGGTCTGTCCGTTGAAGCGCCGGAATTCCTCGGCGGTCGCGTAGCCTTTCGGCTCCCAGAACGTATCCAGGATGCCGACCAGCGCCGTGCCCTGGCCCAGATAGTCGTGCAGGTCGAGCAGCTGATAGCCCATCAAGCCGGGCGTGCGCAGGTTCGCTTCGATCTCCTCCTTGTAGGCTTGCACCTGGAATTTACCGGAGGCCCAGGCGAAGTCCTTGTCGCGCGCCGCCATGCCGTGCCGGGCCAGCGAGTCGCGGAAGATCTCGTAGTTCCCGGGACGCAGATAGCCCCTGAATTTGCGGATGATGTCGTAGTCGGGATAGGCCGCCCATTGTCCCGTTTCGTGCGACACCACCGGCACGTTGATGCCGGCCAGCGAGGCGCCGTAGTCGCGGCCGAACCAGCCTTTGTCGCCGCGCAGCGGTTTGGGGCCGATGCGCTGCATAGCCAGGAAGTCGGTGCCGTCGGCCAGGCCGGGGACTTCCTTCTCGGTGTGGCCGGTACCGTTGGAGTAGAGCCGGCGCGGATCGGCCTTGCGGTAGTGGGCGATCCAGGCGTCGAAGGCTTCTTTCCAGCGGCCTTTCGGTTCGTTGGCGGGACTGAGCAGGATGAAGGACGGATGATTGCCGTAGGCTTTGATCATGCGCTCGGTCTCTTCGTACAGCATCTTGTCCATCGCGGTGCCTGGCGAGACCTCGTTCCACATGCCCGGTTCCGGTTGCAGGTACACGCCCAGTTCATCGGCGGCCTGGAACGCGGCCTCCGGCGGGCAGAAGGAGTGGAAGCGTATGTGGTTGATGCCCCAGTCCTTGTTGATCTGGATGATCTTGCGCCAGTAGGCGACGTCGGTCGGCGGATAGCCGGTCAGCGGGAAGTCGCCGCCGTGGTGGGTGCCGCGCAAAAACAGCGTGCGGCCGTTCAGCAGGAACTGATTGCCCTTGGCGGCGATCTGCGCGAAGCCGAAGCTGACGTCGCGCGTGTCGGCGGCGCCGGCGCCTTTGAGCTGGAGGCGGATGTTCTGCATCGCGGGATTGAATTCGTCCCACGTCTGGGTGTTCGCCGCGAAGCGCACCTTGATCTCGGCGCTGCCGCCTTGCGCGCTCCATTTGACTTTGTGGACGACGCCGTTGGCCGTGACGGTGCCGTTGCCGGCGCGGGCACCGGCATTGCCGATGCTGATTTTGACGCGTGCGGTTTTAGTCTTGACGTCCGGGTAGACCTGGGCGTCGTCCAGCCATACCGGCGAGGTGGCCCGCAATTCCATCTTGCCGACGATGCCGTTCCAGCTCATGCCGAGCGAGTCGGAGACGCTGTGGGCGTCGGGCCGGTAGGCCATCAGCATGCGGTTGTCGACGCGGATGGAGACGCGGTGCCGTCCGGGCGCCAGCAAACCCAGGTCGTATTCGTGTTCGGCCACCAGACTGAGATTGCTCCCGATTTTGCGCTCGTCGATCCACAACGTCGATCCCCAGCGCGGACGCTCCAGGAACAGGGCGACGCGCTTGCCGCGCCAAGCGGCCGGTACGTCGATGTCGCGCTGGTACCAGGCGGCGCCGAGGTAGTGCTTGGGTGGCTGCGACAGGAAGGGGACTTTGACGTTGCCGGCGGCGGTGTGGGTTTTATAGTCTTCGCGCTGGTCCCAGTTCTTATCGTACAGCGACAGCACCCACGGCGTTTTGGCGGTGATGTCGTCGCCGTAGCCCTGCGCCTGCAGGATGCCGGGGAGGGCGATGCCGTCCTTCAGGTCGCGGGTGAACCAAGCCTGGTTCACTCCTTCGTCGTTGCGGTCCATGGCGAAACGCCACTCGCCGGACAGGTCGCGCGATTCCGCCGCGTGCAGGACGCCGTGGACGTAGGCGGGGATGCAAAGGAGGGCGATGGCGAGGATGCGGAGCATGGAGTGCCTTGCAAAACGAGGGTAGCGGGATTATCAACCAATCCGCATGCGGATTTCACTCAAATACGTGCGCGTTTGGAGCCGGTTGGGCCTATTCAGTTACAATCTGCTGCGCCAAATCAGCCACTATAGCCACTATACCAACACATGCAACTACGCCGTCTCACCCTTGCCGCTTTAGCCACCTTCGCCGCGACCGTCATCGTCGGTTGTAAAACCGCTCCAGTCGTCGAAACGCCGGTCCAGCCGATCGCCGTGCCGGAGCCGCTGCCGCCGCGCAAAATCAAGATCGGCCTGGCGCTGGGCGGTGGCGCCGCGCGCGGCTTCGCCCACATCGGCGTGATCAAGGCGCTCGAGGCGCAGGGTATTTATCCGGATATCGTGGTCGGCACCAGCGCCGGCAGCGTGGTGGGCGCGCTGTACGCGGCCGGGAACACCGGCTTCCAGCTGCAAAAACTCGCCTTTGACATGGACGAAGCGGCGATCTCCGACTGGGCCATGCCGCTGTTCGGTAAGAGCACCGGCGTGTTGAAGGGCGAGGCGCTACAGGCTTACGTCAACAAGGCGGTCAATAACCAGCCGATGGAAAAGCTGAAGGTGCCCTTCGGCGCCGTGGCGACGGATTTGAAGACCGGCCAGCCGATTCTTTTCCAGCGCGGGAATACCGGCATGGCGGTGCGGGCGTCGTCCTCGGTGCCCGGCGTGTTCCAGCCGGTGGCGATAGCCGGCCGCTCGTATGTCGACGGCGGGCTGGTGGCGCCGGTGCCGGTGCGCTTCGCGCGTGACATGGGCGCGGACTTCGTCATCGCGGTCAATATCTCCACGCAGGCCGACGTGCAGGCGACGGTCAGTTCGGTGGACGTGATCATGCAGACCTTCAGCATCATGGGCCAGCGCATCAACCAGTATGAATTGAAGGACGCCGACATCGTCATCGCGCCGAGCCTGGGCAAAATGGCTGGCAACGACTTCGCCGGCCGCAACCAGGCGATCCTGGCGGGCGAGCAGGCCGCCGCGCTGGCGATGCCGCAGATCAAACAGAAACTCGACGCGCGGCGCAAGCCGTAGGCTTTACCGCATCCTCTATTATCACCGCTGCAACAATAAGGAAGAACCATGCAAACCAAACCATATCTGTCGCTTGCCGACGTCAAGAAAATCGCCGCCGCCGCCGAGGCCGAGGCTGTCGCCAACAAATGGGCGGTCGTGATCGCCATCGTCGACGACGGCGGCCACCTGCTGTGGCTGCAACGCCAGGACGGCGCCGCGCCGCTGTCGTCGCACATCGCCCCGGCCAAGGCGCGCGTGTCGGCGCTGGGCCGCCGCGAATCGAAGATTTATGAAGACATGATCAACAACGGCCGCGTCTCGTTCCTAAGCGCGCCGGCGCCTCAGACCGACGGCATGCTCGAAGGCGGCGTGCCGATCATCGTGGACGGCCACATCATCGGCGCCGTCGGCGTCTCGGGCGTCAAGTCGGCGGAAGACGCACAAATCGCCAAGGCCGGCATCGCCGCGCTGAACTAAGCTCCGGGCTTCGCGCCCCGTCGGTATAAGAATGCCGTTTGGCTCAAGGCCAAGCGGCATTTTTTTATTGGAGAATCGCGCCAGCATGTAATCCGCATGTCTATAATGTGATATCGCCCGCGATATCGCTGCGATGCCATGACGCCTACCCATCTTTCCAAGATCAAGAAAACATTGTTGGAGTTGAATCGTTCGCCCAATGGCATCAAGGCGAGCACTCTGGCCGGGCTTGCCCAAGAGCTAGGGCGGGCGGCGTCCATCAGGGGAAAGGAGCCGACATATGTCCGTGTGGGAAGCCTACATGCAAGGAAATGGTGATGAATATTAGTGATGAGGAAATCCGTGCTGTGCTGGCCCGTCCTTATGTCCGGAACCTGCTTCCGGATGGGGACGGCGGCTACACCGTGACCGTCCAAGAGTTCCCGGGATGTATAGCTGAAGGTGATACAGCCGAGGATGCCTTGCGAAACTTCGATGCAGCTGCAGCCTCATGGATCGAAGCGGCTGTGGCGAGCGGCCTTGAGATTGCCCAGCCGGTCGAAGTGCCTGTCTACAGCGGACGTATCGCATTGCGCATTCCCGGCGGCCTGCATCAGGACGCCGCCCGTCTGGCGGAGATCGACGAATGCAGCATCAATCAATTGCTGAGCGTTGCGATTGCCGAATACGTGGGGCGCAGGCAAGGCCGGCCTTTGCAGTCGGCACGGAAGAGCAGGGCGTCCGCCGCGCGGTGAACCGTTCGAGCAGATCTTGCAACGAAATAAATCCGGTGGTCGCGTCGGAAAATTTTGCCTGTGTTTCGCCGCCCCTCCATTGCCAAGGAGGGGGGATTTGGTTATAATTCAAAGGTTTAGCCAATCTCACCTCTACCGTAGCCGACCACCACTCACTCCATATTCAATCTGACCTTCTACCCCGGCCTGCGACGGCGGGGGATACACGACGGTCGTCTGACGTGGCGCAGCTACGGTAACTTTATCAGGAGTTACCCTTGCCGCCATTTTTTTCTGGCCCCGCCGTTCCAGCCATACTGGCCCTCGCCGACGGAACCATTTTTAAAGGTTTTTCAATCGGCGCCGCCGGCCATACCACCGGGGAAGTCGTTTTCAATACCTCCATGACCGGCTATCAGGAAATCCTGACAGATCCCAGCTATTGCCGCCAGATCGTCACCCTGACGTATCCACACATCGGCAACACCGGCGTCAATCCAGAAGACGTCGAGTCCTCCAAAGTCCACGCGGCCGGCCTAATCATCCGTGACCTGCCGCTGATGGCGTCGAACTTCCGCTCCACCCAGTCGCTGGCCGATTACCTGAAGGCCGAGAACATCGTCGCCATCGCCGGTATCGACACCCGCAAGCTGACCCGCATCCTGCGCGAAAAAGGCGCCCAGTCCGGCGCCATCCTGGTCGGCACCCAGGGCAACGAGCCATCCACCGCGCAAGCACTGGAACTGGCCCGTTCGTTCCCGGGCCTGGCCGGCATGGACCTGGCCAAAGTCGTCTCGACCAAGACCGCCTATGAGTTCACCGAAGCCGAATGGAAGCTGGGCGAAGGCTACGGTAAAGTCGCCGAAGCCAAGTTCCACGTGGTCGCCTACGACTACGGCGTCAAGCGCAACATCCTGCGCATGCTGGTGGAACGCGGCTGCAAAGTGACCGTGCTGCCGGCGCAAGCCACCGCCGCCGACGCGCTGGCCCTCAATCCGGACGGCGTGTTCCTGTCGAACGGTCCCGGCGATCCCGAGCCATGCGATTACGCGATCGCCGCCACCAAGGAATTGATCGACAAGGGCATCCCGGTGTTCGGCATCTGCCTGGGCCACCAGATCATGGCGTTGGCGTCCGGCGCGAAAACGCTGAAGATGAAGTTCGGCCACCACGGCGCCAACCACCCGGTGCAGGACCTGGACAGCAAGAAGGTGATGATCACCTCGCAAAACCACGGTTTCGCCGTGGACGCCGCGACCCTGCCAGCCAACACCCGCGTAACCCATAGCTCGTTGTTCGACGGCTCGCTGCAGGGCTTCGCCCGCACCGACAAACCGGCGTTCTGCTTCCAGGGCCACCCTGAAGCTTCGCCCGGCCCGACTGACGTCGCTTACCTGTTTGACCGCTTCATCGGCATGATGGAAGCAACGGAGAAAAAATAAGATGCCTAAACGTACAGACATTAAAAGTATTCTGATTATTGGCGCTGGTCCGATCATTATCGGCCAGGCTTGCGAGTTCGATTATTCCGGCGCACAGGCCTGCAAGGCCCTGCGCGAAGAAGGCTACAAAGTCATTCTGGTCAACAGCAATCCGGCGACCATCATGACCGACCCTGAAATGGCAGATGTGACCTATATCGAGCCGATCACGTGGCAAGTCGTCGAGAAGATCATCGCCAAGGAAAAGCCGGACGCGATCCTGCCGACCATGGGCGGCCAGACCGCGCTGAACTGCGCGCTGGACCTGCATCGCCACGGCATCCTGGACAAGTACAAGGTCGAGCTGATCGGCGCCACGCCGGAAGCCATCGACAAGGCCGAGGACCGCTCCAAGTTCAAGGACGCGATGACCAAGATCGGCCTGGGTTCGGCACGCTCGGGCGTCGCGCACTCGCTGGACGAGGCGTGGGCCGTGCAGCGCGAAGTGGGCTTCCCGACCATCATCCGTCCATCGTTCACGATGGGCGGCAGCGGCGGCGGCATCGCCTACAACGAAGAAGAATTCGAAGCGATCTGCAAGCGCGGCCTGGAAGCATCGCCGACCAACGAGCTGTTGATCGAGGAATCGCTGCTGGGCTGGAAAGAGTACGAGATGGAAGTGGTGCGCGACAAGGCGGACAACTGCATCATCA
>Ga0105244_10002925_pt1 | contig 12600 bp, 17 predicted proteins | sample KBSM44metaG_FD_80423 | JGI IMG/M metagenome (GOLD analysis project Ga0105244, IMG submission 80423) | Miscanthus rhizosphere microbial communities from Kellogg Biological Station, Michigan, USA - KBS M4-4 metaG | ecosystem: Host-associated > Plants > Roots > Rhizosphere > Soil | place...
ATCCCGCTCCCACACCAATGGGCGGCGGCGTCTTCAAACTCACCGCCACGTTCGAGCGGGCATTCCAACCATAAGGGGCAATCATGCCGCTGATCAGTGACATCCAGGTGCTTGAGCCTGGCAGCGAAGTGCTGCTCTTTGAATTGGACGGCACGGACTACGGCGCGGATGTTCTGCGCTTCCACGGGCACGCGATCCTGCACACACCGGCCGAGCTTATCGCCGCCGGCGACAATGCAGACCAACTTCCGGCGAAGGCGATCTACTGGCAGGGAAACGAGTACAGCGCTTGGCCGATGCAGATCGAAGGCATTGAGGCAAACGGGGATGGCACGGCTGTTCGCCCTACGTTGTCGGTCGGCAACGTCAATGGGCGCATCACCGCGCTCTGTCTGGCGTTCGAAGATCTGCTCGAGTTCAAGCTGACGATGCGGCATACGCTGGGCACATACCTCGACGCGGCGAACTTTCCGGCTGGCAACCCATCGGCTGACCCCACCCAAGAAACGATCGAGGTCTGGTACATCGACCAGAAAACGAACGAGGACGGGGAAAATGTCAGTTGGGAGCTGGCCAGCCCGGGCGACGTAGGTAGCGAATCGATCGGTCGGCAGGCCACAACCCTTTGCCACTGGTGTCTCACCGGTGGTTACCGTGGGCCGAACTGCGGCTACACCGGACCATATGTGACCAAGGACGGCATCGTCACCGATAACCCGGAATTGGACGAGTGCGATGCCACGCTCGGCAAGGGCTGCATACCGCGCTTCGGAGAAGGCAATCCGCTGCCGTTCGGTGGCTTCCCCGCCGTTTCCTTGATTGCGCGGAGCTGACCATGCGTAAGCACATCTTGAACGCGATCCAGGAACACGCGGCGGCCGAGTACCCGAAAGAGTGCTGCGGGCTTCTGCTGGCGATCGGGCGAAAGCAACAATACTTCCCCTGCATAAATGTCTCGACCGAGCCGAACGAAGAGTTCCGGATCGATCCCGAGCAGTACGCAGCTGCCGAGGACGCCGGCGAAGTGATCGGCGTGGTGCATTCGCATCCTGACGCCACCAGTCGACCGTCTCCGCGCGACCTGGCCATGTGCGAAGCGACGGCCATGCCCTGGCACATACTCAGTTGGCCGGAAGGGGATTTGAGAACAGTCATGCCTTCCGGCGAGGTGCCGCTGCTCAAGCGTCCGTTCGTGCACGGCGCCTGGGACTGCTGGCAGGTCTGCGCCGATTGGTACAAGCGCGAGTGGGGACTTGAATTCGAAGCCTTCAAGCGTGCCGATGGCTGGTGGGAGAGCAAGGACAACGCCAGTCTCTACGAAGCGAACTACGAGGCCGCCGGCTTTTATAGAGTCGACCAGCCGCAGCGCGGCGACATGATCGTCATGGAGGTGGGACGAACGGTTTTCCCGAACCACGCCGGGATATTCCTCGGCACTGATCCGGCGCTGCCAGGTGAGGATGCGGCGACGTTCGGCCCCGGCCCGTTCCTGCTGCACCATCTGTACGGCAGGCCATCTGAGGTCATTGTCTTCGGCGGGCCTTGGCTCGACCGCACACGCCTGATCCTCAGACACAAAGACGCACACGCAACCAAATAACGCGGCGAGGCCGCTGGAGAGGGATTTATGAATCAGCCATTTGAAGTAACAGCAGACGGGAAAGTGCGCATTGTCGAGGCTATCATCCGCGACAACGCGCCGATCAAAGCTACAGCGGCTTAGCTCCGACACCCTTTTTAATTGCATCCTGAACATTGCTGAGGTCGCCGCCAACTGCATCTAGAGGCAGGTTGAAGGCCTCTGACTCTGCGTCCGGTTGGCGGGTATTTTTGAAGAAGTCGACATATTTGGTCAGCTCTGCTGGGTCGTAATCTGGACGTGAGCGGAGATAGAGCGAGATAGCACCGAGTGCGGACATCACCCCGGCTTCGAATGATGACAGTTGCGTTTTGCTCATTTCACTTTCCTTGCGTTATCCGCGCCGAAATTGGCGCAATCCCAGTCCTTGGGCTTGCAGGCAAAGGACTGGGGAATCCTTTACCCCTTCGTCTGCGTCTGGACGATGAGGCGCCACTGGATCGGGGCTCCATTGGCGTGCTGATGTTTGTTCTGAGGAGGGAAAGGATCGTACTTATTCGAAGTGATTTCGTCTCCGCATCCCTCGCAACGGTATATGCCTGATGCTGGGACCACGCTGCCGATCTCATAAAGCGTATTCCATAGTGCGCTACCGAGAAGCGAACCAGGTTCCTTGGAGAGGTATTTCTCTGTACCACTCGAATATAGCGCCATCTTCAATCCTGCCTGGTTAGAAATGAGGCACAAAGCTACTACGTGGTGATCCAGCGTGGTTACTGGGCTTTCGTCCACACTGGATGCCCGGACAGTGCCGCGCTACAGTGCACCCTCTCCCACAGGAGTGACCTGCATGAAATTGATCGTAGGAGCGCTGGCTGTAGCACTCCTAATGGGGTGTTCACAAAAAAGGCAACCACTTGATAATCGTGATCCTTGCTTAGATTTCGGCCCCCCTGAAAGCTCAGGTTTTAAAGCTTGCTTAGACCGTCGAGCCCAGGCTCTGAAAGACCTGCTTGAGGGCACTGGCAAAAAACAGTATCAAATAGTTTTCGATGAGAAGATTGACCCCTGACTCGAAAGGACAAACACACGTGAAATTGATATTTGGAGCGCTGGCGGTAGCGCTGTTGGCGGGGTGTGCATCTTCTGCCGTTCCGGTTAGCCAGGCTGATCCGGTGCCGCGTGATGAACTGTACGCCTTTCAAAATAAGCCGGCCGGCGAAAGCGGCAAGGTCACTGTCGTCCGGGACTCGGGAATGGTGGGATCTGGTTGTGACATAGTCGTGTATGTCGATGGCCGGAAGGCCGCGAAAATCGGCACCGGGCAGCGTGCCTCCTTTTACCTGCCCCCAGGCAATCCAAGTATCGGAGCGGGTCTTGCTGGCTCTGGGCTGTGTGGCGGGGCAGCCATTCGTACGATTTCCGCCAATGTGCAAAGCGGCAAAGAAAGCCTCTACCGAATCAGCGGAGATATGAGCGGATTCTTTCTTGGCCCGTACGTCGATTATCAATAAGTGAATTTGCAATCAGCCGCCTTCGGGCGGTTTTTTTATGTCTGGAGAAAGTCATGCAATCGAGCGTCGCTCACTATCAGCCGATGACTACGATCAAGCTGTCCGGGTCTCTTGCGGCCAAGTTTGGCAGAGTTCATCGTCGAGTATTGGATTCTGGCCAGGCTTGGGAGGCTTTCCGAGCATTGAAGGCGACGCTTGAGGGATTCAAGGAGGAGATTCAACGCCTTGATCGACTTGGCATGCGCTTCGCGGTGTTCCGCAACCGAAAAAACGTCGGCGAAGCGGAGTTCGGCTTGGGTGGCGCAACTGATATTCGAATAGTGCCGGTCATTCACGGAAGCAAGAAGGCTGGGTTGATTCAAACCATTGTCGGCGCGGTTCTGATCGTTGCCGGTACATTTCTTTCGACCACTCCCTTTGGTGCACCTCTGATTGGCGCCGGGATTGGTTTGGTTGCGGGCGGCGTGATCCAGATGCTCAGCCCCCAAGCCTCAGGCCTGAAGCAAAGCGCATCCCCCGAAAACTCCCCGTCCTACGCCTTCGGCAGCGCCAAGAACACCACGGCCAGCGGCAACCCGGTACCGATCTGCATCGGCGAGCGCCGGTGGGGCGGGATGATCATCTCGGCCTCGATCCTGGCTGAAGACAAAGTGTAAGCAGGACAGCAACACACCAACCGCCCGCTAGGCGGTTTTTTTATGCCTGGAGGAAAGCATGGGCGCAGCGCAACAGATCGAGATCCACGGCGAGAAGGGCGGCAGCAGCAAGCCGAAGTCGCCGGTCGAAGCCAGCGATAGCCTGCGCTCGACCAACCTTGCGAAATTGCTGATCGCCGTGGGCGAGGGGGAGTTCGACAGCGTCCCAACCGATTACGATATCTACCTGGATAACACGCCGATCCGCGATGCCAGCGGCAACTACAACTTCCCGAACGTGAAGTGGGACTGGCGCCCGGGTTCAGTGGATCAGACCTACATCCCGGGCATCCCGTCCGTGGAGAACGAGACTTCGCTGAACATTGAGCTGCGCAGCGATTCGCCGTGGGTGCGCTCGATCACCAACACCCAGCTTTCCGCCGTGCGCATGCGTTTTGCGTGGCCGGCGCTGCAACGCTCCGATGACCAGGGCAATGTCGGCGGTTACCGCATCGAATATGCGATCGACGTGGCCACGGACGGCGGTGCGTATCAGCAGGTGCTGGTGGACGCCGTTGATGGCAAGACCACGACGCGCTACGAGCGCTCGCGCCGTATCGATTTGCCGGCTGCAACTACGGGCTGGCAGATCCGCGTGCGCCGCCTGACACCGAACCAGAACAGCAACAAGGTCGCCGACACCATGCTGGTGGCCGGTTACACCGAAGTCATCGACGCCAAGCTGCGCTACCCAAACACCGCGCTGCTCTACATCGAGTTGGACGCCGAACAGTTCACCAACATCCCGGCGGTGACCGTGAAGTGCAAGGCCCGGCGCTGGATGGTGCCGAGCAACTACGACCCGATTCAGCGCACCTACACCGGGACTTGGGACGGCTCGATGAAATCGGCTTGGACCAATAACCCGGCGTGGATCACCTACGGCATTTGCACCGAAGACCGGTTCGGCCTGGGCAAGCGCATCAAGCCGTTCATGGTCGACAAGTGGGAGCTGTACCGGATCGCCCAGTACTGCGATCAGTTGGTGCCGAACGGCCTCGGCGGGCAGGAACCACGCTTCCTCTGCGACATGAATCTACAAGGCAAGGCTGACGCCTGGTCGCTGCTGCGCGATATTTCGGCAATTTACCGGGGCATGACGTACTGGGCTCAGGGTCAGTTGGTGATGCAGGCCGACATGCCGCGCGCGCAAGACTTCGACTACGTCTTCACCCGGGCCAACGTGATCGAGGGCAAATTTTCGTACGGCAGCGCCTCGGCGAAAACCCGGTACACCCGGGCGCTGGTCAGCTACGATAACCCGGCGAACAACTACGACACCGACGTCATACCGTTCGCTGACCTGGACCTTCAGCGCCGCTACGGCGACCGGCCGACCGAGCTGAGCGCCATTGGCTGCACCCGCGCCTCCGAGGCCCAGCGCCGTGGCAAGTGGGCGATCTTGAGCAACAACCAAGACCGCACCGTATCGTTCAAGACCGGTATGGAGGGCGTTATTCCGCTGCCGGGCCACATCATTCCGGTGGCGGACTCACTGCTGGCCGGGCGGGAGGTCGGCGGGCGCATCTCGTTAGCCGCTGGACGTGTAGTCACGCTCGATCGCGACACTCAGGCCAAGGCCGGCGATCGGTTGATCATCAACTTGCCTGGCGGCCGCGCCGAAGGGCGCACCGTGCAGAGCGTCAATGGCCGCGCGGTGACGGTGACTGTCGCCTACAGCGAGCCTCCAGTCGCGCAACTGCAATGGGCCCTCGACGCCGATGATTTGGCTATCCCGCTGTATCGCGTGCTGCGCACCAAGCGCACCACCGAGGGCGACTTCGAAATCAGTGCGCTGCAGTTCGAGCCGAGCAAGTTCGCTCACATCGATACCGGCGCCCGTCTGGAAGAGCGCCCAATCAGCGTGATTCCGATCACCGTTGTTCCGGCGCCGGCCAGCGTATCCCTCACATCGACTTCGTCGGTAGTGCAGGGCCTAGCCGTGGCTACCATGACCATCAGCTGGCCCGCCGTGGATGGCGCGGTGGGCTATGACGTTGAATGGCGCAAGGACAGCGGCAACTGGATCAAGCTGCAGCGCACTGGTATGACCAACGTCGACGTGGTCGGTATTTACGCTGGTGCCTACGTAGCGCGGGTCCGCGCGGTGAGTGCGTTCGACATCTCGTCTCAATGGCGTAACTCGATCCTCACCAACCTGAAAGGGAAGGAAGGGCTGCCGCCGGCTGTATCGTTCCTACGTACCGTCAGCAAGGTCTACGGCATTGGCGTTGAGTGGGGTTTTCCACCTGGTGCGGAAGATACTCAGCGCACCGAGATATGGAACAACAAGACCAACGACCTCGCCAGTGCCGTGAAGTTGGCAGACTTCGCCTACCCACAAGCAAATCACGAAATGCAGAACGTCGTTCCGGGTACCAGCTTGTTCTTCTGGGCGCGCCTGGTCGACCGAACTGGCAACGTTGGCCCCTGGTTTCCAGCGGTGAACGGGGTCAACGGGCAGGTGAGCATCGACCAGTCCGAATACGAGAAATACTTTCTCGGAAAAATTCAGGAGTCGTCGCTCGGCCAAAAACTGCTTGAGGAAATCGGGAAGATTTCCGGTGACGGTGAAGGCTCAGTGAATGAGCGACTGGAGCAGGCTAAGCAGGAACTGCAGGACCTGATCAGCGAAATTACCGACGCCATGGCATATGACCCGACCAAGTCGTACAGCATAGGTGAAGTGGTGAGGCTCGATGGTCGTCTATTCTCGGCGATCAAGGCTGTGCCGGTCGGTACGGCACCACCGGACCCTCAGTTCTGGTATGACATGGGAACGATTGCTGAGACCACCAATGCCTTAGCCTTGCAAGTCGAACAGCACAGCACGCAGATTGAAACCCTCAATGGCAAGGTCTCGGCGCAGGCATCGACGATGCAGGCGCTGCAGGCTGCTTGGCGTGAAGATGACGGAACGGGCGCAATGGCCGATGCGCTTCACGGCTGGCAAAACACAGCTAGCATCGTGAACAACGACAAAGTTAGGGCGGAGGAAAACCGAGCGTCTGCTACCAGAATCACGATGCTTGATGCTGCCGTGGAGACCAACGCTGCGAATGTTACCTCTCTGGCGACTGCTGTGGCGACCGACAAGGAAGCGACGGCTCAGAAGATCGACACCCTCACCGCGAAAGCAAATGACGCCACAGCAAAGGCCGAGACGGTCAGCACCGTAGTTGCTGGCTTGAACGGTAAGGTCTCAGCGCTGACAACGATCAAAACGTCCACCACCGTGGGCGGAAGGACCGTCATGGCTGGCTTGGCTATTGGCGTAGATGGCGAGCAGCAGGAGTCGCAGATCCTTGCGTTCGCCCAGCGCTTTGCGATTCTGGATGAGGTCAGTGGGCAGATGATCGCGCCGTTCGTGGTTCAGGGCGGCCAAGTGTTCATGAATACGGCAATCATCAGCCAGGCCTTCATCAAGGAGTTGGTGCTCGGCATGACGTTGAGGTCAGCCGCGCTCAACAATCAGGGCCTGCCGCTTTTGGAGATCAACATTCCGGCAGGGACGTTCACGCTGCGTGGTCAGTCTGACAGCGGCTACACGCTCCTGAACAACAACGGGATCTACGTCTACGACCTCAACTACATCGAGCGCGCCGCGCTAGGGAAGATGACGTAATGGACTACTACGGCGCGAGGACAAGGGACGCTGCCGGGCGGGTAACACTGGAAACGTCAGTCATGACCATTCGGTCGATTGTGACAAGACAGATCACCGTCCCCCCCATCACCAGTAACTTCACCAGCTTCATCGATATGCCGGAGATCACTTCGCAATCGTTCGTGTGTGTGACTCTGCCGAATCCAACAGATGAAACCTCCGTCCTGCCTGCGGTCTTCTGGTCGACGGGCCAACTACGAGTTCGGCGTGGGCAAGGGATGGTGCTCAACATTTTCATCCTGACTTACCAATAGGAGGAGGGCATGGACTACGGATTCAGGTCACGCAACGGACAGAATTTCTTTCAAATCGATAGCGAGAACAGGGTGCTGAACGTTGCCGCATCGGGTACCTATACCATCGGCAAACCGCCAAGCGCTCCTGTGACAATTACCCAGGCGGTCATTACTTACCCGGCCCCCATAACCACCAGCGAGGCGCCGCACGTTTTCCTCAACCCAACCAACCAAGGCATGTACCACTCGTTGGTGCAGTTGGGTGGGCCAGGCAACTGGACGGGATTCCGCTTCCAACTGCACTTGATGACACCGTTCAATGCGTCTGACTGCAGCGGTCGCTGGCTTGTTGCGACGTTCCGGTCCACATCGCCCGCGAGCGCGTACGACCTGCGCCTGCGTAATGCCGCTAACGAGCAAATTTTCGTGGGGGCCGACAATCTACTTGTCATGACGGGTTTTCCCATCAACGAAGGCTGGACCGTGGACAATCGAGGAGGGGAGGTTTCCGGGATTTATTGGAGTGGATGTCAAATGCCATGGACGGGGTCCTATGACGATTACTTTCTCGCCTCCACGCTTCTTGGTGGAAAAATTTACAACGGCAATACCACGCTGCAGACGCCTTGCGGATTTCACGCGGGAGTGCGCTCAACACTTAATGGTTACGTGGGGGCAATGGTGAGTTCCGAGGGTGGCACTGCCAAGAACGGCAGAACAACTTTCGCCGCTAGACCCATGCGTCCCCTGTAAATCTCCAAACAACCCGCCAATCAGCGGGTTTTTTTATCGACAAAAAAGGAAACACTATGCCTTGGCTCCGAGGGGGAATAGTCGCAGTCACCAGCGGCTCAACGACGGTCGTTGGTACGAATGCGGATTTCGTAGCCAACGCCCGTGTTGGTGACGCATTTATTGGGCCTGATGGACTGAACTATGAGATCGGTAACATCGCGAGCCCGACCCAGCTATCGATCATACCCGCCTACAAAGGCGCAACCGTAAGCGGATCTTCCTACGCGATCATGCCGGTGCAGGGCTATCCGAAATTACTGGCCGACGCTTTCAACGGCTTGAAGAATCAATTTGGGGGAGTGTTGGCAGTCTTGGGCTTAGACCCAACCCTCGCCGGTGTGCGCAACTCGTTGAACCTGACGAATGCTGACGGTCTTCCAGAGGGGGAGACGAACAAGTATTACACCGACGCGCGAGTAAGGGCTGCAATCCTGACTGGGTTCACGCTGCCGAACATGGCATCTGCTGTTGTTGCGACCGACACCGTTCTCGCTGCCTTGGCGAAATTGCAATTCAGCAAGGCCGGCAAAGGGCAGAACTCCGACATTATCTCTCTGTCCGGGCTCACTACGCCACTCTCTCGAGAACAGGGCGGGATCGGCGGCGCGCTCGGCTTTATCGAAGGTCTCAGCCTGGTCTGGGTGTCAGGAACAAGTATCGCGATCCGCCCGGGTAGCGCGTACGTGCCGTCAGTGGCCAAGGTTGTTACCTACGCTGGCGGAACGATCAGCCCGATGACGGTGGGGGCGGTCAACACTTTCATCCACCTGTACCTTACCGATGCTGGTGCTATTGAGCAGTCCACCACCGCCGCGCCGGCGCGGTATTACAACCAGGCGCATCAGAAAACAAATGACAACTCTCGCCGGTACATCGGTTCGATTCTGATCAACACCAACGCAGCGGGTGCTTATCAGTTTGCCCATCGCCTGGCCGACAGCTCGATCATGTACACGGTGGCCAATCCGGAAAGCACCACATTCCGCCTGCTCAGCGGTGGGACCTCGGTCGCGGCATTCAATACGCGCACCATCGCACCGGTTACGGCGCATACGTTGGAGGCGGCTTGGCAAAACGTCGGAACCGTCTCGGTGAAATTTACCCCCTCTGATGCGGGCACGCCGATCGCGTCCGGATGGATGGTATTCGTGCCGCCGGGTGCCATTTTCAATGGTCGCTGTCCGATCGCCTCAGACGGCACCATTACTTACAGCGCAGCCGGTGGCGGAAGCGCCAACTGCTATTCACTCGGCTACTACTTCGACAGGTGATGATATGCCTTACGCAATTACCCCCACTGGCTGGCGGGCGATCAACCCAGAAATGGAACTGCTGGAGGGCGAAACCTTCGTCGAAGAAATTCCACAGTCCCTGATTGATGCCATCGCCGAGCAGGAACTCCTGCGCGACACCACGGCGATTCTCAACGCCAGAACGCGCCTTGCAACCGCCCAAGTCACTGCGCTGCAAAGCCGGGTCGACGCAATTAATGATGCGATCGCTGGTGATTACGCGCTGCCCGAGGAGGTCGACGAGAAGCCGCTGCGGGTAGCGTCGCTGGCGGCATGGAAGAAATACCGCGTTCTGTTGGGCCGCGTGACTGGGCTGCCTGTCTGGCCGACGGAACCGGCGTGGCCAGAGCAGCCTGAGCCGTACAACGAAGAAACCACCGTGGCCCGAGCAACCCAGTCTTGAGTTGATCGCCGCGTCAGACCGCAACCCGCCATCGAGCGGGTATTTTTTTGCCTGGAGAAAAGTGATGCCTGTAACCGAAAAAGACCGCGACATACTCGCCCGCACGCTGTGGGGCGAGGCCCGCGGCGAAGGATCTGCCGGCCAGATCGCCGTGGCCTGGACGATCCGCAACCGTGTTTTCGATGGCAAGACCAATTCGTGGTGGGGCGAGGGCTACGCCGGCGTTTGCCAGAAGCCGTACCAATTCAGCTGCTGGAACAAGACCGACCCGAACTATCAATTCCTGATCGGCGTGAAAGAGATCCCACTCCGTGAGCTGGCTCAGTGTCGAATTGCTGCTGATCAGGTGATCGACGGCAAGGTGTCGGATCCCACCGGCGGCGCCACTCACTACTACGCCACCAGCATCAAAGCGCCGGCCTGGGTGGCGAAGGCCAAGCAGACGCTCAAGTTGGGCGGGCACGTGTTCTTCCGGGATGTGCCGTGATGGTCGTTCGGTGGAAAGCAGTGGGCGCGATGGCACTGGTGCTGATTGGCGCCGGCAGTGCCTGGCAGTTTCAGGACTGGCGGTACGGCGGCCAACTGGCCGAGCAGGCGCGACTGCACGCAGAAACCCTCAATCAAATGACCCAGGCTGCGGCGACCGCGCAGCAGGCCGAACAGGACAAGCGGCTGGCGCTCGAGCAGCGGCTGACGGCCAGTGAACAAACCCACTTCGAGAAAATGACCGATGCTCAAAAGAACCAGGATCGCCTGCGCGATCGCCTTGCCACTTCTGATCTGCGGCTGTCAGTCCTCCTCGACGCAACCGATGTTGCCAAAGGCTGCGACGTGCCAACCACCGCCAGCGCCGGCGGCGTGGATCATGCAGCCGTACGAGCCCGACTTGACCCAGCGCATGCTCAACGAATTATCGCCATCACCGACGAAGGCGACCGGGGACTGATCGCGCTGCAGGCATGTCAGGCCTACGTCCGTGCGCTGAGTGGTGGCTCGGCGCTATCGTTGCGAGGTGAGCACCGGTAAACCATCATTTATGCTCGATCTGGATGATGCGGGCACATGGACAAGCAACTGGCTGGCTACTCAATTGTGATGACGATTATCTGGGTTTCAGTCGTTCTTGCTGTCATGTATTGGATGTCGTAGTGAAGGTCATAGGGGGACTGACGTGGAAGGCGTGGTACTGAGCGAGAAGCAGAAACGAGAGGCGGATCGGTTGCTGGCGCAAATCGTTCGTGCTGATTCGATGATCATCGCTGTGAAGGCGGGAGCACGGGCGGATGGCTTCGTGCTTGGACTGGAAACCGGCGGGGCTTTGCGCGCCGGCGATGCGGAAAGGCTGTACATCATTTTCGAAGCCGCCTTGGTGGAGCGGCTGAAAACGCTGACGCACAGTTGATCAATCGACGGGCTTTATCAGATCCGGGCCCTGATTCCGGACATTCCCCACGGCCCGATCCACCTTGAACCACTCGAACACCTCTGTCGGTTCGCCCTGATGCAGCACCATCTGTTCGGCGCGTTCTTTAGGCGTGGCCGGATCCAACCATTCCCGTGCGAGTTCAGGCGATAACGCCACCGGCCGCCGGTCGTGGATATCGACCATTCCCCCGGCGCTGTCGGCTGTAATGATCACAAAGCCGTCGTGCTCGCCCGGGTCGTGCTCTTCGTTCGGATATTGGCCGATGGCGGCACACAGGATTGGTGACTGGTCCCGGTGCCTGATCAAATAGGGCTGCTTTTTCGGCCCGCCTTCGTCGACCCACTCGAACCAGTTGTTGATGGCTATGATCGCCCGGTGCGGCCAGATCGCGCGGAAGAACGGACCGTGGGCGACTTTCTCGACCCTAGCGTTGATCGGTGCGGCGCGGTCTTTTGCCCAGTGCGGTCGCCATCCCCACCGAACCATGTCCGCGTGCAAGAATTGGCCTTCTTGGTGAAAAAGGGCGAGCTGGGCGGTCGGCGCGGCGTTGTACCGCTCGAAACGCTGATCCCCGGTCGAATTGACCAGGGCGTTCGGCATGCTCAGCGCTGCCACGAAGTCGTGAATGCCACTGTACTGGGATAGTCGTCCGCACATTGCCCGATCCTCGCATGGTTTCTTCAGCGTAGACCCGCGGGCGCGGGCTTCGTCACAAAACCTTTTCCGGAGCAGGTTGGGCAGTCTTCCCGGGCGCCAAACTGATCGAGGCAGGCAGGGCACATGCAGAAGGCCGCCGACTCAATGTGAGGTCGCACCTTTTCAAAAGCGCGTAGGTCTCGCTCTTCTTTGGCGATTTGAGCCGCATCAACCAGAGCGCGGTAAGCGTCTGGATCATCCATTGGCTTGTAATCAACCCCGCGAACAACCCGCTCGGTTTCAACGAGCTGGTACCGGCGCCCATTCAGTTCCAGAAACAGGCCCGAGATTGTCCCG
>Ga0105244_10002927_pt1 | contig 12593 bp, 10 predicted proteins | sample KBSM44metaG_FD_80423 | JGI IMG/M metagenome (GOLD analysis project Ga0105244, IMG submission 80423) | Miscanthus rhizosphere microbial communities from Kellogg Biological Station, Michigan, USA - KBS M4-4 metaG | ecosystem: Host-associated > Plants > Roots > Rhizosphere > Soil | place...
CAGCTTGGCAGCGCCGCTGCGCAGGTAGTTGACTGCATCAGTCCAGCCCATCGTTAATTCCTTTCAAAGGCGTAGTTCGGAGCGGCGCGCAGGCGGCGGAATTTGCGCACCGAGTAGATTGCTGCCCACATCAGAAGGCTCACCACCGACAGCCAGGCGAACAGGCGCAGCACGCGGGCCATGAACAAAGGCTCGGGCGGCGGTGCGGGAACGGCGGCGGGCGGCGCGGCGGGAACGGTCGCGGCCGACGGGTTGCCGTGGGTGGTCGGATAGGCCACCGGCTGGTTGCTCTGGCTCATGGCGCGGCCCAGCATGAAGCCGATCAGGCCGCTCATCAGGCCATTGGATTGCTGAACTGGCGGCACATACACCGGCGACGGCGCGTAAGGCGGCGCGCCATAGGCCGGGGCTGGCCGCTGCGGCTGCGGCTGCGGCGGCAGCGGTTGCGGCGCGTTGGCGGCGGCGCGGCGCTCGTCCAGCGTCCGCAATGCGCGCTCGCGGGCGGCGCTCTGGTCCACATCGCGCGACATGGCCGAGGTGTTACGCTGCGGCTGAGCCGGCGAGCCCGCCTGCTGGCCGAACGCGCCCGGGCCGCTCTGGCGGTTGGCGGGCGGCGCGGCCGGACGGCTGTGCGCAGCGGAGTTGTTTTTTTGTGAAGAAAATCCACTTTTAAACGACTTTGATGTGCCAGAATGTGAAGCCGGCCGCGCTTCCGCCGGCACATTGCCCGCAAAGGCAAGGCAAACCATCAAAAGCAGCGCAGATCGAAGTGACTTCATAATGTCATTTCACAAAGAAGTTGAATGAAAATCAGCATAGCGCCGCGCATCGGCCGTTGCATCGGTAATAAAAGGCACGCTTCACCATGACTCGCAAATACTTGGACATGAATCAGCACGACGCGCTCTACAAGGTGGCGCGCGCCTACCCCGGCGGCATCGACGCACTGGCGCAAGCGATGGGGATCTCAGTCAACGTCCTGCGCAACAAGCTGGCGCCGACGATTGCGTCGCACTATCCCTCGTTCGAAGAGGTGTCGACGGTGGTGGACTTGTGCCACAAGGCCGGCGTCAACGACGCCCACCTGCCGCTGCACGCGCTGCTGACGCGGCACGGCATGGCGGCCTTCGTGGTGCCGGCGCCGGAAACTATCGGCGACGACGACCTGTCGCAGACGGTGTGCAAGGTAATGAGCCAGGTGGGAGCGGTGGCGGAAGCGGTCTCCAGTGCGCTGCTGGATGGCAAGGTGACCGCCGCCGAGGCGGATTTGATCGAGCGGGAATTCCAGGGCGCGCTGTCCGCGTTGGGAGAGTGGCGCGCCCGGCTGCGTCTAAAAGCACAGCAATAGCACGTCGTCCCCGCGCAGGCGGGGACCCATGCTGAGTATGGGCTCCCGCCTGCGCGGGAGCGACGCGTTATTGCAGGTTCTGCTTGTTGCGGCGGTCGCCTTTGTCCTCGCCGCGGCGTTCCTGCTCGTGACGCGGCTCGTGGCGGTTTTCACGCTGCTGCGCCGGCTGGGCTTGCGGTTGTGGCTGTGGCTGTGGCTGTTGCACCGGCGGCGGCGTGAACTGGCGCGGTTGTGGCTGCTGCTGCACCTGTTGCGGTTGCGGTTGCGGCTGTTGCTGAACCTGCTGACGCTGCTCGTCATGCGGACGGAAGCGGCGTCCTCCTTCATCCCCGCCACGGTCGAAGCGGTCGCGCGGCAGTGGTTGTTGTTGCGGCTGGGGCTGCGACGGCGTGACCGAAATAGCTGGCGCCACCTGCGTCTGCCCACCCGGGTGTTGTGGATTGAAACGCGGCCGCACATCGATCCGCACATCGTTCGGATTGATGGTCTGCGGACGCGAATCCGGCTGGCCGAACTGCCCCGGCGCCAGCGTGCTGATCTGCCCGCGTGGCTGCTGCTGCGGCACATTCACCGGCTGCGACGGCGCCGTAATCACGCGGCCCGGACGGTCGTTGCGGTCGTTGCGGTCGTTGCGGTCGTTGCGGTCGTTGCGGCCGTCATTGCGGTCGTAACGATCAGGAATACCGTCATGGTCGCGATCGCCACCGCCGCCACGGCTGGTGCTCAGTTGGCGGCCCGACGGCTGCGGCAGCGTCACCGGCCCGCCATCCCTCACAAAATTCGTCGGCGGGATGATGGAAGCGGTGCGGTTCACCACCACGTTGCGGCGGCCTTCAAACTGATCGCGCGGCACCACTGTCAGGCCATCACGATGGCCATTCCAATCATTACGCGGCGTGAAAGACTTGCCATTGTGGGTCCAGGTGGTGCGGCGCTCGTAGTCCACCGAGACGCGATAGGTCGGCACGAACCTGTCTCGCGGCGACAGCGGATACCAGCCCAAACCTGGTCCCGGACGATGGCCGCCGCCATTGCCGCCCACCCAGCCGACCAGCGCCGGCGCCCACACCGGCCGCCCCACCGGACGGCCCGGCGCCCAGCACCAGCGGCGGTTGACCAGCACCCAGCGCCCGTAGTGCGACGGTGCATAACCCCACGGCGCGTTGTCGACCCAGGTCCAGCCCCACGGCGAGACCCAGACCCAGCGGCCGTCGCGGTACGGCGCCCAATCGATCGCCACATTGCGCGGCGTCCACAGCGGGCCGTACTCAACGCTTTCAGTCCAGCTGCCATTGCGGTCCAGTTCCTCGTAGCCGGTCATGCCGCTGGAGACGTAGCGGGTGGTGGTGGTGGCGCTGTCGAGGCGGTCGCGGTCTTCGGCCCAGATATCGAAGCCGTCACGCCGCGCCACGCTGGTGCGCACATCTTCCGGACTCACATCGACGTGGCGGCCGTTGTTGACCACCACCGACGAGCCCGAGCCTTCCACGCGCGCCGTGCCGCTCAGCACGCTGATCTGGCTGGTATCCGGCGTACGGTCCACGTCCACCCGCAGCACGCCCGGCTCTATCATGGTGATGCGCGCGTGCGGCGTGCTCAGTTCAAAATCGCGCAACAGCTCGGGACTGCGCACGCGGATACTGACGCTGCCGTAGTTCAGGCGCAGGCGCAGCAGGTCGTCGTCCATGCCGGTGATTTCGAGGTCGGAGTCGCTGTCCAGCCGCACCGCCGTCGAGCCGACGCGGAATTCGGTGCGCGCGCCGCTGGCGGTGTTGATGTGGTTGTCGACCGTTACCGGCCAGTTCAGCCCGGCGCCGACGGGTTCACCATCACCGACCAGCGTGACCTGGCCTTGGACCGCCGAAATGCGTCCGACCATGGCCGGTGGATCTTCGGCCAGCGCCAACGAGCTGAAGCCGGCCAAAGCGGCCAGCACGACGGTGTGGATGATTTTGCGGCTCATGGCAGCGTCTCCTGTGGATATTATTGATTTAACGCCGCACGCCGCGCTTCGACTACCGGGGTTACAAATAATTGCACTTTATGCAGCCGCGCCGCCACGCTTGACAAAAAACAGCGCCGCGCCGACCGCCATCAGCAGGCCGCCAAACACCCGGTTCTGCTTTTTCACCGCACCCGCGTCGCGGAAGAAGCGCTGCATCGACGAAGCCAGAAACGCGTAGCTGTGCATCACCACCAGATCGATGCAGCACATGGTGACAGCCAAAATCAGCAGTTGCGGCAGCAGCGGCGCCTCATGCGTAATAAATTGCGGCAGCACCGCCACCATGAAGATGATGCCCTTGGGGTTGGTGGCATTGGTCAGGAAACCGGTCAGGAAGCGCTTCTTCACGGTCGGCACTTCCACCTCGGCCTGCTTCTGCTCACTGATGCTGACCTTGGCGCGCCACTGGCTCAGGCCGAGGTAAATCAGGTACAGCGCGCCGACGGTCTTCACCACATTGAACGCCACTTCCGACGCCAGCAGCAGCGAACCGACGCCCGCGCCGGCGATGAAAAACACCAGCAGCAAGCCAGTCTGCAAACCGAGGATGGTGGCGCTGGCGCGGCGCACGCCGTACGACAGCCCGTGCGACATCGACAGCACGGCGCCGGAGCCCGGCGACACGGCAATAATGCAGGCGGCAACGAAGAAGGTAATCCAGGTAGCGAAGCTCATGACGGTCCCATTCAAATCAGCGAACTCCATTGTAGCGGTATCGCCGCCGATCTTGCTTGGGTTAATATTGCTGTTCCAACCACACACGGAGTACTCACCATGGCCGGTTCCAGCCTGCTCGCCCTGATCGACGATATCGCCACCATCCTCGACGACGTCGCCCTGATGAGCAAGGTGGCGGCCAAGAAAACCGCCGGCGTGCTGGGCGACGACCTGGCGCTCAATGCCCAGCAGGTAGCCGGTGTGCGCGCCGAACGCGAACTGCCGGTGGTGTGGGCGGTGGGCGTCGGCTCGCTGAAAAACAAGGCCATCCTGGTGCCTGCCGCGCTGGCCATCAGCGCCTTTGCGCCGTGGGCGATTACGCCGCTGCTGATGGTGGGCGGCCTGTACCTGTGCTTCGAAGGCTTCGAGAAAATCGCCCACAGCCTGCTGCACAAGGACGAGGACGACCACCACAAGAACGAACTGCACCAGGCGCTGGCCAATCCGGACGTCGACCTGGTGGCGCTGGAAAAAGACAAAATCAAGGGCGCGGTGCGCACCGACTTCATCCTGTCAGCCGAAATCATCGTCATCGCGCTGGGCACGGTGGCAACCGCGCCGTTCGTGCAGCAGGTGACGGTGGTGGTCGGCATCGCGCTGCTGATGACGGTCGGCGTGTACGGCCTGGTGGCCGCCATCGTCAAAATGGACGACGCCGGCCTCTACCTGAGCCAGCGCGGCGGCGCGGCCGTGCGCGCGCTGGGCCGGGTGCTGCTGAGCGCAGCACCCAAGCTGATGAAATTGCTGGGCGTGGTCGGCACGGTAGCCATGTTCATGGTCGGCGGCGGCATCCTGACCCACGGCCTGCCGTTCGCCCACGACCTCATCCACCACGCCGCCGAAGCCAGCGGCCCTGTACTGGGCGCCGTCGTCCCCACCGTGCTGGATGCCCTGACCGGCGTGCTGGCCGGCGCCCTGGCGCTGGTGGTGGTCAACATTGGCAGCAAAATAATCGGACTCTTCAAGAAGCAGGCCTGAACCCTGCAATCCGGGATATTTTGATCTAAATCAATAAATTTGCGGGGTGGACTACGTAAACTGGCTGCATGTATTGCGATACAGCAATAAAACCAGCCGGAGCACGTCATGCGCAACAATCAGCCTGTTACCAACCGCGAAGTGGAAGTCCTGGACGACCACGCCATCGTGTCGAAAACCGATCTCGATGGCAATATCACCTACGTGAATCCGTACTTCACCCAGATCAGCGGTTTCAGCGAGCAGGAGCTGATCGGCGCGCCGCAAAACCTGGTGCGCCACCCGGACATGCCGACCGAAGCGTTTGCCGACCTGTGGGCCTCGATCAAGTCCGGCACGCCGTGGACCGGCCTGGTCAAGAACCGCTGCAAGAACGGCGACTACTACTGGGTGCGCGCCAACGTCACCCCGATCCGCGAAAACGGCCGCACCATCGGCTACATGTCGGTGCGCACCCGTCCCGCGCGCCACGAGGTCGCCAAAGCCGACCAGGTGTACCGCACCATGCGCACCGAATCCAACCACGGCATCCGCATCAAGAACGGCCAGGTGATCGAGCCCGGCGTCGGCAGCCTGCTGTCGCGCCTGAGCCATGTGTCGCTGGCGATGCGCATCTGGCTCGCCACCAGCGTGGTCAACGTGCTGCAGGTGATCGTCTGCGGCGCCGTGCTGCTGGACGGGAACAGCGCCCACAACGTCGGCATCTTCGCCGCCACCTTCCTCGGCCTGCTGATCAACGTGTTCCTGTGGTACACGCTGCGCGTTTCGGTGCTGCAGCCGCTGGACCGCGCCCTGCAAGGCGCACGCTCGATCGCCGCCGGCGACCTGTCGTCCTCGTTCGAGACCGACGCCACCGACGAAGTGGGCCAACTGCTGCGCGCCCTGCAGCAAATGAACAGCAATCTGATTGCCACCATCCGCGATGTGCGCGTCAACGTCGAGACCATGGCCGTGGCCACGCGCCAGATCGCCGCCGGCAACGCCGACCTGTCCGGCCGCACCGAAGCGCAGGCGGCCAGCCTGGAAGAAACCGCGTCCAGCGTCGAGCAGTTCTCGTCGACCGTGAAGCAGAACGCCGACAACTCGGCACAAGCCAACAAGCTGGCGCAGAGCGCTTCCGAAGTAGCGGTGCAGGGCGGCGAGATTGTGGCAGACGTCATCGCCACCATGGACGAAATCAACAACTCCTCGCGCAAGATCGTCGACATCATCGGCCTGATTGAAGGCATCGCCTTCCAGACCAACATCCTGGCGCTGAACGCCGCCGTGGAAGCGGCGCGCGCCGGTGAACAAGGCCGTGGTTTCGCCGTCGTTGCTGGCGAAGTGCGCAACCTGGCGCAACGCAGCGCCACCGCCGCCAAAGATATCAAGAACCTGATCGACGTCTCGGTCGGCAAAGTCAGCGCCGGCATGGTGCAGGTGAACCGCGCCGGCGCCACCATGAAGGAAGTGGTGGCCTCTGTGCAGCAGGTGACCGCCATCATGAAGGAAATCTCGGTCGCCTCGCATGAGCAAAGCATCGGCGTCGACCAGGTGAATTCGGCCATCGCCCACATGGATCAGGTGACACAGCAAAACGCCGCGCTGGTGGAAGAAGCGGCTGCCGCCACCGCCAGCCTCGCGCTGGAAGCGGGCGGCCTGACGCAAGCGGTGAGCCTGTTCAAATTCGGCCCGGCGCGCAGCGCGCCGCGCACCGCCCGCAACAGCCGCCCAGCAGCAGCACACAACGTGAAACGCCTCGCCGCCTAAGTCATCAGCCATCATGAACACACCTTTCCCACCCATTGAATTCGATGCAGGGATCATCGGCAAACTGAGTCAGTCGGGACCACGCTACACCTCCTACCCGACTGCGGATCGCTTCCAGGACAGTTTTGGCTACGGCCAGTTCCTGGAAGCGGTGGCCGGCCTGCGCATGCGCCGCAGTCGCCGGCCCTTATCGCTTTACATCCACATTCCGTTCTGCGACACGGTCTGCTACTACTGCGGCTGCAACAAGATCGTCACCAAGGACCACAGCAAGGCTGCCGTCTATCTCGGCTACCTCAAACAGGAGATCAACATGCAGGGCCGCCTGTTCGACGGCATGGGCCAGATCGAGCAGCTGCACTTCGGCGGCGGCACGCCGACCTACCTGAGCGACAAGCAAATGGGCGATCTGATGGCGCACCTGCACGCCAACTTCGATTTCGCCGACGACGCGCACGGCGAGTACTCGATCGAGATCGATCCGCGCACGGTGAGCGTGGAACGCGTGCACAGTCTGCGCGCGCAGGGCTTCAACCGTATCAGCCTCGGTGTGCAGGACTTTGATCCGGAGGTGCAGAAGGCAGTCAACCGCATCCAGCCCGAAGCCGAAACGCGCGCCGTGATGGATGCCGCGCGCGCAGCGGGCTTCCGCTCGATCAGCATCGATCTGATTTACGGCCTGCCCAAGCAGACCATGCAGAGCATGGAGCAAACGCTGGACAAGGTGATCACGGCCAGTCCGGACCGCATCGCGCTGTACAACTACGCGCACCTGCCGCACATCTTCAAACCGCAGCGGCGCATCTCGGAAGCGGACATGCCAACGCCGGATGTGAAGCTGGAGCTGCTGAAGATGAGCATCCAGCGCCTGTGCGACGCCGGCTACATCTACATCGGCATGGACCATTTCGCCAAGCCGGGCGACGAGCTGGCGGTGGCGCAGCGGCAGGGGCGTTTGCAGCGCAACTTCCAGGGCTATTCCACGCGCGCGGAGGCGGAGCTGATTTCGTGCGGCGTGTCGGCCATCAGCGCGGTGGGCGCGACCTACAGCCAGAATGAGAAAACGCTGGACGGATACTACGCCAAGCTGGAAAGCGGTGTGCTGCCAATCACACGCGGCATCAAGCTGGATAACGACGATTTGCTGCGGCGGATCGTGATTCAAAAGTTGATGTGCAATTTTGAGTTGTCGATGTCGTCGATCGAGCAGGGCTTCCCGATTCGGTTCTGCCAGTACTTCGTGAACGAACTGGAAAAGCTGAAGGCGTTCGAGGAAGACGGCTTGCTCACCATTGATGACGAATGGATTTCGGTGACGCCGAAAGGCCGCCTGCTGATCCGCAATATCTGCATGGTGTTCGACCGTTATCTCGGAACGACGCACACTCCGCAACCATTGCGTTATTCGAAAACGATTTGATATGAACGGCGCACAGCTACTGCCGGTGTTTGTGGTCGGCCTGGCCGGCAGCATTCACTGCGCGGGCATGTGCGGCGGAATAGTCACTGCGATGTCGGCCACGCGGCCGCGCAGCGTGATCGCCATCGCTCGTGACGATGCGCAAGCGGCGCTGCCCCACGTCCTGTCCTACAACGCCGGCCGTATCAGCAGCTACATGCTGGCTGGCGCCCTGGCCGGCGGACTGGCAGGCGGCGCGCGCAGCATGGCCTCGCTGGCCGGCATGCAGCTCGGCTTCTACTGGCTGGCCAACGCCATGCTGGTCGCCCTCGGCCTCTACCTGATGAACGCCTGGCGCGGCCTCGCCGTGCTGGAACAAGGCGGCCGCGCGCTGTGGCGGCACATCGCGCCCGCCACCCGCACCTTCATGCCAGCCGACACCCCGGCCAAAGCCTTCGCCCTCGGCGCCCTGTGGGGCTGGCTCCCGTGCGGCATGGTGTACAGCGTACTCACCGTCGCCCTGCTCAGCGGGTCCGCCACCAACGGCGCCACCGTGATGCTGGCCTTCGGCCTCGGCACCCTGCCCATGCTGACCGCCCTCGGCCTGCTCGGCGCGCGCTTGCAACACGCCATGCAACGCCGCCCGGTGCGCATCGCTTGCGGCCTGCTGGTGCTGGGCTTCGGCACATTGGGGCTGGCGCGCGCCGCTGGCGGCATCACGCCCGACTGGATGGACATGCTATGCCTCACACCACACCCCTAAGCCACGCCGCCGCCATCTGCTACCACTGCGGACAGCCCTTACCTAAAGGCGCTGCGTGGAGCGTGAAGATTGCGGAAGTCGAGCACACCATGTGCTGCCCCGGCTGCGCGGCGGTGGCGCAAACCATCGTCGATCTGAGACAGGAAAACTACTACCGCGACCGCACCGCCTACGCCGCCAGCGCCGAAGGCGCGCAGCAGCTGCCGCCGGAGCTGCAGCTGTACGACAACGCCGACCCGCGCTTTGCGCTCGATGAGGACAGCCGTGAATCGACCTTCACGGTGGAAGGCATACGCTGCGCCGCCTGCGTGTGGCTGATCGAAAAACGGCTGGCGCGCCAGCCCGGTGTGGAAAGCGCGCAGCTCAACGTCGCCACCGAAAAACTCTACGTGCGCTGGCGCAGCGACGCTTGCAAACCCGGCGACATTCTCGGTGCGCTGCACGCCATCGGCTACGCCGCCTATCCCTACGACGCCGAACGCCACGCCGGCCAGCAGCGCCGCGCCGCCAAAACACTGGGCCGCCAGCTATTCGTGGCCGGCCTGTCGATGATGCAGGTGATGATGTACGTCGCTCCGGCCTATCTGGCGGAAGACGGCACGCTCGATGACAGCATGGCCGCGCTGATGCGCTGGGCCAGCCTGCTGCTGACGCTACCGGCTATCTGCTACGCGGCGCTGCCGTTCTGGCGAGGCGCGTGGGCCAGCCTGCGCGCGCGTTCGCTCGGTATGGACGTGCCGGTGGCGCTGGGCATCGCCGCCGCCTTCGGCGCCAGCGTCATCGCCACCGTCAACGGCAAAGGCGAGGTGTGGTTCGACTCGGTGACCATGTTCATCTTCCTGCTGCTGTGCAGCCGCTATCTCGAACTGCGGGCTCGCCGCAAGGCTGGTGCTGCGCTGGAACGGCTGCAGCACGCGCTGCCCGCATCGGCCGCGCTGCTGGAAAACTTCCCGGCCAATCGCGCGGTCACCATCGTGCATGCGGCGGCGCTGGCTGTGGATAACGTGATAGTTATCAAGCCCGGCGAAGCGGTGGCAGCCGACTGCGTCATCATCGAAGGCCGCACCGCGCTCGACCTGTCGCTGCTCAGCGGCGAAAGCGCACCAGTGCCCAAGCAGTGCGGTGATTTCATTCCCGGCGGCGCCATCAACGCCAGCAACGTGATCCTGGCCCGCGTGGCCAAGCGCGCGCAGGACAGCACCTTGTCCGACCTGCTCAAACTGGTCAGCCGCGCCGGCGGCGACAAGCCGCGCATCGCGCAATGGGCCGACCGCGTGGCCGCGTGGTTCGTGGCCGGGCTGCTGCTGTTTGCGCTGGCCACCTTCGGCTTCTGGTATCTGCTCGACGGCAGCGCTGCGCGTGCGTGGCCGATTGCGATTGCGGTACTGGTGGTGTCCTGTCCGTGCGCGCTGTCGCTGGCCACGCCAACCGCGCTGGCTGCCGCCACCGACTACCTGTTGCGGCAAGGTGTATTGGTCACCGGTCCGCAAACGCTGGAGACGCTGCACCGCGCCACCCACGTGGTACTCGACAAGACCGGCACGCTGACCTGGGGCCGTCCGGTGCTGCAGGAAGTGCAAGCGCTGAGCGCGATGCGTTCTCAGTTCTGCCTGCAGATCGCCGCCGCGATGGAAGCCGGCAGTGCGCATCCGCTGGCGCGCGCCATCATCGCCGCCGCCGACGAAGCAGGGCGACAGGACTGGCGCGCCGTCGCGCTGGAAGAAACGCCGGGCAGTGGATTGGACGGCTTTGTGCACAACCGCCGCTATCGCCTCGGCAGCGCGCAATTTGTGGCCGCCATCAGCGGCGAGCCGCCGCAGCGCGCGATGGTGGATGGGGTCACACCCGTCTACCTTGGCGTCGAAGGACAGTGGCTGGCCTGCTTCCACCTGCATGACGGCCTGCGTCCCGATGCGCAGCAGACGGTCGATTACTTCCGCCAGCACGGCAAGACCGTGGTGCTGCTCAGCGGCGACGAGGCCGCACTGGCGCGCCAGGTCGGCGACCAGCTGGGCATCGAAACCACCGTGGGCGGCTATCTGCCAGCGGACAAACTCAATTTCGTCCAGCAGCTGCAACGACGCGGCTGCGTGGTGGCCATGGTGGGCGACGGCATCAACGACGCCGCCGTGCTGGGCGCGGCCGACGTGTCGTTCGCGATGGGCGGCGGCGCGGCGCTGGCGCAGGCCCATGCCGATGCGGTGCTGCTCAATGGCCGTCTGAGCGCAGTAGCCGACAGCGCCCGTATCGCCGCGCGCACCATGCAGGTGATCCGCCAGAACCTGTGCTGGGCTACCGTGTACAACGTGGCCGCGATTCCGGCCGCCGCCTTCGGCCTGCTCAATCCGTGGCTGTCCGGCGTGGGCATGGCGGTCAGCTCCGCCGTGGTGGTGCTGAACGCGCTGCGGCTCCGAAAGGGTTTGTGATGGAAGCTTTATTTTTGCTCATCCCCCTCAGCGTGGCGCTGGTGTTTGCAGCGTTGTGGATTTTCTTCCGCGCCTCCGACGACGGCCAGTTCGACGACCTGGTCGGCCCGGCGCTGCGCGTTGTTCAGGACGACGATCTCCCGCCAACGGATCAGCAGTGATCCGGGAAATTTTGATCCACATCAAGGATTTTTGTAGTGCTCCTAAGTAACCTTTGATCTACATCATTAAAGTGTTCTGGGGAGAACTCAATTGGATCAACACTACAACTACAAGGTCGTCAAACAGTTCGCTGTGGCGACGGTAGTCTGGGGCGTGGTCGGCATGCTGGTGGGGGTGATCATCGCCGCCCAGCTGGCATGGCCGGCGCTGAACCTCGACATACCGTGGCTGACCTACGGCCGCCTGCGCCCGCTGCACACCAACGCGGTGATTTTCGCGTTCGGCATCTGCGGCCTTTTCGCCACATCGTATTACGTGGTGCAGCGCACCTGCCAGGTGCGGCTGTTTTCCGACAAGCTGGCCGCTTTCACCTTCTGGGGCTGGCAAGCGGTAATCCTGAGCGCGGTGGTCACGCTGCCGATGGGCTACACGCGCGGCAAGGAATACGCCGAGCTGGAATGGCCGATTTCGATTCTGATCGCGCTGGTGTGGGTCACCTACGCCGTCGTCTTCTTCGGCACCATCATCAAGCGCCGCGTCAAGCACATCTACGTGGCCAACTGGTTCTTCGCCGCCTACATCATCGCCGTCACCCTGCTGCACGTGGTGAACGGCATGAGCATGCCGGCCTCGCTGTTCAAATCGTACTCGGTGTATGCGGGCGTGCAGGACGCCATGATCCAGTGGTGGTACGGCCATAACGCGGTCGGCTTCATCCTCACCGCAGGCTACCTCGGCATGGTGTACTACTTCATTCCCAAGCAGGCAGAACGCCCGGTGTACTCGTACCGTCTGTCGATCGTGCACTTCTGGGCGCTGATCTTCACCTACATGTGGGCCGGCCCGCACCACCTGCACTACACCGCGCTGCCGGACTGGACGCAATCGATCGGCATGGTGTTCTCGCTGGTGCTGCTGGCGCCAAGCTGGGGCGGCATGATCAACGGCATGATGACCTTGTCGGGCGCCTGGCACAAGCTGCGCACCGACCCGATCCTGAAATTCATGATCGTCTCGCTGTCGTTCTACGGCATCGCCACCTTCGA
>Ga0105244_10002928_pt1 | contig 12593 bp, 7 predicted proteins | sample KBSM44metaG_FD_80423 | JGI IMG/M metagenome (GOLD analysis project Ga0105244, IMG submission 80423) | Miscanthus rhizosphere microbial communities from Kellogg Biological Station, Michigan, USA - KBS M4-4 metaG | ecosystem: Host-associated > Plants > Roots > Rhizosphere > Soil | place: Michigan...
TAGGCCAGCCCAGTATTCAGGATGCATGGTGCGTTCCGGTTTGAGTACCTGACCAATGGTCTTGTTCAGTACCGGCCCGATTAATGGGAAGTTCTCAAGCTCTGCAATGCCGCCTGTCACCATGTATGGACGATCATCGTAGTGCTTCTTCTCCCAGTGATATGGATCAGTAAAGAAGTGTTTGATTGGTGCAAGTGGATGACGAGGTGTTGGCATCCAGCTATTCTCGAAGTATTCCTCACGGCTACCGTACTGTGCATCGGAGAACTTTGCATCCGCAAGCACCCGGCGTACCCAGTTCGGTTGATAGTATTCGATCTTGCCGCCGGTATACGCCGTGTTACCTAAAGGCCACCAGCGACCCTTACGCACAGCGACTTCACCTTTGTCCCAATACTCTTCTGTCTCTTCTTGGTCTTTATTTAGTTTCAGGAGATGACCGAGTAGAGGAAAGTCAGCAATCTGATCGCCGCCGACAAGAAGCGGTGATACGCCTTTCGCCCAATCTGTGATCCCTAAATTGTCACGAAGCTTCGCCATCTCTATGGAGCTATTGGCGTAGGCTTTCGCAAATCGATCTGACATCTGTTCTCCGGTGAAGTTCTCGGACTCATAGTTGAGGTACTGCCACATCTCGTATCCTGCCCAGATTGGAGCGACCCGCTTGAGTACAAGGTTACCAAATATCTGAGCCCCGGAGCCGAGGTCTTCATTGGGAAGTCCCATTCCAACTTGGTTCAGCGTTGCATTCAAACGTTCAAACAATCCGTAAGGGAATAAGGATGCAAACGTGAAGTTCTCCATATCTGTACGACCGGCATTGAACTGCTTCAAGAACTCCTTGTATCCGACGTCTTGTATCCGCTTCGTGCGACGCATTAGGAAGTAACTCGCATCCTCACCGAACGCATCTTTCAAGAACTCTTGAGGTTTCGTTGAGCCCACATACCGGAAACGTTTGGTGATCGAGTTGATTGCACCTGCACCCCACGAAGTCATATCGAGGATATCAAACTCTCCCGGCGGCTCATCTTGGAACCCCAGTCCTAAAACAGACTGAATGTTGTATCGGGCCTTCGAGAGAAACGGTGCATTAGCGTCAGGCTTATTGAACTGTGAGATCGAGATTCCGGCAACGTTACGCATGAGCCTTGCTTGCGGGCCACGCTTGGCATCACTGAGAAAGAAGTTGCCTTCGATCTGTTCAGGGATAGCTCCCTCACCTGTCGGCATTTTAAATGCTTTGCCGCCCACAAACAGCATCGGTTCATTTGCCGCACCGTTATGTCCAGTGACCGCAGGGTTACGCTGTGTCGGTCTGAATACTTGGAAGTGCGGCTTCTCGATCGGATTGAATATCTGATCCGTGTAGAACATCCGCAGTGGGTTGATCTTTACGAGTGGGATTGTGAAATCTGTACTGATACTCTCCATGAATCCACTGAACGATTTACGGAAGTCCCGCATGTCTGCAATGTTGCCGACCTTGTCCACAAACACGTTGCTGTCTGCACGAGTATGTAAGAAGTCTTCAGCATCACCTGTGACTCTGGCATACAGATTCTTACCAGAGATAATAAAGTCATCTGTCGGACTAATTTCATTCGCATCAATTAGGTCTTTGATCGTGGCATGACGATAGCCGGTTCGCTTTTCCATCAGTGCTTCGTTCTTTGCCTGAACATTACCGAACTTCATCCGGTGCTGTTCCATCATCTCTTGAGCGAACTGACGTCCCTTATCTCCGACACCTTCCTTCTCCAGATCATTCAGCATGTGGTTCATGGATGCGAATAATGATTTGGATTCAATGAAGATGTTGTCGTCTGCACTGTCGATCAGCTTCTTGCCTTGCTGTGCCATTCGACGGTTCTGAAGATTGGTACGACCGTTAGCAAGATGTTCACCTAGACTATTCATTGCATCGAAGAAGTCATCCATATGACGACGTGCTTCCTGCGTATCTCCTTTGAGGAATGATCCCACGGATTTACCGAACCCGCCGAGTCCCTCCTGCTCGGAGTATCTGCGGATCGCATTGTTCCCCTCAATGATCGCACCCCGTCTATAGGAACCGGCCCGACTCACCATGTCATGGATAAGTGGCTGAAGCTTACCGCTCTTAAACGCCAAAACGCCACCGGCGGCAATCCCGACAGTGGCTAAACTACCCATGATGAATTTGGTTGTTGTCGGCGTCTCATCCTTTAGATACGTGTCCGCTTCGTCTTCGAGATAACTTCTGTACTTGTTCTTGTACGATGGCGAATCTGCCATTGGAGAGAGCCCCTTTCTTCCACGCATCTTTGCCGCCAATGATACCATCGATTTGAGCGGAGCCCCCGATGATTGGACGATCAATAAATGGTTGCTTATTGTTCGGGATAAACTCACGCATGGCGAACATCGGATCAATCCCTTTCTTACGAAGCTCGTTTGCATGCTCCATAATATCGAAAGGCTCCTCCTCTTCCTGCTCTTCGCCATCCTCTTGTTCATCCAGTTTTGATATCAGACTGAAGTTTGGCATTCCGCGTATCGTTTGGAACTGCCACTCAGCCATCGTTGCAAACTTGATGATCTTCTCTTTCGTCCACCCTTCAATTTCCTCAATACGATACTGGGGAAATGCGGTGGCGATAATCACCGGTGCATGTGCATCGAAGGTTTGCATCTTCTGACGGTATTGCATCAGGAGTACAAGCTCCTTGTGATTCCCACCGAAAGATGACTCTTCTAAGATGAGCGGGGCAAGCATCGTTGGAAGATACGCTTTACCGTACCGGAAGTCCATCTCAGGCCAGAGTACTGCAAGGTTACAGACTTGCTCGAACGCATCATCTTCATTCTCCGCAAACTCCGCAATATCCTTATGTTCTTTTGGAGAGATCGTACGGAATATGTATTCTTGATCACCGATCTCTGTGACATAGACTTCTTCATATGTGTTACGGAAATGAAGAAGCATTTGCTGAAGTTCTTGCGACGTATTCATCTATGTTCACCTACACTCGAATCGGTGGTGTAGGACGTTGGAAACCGGACTGTTCAAGAATCTGTTCAGACAGCATCGCAGGGATACCAGCCTTCTGTGCACCCATTGAACTAAAGTTGTAATCGTAAGGGAACAGTACACAGATTTCGCAGATCATTTCTTCCCGCTGAAGTGGATCAGTGTTTGGAATATTCATCAGCTCACGATACTCTGTGCGTTCCAGTGTACGCCAGATGAAGTTTATGCCCCCGATATTTTCAGAGAAGTGGATAGAGTGTTCGTTAACCTCGAACTGTTTCTTCCATGAGTTCACCTCAGAGTACATTGGGCCACCCGGAAAGAGGGGCTCGTCCACTAGGAATCCTCCACCCGGCTGACGAAGGGATGGCGGTTCTTCGTACTCTTCATCATCGAACTCCTCGTCATCGTAATCCTCATCATCCAGATCGTCTTCATCCTCGTCGTCGTACTCTTCTTCCTCATCAGCATCTTGTTGATTGAACTGTTGATACTGTTGTTGCAGAGCTTGATCATCATGCGTCTGTTCCGAATCACCAAAGACTGGAGGTGCACCGAATCCGCCGAACTCGATACGACGCTCCTCCATGGATTCTTGTGAGCCGAGAGCTTCTTGTAAGAACTTTGGATCAGGTAGGTTGTTTGGTTTTTTAGGCTTCATTACGCTTCCCCTTTCGTACATTGTCAGAAATGAGTTAGTCTAAATCTTTAGCGAAGAACTGGAAGACCTCTTCAATAACCTCTCCCGTTTGTGGATCAAAGACCTGTTGTACATCCGTGATTTGAACATTACGGATTGCCTTGACCGTGGTATTGAATGCGGCTTCCTGCTTCACTTCTTTCTTCATGCTATTCAGGAACTCGGGAAGTGGGCCGTAGGTGATATAGATATCAAACCCGAGCTGATAAAGACTCTGGGTATGCGATCCATTGACCTCGGTCTTACGACCTCTCAGGAAGTAGGATTCGTGTTTACGAACATCCTCCCCGCCCTTTACAAAGGAACGACCCCATACATCATTCTCATATTGTACCATACGGGTTTCAGCCCAGCCATTGGGATCTTTGGCAAGGGATTTACCCGGAACGCTGACTACTTCTTTACGAGAATAGTCATGCTTGATCGTTGCTCCAACCATCCCACTTGGGAACTCTCCACGAGCGATCTGCTTTTGCTTCACGGCTTCCTCAACCTTGTCGTCAAAGATACCGTTGATCGGGCCGTCGTAGTAATACTCATACTTGAGTCCCTCTTGGAGCGTGCGGATCGAGAGTCCTGTCATTCCTTTCTTCAGCACATCTTCAGACCATGGTTCGATGATCCGCGTTTCTGTACGCGGCGTTGTATCAGGAAGGTCTTTCTCCTTCCCCCAGTTGGCAAGCGTTGTCTCCAGACGCATCTGCACATCGCCGTGCCACTTGGGAACTTCCTGCCCAGACACTAGATAACTAATGGCTGGAGCCGCCGCATAGTCCGATGTGATCTGACCGATGTGATCCATCAGCGTATACATGTATCCCGCTTCACGGAATGCGATCTTGAAGTATCCCTCTACCAAACGTTTACCACGCAGGACATAGTCGAATGTCTTGGATGCATATCCGTACTCGGGTCTGACCTTTTCAGATAGCTTGAAGGATAGTCCTGTGATATCATCCATCCAAATGTCGCCGAAGTGAATCTTTACATCTGCGGCGGCAAAATACTCTTCAGGGAAGAGTTGATACTCTGTTGTTGACCGTGTATAAATCTGTCCCTGCGGTGCTGGGTTTGCCATATCAAAACCTCCTATGCATCTCTGCTAGAGGATACCTTGCGTACCATCCATTGCAGATAGTGTTTCTGTCCATCTACCGTAACCTGAGCGAATACCTTTACCACTGTGCCTGACGGCAAGTCTTTGAAGAAGAGTGTCTCCTTCTGTGTGCTACCGGCCCTTGCGTTTACACCCTTCCAGTATACAAGGTTTTGTATTGGAAGACTCAGCCGACCATTAGCTTGGATCTCGAATCTTGTATCCGCAGAGACATTATTAAAATACTGCGTTGCGGCAAGACTGCCCAGGGACTTCTTATCGATCCGATTAAGCTTCGGTCTTTCAACTTCGTCATTTACGACCCAGTCGATCCACATATCCCATGTAAAGGATACCTTGACCCCCGGCACAGGTTTCTGACCACGCATCAGAGACATCTCCATAACCTCAGAGCCATCTACGGATTTGGATGCAATCTTCGTCCGCATATTACCGGATGTGATATCTACTTTGTTTGGCATGCCGGTATTTACGTTGTCATCAAAGTCGTAGTAAGTATTGATTCGTCCCACGCCTGCTCCTGCATTAAACTTAGCCGGATCAAGTGGGACTTGAGAGTTATCCAATAGTTTTGGCTTGATTGCTTTGTAGTCCGATAGACTCGCCCCAACCACACCATTACCGGTGAATGACCACGACTTGCCGCCGGTACCCGGAGCAACAAACTTGATCGTGTAGGTAATCCCTTGCGGGGCTCCTCCGTCTGGCAGGATCAACATTCCGTAATACTTGTTGTCACCCGACTTCTTGGCTCCTGATTTTACAAAGTCATAGTCACCTAGATCCGTCGTATAGTCATGTGTCGATTCATTGTTGATGCCATCGTAGGAATCCTTGGCGAACTTGATCGTCCATGTACCATTACGGATCGGAGAGCCACTGCCATCCAGTGCTTGTAGGAATAACCCCCGATGGATAATGGTATCGACGGTCAGATCCGTCAGCGGCGGTGTATGCTCAATCGGCGTCATGTTATTGTAATACAGCTTTGCAATATCGCCAGCCTGTAGTTTCGTCCACTCTTCCGTGAAGCCTGCCGCCGGAAGAGACTTGGCAAAGTCAGCCGCATTCTCAGAAAGCAAGAGTTCATCGATCTTGAACTTCCCGATCAGCTCACTGCCTTTCTCACGTAACTTATAGGAGTACCATTCTTGCGGATCGTACTTCGCCCATTTGCTCTTCTGCGTTTCTCGTAGAGGTTGAAAATCACGAGCCAGATACGTGAAGATGTTCTCCGTAAACAGCTCTTCGATCGAGAGCGTCTTCTGTTCATCTACCGTTGTCACACCGTTGATTACCATCGTTGCGGCACCGCCGTATTCGTTACCCATCGAGATCATGATATCAAAGCTGGGTAACTCATCGAACTTGAGTGTGTCGTAATCATTCAGGTACGGGATCGTCGTCTTCAGCGTCTCAACGATATGCTCTTTGATCACGGTGAAGATGATCTTACCGGATACGGTACGCGGCCCTTTGGTAATCCCCCGTGGTGTAATCCGGCCAATCGTTCGAAATTGTTTCTTCTCACGATACGATGTAATGCTTACCGTTGTTGCTACACCCACCTCGATGGGCATGTGTCCGGGGAATGCAAAGTATACGACCATGTCTGCACCAGAGAATGTCTCTCCGAATGTACTACGCTTGACGATCGGCTTCTTGAATGCGAAGTCATTCTTCGTGCCGCCGGTTGAGAAGTTTGGAACCGATACGCCGGATGGATCTTTGCCCGCGGCTTTGTAAAGATTATCGATATATGTTTTGGCATTGTTGTAGTCTGCTTGACTCCACGCTCTGCCGGTCACGTACGGCGTAAACAACTTCTCCAGTTCCCAGAGATTGATGCCCGCCTTCAGTGCATCTGCACGTAGGTTCTGACTATCATTATGTACCTGATTCTGATACCACTTTTTCTGGGCATCACTCAGGCTCTTGTCTTCACCAATCCGCTTATAATACTCTGCGTTCTTGAGTAGCTTTGCCGCGATCTCTGCGGTCTTGCGATCAAGTGCGGATGAAGTAAGAGTGCTTGCCGCCGGTTCCTTTTTGTTTGGGTCAGCATACATGCCAGCTCGTAGTTCGAGTAACTCTAAATCAAGCCCTGTATATGCCGCATCCAGACGTAGCTTCTGTGCTTGCTCCACAAGAATGTCACGGCTGATCTGCCGGTTGGCATACTGCTGTTTGAGTGTACCGAGTGCCTGAGCCGCAACGAATGGTGCATTAGTATTCTTTTCGAAGTCTGCCCAGTTAATCTTCTCCGGGTCAGCTCCGGTTTTGATCAGTGCTTCTTTCTCCAGCACCTTCAGATCGAACCCATTCATCAGAGCTTGCCATCGTAGTTTGGCGGCCTGATCAGATGCCCACTGCGTATTACCAGCGGTGTACTGTTTTTTGATATAGGCGAGTTGGTTTACGTACTGGGAAAGGGTTTTGTATCCACTGTAATCGGGGTTTGTCAGAGCCACAAGATCACCTCTATATAACTACAGCCCGACCTTGGGAGTCGGGCTGTTGATGGTTGAATATAATTAAGCTTGTACCGGACGTGGAACGATGATGCCTTGAGCATCCCGGTAGTATACACCCTCCATGAGTGGAGAGATACGACGAGCTACATAGCTCATTTGGCGTTCCATGACGATGGAGTCTACGGATACACCGCTGGACTCATCGAGGATATCCAGATCGTAAATCTTCTGGAAGGCCGCTTGACCGTACTCATTCGCGAACGTCAGAGTAATGTCGAACGGAGGAATCATATCCGCGTACATGATGTTCTGTGCTTGGATTACCCCGAAGCCAGCAGGTACGTTGACTGTTGTTCCCGGTGCGGTACCAGCCGCAGTTCCGAGTCTGATCTCACCTGCACCAACCATACCGAATGATCCCGGTACCGAAGGCGTTTGTCCCGGGTTAACACCGGACGCTGGGTCGATACCATTTTGGTTTTGGTTGTTCCAGTCTGTCAGTGTCAGTGCATCTCTGAACTTCTCTGCACCACGCAGTGACAAGTTACCAGCCGCAGTGAACATTGCCACTGGAGCGATGTTATTAAATGTATTCGTGTCGTCTACCAGCTCTGCGATCAGAGCGTCACGGTTGAACTGAGCGAATACCAGAGAGCCGCCGATACCACGCTTACCACGAGAGAACGAACGAGGGTCAGCGGAGCCCAGTGTAAACACCGGAGCTTTTTCACGCTTGATGCCCCATGAGATTTGCTGTAGTTCTCCGATTACTTTTGGGCCGAAGTTTACGAGCAAGTCAGCTCCCGAGAAGCTAGTCAGCGTCTTTGCATATTCTTTACCAGCCATTTGAGCATCCTCCTTACGAGTTGAGGGTTAGGTTACCCGGGGTTTGCCCCCGGGCGTGAATTACGTCAAGGAGACGATGGTCGTCAATCTACGCAATTCGTTTGGAGCTTGCAAGCCAAGCTCGATTTGGGCTTCGCCCATGAGTTCCATTTGAGACGTCGCAACGATTTGGAAATCGAAGCCGAGGAGTTGCTTGTCCTCTTTCATCTTGTCGAGACGTTTGGAGATTGCCGCCGCCAGTGCGTTACGATTCTGTGTATCATTCGGTTCACCGAGGAATGGATCAGATACTTCTTTGATCGCATCCACAGCAGTTTTCACGATACGACTTGTCGAACGACGTTGGTAGTCAGATCCCGCATGTGCCGCTGTCATTGCATCAACGACCGCTACTGCTCCGTTGTTGCCTTTGATCTTGAATGTAATGAAGCGAGCTTGCGTCAAACGGTTCAACTGAGATGCAGAGTATTCAAAACGCAATCCCAATGCATTCGGAATGACCTTGTTCGTTGGAGCCGATTGGACTCTCAATTGTGACACCATACCCTCCAATGCGGCAACACCAGTTGTAGCAATCGTACCAAGACGAGTGTTTCCAACGATGATGTCAGGGCCAGCAACGACGGAGATGAATTGTCCGATATCGAGACGTTCGCCTTCACCGTCTTTGATCTCAGCACCGAAGCGGTCACGCATGTAGAACGTGTTCGGTTGAGCCAAGATTTTCTGAACGTGATCTTCAACTTCAGCAAGCGTCGTGCCTTGCGGAGAAGAAGTAGCGATTGTACCGTGCGTCATTGTACCGTAGTGAGACATTACTGCACATGCCAGAGCGAGCTGGTATGCAAAGTTGTCATAACGACCTACGAGTACGTCATCCGCATATACACCGAGTGGAACGACAACGTCTACATTGTAGTTCTCAAGCAATTGGTATGCACCAACTTGCGTGATCGTACCTGCATCATTACGCTCGCCGCCCAGACGTTTGTACATTTCCTCTTTGGAGAGGAACAACTCATCGTCACCGCCGGAGAAGAATGTATCAGGCTTCGCTTCAAGTGTATTTGTTTTCGCATCCAGATGACTCGTAGATGCAATCACAACGTTGTTGTTGTAAGAGTGCGTGTTGATCGCGTTACACATCAACTGGAAGCTAGGGAAGTCCGTGGAGCGGAACATCATAGCCGGTTCGCTCATCAGGGATTTCTTGCTTTCCGGTTTCGTGATCGAAATCGTGATAACGCCAGTATCAATTTCTACTTTTGCTTTGGTGTCATTGTAGACGTTACCGCCGTACGCTGTATCCAATTCAATCGTAGGTGTGATGATGGACGTTACGTCAAAGCCGTAAGATGCTTCCAGCAATTGACCACGTTTGATCTTCGCTGTGTTTTTCACGATCAGCTTTTTGTTTGCAGAGTCTACAGTGTATACCGTAGTATCTGTGACTTCTGCTCCGTCAGCGTATAGTTTCAAACCAGCTTTAGCGATTTGCGTCAGGTCGAAGGACTTGTCCGCACCGTTAGCGATCATTGCAGATCCCGTAGCGTCAGTGTTGTTATCAATTACTTGTGCTGTTTTAGTTGCAACAGCGAAGCCTTTGATTTCATCCAACTGCACCAGATCATCTGTACCGACTTCACGATACTCTACTTCAACAATGGACTCGCCAGCTTGACTGAATGTTCCGCGGAACTTATGAACTTCAGCATCCGTAAATGCGAAGCCAGCTACCGGGCCGTATACACCAGTCATTGGATACCACTTGTCATCAACTGTATCGTAGTATTCCAGCTCTACGCCAGTTGGAATTGTGAAATGTCCACGTACCATCTTACCTGCATCCGCAGGCTGAACATCAGTCACGATGTCAAACTCTTTCTCTTCACCGAGTGTGAATGCAATGGCTCCGGCTGGAACGGTAACTGCATCTTGATAAGTGTAAGAGTATGTAACGTTGATATCAGATTTCATATCCGTTACGTCTGCATCCAGTGCGATAGTGGCCTTAACTTCAGGGTTCACAGTTGCGTTTGGATTAGCGGCAACGCCCGGCGTAACAACGTATTCCGTTGTAGCAATCACTGCTCCATTTGCTTTTACAATGACGCTGGATGGATTGATACCACCGTGTGGTAGTGTGAATGTGATCGCTCCGTTACCTTGAGAGATACCGAGTTGATCCACTTTCACTTCTTGCTTCGTCTCTGTGTAAGGCGTACCTTTCAGAGATAGGCTTGCCGGTTTACCTGTCACACGCATTAAGCGAATGTCACGAGCACCAGATGCCCATGTTTCTTCGAACTTCGCAAGCAAGGTTGAACCGTTTGCTGTGCCGTTCGCGTTAACCATCTTACCGAAAATAGATGCGGTGTTTGGAGTTACGCGGAATGGTTGCATCACCGGCCCGTCTGTTGCTGTACCAATCAGCAGAATGGAGTCAGTGTTTGCCGGTGTAGGATCTTCTCTCAAAGCTCGGTTGGAGTCTTTGAACTGATTCATGTGGCCCGGCAATGCTGAATACTCATTTTGAAAATCTGCCATTCGATGACCCTCCTTTTAATCTTTTATAAATTGATCACGGTAATGGTGCATCAGAAGTGTTTCCTTATCCCGCGAAGCGGCATAGGCTTCATCCTGACCTTGCACTACCGGATTAATCACTTTGGTTGAGTTCGAACGACTTGTGATCGTTCGTTCAAGACGAATGAGGTATACAAGGTTTCGCTGTGGAAGTTCCTTGCCCCAAGCCTGTACAATCTGCGGAGGTTCTTCTGATTGGAATGTCATGTCGGAAATGCCCAGGTCTTTAAAGTAATCTTTATACTCGAAGAGGAACATCTCAAATTCCGTCATGAGTTCCATCGCGTCTCGGTTTGTTTGATGATAGATCCAAAAGTTCATCTCCATATCAAACCACTGACGAGATATATTCAGAAAGCTCCCTTCATGATCAGGATCTTTGACCCTATCAAATAGAATAGGATCGACTGATTTATGGGACGTTGACGGCACACGTCTTTGGGTGTCGTATACGATCACTGGTAGAACCAATTTCTCTGGATCATTGCTCGTAGGTTCTTTCTGGATGAACTTGCCCCAGTCTTCCCCCCACGCCTTCTTTAGCAATCCATTCATTTTTTCTGTGAACTGATCGACATCCATTGAGCCTTGTGCCGTCTGCATTCCTCGTCTATATGGACTGTCTGTCGTATGACCAATGTTGCCCGGATTATACACCGCTTTCCACCCCCGTATATCTAACTGATGCGGATGTACCCACACCCTCGACAGTGTATTTCGTTTGCAGATTCAGCGAGATAACACCTTCAGATGAAGTACCATCGTACTCCACTGCGTATGTGTACTCCGTAATAATCTCATCCTGTCTCAATTGAGACAGTCGGTTTTTGACCTTATCTTCGGTATACATTCTCCGAATAGCAGGATCAAGTTCCGCTTCGTAGATTTTCAGGATGACATCATTCATATGTGCGATCGTAAGCTGGATCATTCGAACGTTTGCAATGTCGTGAAGTTCACTCTCCCAGTGAGCCGCTGTTACCCCGCTTGCAACAACAAGCCCATTACGAGGACTATCCCTGAACGTAACTACACCAAGTTTGGAAAGGTCTGCGATAGATTCATCCGATAACTCGTACCGGAGAGCCGGGATCGCGATCTTCATATTCGTTGTAGTATCATAACGTCCGGTAAGAAGAGCGGCATATGCAACTGCACCGTTGTCATAATACTCATCATCTTCACCCTCATTGTAGAGAACTTCGGAAGATACGATGGAGATGTACTGGCCTTTGTCTAACCATCGTCCATTGATGTATTCCATTAGTCCATACCGATCTCGGAATGCCGTCGCAGTAACCAGTCGGTGAATATATGAGTTATCGTATTCGATCGTGTCGGTCAGATTCTTAATGGTTCTGAGTCCGATGACACCATGCGATACGTATCCCAACTCCATTTGTCCACGACAGAACTCGATGAGTCTCTCGTGATATGAGACGACGTGATCCTCGTTTAGTTGATCTACCAACTGAAGATAGTCATCCGTAGACGCATATAAAGACGACCCGTATACCGCTCCACCATACATGGCAACCGGATGCACGTCGTCCACATACATGCCTGCCGGAATAATCGTATCAATCGATCTACCAAGTAGTAGATTCAACGCTTCGTCCAAGGCTATGTATAAGTCGTCTCGACTTACATCCACACCATCTTCTCCTCCATCGAACTGCAATGGTTCGCTGTACGCATTCATGAGTGAAGATACAGGCCAGTAATGGTGATCAGAATAAGCAGAAATGCTATGTAGGCCGACACGAGCGTCGTCGTTAATATGCTGTAGCAGATGACCGATGTGATCATGTGCATCCATGTCATATACAATACGACGACCGGGTACATCAAAAACTA
>Ga0105244_10002932_pt1 | contig 12590 bp, 10 predicted proteins | sample KBSM44metaG_FD_80423 | JGI IMG/M metagenome (GOLD analysis project Ga0105244, IMG submission 80423) | Miscanthus rhizosphere microbial communities from Kellogg Biological Station, Michigan, USA - KBS M4-4 metaG | ecosystem: Host-associated > Plants > Roots > Rhizosphere > Soil | place...
GCGCGAGAACCAGCGCTCGCAACTGGTCTCGTCGTCGCGCACCGCCGCCACGCCCAGGCTCACGCGCATCTGGAAGCTCACGCCGTCATACTTGATGACCGATGCTTCCACCTCCTCGCGCAGGCGTTCGGCAAGCGCGTGCGCGCCGCGCAAGCTGGTATCCGGCAGCACGATCAGGAATTCCTCGCCACCGTAGCGCGCCGCGAAATCCACCGTGCGCGTCACCGACAGAATCACGCCGGCCAACCGGCGCAAGGCGGCATCGCCGGCGGGATGGCCGTACTGGTCATTGATCTGTTTGAAGTGGTCGATATCGAGCAGCACCATCGACGCGCCGTGACCCGAGCGCAGGGTGCGCTGCCACTCGGCCGCCAGCCGGCGGTCGGCTTCGCGCCGGTTCAGCAATCCGGTCAGGCCGTCGGTGATGGCCAGCTTCTGCACTTCGGCCAGTAATGCGTCCTGCGTCTTCTGCCAGTGCAGGAACAGCTGATAGCCGAAGAAAGCGATGAACAGCACGATCACCACGAACACCCAGTAGAAAATCCACATGGTCTGGCGCAGCGCATCGAGGTTGACCTGCGCATCGGCCAGGCCGGTGGTGGCGTAGCCGTAGGTCAGTACGCCGAGCGTGACGGAAGCGAGCATGCCAAGCAGGGTTTTGCGCGAACGGATACGGTTCTCGCGCAGCAGCTGCGGATGCGCCTCCTGCCAGCGCCGGATGCGCGGCCACAGCGCCGCCATCACCGGCCCGACCAGCACCACGCTTTGCACGAAAGCGCCCAGCCACCAGCCCTGCCACACCGGCAGCAAGGCGGTGCGGTCGTAGCCATTGGTGTAGCTCCAGATCATGGCGCCGCTGGAGCTGAACACGGCAGCCACGAACGACTGCTGCACGTAGAACAGCAGGTCGGCGACGCCGCGCAAATCGCGCCGCATGGCGGTGGCGCGGTAGCCGATCACCATCACCATGAAGCCCAGTGGATTGGCCAGTCCGAACAGCATTGCCCAGGACAAGGGCATGCCGGCATACAGCGCCAGCGACAGGGTCGCGCAATAGGCGGGGATGGCGCCCCACCACCAGCCCAGCGTGAGCGTCAGCAGCAGGCAAATCAGCAGCGGCGGGTAGACGGTGAGGTAGACGGCAACGCCGCCGAATTCAAACGGGATGCCGGACCAGCCCCAGGTCACCATGCCGACGCCCAGCACCACGCATAGGGCGAGCAGCGCCAGCCAGCCGCCGAACAGGCAGATTTTCTGCCCGCGGCTGCCGTGGCGCCACAGGCGCGTGGGCGACAGTTCGCGGTAGGGCGGCGTATGTGCGTCAGGTCTGGACAAAGCGTTTCTCCTTATTGTCCAGACAATTATACCGCCGTCGTCCTAGACAAAATGGCAGTCCAGCGCCCACTCCACGTGTTCTCTTACCAATGGCGAGGGATCGTCGCGCCGCGCCAACAGTGCCGCCACGATAGCCGCATCGCCGCGCGCCCCGGACGCCGCCGCATTTCCCAGGCCGACCGCCAGGTTGCGCAGCCAGCGTTCATGGCCGATGCGGCGTATCGGACTGCCTTCCATCTTGCGATTGAATTCTTCCTCGGACCAGGCGAACAGCTCCACCAGCGAGGCCTGGCCCAGGCCATGCCGCTCGTCGAAGTCCGGCAGCACGGCGCGCTGCGCGAATTTGTTCCACGGGCAGGCGGTCTGGCAATCGTCGCAGCCGTAGATGCGGTTGCCGATCAGCGGCCGCAGCTCGACCGGGATGGCGTTTTTCAGTTCGATGGTCAGGTAGGAGATGCAGCGCCGCGCATCCAGCTTGCCTGGTCCGAGAATGGCTTGCGTCGGGCAAGCCGTGATGCACGCCGAGCACTGGCCGCAGTGGGCGCCGGTTGGCTCGTCGATCGGCAGCGGCAGGTCGACCAGGAATTCGCCCATGAAGAACATCGAGCCGGCAGTACGCGACAGCAGCAAGGTGTGCTTGCCGCGCCAGCCCAGGCCTGCCTTTTCCGCCAGCGGCAGCTCCATCACCGGCGCCGAGTCAGTGAACACGCGGTAGCCGAAGTCGCCAATCTGCGCCTTCACCTTGTCGGCCAGCTGCTGCAGACGGTTGCGCAGCACCTTGTGGTAGTCGCGGCCGCGCGCGTAGACCGAGATCACGGCGGCGTTGGGATCGGTCAGGCGGGCCTGCTCACGTTCCTTCCAGTCGCTTTCCGTATCCCTCGGCAGATAATCCATGCGGGCGCTGATCACGCGGATGGTGCCCGGCACCAGCTCGGCGGGACGGGCGCGCTTCATGCCGTGGGCCGCCATGTAGTCCATTTCGCCGTGCATGCCGGCGTCCAGCCAGGCCTGCAGGCCGGCTTCGGCGTGACTGAGGTCGACGTCGGTGATGCGGATTTCGGCAAAGCCCAGCTCCACGCCCCAGCGCTTGATGCTGAGGGCAAGTTCGGCTAAATTGGTTTGATTGAGGGACATCGGGCGCGGGCTAGAAGGTACAATGGCTGGCGATCCAACCAACCGTTATTTTATTCGATGCAGCACTTCACAGCCCATCTCCACGACGAAGAAGGCACAACCGCCCTGGGTGCGGCGCTGGCGCGCGCCCTGGTGCCCGGCCTGGCGATCCACCTGCACGGTGATCTCGGCGCTGGCAAAACCGCCCTCACGCGCGCCCTGCTGCACGCCGCCGGCCATACCGGCACGGTGAAAAGCCCGACCTACACCCTGTCCGAACCGTACAGCATCCAGCTCGGCGGCCGCGCCGTCAGCGTGATCCATTACGACTTGTACCGCATGGCCAGCGCCGAGGAATTCCTCGACGCCGGCTTCCGCGAAGACTTCAACGGCGATAATATCTGCATCGTCGAATGGCCGGAAAAGGCCGACGGCGTGCTGCCGCCGCCGGACCTGAACGTGGTACTCACTGTGGCCGGACACGGTCGTGATGTAGAATTGCAGGCGTCGACCGCCCTGGGTAACTCATGCCTTCAACGCCTCAAATTCGCACCCAACATGTGAGCCGCCGCACGGTCCTGAAGGCCGGCGCCACGCTGCTGCTCTCCGTCGTTGCGCCGCTGCGCGCGCATGCCGCGCAAATTCTCGCCGTGCGCGTCTGGCCGGCCGACGACTACACCCGCGTCACGCTGGAAAACGACACCGACCTCAAAGCCACGCACTTTATCGTCAAGGACCCGGAGCGCATGGTGGTCGATATCGAAGGGCTGGAGCTGAATCCGACCTTGAAATCGCTGGTCGCCAAGATCCAGTCGAATGACCCGTACATCAAGCAGGTGCGCGTGGGCCAGAACCGTCCGAACGTAGTGCGGCTGGTATTCGACCTGAAAGAGGAAGTGACGCCGCAGGTGTTTACGCTGGCGCCGGCCGGCAATTACAAGCACCGTTTGATTTTCGACCTGTATCCGGTGAAGGCGGTCGATCCGATCGCCGCCATGATCGAAAAAGGCGACTGGACCGATCCTGCGCCTGTGCCTGAGCCGCCGACCGCCCCGAAGCTGGAACCGCACGAAGAGCCGAAGCTGGCCGAAGCGCTGCCGAAAGTCGACAAGCAGGGCAAGATGGTACGCATGATTACCATCGCGCTCGATCCGGGTCACGGCGGCGAGGACCCCGGCGCATCGGGCAAGAACGGCAGCCGCGAAAAGGACATCGTGCTGGCCATCGCCAAGCGCCTCAAAGGCAAGCTGGAAGATCTGCCCAACATGCGCGTCATGCTCACGCGCGACGGCGACTACTTCGTGCCGCTCGGCACCCGCGTGGAAAAAGCGCGCAAGGTGCAGGCCGACTTGTTCGTCTCCATCCACGCCGACGCTTTCGTGCAGCCGACCGCGCGCGGCTCGTCGGTGTTCGTGCTGTCGGAAAAAGGCGCCTCCTCGTCGGCGGCGCGCTGGCTGGCCGATAAAGAAAATCTCGCCGACACCATCGGCGGCGTCAACGTCAAGAACCATGACAAGCAACTGGCGAGCGTGCTGTTCGACCTGTCCACCACGGCGCAGATCAACGACAGCATGAAGCTGGGCCGCTCCGTGCTGGGCGAAATCGGCGGCATCAACCGCCTGCACAAAGGCTCGGTCGAACAGGCCGGCTTCGCGGTGCTGAAAGCGCCGGACATTCCGTCCATCCTGATCGAGACGGCCTTCATCTCCAATCCGGAGGAGGAAGCCAAGCTGCTGGACGAGGCCTACCAGAACAAACTGGCCGACGCCATCGTCACCGGCATCCGCCGTTACTTCGCAAAGAATCCACCGCTGGCAAAGAACCGGCTAACCTAAGAGAGACAAATGGCTGTAGTTACGACGACCGAATACGGCGCCCTGCCCGCCGCAAGCCTTACCGCCGCCGATGGCGCGCAGATTACCGTTTCCCTGTTTGGCGCGCACCTGCTGTCGTGGAAAACCGCCGATGGCAAGGAGCGCTTGTTCGTCAGCTCGCAAACGCCGCTGGACGGCAGCAAGGCAATCCGCGGCGGCGTGCCGGTGATCTTCCCGCAGTTTAATGTGCGCGGCCCCGGCCTGCGCCACGGCTTTGCGCGCGTCAGCACCTGGCGCCTGAGCGGCCAGGGTGGCGACGGCGGCAGCTCCTTCATCGAATTCAGTCTGAACCAGAATGACCTGTCGGCCGAACATGCGCAGGCGTGGCCGCACGCGTTTGAACTGACGCTGCGCTTCACGCTGCACGGCGACGCGCTGGAGATGGACTACACGGTGCGCAACAGCGGCGCGGCGGAGTTCCCGTTCGGCGTGGCGCTGCACACCTACTACGACGTGGGCCACCTCGATGCCACCAGCATCAGCGGCCTGCAGCACCAGCAGTACACCGACCATCATCTGCAAACGCGCGCCCAGGAATATCCGGCGCTGCACTTCACCGAAAAGCACGACCGCCTGTACAAATCGACGCCGTCAGTGACACTGAACACGGCCGACGCCACGCTGCGTTTAGAGCAGCAAGGCTTCAGCGAATGGGTGGTGTGGAATCCGGGCCAGGACGACGCCAAAGCATTGGTGGACCTGGCGGATGAAGAATACCTGCGCTTCGTGTGCATCGAACCGGCCCGCATCGACCAGCAGCCGCTGGCCGCCGGCGCCAGCTGGACCGGCAAGCACAGGATCGCGGTTTAATTCGATTCTTTGATGATGCGGCCGGAACTCGGCTGCACCGGGCGCGCGTTCAGCGGATACAGGCGGCTGAACAGCGCCATCTGCTGCGGCGAGGCCTGCATCGGCTCCTTCATCACGATCCACAGTACGCCTTCCTGGCATGGCGGCGTGGTCATGGAGCCCATGAAGGTGTAGTAGTCGCGGCGCGCCGGCAACAGCTCGAGCGGATCGAGCACGGTCGACGGCGCGGCGGTATCGTATTTTTCCAGTGGCAGATTATTCCACACGGCCTGGATCACCGGCTGCGGCTTGCCGCGTTCCAGCAGCAGCGCCAGCATGGCGATGTGGCCTTCGGCGTCCTTGTGCACCAGGTGCACCACCATCTCGTAACCCTTGCCGTTGATGCGCTCTTCCGACGGGCGATGGAAGTGGAACTGCACCAGCTCATACATGCGGTTGCCGACGTTGAGGAAGTTGCCGCCGCCGACCATCACCTGCACCGTCTTGCCGTTGTCGGTCACGTTGAACGAGGATGGATGGTAGTCGAAGCCGATCTGCTCCAGCTCCACCTTCATGCCGTCGCGGATATCGATCGGCGACTGGCGGTTGCCAGTGCCGCACTTGGCCCACGCCGGATTGATGGTGCCCCAGTTGGCCGGGCCGTTCTCGCCCTCATACGACCACACATTGCTATAGACCTTGGGCTTGGCCGCTTCCTTGGCCGCATGGGCAGCGGCTTCCTTCTTGACTTTGGCCGCCGCAGCAGCGCGCGCGGCCTGGTTGGCGCGCATGATGGCCAGCCGTTCCTGGATCTTGGCCGACAGGTCGGCTTCAGCCTGGGCTTCCTGCTCGCGCTGGGACAATTTGCGGGCCGGGCCGGAAGCAGTGACGCCGGCGGCCGCTGACGAGCCTTTGTCCGCCGCTCCGCCCACCACCGCCGATTTCGCCGACGGCGAAATGAGCGGATCGCTTGCGCCGCTGGCTGCGGACATGACGCAGCAGCAGGCAATCAGGGGAAGGACGAGAGAGCGCATGGGTATCCAGAATGAACAAGTACATTCTGGTTTACGGATGCTTTTGGGAAAAACTTGAGAGGGATGGCCGCGCGGGATGAAATTTCTTTGCAAATCATCACGCAGCGGCGGCCGCGCAGCGTGGATGCATGCGGGTTTCAGCGGCGTTGCAGGCGGCGCGACAACTTGTACACACCACCCAGCGCCATCGGCACCACGGCCACGCCAACGCCCACCAGCACGATCTCGGTCAGGTGGTCGCGCACCACCGGGATATTGCCGAAGAAGTAGCCGGCGGTGGTCAGCAGCAGCACCCACAGGATGGCGCCGGTGAAGTTATACAGCTGGAAGCGGGCAAACGTCATGTCCGACACGCCGGCCACGAACGGGGCGAAGGTACGCACCACCGGCACGAAACGCGCCAGCACGATGGTCTTGCCGCCGTGTTTTTCAAAGAAATCGTGGGTCTTCTTGAGGGCGTCCTTGTTGATCCAGCGGTAGTCGTGGGTGAACACCTTCTGCCCGACCTTCTCGCCGATCCAGTAATTGACGGTATTGCCGGTGATGGCGGCCGTGGTCAGCAGCAGCATCAGCAGCGGCAGATTCATTTCGCCCACTGCGCACAGGGCGCCGGCGATGAACAGCAGAGTGTCGCCAGGGAAGAAGAACAGGACTACCAGGCCGGTCTCGGCGAAGATAATCGCGAACAGCACGGCGTAAATCAGCGTCCCGTATTGTTGGATCAGCACTTCGAGAGTTTTGTCGACATGCAGGAGCATGTCAAAAAATTGCATAAAATCCATATTCTTCCTATAAAGTGTGCGGCGGAATCATACACCACCTGACGCGCGTCGGAGCTAGTTTACAATGGTTGGACCTACCTAGGAGAGTTTGGATGACTGTCACCCGTAACTTACGTATTGTGTCCCTGTCTTTGCTGGCCATGAGCCTGGGCGTACACGCCGCCGACCTGCCGGTGCGCAAGAGCGCCGGCGAGATCGTCAAGGAATCCAAGCCGTCCGACTGGCGGCCGCTGGACCCGCAAAATACGCTGTACATGGAGCTGCCAACCGGCCGTGTGGTGATCGAGCTGGCGCCGGATTTCGCGCCGCTGGCCATCGCCAATATCAAAACGCTGGTCAAGGAGCGCTACTACGACGGGCTGGCGATCAACCGCTCGCAGGATAACTATGTAGCGCAATGGGGCGACCCTAACGCCGAGACCAATCCAAAACCGCTGGGCAGCGCCAAGGCCAAGGTGCCGGGCGAGTTCTCGGTACCGATGTCGAACGACAAGCGCTTCGTGCGGCAGAAGGATTTCGACGGCTATGCGCCGCAGATCGGCCATTCGAACGGCTTCCCGGTCGGGCGCGATCCCAAGGCCGGCACCACCTGGCTGGCGCACTGCTACGGCATGGTCGGCGTCGGCCGCGACAACGATACCGACAGCGGCAGCGGCGCCGAGCTGTATGCAGTGAACGGCCATGCGCCGCGTCACCTCGACCGCAATATCACCGTGGTCGGCCGCGTGGTGTCGGGCATGCCACTGCTCGCGACCCTGCCGCGCGGCGGCGAGACGATGGGCTTCTACGGCCCGAAAGAGGCGCGCACGCCGATCATCTCGGTGCGGCTGGCGGCCGAGGTGCCGGAGGCGGAGCGCAGCCACCTGGAGGTGATGCGCAGCGAAGCGCCGATTTACCAGAAAGTGATCGAAGCCCAGCGCAACCGCGGCGGGCCGTGGAATAAATACGCGGCCAACTACGTGGAGCTGTGCAACGCCACAATCCCGGTACGGGAAGCGCCCAAGTTATAATCGCGGGATGAACGCCCCAGATAACTCCGCCCGCACGCCACGCCCTATCCAGGCCCTGCCTGACCAGCTGATTTCCCAGATCGCCGCCGGCGAGGTGGTGGAACGGCCGTCGGCCGTGGTCAAGGAACTGCTGGAAAACGCCCTCGACGCGGGCGCGACCCAGATCACCGTGCGGCTGGAGGAAGGCGGCGTCAAACGCATCGCCATCACCGACAATGGCCGCGGCATTCCGCCCGAGCAGATGCCGCTGGCGCTGGCGCGTCACGCCACGTCCAAGATCGCCTCGCTGCAGGATCTGGAAAACGTCGGCACGCTGGGCTTCCGTGGCGAGGCGCTGGCTTCCATCGCCTCGGTGGCGCAAGTGACCATCACCTCGCGCACCGCCGACGCCGCGCATGCGTGGGAAATCGAAGGCTCGCACCTGGCCACGCCGACGCCGTCGTCGGGCGCGCTGGGCACCACCATCGACGTCAAAGACCTGTACTACAACACCCCGGCGCGCCGCAAATTCCTCAAGTCCGAGCAGACCGAATACGGCCACTGCGCGGAAGTGGTGCGCCGCATTGCGCTGGCGCGGCCGGACGTGTCGTTCCAGCTCACCCACAACGGCCGCACGGTCGACCACTGGAACGTCAGCGAAATCGCGCGCCGCAGCGCGCAAATCCTGGGCGACGGCTTTGCCGAGGCGCGTCTGCCGGTCGATGAAACCATTGGCCCGCTGCGTCTGCACGGCTACATCGGTTTGCCGACCGCCTCCAAGGCGCGCGCCGACGGCCAGTTCTTCTACGTGAACGGCCGCTTCGTGCGCGACAAGGTGCTGGTGCACGCCGTGAAAGCGGCCTACCAGGACGTGCTGCACGGCGACCGCTTCCCTTCGTACGTGCTGTCGCTGGATATGGACCCGGCGCTGGTGGACGTCAACGTACACCCGTCGAAAATCGAAGTGCGCTTCCGCGATGGACGCGCGGTGCACCAGTGCGTATTCCACGCCGTGCAGCGCGCGCTGGCGCAAACCTCGGCCACCTCGCACGGCAGCGTGCCGTCGCCGCTGCCGGCCGCCGACACGCTCACCAGCGCCACCTGGCGCGGCGAGCAAACCTCGTTCGGCCCACTGCTGGCGCCCGACTACGCGCCGACCTTCTCGCCATCGCCGTTCGGTTCGCGCAGCGCGGACAACGCGGGCGCGCCGGACGTGAATGGCCGCGGCGGCGCACCCGGCTACGGCGACGCTGGCGCCAGCAACGGCTTCGGCGGCTCAGGTGGCAGCTACGCCGGCCCGCGCTTCGGCGCGAACGGCGGCGTCGCGCAGAGCACCGAAAAATACGGCGCAATGTTCCGCGACAGCGACCGCCCTGCCGGCGCCGCGTACAGCGCGGCCGACATGGCCCTGCCGCAGGCCAGCAGCTTCAACGTCTCCCCTGCCGCGATGGCGCAGGAAGAATTCCCGCTCGGCTTCGCGCTGGCGCAGCTGCACGGCATCTACATCCTGGCGCAGAACGCCAAGGGCCTGGTGCTGGTCGACATGCACGCCGCGCACGAACGCATCCTGTACGAACAACTGAAGAACGCTTTGGACAGCCGCGTGGCTGGCGAAGAGATGCAGGTGCAACCGCTGCTGATCCCAATCACCTTCTATGCAGACGCAGTGGAAGTCGGCACCGCCGAAGAGCATCACGAAACCCTGCAGGCACTGGGCTTTGACATCGCCGTGCTGTCGCCGACCACACTGGCGGTGCGCTCGGTGCCGGTGCTGCTGAAGAACGCCGACGCCCAAACGCTGGCGCGCGACGTGCTGCGCGACGTGCGTGAATTCGGCGGCTCGCGCGTGCTGATCGAACGCCAGAACGAACTGCTCGGCACCCTCGCCTGCCACACGGCGGTGCGCGCCAACCGCATCCTGTCGCTGCAGGAGATGAACGCCCTGCTGCGCCAGATGGAAATCACCGAACGCGCCGACCAGTGCAACCACGGCCGTCCGACCTGGGTGCAGGTGGAAATCGGCGCGCTCGATAAGCTCTTCCTGCGCGGTCAATAATCATGAGCACCAAACCACTGGCCGTCGCCATCATGGGCCCGACGGCGTCGGGCAAAACCGCCTCCGCATTGGCGATCGCGGAGCGCATTCCGTCTGAAATCATCTCGGTCGATTCCGCGCTGGTGTACCGCGGCATGGATATCGGCACCGCCAAGCCGACGAAGGAAGAACTGGCCGCCGTGCCGCATCACCTGATCGATATCATCGATCCGCTGGATTCGTATTCGGTGGCGCAGTTTCGCAAGGACACACTGCGTCTGGTGGAAGAGATCAGCGCGCGCGGCAAACTGCCGCTGCTGGTCGGCGGCACCATGCTGTACTTCAAAGGCCTGGCCGATGGGCTGGACGACCTGCCCGGCGCCGATCCCGAAGTGCGCGCCGCGCTCGATGAAGAAGCGGCCCGTCTCGGCTGGCCTGCCATGCATGCGCGCCTGGCCGCCGTCGATCCTCAAACGGCGGCGCGCCTTGCGCCAGCTGACTCGCAACGTATCCAGCGCGCGCTGGAAATCCACACGCTGAGCGGCAAGCCCATGTCCGAACTGCTGGCGCAGCGCGAGAAAACCGAGCTGCCGTTTGAGCTGCTATCGTTCGCGCTGGAACCGTCGGACCGCGCCGTGCTGCACGATCGCATCAAGCGCCGCTTCGACATCATGCTGCAGGACAGCCCTCAAGGGAACCTGCTCACCGAAGTGGAAGCCCTGCGCAAGCGCGGCGACCTGCATCTGGGCCTGCCGTCGATACGCTGCGTGGGCTACCGTCAGGCCTGGGAGTATCTGGATGGGACCATCGACTACGCTGCCATGCGCGAAACCGGCATCATCGCCACGCGCCAACTGGCCAAGCGCCAGCTGACGTGGCTGCGCTCCATGCCGGAGCGCGTGGTGCTCGACTGCCTCGGTCCGAATCCGGCCGTCGCCATGCTGGCGCAGATCGCCGAACGGCTCGGCTAAACCCCATCAATGTTTGGGCGGCTCGCCGCTCATATGCACCAGCTCCCACAGGTGGCCGTCCAGGTCCTGGTAGCCGTGGCCATACATGAAGCCGTGGTCCTGCGGCTCCTTGTAGGTGCTGCCGCCGGCTTCAACCGCCTTGGCCACCATCGTCTGCACCACCTCGCGCGACTCCAGCGCCAGGCACAGCAGCACCTCGGTCGTAGCGCGCGCGTCGGCCACCGGTTTGGGCGTAAACTCCTTGAAGCGGGCTTCGGTCAGCAGCATCACATAAATGTTCTCGGCCACGATCATGCAGGTGGCGCTCTCGTCGGTGTAATGCTGATTGAAGCTGTAACCCAGGTGGGTGAAGAACTTGATCGATGCCTGCAGGTCGCGCACCGGCAGGTTCACAAAGATGTTGGTGGCCATGTCGTCCCCCCGTTAAAAAAATGTTCACGTCGCAGAATACCAAGATGCCAAGGTTTTGACGACGAGGGCACGATTGAAGCCATTTTTGAGAAAAAGTGGAGTGGGTTCCTTGACAGTACGCGCTCCAGCCCCGATAATGTCGGGCGTTGCAGGTGATATAGCTCAGTTGGTTAGAGCATAGCATTCATAATGCTAGGGTCGGTGGTTCAAGTCCACCTATCACCACCACAGAATTCCATGACAAATGGCCTCACCGGAAACGGCGCAGGCCATTTTGTTTCACTGCCAGTTTCGGTGATATAGCTCAGCTGGTTAGAGCACAGCACTCATAATGCTGGGGTCGGTGGTTCAAGTCCACCTATCACCACCAAATGCAAAAGCCGTAAATCGCCCTAAGCGATTTACGGCTTTTTCGTTTTGGATCAACCGGCCCTCCTTCGCCAGCGTGATAACTGCAGCGACATTCCGGATGACGGCCTGAAATTCATGCGCGACACAGATTGGATGAGCTAGAGACTGCCGGCACCACGCGTGTCATCAACGTCCGGCCGCTGCCCACGTAGGTTTTTTTCCACACGCCGATATAGAAAATTTGCGTCGGCCTATACGAAGTCGGCATACCTGTGCCTTCAAAGCAGGTCGATGTTGTTTATTTGGCATGCTGCTTTCATAGACAAACCCTTCATCTACCGGCTCGCCTTGCCACCATAGCAAAAGAAACCGTTTTCCTTAGTGTATTGCTCACGTTGCCCGAAGTGTTTTAGTCTTGGCTTTGGCAGGTCATCAGACAACCTGCGCCATCCCAGATCTAATCACTGAGGAACACATGAAAAAGAAAATAATGGAGACCCTGGTTCCGCTCGCACTGGCGGCCATGTATGCACCGGCGACGCTGGCCCAGGACAGCGCGGACGCACAAGCATCAGCGCCCGAAGCCGCCCCCAACTCGGAAAACACGGTGGTGGTCACCGGCTTCCGTTCCAGCCTGCAGAAAGCACTGAACCTGAAGCAGCAGGCAATCGGCGTGCGCGACTCGATCGTGGCCGAAGACATTGGTAAATTCCCCGAGGCGAACGTGGCCGAATCGCTGCAGCGCGTGCCCGGCGTGATCCTCAACCGCGACGAATCGTCCGGCGAAGGCCAGCGCATCTCGATCCGCGGCCTGCCCACCGAATACTCGGTCACCACCCTGAACGGCGCGCCGGTCAACACCACGTCGACATCGACCATCGGCAGCGCCGCGCGCGGCTTCAACTA
>Ga0105244_10002941_pt1 | contig 12562 bp, 9 predicted proteins | sample KBSM44metaG_FD_80423 | JGI IMG/M metagenome (GOLD analysis project Ga0105244, IMG submission 80423) | Miscanthus rhizosphere microbial communities from Kellogg Biological Station, Michigan, USA - KBS M4-4 metaG | ecosystem: Host-associated > Plants > Roots > Rhizosphere > Soil | place: Michigan...
ACTTGGTTACACCATCTACAGTTTGGATATAGGCATGATTCGAATAAATGATAAAAACCGGGCAACTCTGAAAGTGGCACCTCTCCCATCACGGTAAAATTCAAGGCTTTCATTTTGCAGGTTCCAAAGCTTACACTTTAGCATCGAGCATCGATGATGCTCTGGAGATGGTAGAGCAGACAGAAATCTCACCTCCAGTGCAGCGGCACTCTGCCAGAGTGCCGCTTTCCGCCAATGGCCCCTTCGCTAAAGACAGATAACTGCCCAGCCAAGACGACTCACTCTGGACTGTTGATCGAGCGGCTACTTTTGGCCGACGGCTGCCCGCCATGATAGGCGGCAGATGGACAGATGCTGACTCTCGCCGGTATCTGCTTCACCTCAGGTCAGACCCATCGACGCTTTACTACAGAGTCCGGCCATCCTGATAGAATCGATAAGGTTATAGATAACACCCTTCTGAGAAATGGTATGAATACGGAATTGATGGAAGATGAGATGCGCCGGGCGCTATTCGGTGATTCAGAGCCCTCAGCGCCGGCAATTAACTCAGGCGTACAGGACACAGTCCCGGATGTTGTGATCTTACAACTGGTGAAGGCAGCGAAGAAAAAGGCAGTCTCGAAAGGCTTCACTCCTAGGTTGAGAGTTACGCTCCGTGTGGGAAACGAATTTGAAGGCGAGATGCACGAGATTGTGCATGAGGCCGATACGCTTAGCTCCCTAGTTGCAGAACAAGAAGCTACAAAGACGGCCAGAAAAAAATTCAGGTTTGTGGAGGTAGTCTCGGTCAAATCGATGTAAGTGGGTACTCTCACTTTTCGCCCGCTGGGCATCAAGCCGCATTCACTTTACCGCGGGTCATCCAACAGATTCGTGTCGATTGAAGCCTCAAATATTAGGGGCGTTAGTCGTATCCCGGATTGGATTTAAAACCATCACCCATCCCACTCTCAATGTTTAACTGGTCGCCAACCCCAAGCCACATATCTGAGGGTGGCGACAGGCAAAATCGACCCGAAGCCGCTCTTCGTGAAGGGCGGACGCCAGCCAAGCGCGGACAGACATTAAATAAACGAATGCATTCGCAAAAAACGTCACAAACAAACTACGACACACTGCCTCACTAGAGTTTTCGACAATACAACAGGGCAACGTTCTTGGGGCGAGTTTCTGACCCGCCAAACTCTGCCGTCGATGCGGTCGAGTTGTTACCTGAACCGTCATCGTTCCCCCATGCTGGATTCGTACCGCCTGGTTTGTCACCCCATCGGCTTCCTAATGTGAGCTGGTGGAGATGTTTTTTGAGATCATCTTCTTGCACACTTCCCGTCGAGCGCGTGCCATCAGGATCGATTTTGCTGGTAGAACGATCAACCCCACGGACAAAACGACCGTAAGCCAATTTGTACTCTTCCCATCCTGCAGGACAGTGATCTGTATCGAAGGAAATAACGGCCCCTCTTAACTGCTCGCGCTGAGTTAATAATTCCTCGCGCAGTTGCTGGATCTCATCCAGGGATGCGCCCTTTGCGCTATAGGCTCCCCAAGGTGCGGATATCGTGCCGTCTTCTCCGCTGGTCATATCGTAGATTGTCACCCAGCTCTTCAATGCTTGATTATCTCGAGTGCAAGTCAACGCCCTGGATTCGCTTGGCGGCAAATTGATCGGATTTACCTCCGCACCGGCAGCACTACCATCCCAAGTACATTTCACATCCCCAGACGGTGAGCTCAGCAGCTTCGCAGTGTAGCTAATTCTTGAACTATTTCTGGCTATCAACTGCATCGATGCAGGCGTGATCTGACTCGGCGAGATTGTTACGCCCCGCTTGGACTCAAGCTCAAGGCAAGCCTTCACAACTGGATACACGTCTGGAGCAATTGACGAGAGATAACTTTGATAAGATCGCGATTTGTCTGAGCTACCCGAATCGAATTGACAATATTTACTATAGACCGATTGTACAGAGGCATTTTGACCACTCGCACCTACGGAGAGCACCTCGTATGCGAAATTAAAACTACCCGATGAAGAGTCGGACGTTTGCTTTCCGTATTCCGAACAGAAAGTGTGTACCGCCTTTTCAATCTCGCTTTGGCTGCTGAGCTGAAGAGAGGTCTGCCTAGAGGCGGTAATGAAGTCTGTACACCCTGCCGCCATTGCCTGGCAAGCTAGTGAGCTAACACACATCGCCAGCATGGTCTCACGCTTGACGCCCATATTCCTCTCCTTAGTGGTTTCCTATGGCGGTTGCGAACTAATACAAGCTGATGAACTAAGGAAGCACAAGGAAGAATTGGGGAATTTTTGTACCAATAATCTTGGCTTTCGCTAATAACCCGTTGGAATTGAAGTTATAAGGTTCTCGTGCTCGGGCATGAAATGTTGAAACTGGGAACTCCTCAACAAACAACCAATTCGAGTATGAATGATCTTGGGCAACCATGATGCGCCCTTTGACTCAAGCAGGCGCAGGCGTTGAAGAAGTCATGGTTCAATGTACCTTCGAGGGTGAGAATGGCAGTACGCATCACGGTAGCTTCAGATCAAAGTTGTACTGGTAGGCCAAAGAGGGGGCAGCTATTGGCCGTTTTTTGCCGGTCACCACCATATAGAGTGATGGGCAAATCCAATGCAAATGGCGGGTCAAGGCGGCTGAGAACGCAGAGGGCAAGAATTTCAGATAGGGTTAGACCCGCTAATCCTCGCGCGAAGCAAATTCCTCTCGAGTCTGTAGTCGCGAGCAGTTTTGACTCATGGTCCGGCGCCTGCCCACGAGACCTGAGGATTGTGTAGGAATATCACGATAGGCTGGCGGGGGGCCTTTTCATGAGAAGCCCCCATAGCGACGCAGACTTACGCCACCAGTTGCAGCTTGGAAGAAAGCTGGAGGAAGTCCTTCGGCATGGTTGCCATTATCGCAGCTACCTGACGCTTAGGTAGATTTGCGACCAGCAACGCTTCAAGCTTTTCGATCTTGCTCTGAATGCAGGAGGATCGATCCCATTGGACACTAAAACGCTTCGTCGCAACTTTTTGCTCGATGAGCACGAGGTAGCGATCTTGGTTATACGTGTACCGCATCGTCACATTACTCGGCCGCTCGCCTTCATCTATTTCCTGAAACGTGATCTCGAATACCACGCCGTCGGCTGTTTTTTTCGACTTCGATTCGAGATAGCAGTCCTCAAAAATGTTGTCGACGAGGTCGCTGGGCTGCACGCCAAGGGTAATGTGGAGAGTCGTCAGCTCGTCAACCAGCGATTTGATGATTTCCAGGCTCATTTCAACATTGCCCTCAGCTCCTTCATGATGACTTCAACATGCTCAATCGATTTAGTGAGCGAGCTATTGTCGCGATCGGCAACCCTGCCGAATTTTTTGGCAAGCTTGGTATTGATAAAGCTCACCAGTATACCGTCGTTCGGAGTGGTTGCATTTATCATAGGCAAGTGTGGCGCGAATATCCGATAAAGCGTTGAGGATTTTTCATCAATGCCTCGGTCACTCAGCAGCGTTGCTACTTCGTCCTGTGCTTTTTTAGTGAGAATTTCCCGCAGCTGCTTTCGCGCCATCTCTGGTCGTTTGGCAAGCAGATTGGGGTCAATCACCTCTTGGGCGGCTTTCTTGGTCTCTGCTTGAACTAGCACGCTTCGAAGCTTAGCCAGGGTCTCCTCGTCATAGCCCTCAATCCCCGGCCAAGTTTCGATCGTCTTGCTGGCAATCAAGTCGATCTCTGCGCGCTTATCGGAGAAAATTTTGTTGAAATCGAGATCGCTTAGGTACGAGTCTTGATCACTAACAAATGCACTAGATGACTGGACACCCGCAAGGGACTGCTCTCTTCGAACGTAGTCGAGCTCAGTGATCGCATACTCTTTGGTCCGCTGATGCTGGGCTCTATCTACCTCCTGCTGGAAGTCAGTCCACATCAGATCCAGCCCGGTTTCTTCGTGATAGATCACCACAGCGTTATTGTCGATCTCAAACGCTTCGATCTCTTCGTCGGGGATGGCGCGCAGCACCCGACCGACGATCTGAGCGAATGCGTTTAAGCTGCGATAGGGGCGGAAGATAGCGAGAACAGTGAGATAGCGGTGATCATAGCCTTCCATCAGCATATTCACCGAAATCACCACATCGCATTCGTGGTTGTCCACAACGCGGAACGCTGCCTCTAGGTCTTGGGTATCCATCGAGCTATGGACGATAGCTGTTCTCAGACCCTCTGCCTCGTACCACAGGCGAAGGTCGTTTGCGTGGCTGATGCTGCAGCCGACGGCGAGAATCTTATGGGGGACGTTTGGCGACGCCTTTCGTAGCTCGTTGAGATTATGAATACTCTGGTTGATCACGTCCAAAGAGCATTCCTTGGAAAGTGCAACGCTGCGTGAGACCCACTCGATATCCTTAAATTTTAAGACTTCGTCCTTGGAGTATTTCCGCCCTGGTTCCTCTGCAAGTGTGAAGTACAGCTCGTGGGCATTTACAGTCTCTTTCCGCAACCATTTGACGTACCTATCTCTCATCACCTCGGAGAGCGGTGTTGCGTGGATCAGTTTGCCAGGGACTTCCTGCTTATCGCCTCGAAATGGAGTACCAGTGACAAAGATCTTTTTTGCCGCTGAAAAATGAGCCAGCGTCTTCTGCCAGCTGTCTGCTGGCGCATGGTGCCCCTCATCAATGATGATCAGGTCAAAAAAATCAGACTTCACGCGATTCGTCAGGGCGGACTCGCGCTCGCTATGGACTTGCTGAATATTCGAGTAAACGAAATGGCTTTGCTCCAAGCTACTGATCAACGTCTGCGAGTTGTATTCGCAGGTTGCGGGGAGATCATCAGCATTGAAGATCACGTCGTAATTGATCCAGAAATTGTCTTCCAGCAGATCTTGGGTCTTTCGAATGCTCTGCTTTGTCACGAGGTTGGGTGTAATGATGAGCACTCGACCTTTCGCGAGCCCGAACGGGACTATCGAGATCAACCCAGTCTTGCCTGTTCCTGTAGGCAATACGATCAAAGCGTCTTCGTTCGGGTTATTTGAAAAATGCTCTTGTGCCTTGATGTAAGCCTCAATTTGAGGCGTACGAAGCTTATTGTTTCCAAGGATGTTGACGGCTGTATCGAAGAAGTAATTCATAGAAGTCTCTAAGATTTTCTAAAAAACGCTCCGCGGTGCGCCCAGAGGCCGACAGAGCTGTGCCGCTGAGACGAACGGCTTGGAGGTCGGGTAAACAGAGAAGGATGGGGTGTATTGAAACTTCCCTGTTTCTGCTACCGGAGCTAGCGCTTGGCGTGTCCATTAGCGGCATTGGCTATAGACGTATATTTAGCACAGTGGCAGATTGAAACCACGTCAACGAGCAGAAATAAATCAGGGCCGCTCTAGATGGCCGATCTCACATGGCAAAAGCGGCTGGAACGCGCAACCGATCGAAACCGGTCTCTTTGCGCTTAGCAGTATTACCCATGTTCTGTCGATCCGGGCTCAGGTAGGAGAGACTGTCTGCCTACATACTCCTAGGGCCAGGGTTCGACGGTATCCTCCATGTTGCAACGGCATCACCATCAAGGATGTGGAAATGCAACTCACACGCGTCGCCATACGCAATTTCCGAAATTTCAAAGATCTCGACGTTCCTCTCAGCGGCAACATCGTCGTTGTAGGCGAGAACCGCGTGGGGAAAAGCAACCTTCTCTATGCCCTTAGATTGCTCTTCGATCCTAGCCTTGCGGATAGTGCGCGCCAGTTGGGACAGGGTGACTTCTGGGATGGCTTAGGCGAGCCATTGGAAGATGAAAAGATCACTATTCTCGTCGAAATTCAAGGCTTTGAAGAGGATGTGGATCTGCTCGCGATGCTGACAGACTATCGCCTGGACGATGACCCTGACACGGTTCGACTCACCTACGAGTTACGGCCCATCCCAAACCTTGGCCGGTTCCCGGCCTCGGATGAGGATTACGAGTTCATCTGCTTTGGCGGCGAGGCTGAAAGAAAGCGCTTCGGTCATGACCTTCGTCGCCGCATCACCATGGATACACTGCCCGCACTACGAGACGCGGAGGGTGATCTCGCAATGTGGCGGCGTTCACCGCTGCGCCCGCTCATTGAGCGAGCTTTTTCGGAGGTCAGTCGCGACGAACTCGGTGAGGTTCAGGAAGCAATCAGGGCAGCAACCAACGATCTTACGCAGTTCGACCCCGTAAGAACGCTGGAAGAAAATCTCGGAGCTATGTACACATCAATGAGTGGGCCCAATCAGGATATTGAGCCCCGCTTAGGCTTCAGTACCATCGACATCACTCGCCTTTATCGCAACGTGAAACTGTTGATCGATGGTGGTTTGCGAACGATCAGCGAGGCGAGCCTCGGCTCCGCAAACGTCGTGTTTCTGAGTCTGAAAACGCTCGAATTGCAGCAGTTGATGAATCAAAACCGACGAGATCACACGCTCCTTGGTATTGAAGAGCCCGAGGCTCATCTTCATCCCCACCTTCAACGATCCGTTTATCGACATCTATTCGAAGAGTTTGGCGGGGCAGGAGATGAGCGACTGTCAATCCTTCTGACGACGCATTCCCCCCACATTGCCAGTGTCGCCCCCTTGCGATCACTCATGCTGCTGCGTGAGACCCGTCATGAAGGGACGGTTGGACGATCCTCGGCTGAATTAAGCCTGACTGACAAAGACGAAAAAGACCTGACTCGATACCTAGATGTGACCCGCGCGGAAATGCTTTTCGCGCGGGGAATTATCCTCGTAGAAGGCGATGCAGAGAAATTCTTGCTACCCGTTTTCGCGAAGTCGCTTGGCTACGACCTTGATCATCTTGGCATCACGATCTGCTCTGTGTCGGGCACTAACTTTCAACCCTATGTGAAGTTTTTGACTGCTCTGGAAATACCATTCTCAGTGATGACGGACTGGGATCCGCGTGCAGCCGCGCGACCACTTGGGTTCAATCGTGCGTTGGAGTTGGTTCGAACCATCTTGCGTATTCGGAGCGGTCGAGATCCTAGAAGGATTATTGCTGAACTCGGGGCCTTGAGTTTCGGCGATTTTGAAACCCGGTGTGATGGGTACGGAGTGTTCACGAATGTAGACACGTTAGAAGTCGACCTCTTTGAAGAAGGTGATTTCATAGCTCCTATTCTCGCCACATTGCGCGATGAAAATTTGAGTGAGGAGCGAACTGCCTGGGTAGATGGCTGGGAGGATGACCCAGATACTCTCGATATCGGCAACTACCTCAAACTCATAGAAGCGGTAGGCAAAGGCAGGTTCGCTCAGCGGCTAGCCTCTCGTGTTGCCGGCCTGGAGCCTCCTCGCTACATACAGTCAGCCATTGAGTTCGTGGTGCGAAGTGTCAGATAAAACTTCATACCTGCTCGCTGCGCAAAGCCTGCGTACGAATGCAGGTCAGTGGGCGGCTTATGAGTCTCTTGGGCATTGCGTCGTCCTCGCAGGGCCTGGCAGTGGCAAGACAAAGACCCTTACCATCAAGATGGCGCGATTACTTGCAGAAGATGTTGCGGAGCCCCGAGGGGTTGCCTGCATCACATTTAACAACGAGTGCGCTCGGGAATTAGAAAGTCGGTTGAGTGATCTGGGCGTTGAGCCAGGCCGCCGAATATTCATCGGGACGGTCCACTCGTTCTCCCTTACTCAAATAATCCTTCCGTACGCTCGGGTCGCCAGACTCGGATTACCAGATGACTTCCATGTCGCAACCAAAAGCGAGCGGGGCCGAGCATTGCGGGCGGCTCTAGACGACATGGGCGAAAATCCAGAGCCATTGAGGGAGTGGGAGGCACGAATGAACAGCTATAGACGGTCGATTTTGGATCGAGGTCGACCGGAGTGGCTGGAAGTTAATCCTGAGCTTGCGCGCTTGGCCGAACTCTATGAAGGACGGCTCCGGCATATGAATTTGATCGACTATGAGGACATGCCCCTGCTGGCTCTGAGGGCGCTTCGTGAGAACGAGTGGCTTCGGAACGCACTGTTGGCAAAGTTTCCGGTTCTCATCGTTGATGAATATCAGGACTTAGGCAGCGCTTTACACCGAATGGTCCTTGGCTTGTGCTTCACCACGGGGATGCGATTATTCGCGGTAGGCGACCCTGATCAGTCTATTTATGGCTTCAACGGTGCTCGGCCGGATCTATTACGACTCCTCTCGGAGCGTCACGGCGTAGAGACGGTACGACTGCGCTTGAATTATCGGTGTGCGACTCGAATTGTGGCAGCGTCTGGAGCTTTACTCGACGAGGAGCGAGACTATGACGCAGTAGCGGGCGCGCCTGCTGGTGAGGTGTTTTTTCATCCCTTGCGGGGGCGATATGAGGTACAAGCATCGGTACTCATCAATCAGCTTTTGCCCCAGGCTCTTGCGCGCCATCCGAACCTCCGGCTTGGAGACGTCGCGATCTTGTACCCTGCGGCGTGGTTGGGCGACACATTGGTTCCCGCTATCCAACAAGCTGGCTTGCCTTTCATTCGCACAGATACCAATGCTCTGTATTCGCGTTCCAGTAGATTAATGCACTGGCTGGAGCAATGCGCCATATGGTGTTGCGGAGGGTGGCAGAGCGGTTCCCCACTTTTTTCACGGCTGACCAATACTGGGAAGCATTTGTTCTCCAATGCAATTCAATCTGATACCGAAGCAGCGGAGTTCCATCGGGGATTGATCACGAAGCTATGGGCCTCGCGAGAGGGCGCGCTGCCACTACTGGAATGGCTAACTGATTTTCGCGACCGACTTCTAGACCCCCTCGGCGCAGAATGCCCAGATCTGGCTGATGAGTTGACCATATTGGCTGACTTCCTCGAGCGGATCTCGCCTGAAGGGGACAGTCATGGCATGTGTCTCGCGAGTTTAGCTGGCCAGAGCGAGGGCAGAGATAGCTTGAATCTTTCTTCTCTCCATAGTGCAAAGGGTCGAGAGTTTCCCGTGGTATTCATGTTTGGGGCCGACGTCGGAAGGCTGCCCCGTGACGGCAGCACTGATCAGGAAGTCGCTGAGGCACGCCGAGTCTTCTACGTAGGGCTTACACGTGCTGAAGTCGAGATCCATATGATCTACACCCAGGGACGCGCATCACGATTTGTTAGTGAGGTGCAGCGCCGCATCGAAAATGGTGCTTAGACTCGTCGCTTGTATTACTCCACCAATCAAAATCGTGAGTAACATCATGGGCGCCTTGTCTGATATCGCTGTGACCGGCACCATCCGCCCCCCCCAGCTGCTTGATCATCAACGAGCGTAACGTTCGTGCATTTCCTTGCTGTCATGGTCCACAAACAAGGTTGACTCACCATTCATTCCTACTTGAAATTGCTACCCTTGGCCTCTAGTCGCCTTTGCGTAATGCCCCTCCAAAAGAGCTCACTTGATTGAGCATTTACATACGACTGCCGGAGGTTGCCATTTGCGCGGACGTTGCGGGCGACTTCGTCGAGCTGAAGCGAGTTTCGCAGTGAGTGTTCACCCGGCCGCTAAACGGACCGTCCGCTCATGGCCGAAAGCAGTTGGTCACGAAGGGCCGCGTTCTACCCAAAAACAGCCGTCTAACTGCGGCTGTAAAATGGTGGCAATTCAACAAGGCTGAATTTCCTATGTTGATCGAACGAAGGCGGACCCTCTGATGTTCACCAGTTACTTCCACTCTATAGGCTACTGGAACTCTGGTTTTCTCCAGCATTTCCTAGCCTGCCCATCGATACACCATATAATTTTTCTTCGCCTGACTCAGTGAGTGTATGCGTACCAGCTCATATTTCGTTGTGTTGTCCTCCGCGAATTGCAGCTCGTTGGCGGAGATTAAAAATAGCGTATTTTCATTGCCCGACGTGGTTTTGACTTCAATGAAGAATTCGGAAATAACGCCAGCAACCTCTCGCCATGATCGAATGTCATAACCTGCCGAGTCACCTTCATCATGGGAAACGTGGACCACCTTGTCCGCATAGTCGGGCCCCACTCTTTCTGCACTCTGGTTCTCTCGTGCGCGAGAATGATGCGTTCACCAGTGTCGCCCAAAGCTTTGTTTTTTGCTGCCTCAAGGACGTAGTCGGTTTTGCGGTTGGTAATGATTGGAGCCCGGCGCGTGTTTCCAACAGCGTTTTTTTTCTTTGCCTTTGGGGGCTACGCCGCCACACGTAAAGACACCAGGGAGGATATCAAACTCCGTTTGAGACCTTCTCATGCTCGAGGCTGAAGAATATTGCCCCGGACGTTGCTGAAGCTGTGGTTGGACTCTGAGTCAAATCGGAGCGTCTGAGAAGAGAATCGCGGAGACTTGCGTTTGAATAAACCGGATTTTCAATCGCATCAGAACCATGATTTCAGCTGACACAAGAAAAGGTCAACGGTGCCGGAAACAATTGACCTTAAAAGAACTGCCGCGCCCAGCAGGACGCGGCAACGGGCCTACCACTGAATGGATGCCTCAGATATATTTCTCAAAGTACTCGTCCAAAAACTCCGGTACTTTCTCGCCGACCTCTGCCGCCAGGTTGCGTGCCACTGCAATTTCGCGCTCCAGCGACTCAAGGTGCCTGGGGTCCATCTCGGGATGTTTACGTCGGAGTTTTTGCGGCACGGTGTCAAGCACCGAAGCGATATGCGAAGCGACTTTGCTCAAGACGAAGGTGGCAATCTCCACGGGTATCAATTGCTGCTCCATGGCCTCGTTCTTTTTCTCCTGAGCGACGGCCTGCGCCTTCGTTAACCTCATCTTCTCATTCAGGAGGTGGTATTCGACCAAGGGGTCGATACCGTCTTCAAGCAGATGAACCGCTTCCGCTTTGACCTGGCCGCTGTTGAGTCCTCTTAAGTAACGAAAGTAAGCCAGGCGACAGTGCTGAAGATTTAAACCGCCATTGCCCCGCGAGGTGGGCAGGATACCGTCTGCAAGCAAGTAGCGAACTTGCCGATCGGTCAAGTCCAGGTGTTGGGCCAGCTCTTTTTGATTCGCCATAACTACCTCAAAGATACATAAAAAAAAGCGGAACCGGGATTCGTCAAAAAAACTCATACATCGTTCGACGTCGGGGCTCGAATTACCCCCAATGGGGGTGGGGGCTAGGAGTACCTTTTCCTATTGGGTGGTCCAACTCTGACGGGGTTGGCCTCTGCGGCCTCTTAAGGCGTTCGATTAACCTCTACGCTTTTGCAATCCTTGCTTGGGATGCAACCTTAAGTTCGCCTGGCAGAACATCGGCATCCCGCGGCGGTCGCTGGCATCGAAAGGTGTGAGCCACGCGTGAGATGGGGCCGATTGTCCCGCGTCAAAACATCCTCCTCGGCAATGGATCCTGGGATTGGCCGAGAGCCTTGTGCGCAGGGGCGTGCAGCACGGTTGTCGACGTAGCCTGTCCCGGTTCTATCCCGTGATGCAGCGCCGCAAACCCTCGCTCGTCGAGCCACGCATGCCAGTCCTCCAACGCCTTGCGCTTGAGCGTGTCGGCGCTGGTGTGGATGTAGGTGGCGGTCAGGGTTTTCATGGCATGGTTGACCAGCATCTCGCCCACCAAGTAGTCCACGCCCAGGTCCATCCAGGCGGTGCGGGCCACTTTGCGCAGGTCGTGGCTGGTCCAGTTGCCCTGACCCAAACGGACAAACACCTGGCTGGCCTTGCTCGCACTCAAGGGGTGTCGCGTCTGGCCGGGAAACAGGTAGGCCCCTACGTAGCCGCGGGCGGCCTGGTGCTCGCGGTACCGCAGCAGCAACGCGCACACTTGATCAGTCAGGGGCAGGGTGAGTTCGCGTTTGGTCTTGGTGTCGTCGGCAGGGATGAACCAGTGGCGGCGGGTCAGGTCGATGTGCTTCCAGCGCGCCACCCGGGTTTCACCCAAACGGGTGCCATGGCACAGCATCATCAGCACCAGCATGCCTCCGACGGGGGATGTCGCGAACTCTGTGCTGAGGTTCGCCAAGACCTCCTCCAGGTCTTCCGCGCGTAAATGCGCCGGCTTGGGCTTGATCCGGGTCTGCACAAAATCGTTGAATTTCAAGCTGGCCATAGGATTGACCACGATCAGACCCAATCGCGCGGCTTGGCGAAAGGCCACGGTCAACACGCCGTACACCGAGCGAACAAACGACAGGGCGTACTGTTCCTGCATCGGCCACAGCAACAGCTGGTCCAGCGAAGCACGGTCCAGGCCGGTCAACGGCAAGGCATTCAGTCGGGGGTGTAATTGGCAACGCACGGCCGACTTGGCGCTGGCTTTGCGTTTGGTCGATAAACCGCGATCACGGGACATACGCTCCAGGTACCACGTCAGCAGATCACCGACCGTTTGATAGCGGTTGACCGTCGAGCGTGCACCCGGCTCGGCAGCCCGTCGCCTCAGAATCGTCGGCAGCGTGGCTTGCATAGCTTTGGCATTGATATCGGGGTAGTTGCCGGCCTTGCCCCATTTGTCGCCGACCACGACAAACCATGAGCCTTTGGCCCGATTGGTGGAGGAGTAGCGAAAGCGCAAGGCCGGGAAGCGCGGGTCGCGCAACTGCCGGGCCTGGGTTGCCGCATATTTGCGGAT